>OCZT010001258.1_pt1 | contig 26275 bp, 32 predicted proteins | sample 1539031 | NCBI WGS metagenome assembly OCZT01 (sample SAMEA3539308, study PRJEB22396) | soil metagenome | biome: tundra; feature: field; material: soil | place: USA | collected 2010-05 | depth 0.15 m | reverse complement strand
AGTAGATCAGTACCTAGTAGATCATGGACAGGCCACACACCATGCACCGTTGAGCAAGGATGGTGACCAGAGATGAGCGACAACATCCACCGGTTCACATTCGACGCCGCGCTGGCCACCGGCTGTCACTGGGTCTGTTCGACCGAACTCGCCTTCCTCGCCGTCGAGGCGTTCACCGGCCAGCCGGGGAAGTATTTGTCCAAGCCGTGCACCGTTTGCCTCGCGGTTTGGCAGGCGTGGAAGAAGGAACATCAACGGCAGAAAGGACAGACGTTATGAAGTTAGAAGCGCGATACGTAGGCAAGGAGTGGAAAGGCAAGTTCCATTACCCTAGCGATCGCGATTGGGACAAGCGATTGCCAGACTGCTGGAATTCTGTGCCGCAGCGAACGATGCGGTACGTGGCCAGGACCCTGGCAAACTTTTCGGGGCGTGGACCTAGACCGGCTCTGCCGAGCGGATGGGCCGGCCACATGCTTCACGGAATGCTTTGGTGTGGAGCGCGAGACGGCGGGGAGAAAACGCGAGTAGCGAAATCGAGGGTCATCGCATCGATGCTGATGGGCCTTGCCGAAGATGGAGATTGGACACCATGAATCGAAAGCGAGGCATCATCCGCCGCACCCGAGACGGCCGCAACCTATGCTCTGCTCACCGAACGTCGGGCGCTCCGTCCTGGTATCACGCCGGGTGTGAAGCGTGCGAGGCGGCGCGCGCGAAGGGAATCATTCGGCCAGATGCCAGCTCGGTATCGCTTGGGCGTAGGCGGCGCGGTGAGCACCGGGTTGCGTTTGTCGACCACGAATGGGCTCGGCAGCAGACCGCGGCGAGGGCCAAGGAGATGGCGGCGATGGTGCTGCCGAGGAAGGTGTGCCCGTGAGCCCCCGTCTCATGCTCACCGGCCTGGTCGTCGTGCCGATTCCACCGGAGCAGGTCGAGCTCCAGCGGAAGATAGCCGCGCTTACTGCGCACTGGATTCCGATCGCGGCGGTCAAGGAGTTCAAGAAACGGCAGGGGAAACAATGAAAGCGCACAAGCACGTGTGGAAGAAGTGCAACAAGTCGCAAGGTGAGAAGTGGGTCTGCACGTTCAGGATGAACCCGCTGAGCACTGATCACTGCCTCGCCGCGTGGTACTGCTCGGCCCCTGGTTGTGAAGAGGCTCGATGCTCGAAGCATGCGCCGAAGGTGAAGCCGTGACCCGCGCCATACGACACGCGCTGGCCTGGCTGGTCGAGGTGGCGATGCGGGCGGTGATTTGGGTGTGCTTGGCGGTTGTGATCGTGGCTTGTCGGGATTGGAGGCGGCGGTGATCGCGGCTCTGTTTGTGGCCAAGGGCGGAATTTACTGGGGCCGAAGCGACGTCGATGCTTATGACATCGAACGCGACGCACGCAAGTACGCCGGGCCGTGGCCGGTAGTCGCGCACCCTCCGTGCGAGCGGTGGTGTCGGATGGCTCCACTTGTGCAGAAGACCCACGGCTACAAAGTCGGAGACGATGGCGGTTGCTTCGTGCACGCCCTCGATTGCGTGCGGAGACTCGGCGGAGTGCTTGAGCATCCTGAGTTGTCCTACGCTTTTGCGAAGCACGGACTAGCGAAGCCTCCAAAGCAAGGTGGCTGGATTCCAGCCGGCGATAGCATTGGTCATGTCTGCCACGTGGAGCAGGGCCATTACGGGCACCGCGCGCGCAAGGCCACGTGGCTCTACTCGGTCGGTTGCACGCTTCCAGAATTGCAATGGGGACCCTCGTCCGCCACAGCCTACGTAACCGATGGCGGTGGAGACGTCAAGCGACGGGGGACTGGCAACGTGGACCCAACACGCAAGCGGCTAGCGAAGCGCGAAGCATCGGCCACCCCGCCCGAGTTCGCCGAGCTGCTGATCTCGATCGCAAGGACGGCCAAGAGATGACCGGCTGGCCATTGGTTGCAGCGATGATGGTAGTCGGGTGCGCAATCTGCTGTTCGCGATGCGCGCGGGCAGGGGCGGCCGAGCGCGCTCTCGCGGTACTTTGCCCCAAGGCGAGCGTAGACGTGGAGCTGGTCGAAGCGGAGGCCCATCGCCGTTTGCTACACCCTGCGCTGGTCGTGGCCGTAATCGCCCACGAGTCGCGCTGCTCGATGTCTAGGCGCGGGCGCCTTGGCGAAATCGGCTACGGCCAGATCAAGCCGGACGGCAGCGCGGCCCGCGGCTTCTCACGCGAGGAGCTGGAAACCGAACGTGGGAACCTCGCCGCAACGGCCCGGCATCTCGCGCGCGTGCTCACGATTTGTAACGGATTTGGCGGGCTCTCAATTTATGCGGGCCATCGCCAGTGCAAGAGCACGCAATACTCGCGCGCAGTGCTAGCCAAGTGGCTGTCGACGTTTAGTCGTTGACAGACGGTATCGGTAGCGGTATTGGTCGGGTATGGGCAAGCAACTGAATTTCTACCGAAGCGCCGAATTGATGGCCGAGCTCGAAGCCGAGGCAACGGCGCAGTCAAAATCCCGATGCGGACAAAGCAAAGCTACGTCACAGGAGTGCCTGCGTCTTGCTTGGGATTTGCGACCCGAGGCCCTTAGGATGGCAGAGCGCAAGGCGAAGAAAGCAGTCGCGAAGTGAAGATCGTTGGGCCGTTTCGCGTTGGTTCCACGCCAACCGGGTGCTCGGGACCTAGGACGGCGATCGTCTACGGTCTTGGTGGCCAAATCATCTGCTACGCCACCAAGGCGGGAACGTATCCGATTGGTAGCCAGCTCGTTGAAATGCGACGCATCGCCGCCGCACTGAACGCGATGGAAACCAAGAAGCCGGCCGGCCTGCGAATCGGTGCGAAACTTGGTCGAAAGGCGGTCGCGAAGCCATGAGCACGATGAGCGAAAGACTAAACGAATGGTATCTGTCCAGGCCAAACGCGAAGCGTATAGATTTTCGCTTCGAGGACATGCTTGCCTTCGCCGAATCAGAGGTTCGGCCCGTGACGGCCGACCTGCGCGCCCAGCTCTTCGAAGCGAAGGCGGAAAGCAGCGATTACAAGTCGCTCTACAACGTTGCAAGCTCCGGGAGAGATAGAGCCATGGCCAAGCTCGAACGGCGGACGGCGCTGATTCGCAAGCTCGCCACGCTCGGGACGTGGAAGCGCTGGCAGGAGGACGTTTTCTCGGAGCTGAACGACGCCCCAGCCGCACAGCCGGGCAAGGCGGAGCTGCCGAAGCCACCATGCATTTGCGCGGAGCTTGGGCGCCAAGGGTTGAATGGAGGGCAGCTTGACGGGAAGTGCCCTTGCCACCATCCGGCCGCACAGCCAGCACCCGCGGCACCGGAGAGCGCGCGGGCTTCCTTGCTTCAGATGTGCGATCCGCCTGGCAACCTCCCGGAGTGCGGAGCGTGGCACGACCACTACAACCGATGCAGTCAACCGGCTGGCCACCAAGGGGACCACTATGACGGGGACCGCATGAGATGGCATCGTGGTGGAGCATTCACGGATGTAACGGAGCGACCAGAACCATCGGGTGCAGCACCGGAGACGCAAGGGGAGGCGGGAGCGGTCACGACGGAGGCGCTGGAATCTGTGCAGCTCTATGGCGCCGACTCGGACGGTGGCGCTTTTCGGCTTCCGGAGGGTATTTATCACCCGATCGCCAATGGCATCTGGTGCGACTACAACGTTGCCGTCGAAGCAGCCGAGTCAGACATCCGCGCCAACGTCGCCCGAGAGACGGAGGCGCTGCGGAAGGAAGTCGATGAACTAAAGCGTCGGCTAGACAAGAGAGATGGAATCACCGCCATCAGGCAGGTTGAGGCGCGGGTTGCGGCGCTTACGATCGAGCTTGGCAAATGCAAATACGAGGCGCTCGCGTGGGAAACCGCATCGTGCACCAACGGGTCGGACAAGGACAAGGCCGAGAAAGAGCGCGACGAAGCCCGCCAGCAGCTCAAGGTGGCACGGGAACTACTTGGTGCGGCCGTCCATCTGGATAGCGCAACTCTGTGGACGGACAACGACTGGGAAAGCTGGAAGGAAGACGTGCGCAAGGTGATCGGGGCGTTGCGATTGTTCTGATCTTAGCGCGCGCACGTTCCTATAAGTGGGCGATGCGTATGGCGCGACGTGGCCAAACGTTGATGGGATTACAAAGAGCGGTGCGGCTCACGTAATGGAGAACGCGATGCTTGACTTTTTGACACGTGTGGCGGCAATCGCTCACGTATTAGGCGCGAGTTGTCAAATGGGCGTAGAACGTTGACAAATAGGCGAGACGTCGTGTTATTCTTTCGACAGTATGGCAGACGAGTCATCTACGCCTGATTCCGAGTGGATGCAGGACCGTCCGGTTTTCGTTCAGGAGAAATCCGCTGGCGACACACATGGTGCGATCTGCATCGACGAGTCCGCCAAGCGGCGATGGGACAAGCGCAATCCTCCCAGGTTCACGCCCGAGACTGCCCTTGAGATTGTTCAGTATCTGTGCGTTGCAGCGACGAAGACAGACGCGGCCGAAGCGGCTGGGATTTCGCGCAACACGCTGAACAACTGGATCGCCCAGGCTGAAGACTTGGAGAAGACCACCGAGGAGCTTCGCGCGTTCGCGTCGTGGTGCGGGAGAGCCCGTGCACTTCGTCGCATCGAGGCCCTGAAGCGTATTCAGAAGCAAGGCTCCGGCGATTGGAAGGCCGAGGCTTTCGTACTTGAGCGCAGCGACCCGGAGAACTGGCGACAGCGCAATAGCTCGATTCTGGAGAACCCAGACGGCACGCCAGTGGCGCCGCCCAGGCTTGAGGTAACCCTTTTCGAGGGGAGCGACTCGACGACCGCAAGCGAGACGCCGCCGAAATAAATGGGCAAGGTCGTCTTCACCGGAAAGCTTTGGCGACTTTTCGTAGAGGCGCGATGCAGGTACAAGTCGGCATACGGAGGCCGCGGCAGTGCGAAAAGTTGGGCCGCAGCCGACGCGCTGCTCGTGCGTGCGTTCAACGAACCGTTGCGCATTCTGTGCGCGCGCGAGTTTCAACGTTCGATTGGTGATTCCGTTCACCATTTGCTGGACACGCAGATCGCTCGGCTAGGACTCTCGGCTTTCTTCGACGTCCAGAAGACGACGATCAAGTGCCTGCCGAGCGGTAGCACCATCATCTTCGCGGGTCTCAAGCACAACATCCGTTCGCTGAAGTCGTTGGAGGGGATTGACATTTGTTGGGTAGAGGAGGCCGAGGCGGTTAGTGAGTCGTCGTGGTCGTATCTCATCCCGACCATTCGCAAGCCTGGCTCTGAGATTTGGGTCACGTTCAACCCAGACCAAGACAGCGACCCGACCTACCGTCGTTTTGTGGAAGGCCAGCCCAACTACGACCCCAAGCGGACGCAATCCGTTCAGGTAAGCTGGCGCGACAACCCGGCATTGCCCGACGTTCTGCTGGCCGAGCTTGAGCACCTGCGGCGCACCGATCCCGACGCCTACGCGCACGTCTGGGAGGGTGGAACGTGGACCCGCAGCGATGCTCAGGTGTTCAACGGCAAGTGGGCGATTGATGACTTTGTCCCGGTAACATCGAGCAAGGTCGCATCAGACAACTGGGTAGGACCATACTACGGCGCCGACTGGGGCTTTTCCTCTGACCCGACGACGCTGGTTAGGCTGTGGACACATGCGCGCAAGCTGTACGTCGAGCACGAAGCGTACGCGCTCGGTTGCGACATCGACAAGACGCCCGCGCTGTTCGACGGCGTGCCTGATTCGCGAAAGTACGTCATCCGCGCCGACAATGCCCGGCCCGAGACCATCAACCACCTGCGGCGCACTCACCGGGTTGAGCCGTGTATCAAGTGGCCTGGCAGCGTGGAAGATGGGATTACGTTCTTGCGCAGCTTCGAGCAGATCGTCATTCACCCACGCTGCCGGCACGCTGCCGAGGAATTCAGGTTCTACAGCTACAAAACGAACAAGCTCACGGGCGATGTGTTGCCCGATCTGAAGCCGGGTAACGATCACGTGATCGATGGTATCCGCTATGCACTTGGCCCGCTCATTCGCCCGAGGACCCCTCCCCGCCGCGGCTCCGTAGCCGACGATTCCCGTTTCGTCTGACCACCAAAGGACCAACCCACATGGCCGACACCCAAGAAGCCAAGCCTTCGACATTCGCAGCCTCAATCAAGCGCAAGGTAATCGACACCAAGCACCTAGACTACCGAGGAGATTACCTCGCTCGGCTGCGGGCGCTGTACGAAGGCGGGTCTGCGCTGCTGCAAAACAAGACCGTCATGGCTGAGATATTCCCGAAGCATCGGCAGGAATCGCCGAAGGTCTACGCTGAGCGGGTGAAGCGTGCGATCTATATTGCACACGCAAGCGAGATCGTCGACTTCATCACGGCGAGCCTCGCCGCAGACCCGATCATGATGAGCTTGCTTGGCGACAAAGTTCCGGACGATTGGTACTCGGTTTTTGCTGAGGACGTCTCTGCGCCAGGTGGTGAACGCTTGCCGCTTTCATCGCTGGCGCGCGAGCAGGCCACCGAGATGTTGATTTGCCGAACGGCATGGACTCGCGTCGACATGCCCAAGGCTGGCGAGTTCGAATCGCTTGGCGAACAGGTTCGAGCTGGAGCGCTCGATGCTTACACGGTGCCAGTGCAGGCCGAAACGGTCATCAACTGGAAAGAACTTGGCACGCGCGAACTCGAATGGGTCGTGCTTTACGATTGCGACCAGCCGCAAGCGCAATGGAACGCCGAGCGTTACACCATTGTCGACACCTGGACGGTATGGACGCGCACGGGATGGGCGAAGTACCAGCTCAAGAGGCCAGTCGGCGAGAAGATCGACGAGGACGCGATGGCCACGCGTATCGACGAAGGCGCCCACACTTTTGAGCGAGTGCCTCTCGTTCGCACGTCCGTCCCCAAGGGCCTTTGGGCCATGGACACGCTAGAAAGCCCGGCCCGCGAGCACCTGAACAAGCGCTCGGCGCTAGCGTGGGCGGAATTTCAGTCACTGCTCCCCGAGCTCTACGAGTTCAAGGGACCCGAGGAATCTTCGGAGCCAATTGCCGGTTCGCAAGAGGACGCAGGCAGGGCCACCAACCAGGCACGCGGTCCCGGATACGTCCAGGAGCGCGGCCATCAGGACAGGGCCGAGTGGGTGGGACCTTCGCCCGAGCCGTTCAAGGAGGCGCGACTGTCGCTAAATGAGCTTCGCGACGACATGCACCGGGTAATGCACATGATGGCAATGGCGGTGTCGCAGAACTCGACCGCGCTCGGGCGCTCGGCGGCGTCGAAGAAGGAAGATCGCTCGACGACCAACGTCGTCTTGGCCGCGCTCGGCCAGTACATCCGCGAGCACATGATCGGCGTGTACACGATGGTCAGCCGCGGGCGCGGAGATGCTGACTTGATAGGCCAATGGCAGGTCGAAGGCGCAGCGGAATTCGAGAGCGATAGCGGCGACGCGATCCTTGACCGCGCGGCGAAGTTCGCGCTGGCGCCGGTCCACAGCGCCATTTTCAATCAAGACGTCGAGCTGGATTGCGCGAAAGCGTGGTACGGCGACCGCGGGACCGACCAGGAAAAGCTGGACAAGATTGAGGCACAGATACGTGCTTACGTTCCGCCCGTTCCGCCAACGGCGCCGGTGAAGGCGAAGAAGGAGGGTGAGGTCACTCCACCGGAAGTCGATGGAAGCGCCGAAGAGATGATGGCCAGCAAGAAAGCACAGGATGAATCGGATGCATAGCCTGAAAATCGTAGTGCCTGGAGACCCGTTTGACGCCTCCATCGAGATGGACGGCAAGCCCATGGAAGGCGTGACACGCATTGAGCTTACCGTCGCGCCAAACGACATGGTCAAGGTGAGATTGACGATGTTCGCGCACGTCACGCTTGAAGCCGAGCTTGCAGACTCGGAAGTGGTGCGCGAAATCGTGCACGTCGAGAGGCCGGCTAAATTGGTAGAAGAGGAAGAACCTTGCCAGTCATTCGGAAAGCGATACCGAACAACATCCGAAGGCGTCCGCCAGTTCAGCTACGATGGGACTACGTGGGCCAATACGAAGCTGTAACCAATTTCAATACACACAAGGAGCACAAGAACACATGGCACTTTCAGACGCAGACAAAGCAGAAATCACCGGAATCATCACCGCGGCTCTTGAGCCGGCGCTCAAGGCATCGCAGGAAGGATTCGCCGCCATGGTCTCGGGCGCTGTCGCCAAGGAGCGCAAGGCCATCGAGGCGAAGATTCCGCAGGCGCTCGACAAGGACATCCTGTCGGCGCTCGTAAAGGAGCAGCTTGAGGCGGCCCGTGCGGCATCGGCAGAAGTCGCCGCGGGTGGTACCGCAGAGGGTGGCCCAGCCAAGCCGAACCCTGAAGTACTCAAGGCCCTTGAGCGCATCGAGAAGCTCGAAAAGGAAAACAAGCGCGTCGTCGAGGAGTCCCGCCTCAAAGAGGAGAGTTCCGCCCGCAACCAGGAAGACAGCGCGCTTGCGCTTGCTCTTGGCGAGCACCTCAAGGGCAAGGGCCCGGCCGTCATCGAAGCGGCCAAGCTGCTCATTCGCAGCCGCGGCGCTGTCGTTCGTAACGAAAAGGGCGAGATTTCCTACAAGGTCACGCGCAAGCACGGCGGAATGGAAAGCGACGAGCTTCTACCCCTCGTTGACGGCGTGAAGGAGTGGGCGGCAAGTCCCGAGGCTCAGGACTTCTTGCCCCCGAAGGATGTTGGCGGTGGCGGCGATCCACGTCGTGCACGTGGAGGCAATGGCGCGGGCGGCGGTAACCTGGCTGACAAGCGGAACGAGTTCCTGTCCGGGTTGCGGTAGGCAGTAGGCGCCGAACTCTACTTGGAGCCGGCGCCCTTAGTCCTTTCTAAATTCCTTGATGAGTTTCGCTCTCGAAGGCTGACGTAGCTTTCCTAATGCATGTTTTTCAATTTGTTGGACTCTTGTCCTGCTCAGGTTGTCTTCTTCAGCTATCGATCGATGCGTCATCTCGTGGTCGTCAAACCCGAATCTCCTACGCAATACACTGGACTCCGTTGGAGTCAGCGTAGACAAGGCTCGTTCGATGGCTTCAGGCAATCGCTTCGACTCCGATAGCAGCGCATCCTCTGGGCCGAGTGCGAATCTGTAGCTTGATTCAGGCATCAAGGAGCGCACCTCTTCCTGGTCGAGTTTTCGCTCTATCGTGTTCTTCTCGACGGCTATGACGACTTCGGGAAACAGCTCTCTCGGTTCGACGTTGTAGAATTCTGAGATGGTGAGAGCGGTACTACTCCACTTGCCATTTTTGGTGACTGGCTTGTCGCGGATGGCTTCGAGTGCGTTGTAAGATCCGAGCGGCACACCAGCCGCAATTGCGATTTCCCCTTGGCTCATTCCCAATTGCTCGCGTCGCTCGCGAAGAGCGTTGTTCACGAGGCGTACGACCATTCGGATCGGCTTCACGCCGCATCCTTCCCAGCCAACGACCGCTTCGCGATCTCCACCCTCAGCAACGCCACCGTCCCACGGTGCACAGGCAGCGCGGCCAACACGCTCGTAAGCGTCCCGCGACTGACCCCAAGCATCGGGGCGGCACGGTGGACGCCTCCCTTGCCCTTCGCGAAGGCGCGCAGCCATTCGATGTCTGCTGTGCCCATTACAACGTTGCTCTTTTGCCTCATGTTCATTCCGAAAGCGTCCCAAAGCGCGCGCACATTGTCAATAGACACAATTCACTAACGAGCAACTTTCACATGGCGGACATTGGCAACCCAATTACAAGCTGACTCGATTTGTGCAACAGTCGAATGGTGCTAGGAGGCGGCAATAGGACCTTCACGGGGCCGGCCCGCAAACCGGACGGTGCAAGGGCGGCAATAGGACCCACGCAGGCGGGCTGCAAAATCCGAGGTGCGAAGGCGCGGCAATACGGCGCGAACGAAACCTCAATTTTGGAGTCACGCCATGGCCGATCGCACTTCCGCTTCAGTTTCCCCCTACCTCGCCCTCATCGTCGAAAACAAGGTCCGCCCGCAAATCAACCGCGCGCGCCCCGGTTTCCAGCTCATCCCAAAGGTCCCCAACGAGATGGGGCAGAAGCAGGTTTCCTGGGATGTGACCTTCGGAACTGCCGGTACTGGCAACGCGGCCGTCGCGGATGGCGCCGACCTGATCGACGGTGAAGCCGCTGTTGATACTCTCGTGCAGGCAAACCTGCCCATGAGGTCTTACAAGGGGCAATTCAACATCACGGGCCTCGCCGACGCGATGGCCGAGTACACTGGCAACCCCAGCGACCTCAAGAACCTCAAGATTTTCGAGCTAGACCGCTGCTCGCAGCGTCTCGGCGTCGACATGGCAAACGATGCACTGTACGGCGACGGCGTTGGCGATGGTACCCGTGTTCCCGTGGCTGGTCTACTCACCCCTGACCCCAGCGACACCAGCAAAAACACGGGCGGGCTTCTCGACACTGGCGTTTACGCCGGCGTCAGCCGCTCCACCTACCCCCAGTGGGCCGGTAACGTTGTCAACGCTTCGTCTTTCTCGGGTGGATCTGTCTCTCCGAGCCTTTTCCGCAAGGTCATCACGTCCATTATCACCCGCGACGCTCTTTCGCGCGCCCCGACGGTCATTTTGGCCAGCCCGCGCTCGTGGGACAAGGCCGCGTCAGCCTTCGACCCGCAACGCCGATACGAAGAGGAAATCAACACCGTGACGACCGCCATGGGCAACGTCATCACTCTCGACGCTGGCGTTCGCTCGATGTCCTTCGACGGCATCCCGATGATTCGAGACCCTGGCATCACCGAGACCACGACCGGAACGTTCCTGTTCTTGAATCTCGACGAGGTTGCGGCTCGCTACATTCCATTCCCCTCGGCGGCAGACATCGAAGCCGGCGACATCCAGGTCACCAAGTCATACGGCGCCGTCAGCACCAAGACGGGCCTCATGTACAAGATGATCAAGCTCGCCCAGAACGGCGACAAGGAGCGATACGCGCTCATTTCGTACTGGCAAATGCAGGTCGGCTCGTGCAACTCGCACGGCGTCGTCACCGGCATCAACATCTCCTAACCAGCGCCAGCGGAAAGCACAGGGAAGGACGATCACATGAATAAGCCACTGAATCTAGGGGACTTCGTCGGAACCACCACGGGTGCGGCCGTAGGAGTCGCCGACTTGGAACCTGGCACCGTCTACGGAAGCGTGGACGGTACTTTCGTCGGTACGGTTGCCATCGAAATTAGCTTCGACGGCAGCGCGTTCGACGCATACGGGCCTGCCATCACCGCAGGGGTCACGCTGTTTGGTCCGCTCCCAGGCGGTGTCAAGCTCGTTCGCGCTCATTGCACGGCATACACCTCTGGCTCGATCAAGGTTCGCGCAGGCGGAAACGTCAAGAGCGCAAACTTGTTTCCCGTCCAAGAGGTCAAGTCCGGACTTCTCGGCAACATCGTTCCGACGGTGGCCAGCCAGTCGCAGACCATCACGGCAATCATCAAGGCCAACATCGCGGCCGACGGCGGAACGAATGACTACTTCACCGTCGCCGCGAGCGGCGTAACCACCACGTTCGAGTTGAAGAAGGGCGGAGGAAGCTTCGTCCCGGTCGCCGGCCGAACGCTTATCGACTGCACGGGAGCCACCACGACTACCGACGTTGCGGTTCTCATCGCGGCTGCGATTGCCTTGGCCAGCCCCAAATGCAGCGTTCCAGTCCCAACCACTGCCGTTTTGACCGTGACGGCCCCCGCTGGTATGACTGTTCTCTTCACGGAGACCGTAAACGACGCTGGGTTCAAGATCGGCGCCATCAACTACGGCGTACCGGTGGACGTTGGCGGATGCGGAAAGCCTCAATTGTGGATCGTGTCGGCTGACTTTGTTGGCACCTACGCGGTTCAACAGAGCTTCGACGGCGGTCTCACTTGGGCAAACGTGAAGACACCGGTTGCAGTGTCAAGCGGAGCAACGACCGACCTGGTCACGCTCGCTTGTCGCGCGACCACTGCGAGAATCGCCGCTACCACCTACACCTCCGGCACCTTGTCGGGTCGCTACGGCGCAGACATCGAGAGCCCGGTCTAAGGGCATGGCAATCGCAACCGCAAAATGGATCAACCTCACCGACACGCGCATTCGGTATATTCGAGGCGTGTCGGGTGTTCCGTGGCCAGGCTGCGATGCCGATCCGGGCGGAGTGATTGAGGCGCCAGACTCCATTGGCTACGCTCGCATGTGCGCGGAGGCCGGCTACACGCCGTTCACCGCGGACATGCAGCGAGCGAGGGAAGAGGACGCGCAGCTCAAGGCGATGATCGCCGAGGAAGAGGCGCAGAGGTCCGCGCAGAAGTCAGAGCAGAAGGCAGCGCAGAAGGCAGCGCTTCCCATCGTAGAAGAATCTCCAAAGATCACAGAGACTGAACAGCCAGCGAAGGGAATCGAAGCACGTGGCCGTTCCAACCGAAGCCCAAAGGGCTGACATCTACTACTTCTGCGGATGGCCGCAGCGGTTCATCAAGTCGGACACGTTCGCACTTGAGAACGGTATCAACTCGATCGCTCAGGTTGATGCCCAGTGGGCGATTATCGCCAATTCGCTTTACGATACGCCCCCTGGGCTACTTGAACAGCTACGCCAGCTTCACGACGTCACGATCCCGGCGGCATACCAGCGCTTACAGGTCGTGAAAGTTGGATCAATCGAGCTCGATGGTGGGCGCGAGCTGCGCGAGTACAGAAACCAAGGGCGACGGCTCGTTGGCGCTCTCTGCGGTACGCTCGGTGTCATTCGCGCAAACGACGTTTTCGCTCCTGGCGTCGGAAGCCCCACATCCGCTCGGCTCGGCGAGAGCGGCGGTGGCTCGGCTCCTTCAAATTGGGTGGGCAAGTGCTGATTCAAAGGTTTGCCTCGGCGGTCAGTTGTTCGGGTTCATGGTCGGTACCCTCCAGTGCTCCTTGTGTTTCTCCGATGACCGACGAGGCGATGTTTTCACGTGAAACGAGGACAGTATGATCCAGCGACTTCGAAACAATAACGTTGCGAACCCTGGCGCGAACGCAGTTGCCACGCTTTACGATGATTCTGGCAGCAAGAGCGATGAGGCGACCTACAAGGCGCGCGTCGAGATCGAATTGCTGGCCGATCAGGTGGTCACGATCAACACGTACTGGGCGGACTTGCCATCGTCGCCCCTGCGATTGCTGTCGTCTGCGGCTCAGACCGCATCGGCGCGCTCTACGCAGCCGATCACGGCGGTAGCCAAGGCGAACCTGGTCAACAACGACTACTTCACGGTGGTTCACACACGCACCCTCGACGGTGTGGCTACGACTACGACCGTGATTTACGAGTTCATGGTTGTGTCTGCCGGGTACGTCGCGACGGGGGGCAGAACAACCCTGGACGTTACCGGCGCCACCACTGCGACGTCGGTGGCCGTCATCATCGCGGCTCGAATCAATATCGACTTCGCCACAAAGGTCACGGTCCCCGTTCCGTCGACCGCTGTCCTTACGGCGTCCGCACTGACGTCGGGTCCGCGCTACACCGTCACGGCGACCGATAACGTCACCGACGCCGGCTTCACCGTTGGGACCGCTACCAACGGGACTGAGACGACGAATCGACTGCTTACCAGGCTTCGCCCTGGCGTGAACAAGATCACCGGTGTCACCACCACGGCGCCCATCGACTGGGCATGTGCAGTGGAAACCAACAGCTCCCCGGTGAGCGACGCCTGATACCATGGACCTTGGACCCATCAAAGACCTCGCCGCTGGGCTATACGCGCAGTATTTCGACGCGATTACGGTCAATCAGTACACGTCGAGCACCATCGCCGCCACCGGGCAGGTTCAAAAGGAGCTTGTCGCGACGTTCGACACGGGGGCGAAGCGCAAGAAGTTCAGCGGAGGCTATGACATCCAGCTTATCCAGGGCACGCTGGCTAACAAGCAGTATCGCAAGTACGAGATGGTCGCGACGTCCGAGTCGTTCGTCCCGCAAGCGATGGACGAGGTAGTTACCACCGATGGGACGTGGGACGTCGTCGGCTGCACTCCCGTTGATGACGGCGGCGTGCAGGTCACGTACGACCTGATACTGGTGAAGCTGTGACATCCCTTTCCGCCACCATCGCGGCCCACGGAGCCCACGCAATGGCTAGAGCGCGCGAGGTCCGCCGAGACGCTGTTATCGCGACGGGCACGGATTTCATCGACAACACGCCCATCAAGACCGGCCTGGCCCGAGGCAACTGGCAGACGAGCATCGGCGAGGCGATTACCAACGCTATCCCCGTGCGGCCTGCCAGCGAAGCCAAGCGCGAGCTTGCGGCCATTGCCGATGAAGCGCTTGCCGACGAGACGCTGGTGATCGCCAACAACGCGGCCCACATCGTGCGGCTTGAATTCGGATGGTCAGCTCAGGCCCCAGAGGGCATGTTTCGGCTTGGAATCATGCGCTGGCAGCAGAACGTGGCCGCGGCCGAAGCCAAGAACGGGGTATCACGATGAGCGTCGGCGGCGTCGTGCGAGCGCTTAATATCGCGGTGTCAGAGGCACTGCAGCCGGCGTTCAGCGGTGCGATCGAGCTGGACAATTCCAAGTTTACGCCCCCTACAAAGGCCAAGTGGGCGGCGGTCACGTTCAAGCTTGCTGGAGCGCCGGCGCTGACGCTCGGATATGGCGGCGACGACCGCGGTAGCGGATTCGTGCAGGTCGACCTACGCTACCCGCGCGGCAACGGATTTGACGACACCACGGCCGACGTGGACTCGCTCCGCGCCGCTTTCCCAATCGGCAAGACCTTCGTCGACAGCGGCCAAGCGGTTCGCGTGATGGAGTGCCGCCCAACCTACTTTCTTGAAGACCAATGGTACCGAGCGTGCGTTCAGCTGTTCTGGGACGCCGTCATACCGCGATAACAGGAGAACACAGTCATGGCATACGGCTCACAACACAGCTTCGCGATGGTTCTGGAGACGGGCGGATACGCGGTCACGCCCGCAACCCCCGTGTTTTTCAGCGTTCCGATTACCAAGTTCGCAGGCGGCGTCTCGATGGACCAAATCGAAGACACAACGATCCGAGGTGATCGTCAGATCGCCTACGTGGTTAACGGCGCCATCTCGAACAAGTTCTCAGCCACCGAGACGCTTCGTTACGGCGCGTACGACTCGCTCTTTGAGGCGGCCAGCTGCGGGACTTGGGCGGCCGGCACTGGGACTTCCTTTGTCCTCTCACCTGGTGTCACTTACCGATCATTCACGGGAGAGCGCCACTTTGGCGACATGACGGGAAAACCCTATTTCCGCCACACTGGCGTCGAGCTTGCGAAGATGTCGCTCAAGTGCGGCAAGGACGCGCTCATCGAGACGACCCTCGACTTTGTCGCTCAGGATGAAAACTCTGCATCCGGCATCGTCTCCGGTGCGACCTATGGCGCCATCCCGACGAGCGTTGCCCCATTCGATAGCTTCAACGCCGTGATTTCCGTTGGCGGAACTGCTCAAACGGTCGTCGAGGATTTCACGTTGGAGCTGGACAACACGCCTGAGGAGAAACGTGTCGTTGGTAGCCGACTGGCTATTCAGCCGGCGATGCTGTTCTCTCGCGTGAGCGGCTCCATCCAATGCTACTTCGACAGCCCGACCCTGTTCGACATCTACAAGCCAGGAACCGCTACGGCGATTGACCTACTCCTCACCGATCCTGCGGGCAACCATCTGGAATTCTCGGCGCCCAAAGCCCTCCTTGGAGGAGATGCCAACCGCGACGTCTCTGGCCCTGGTGCCGTGCACGTCACTTTCAAGTTCAAGGCTTACCTGGACCCTTCGACCGGGACGAACCTAGTTATCACTCGCACGCCGCACGCGTAATTACTGAACCGACAGCACTGGAGGAAATGATGGGCGCAAAAGAACGATTTCTGACTCGGGAAAAGGCCAATGCGGGTGTGAAACTCCCGCTTACCGACCCTGCCACCGGAAAGGAAACGGAGCATTGGTTGCTGGTGATCGGCCGCGACTCAGACGCTTCCAGAAAGGCAGAACTCGAATCAGAGCGGGCGTTGCGCAAGCGCATTGCGAGCATCCCTCCAAAGGATCCGCGAGCGCTTGAGGCTGTCCAGAAGGAAATCGAAGACGAGTCGCCCGAGCGCGTGGTCGAATCAATCGCTTCCCTGGTCATCGACTGGAGTTGGAGCGACGAGGAAGCCTGCACACGAGAGAACGTCGTCGCCTTCCTCAAGGACGCGCCACAGGTGGCCGACGCCATCGACGCTTTCACCGCCAACCGTGTTAGTTTTTTCGGTCTCGCTGCGAAGACCTCGTTGCCTTCGCAGAAGCAAACTTCCGACTCAACCGACGCGCCTCAGGATCAGATCGAACCGAGCGCGACCTCTTAGAGCAAACATGGCGAGGAAATCGAGCACTAGGACGCGGCAAGCCTCCAGAACTCGATTACACGCCGTGCCCGAAAGAGCTGGAGTACATCTGGGAATTGTACCGAAAGCTGTGCACCGGGGAACCGCTGAAAGACTCGGAAATCAAGGCACACGCAGATCTCTACGGATTCACATTCGAAGGCGTGGAAGTGGACCTGCTCAAGTCAGTCGACCGCGCGTACATGCGCGTCCAAATGGAAGAACTGGAAGCCGCCGCGAAAGCGAAGCCGAAGGTAAAGTGAAGAATGTCAACTGAAGTATCGCATCTTGAACTACGGGTAACGTCCGATGGGTACGTGACCCTGGCTGGAAATGTTGGAGCAGCAGCAAGATCGGCCGAGGTATTCGAGCGCCAATTCGCGAAGGTTGAAGCGATAAATAGGCGGGCGGAGGACTCGGCTAAGCGATACGCTGATGCGGCAGCCAGAGCGGCAGACACCGCTTCGAAGGCGTCGCAACGGCAAGCAGACTCAGCGGAGAAAGCAGCTCAGAAAAGGGCGGACTCTGCTGTGCGAGCCGCCGCCAAAGAAGACGATGCGTGGAACAACTCTCTTCAGAAGGCGCTTGCGCGAGATGAGAAACGTGTTGAGTCGGCACGTAAAGCCGCTGAGCGAATCGCCAGCGTTGGCGGGCTTGACGGCGTGTTGCCTAAGCGTCCATCTCTTGGGCGGATCGAGGAAAACCAGGGGGTAATGAGCGGGGCCATAGAGGGACTACAGGGTTCCATGCCAGGCATGGCGCTTCTTGCAGGCGGCGCGGCCGGCATTGCAGCGGTTGGTGTCGAAAAGTTGTTTTCGACTATTTCTGAAGGAAAGCACGCGATAGTCGAAGCTTCTGTTGAGATGGAAGGACTCAAAGCGCGTATTGCCGGCATAACGGGCAGCGCTGGAACTGCAAACGAGAAGTTTGAAGAGCTTGAGTCGATGACTCTTGGCAAGTTGCCCGCGACTGTCCGAGAAGTTTCCGAGGCTTTTATTTTTCTAGGCAACACGGGACTTTCCAATTCTAACGAGGCGCTGAAATCTTACAGTAATATTGCTGCGCAAACCGGACACAGCCTAGGAGAAGTGACTTCCGCCGTCGAGCACGCGACGATGGGAAGCTATAAGTCTTTGCGCGAGTACGGCATCAAGGTCAAGGCGGTAGGCGACGACCTGAAGGTTACATTTCGAGGGCACACAGAGACGATCGCAAACAGTTCGTCCGAGATTGAAGGATATTTGCAACGTCTCGGCAATGTCGAATTTACCGGTGCTGTCGAACGCCAAATGGAGACGATGGGTGGCGCCGTCAAAAAGAATCACGATGCTTGGGAAGAGCTGATCGATACAGTAGCCAAGTCGTCGATAGGCGATCTCATTAAGCAAGGGATGGATGCCGCAACGTTTGCTGTCAACGATGCGACCGCCGCCGTGAAGTTCCTATTCGGTACGATGTCGAAGGCGCCTCCGCCGATAAAAATCGTCGAAGGTGGCAAAGGCCAGGAAGACACCATTTCGCAAGCGATGGACGCTCGCGCGCAAAGAGCCGCAGAGTTAGCTGCAAAGAACAAGGGAACCAGCATTGAGCAAGAGACCGCTGCGTATGCCGCGCGAACAGCAGACGACGCGCGATCGGCTCGCAAAACAGCAACGCTGGCGAGACAAGTGGAAGAATGGCGTACTGGAGAAGAAGCAAAGGCCGAAGCAACTAACAGTTTTTTCAACAATCTTGATGGGCGCGCGACGACATCTAAGCAAAAGGCTAAAGCGCAGCTTGCAGACGATCTTGCCTCAATCAAAGAGGCTTTGGCTTCTGGACAGGAGTTTGATGTTTCCTCTGCAACGGCAGCAGCGAGAGCTGCGTATCGAAATGCAATAGGGAACAAGGAAGCGAAGCCCGGTAAGAACTTCGACATCGAATCCGAGACCTTCTATGCCAAGTATGCGAATCAGCGGATGGCTGAGAAGCAAAAGGAATATGACGACGCAGTCGCCAGCCTAGCCAAGAAAGAAGACGCTGAGAAAGTCTACTACGAGAAAACCAAGGAAGCGCTCGCCCTCAATCTCGGACCGGACACCGAAGCGTTGACGAACGAGAACGAGACGCTGTGGACGCTCCATTGGGCCAAGCTGGCCGAGATCAAGCAGAAGGCATCCGACGACGATCGCAAGAAGGAAGAAGACTTCCAGAAGCGCATTCGCCCATTCGGCGAGAAGCCGCAGTCGCAGACCCAGCAAATCAACGCCAAGTTCGCCGGTCAGCAAATCGACCTGAAGAGCGATTTTGGTGATCGACTGAAAGGCGACCCGTCGAACCCATTTGGTGATGACGCAAAGCTTGCTGCCCAAGAGCAGTACCGGCAGAAGTCAGTAGCCATCGAGAAGGAGCGGATTCGCGAGATCAACGAGGCCAACGCGCAACTCGTCGCCCAGGGCGCGAAAAATGCTGAGGCGCTATTCGGCAATCTGGCCCAGGCCGCAAAGAACAGCGGCGGCGAGCAGAGCAAGGCCTATCAGGTCATGTTCGCCGCGCAGAAGGCGTTCGCAATTGCGAGCGCTGAGGTTTCCATGGCGGTCGGCATCGGAAAGGCAATGGAGCTCGGCTGGCCGGCTGGCATTCCTGCGGCAATTGGCGCCGCTGCCGAGGGCGCGAAGATTCTGGCCATGATCACGTCGTCCAACTACAGCGGCGCATACGACAAGGGCGGAGACATTCCGTTTGGAAAGGTTGGAATCGTTGGCGAGTACGGCCCCGAATTCGTACGCGGCCCCGCCACGGTGACAGGTCGGCAGCAAACCGCGCAGGCGATGAATGGCGGCGGTAGCTCGTCATCGTTCGGCGGCGGGCAGCAAGGCGCGGCCGCATCGCCGAACATCTCTGTCCATTTCGACATCAACGACCACATGGACCGCTGGATGAGCAGCACGAGCGGACAGAAGAGCCTAAACGTCTATATGTCGAAGAATTCGCGCGCCATCCAAGCTCTCGGGGGCGGCCGGTAGTGACCGCCGCGTGGCCATACCGACCGCAGATGAACGTGGTGGAAAGCCTCGAATGGCTCACCGACGTCTTCGCGGCCAAGCGTCGCGAGGAGCGGCGTTGCCTGCGCTACATGCCCCGCATCGTGTACACGTTCAAGTACATCCTGAGGGACGCCGAATACGGCGAGTCCCGCGAGCTCGCGCGCGTGACTGGAGGCGACCCGATCTACGTTCCCGACTGGACAAACGAGACCGTGATACCGACGGTCTACCCGGGAACGGCTTCGCTCCCTATCGACGCCACGTTCGCGCCGGCCTATCTCTCTGGCGGGGCCGCGCTCATCTGGGACAGCAACACGTCCTATGAGGTCGTCACCGTCTCGGCGGTGGGGAGCGGGACCATCTCGATAAGCGCCACGACGGCGACGCACCACGCCCCGTCCGTTATCCCGCTTCGCCTGGGGACATTCGCGCAAAAGTTGCAAGGCGACCGCGGGCCGCATTCGTACACCCATGTTCAGGCCGTCTTCGAGTGCGTTGTCACCGAGGACCTTTCGGGTGTCGGTGGAGGGATTGGCTACCCGACATACGCCGGCTATCAGGTCATCACCGACGTGCCAGAGATCATCAACGGGGCACAGGAAAGCAACGTGAGAGAGGTCGACGTGCTCGACTCCATGACCGGCCCAATCTACAAATACCCGATCTTCGCCACGCCGAACCAATCCGCTTTCTTGGCATGGACGTGCTACGACGCGCAGGACGTCTGGAATCGACGGCTATGGCTCCACAGCAAGAAAGGCAAGTGGAAGCAGTTCTGGACGTCGAGCTGGAACGCTGACGTCACGATCACCAGCAACATCAACCCAGGCGATGCGACGATCGAAATCGCATCGATTGGCTTTGCCACGAAGTACCCTGACGTCAGCGATTGGATGATCGCATCCACGAGCGGCGGCGGGTGGTTCGTGCAGGTCATCGGGGCGACAGCCGGGAGTTCCGGGCATGAGCTGCTTCGGCTGGCTGATCACTTCCCTGGAAGCGCTGGGCTTTCTGGCATCGACAAGATGTGTAAGCTAACGCTGTCGCGGCTCGACTCGGACAAGATTGACATCCAGCACTTGCCAGGCCGGCAAGCTACCATCGTTGTCGCGACCAAAGAAGTCTCGGTGTACCCGTGAGCTACGCGGTGGAAGAGGTATCGCAGCAGGACGGCAACCCGGTCCAGCTGTTCACGTTCTCTCGTGGTTCGCAGACGTGGCGCTACACCAATCGCGCGACGCTGTTCACCAACCACGTCTTCAACTACACACCTGAAGTCGGCATCACGAGCGCATTCGTGCGCACGGGAGACGTCCCAAAGGACGTTCTGCAAATCACGCTGCCGATTACCAATCCGATGGCAGCTGCGTTTCTGTCGTACTCTCCGAATGCGGTCACATCGGTGCTCGTCAATCGAACGAGCAACACCGACGTCACGGGCGGCGAGGTCGAATTCATGGGCCGCGTGCTCAGTTCGTCCACGAGCGTTGCCACGATCACACTCAACTGTGAAAATGCCTTCACGTCGATGCGCCGCATGGGCCTACGGCAGACCTATCAGCGCAACTGCCGCCATATGCTCTTTGGCCCTGGATGCAACGTCAACCCTGCGACGTTCGCGACAAGCATTACCATCACGGCTGTGGCTGGGGCATCGGTCACGCTGTACAACCCGCTTGACCCGGTCTACCTAGGCGGGACCATCAAGGCGTCCGACGGCACGCTGATGATGATCGTCGAGCAACCTGCCTCGAACAGGGTCATTCTCATGCGCCCGGTACCGCAGCTGATCTTGGACATGGCGGCGCATCCATCGGGATTCACGGCTACGGCGTACCGAGGTTGCGACAAGTCGACGGCGACGTGCCACGAGGTCTTCACGAATCGAGGCAACTTCGGCGGGTTTCCAGGTCTCACCGGTATCAACCCGTTCTCGGGGTCAAGCAATGTCTTCTAGGAGGGACGCCTAATGGTTTGGGTTGCAATCGGGTTGACGCTAGCGACGTTCGCTTATTCGCTGTACATGCAATCGAAAATGGTGCAGCCACAGCAACCGTTGCAGGGCTTTACCATGCCGACGGCGGCCGAGGGGATTGCGATCCCTGTGGTGTTTGGAACGCGCGAGGTTACGGCGCCGAATGCGTGCTGGTTCGGCAATACGAAAGTCATCGACTACACCAATTACGGGGGGAAGAACTCTGGGTACGGCTACTTTGCGGGCTTACAGTTCGGGGTTTGCCATGGAAAGATCGACGCTCTTCTAGACATAAAGATCGCCGGGAAAACTTACTTGTTTTACCCCATAACAGCGAACACCTCTGATGGGGGAATTCTCATAAAATCGTATGAGGATGACGTAGGGCAGCCGAACCAGGACGTGTACTCGGGCGGCATAATCGTAAAGATGGGGGCTGCGAACAGCCTCCCGGATGCCGGGCAGATCGACTACCTAGCGGGCGCGATGAGCCTGTCTCCTGGGCCGTCCTATCATGGCGTCGCGACGGTAGTTGCTCGCGGCGACAGCTCGCACCTTGGGGCATCGCCTTACCTCAAGCCATGGACGTTCACGGTCAAACGTCTGCATACGCGCAACGGCGGGGCGGACGTCCAATGGTACGACGAGAAGGTTGAGGTCAAGCCGGCGACAAAGAATCGCGAGGACACATGGAAATACAAGGTCAAAGGAGACTGGACAGATTACAGCTCGCCTTCCTACGATGACTCAGCTTGGGATACCGGTCCAGGAGGCATCGGCAACGCGGACCCCAACACACTGCTTAGCGCAAAGAACGAAGCAAGAAATAGCTTCGGCATTGGACCCTGGCCCGACTACTCGATACCTGTCACAAAAACCCAGTTGCCAGTTGATGGCGACGCAGTTAAAGCAGGTAATCCACATCACCAAGTTGCCATGGGCGCAAACCTTTGGCTTCGAACCAACATGGGACCGCTCCCAGCGTACCCGCTGAACTTCCGATGCTGGCACGACGACAGCGGGAAGCTGTGGTTCAACGGAAATGAAATCACGCTCGTGCCAGTGGTGAATCCGTCTTACACGACGGACCATTTCAGCTCAATCGGAACGATTCCCAAAGAGTACATCAACGTCGATGGTCCCAACGACGTTGCCTATCGTGTGACAAATGGCTTCGACTCCAGTGGAACGGTTCAGATAAGCTCTAACTCTGCCCCGTCGTTTATCTACGCCGGCCTTCAAATCGGCGCCGAATCCGACGTCGATACGCCCGCCGGCGTCGTCGACATGAACTTCGCCCACATCGCGCGTGAGGCGATCACCGATACGTTTTGGGGCATGGGATACCCTGAAGCCACCATTGACGATGCTTCCTTCCGCGCTGCCGCCGACACGCTTTACACCGAGGGGCTTGGCGGCTCCTTCACGTGGACGCAGCAGATGACCATCGAGGATTTCCTCACGGACATCATGCGCCACATCTCGGGCGCGCTGTACATCGACCGACACACGGGGCTCTGGACGCTCAAGCTGATTCGCGCCGACTACACGATCGGCGATCTGCTCGTGCTCGACGAGTCCAACGTTTCGAAGATCGAAAACGCCACCCGCAAGCAACCTGGCGAGCTCGTCAACAGCGTGACGGTCACCTACTCCTCGACCCTCCGCGGGGATCAGGGAGCCGTTACGCTGGAGGACCAGGGTGGTATCGCGGCCCAAGGTGGCGTTGTCTCGGCGAAGATCAACTACCCGGCCATCACCAACCCGGTGAACGCTTCCAAGCTATCGCTGCGTGACTTGCGACTCGTCTCGTCGCCGCTGCTCTCGTGCGTGGTCCACGCTGGACGTGCGGCCGCAGCCCTCAACATAAGCGACCCTTTCGTGCTCAACTGGCCCGACCTTTCCATCAACAGCGTCGTGATGCGCGTCTCCGAAATAGACACGGGAACGCTGACCAACGGCGAGGTCAAGGTCACGTGCATCGAGGACCTGTTCTACTTCCCGTCTCAGGCTATCTCGATTCCGAATGACCCAATTCCGCGCAACCCGACGCGCAGCCCTGGGACGGCAGTGGCTGCGGATGACTACGTCACTGCGTACGTGATCGACCCGCGCGACAAGGGGTCGGTAGAGTTCATGTTTGGGGAGACGGCATTGGCGACGCCCAATAGCCCGTTCGAGGATTCTTCCAGTCACCGCGGTTGGACATCAGGTCCGGATGGGACGATGACTTGTAACACGGTTGGCGGGTTGCTTGCTGGACTGGTCGACGGGGTTTCCGACGGATACCCCGCAACAGGCATCCCCAATTATGTGAGCTGGCTCGTTAGTCGACGTGTCTTGGTTGCCAAGGTGAACACGAGCTACCCAACATACGACGAGCAAGAGAAGACAGGCGTTTACGTCATTGACGACGTAGGTTGGCACAACGATGAAACCGGGGCCTTCGTAGCCACTTTCGCGCGCATGCACCGCGACCCCGACTACGACCAGTCGTCTGAGTTTGTGAAAGACATGGTCTTCCGCGTGAACGCCGGCACGACCTACGGCGGTCACTTTGTCCAGCTCAACACAGACGGCGCCGTCCTTGGAATAACGCCGCTTGCGTGGGTCGACCACGGAACGTCTTTCACGTTCACAAACGGCTTCGACCTGCTTCGCAGCGACCAGCTTGCCACCGTCAGTACGTCGCCGGATTCGATGCTTGTCACCTCGCTAACAGGCATGGGCGGAACTCTCCAGGTGTTCACTACAACCGACGGTGTGCCTAATGTAACCAGCATCCCCGCAGGCCCGTGGACCGTCACGCCGTCGATTGCGTCCATGTCTGGCGCAAGCTCCGGTTCAGTTACGACGGTTGGGTTCAAGTTGTACAAGGGCGGAACTGCGCTTTTCGAGCTGCTCTCGGGCCCGCTTGAGGTCGGCCCGCAGGTAATCCCGCCGCTCACCTATTCGGCTCCGCAGTACGCCTTGGCGAAGACGGACGGCATTGCCCTCCTCATATCCCTACACACGAACTCGACCACGCCCGTCACGCTCATGCTTGAGTACAACGCGGCCAACGCAATCGGGGTCCGCGTGCCGAAGGCCCCAGTCGGCCAGGTTGTGGTTGAACTTGGAAGTACAGCCTCAGCCCACATAAGCATCAGTGAGATGGCGTTCGACCAAGGGCCGCAACACGCGATTGTGGTAGGAGCAGCTGGAAACAGGACGCCTGCAATTCAGTTCCCGTCAGGTCATCTCTCCAGTATCGCATGCATGTGGACAGTACCTAATGACGCTGGACCAGACGACATTATCATTCGCCCGATATTCACGGTTCCCTCCACGGTGTCGGGTCAGGTCATGTGGATGGCTTCAATCTCTGAGCAAAGCGCCATCGACGTAAGCGTTCCGGGCTTCCCATGGCTAGGTATCACCGGAAGCAAGGTGGCTAACAAATCAGTCCTTGAAACCGGGAGCGCAATCGGGTCGTTCCCACCAGGTACGCGTCTCCGCATCGGGCTTTGGCGAAACGTTACCGGCGACACGCTGGCAAGCGCGGTCGATCTCCTTGGAATTCAACTCGATTACTCGGTGGCATGATGCAAAAACGATTATCAGCTCTCTTCGTTGGTCTTTTCGTCGTAACCCTTGCCGTGGGTCCAGCTCGCGCGCAAACGTGTAGCGGAGGCGCAGAGGGCGCGGCGCAGCTGTGCCTGGATAACGACCGTCTGATTTGCGAGCAAGCCGCGCCAGGCCCCGTTCTTGTTACGCCGACGGGGGCCAGCAAGACGCTGGATTCGTGCTCGACGAAGACGCTGGCGAGCACCGACATCGGCACCGCAACGCCGGCTCCCAACGTAGTTCCCGTTTCCAGTGCGGCAAGCGATCTCAATGGCTGGGTCACGTCCAAGCTCATCTGCACCGGCAACATCGTGTGTTCACAGCGCACCGGCACGGGCACCAGCACTGCCACCGCTACCGTGACGTCGCTTTCCTACAGCGCCAACGGCACGGCGTCGGGCACGTCGGTAGCCACGGGGCACGTAGTCGTAGGCGCCGGCCTCCAGGTCACGAAGCAGACGGGCACAGGCACGAGCACGGCTACCGCTACGGTGACGGCCTTCGACACGAGCGACACGGTTACGGTCATCAACACGGCTACCGGGACCGTAACGGCCACGAACTGGAGCGTCGTCAAGGCCAGCGCTGGTATAGTGACGGCGGCCCAGGATGCGACGCCTGCGAACATCGGAGCGGTGGCCGGCACTGGAACCATGACCGGGACCACGAACTACCTGCCTGTGAAAACGGCGACGGGATGGGGGGATTCACAGCTTATACAAACAGGGACAGCAAGTTCAATAGCCGTCGGCAGCAGCGCCACGACTGGGGTAGGAAAATTCAACCTAAATGGTTCAGGGACACTGATTCACGTTGCGGGCGGTGGAACAGGAGGCAGAGGGGCCATCGACATAAGTGACGCAGGCCATGCCAACTATTGGGAGATTGGTAGAGACAACACATACACGGGCGACTTCACCTTGTTTCTAAATTCCGTTGAGATGATGCGCGTATCCACCGGAGGAGCATTGACGGTGCCTAGTCTCATTTTGCGCGGCTCCACCTCCGGCGCCGTCATGCACGGCGTAGCCGCAACCACGGCGTCATACTCGATGCTTGACCCTTTGACTGCTCCCGCAGCCGGGCAGGTCGTGGCGTACCCCAATGGGGGGGGGCAGGGGACGTGGGCGTCGCCGCTCGCCCAGCCCTCCGGCGTCTGTGCATCCGGCTACGCGCTCACCTCGACCGTCACGGGGCAGACGAGCTGCGTGCCGGTTCTGGCGCCGGGGATGGAGTCGCCGAGGACGATGTACTATCCGTTCTGGGGCT
>OCZT010001257.1_pt1 | contig 26278 bp, 25 predicted proteins | sample 1539031 | NCBI WGS metagenome assembly OCZT01 (sample SAMEA3539308, study PRJEB22396) | soil metagenome | biome: tundra; feature: field; material: soil | place: USA | collected 2010-05 | depth 0.15 m | reverse complement strand
CTCTTTCCCTACACGACGCTCTTCCGATCTACCCGCGGGCGCCGGACCTGGCGGCGGCGCTGCTGCAGTCGCGCGCCAAGCACGGAATGACGGCGACCGAGGCGGAGAAGCTGTCGCACGATCCGCTCGCGTTCGCCACGTGGCTGGTGAAGACCGGCGCGGCCGACGCCTCGGTGGGCGGGGCCGTGCGCACCACGCGCGAGCTCATGCACTTCGCGCTCTGGCTGATCGGGCCCGCGGCCGGCGTCCGCACCGTGTCGAGCGCGTTTTATATGTGCGTGCCGCCTTTTCGAACCAGTCCGACAGCTGACAGCTCCCGTCTGACGTCTGACGGCGAAGTTCTCACCTTCACGGACTGTTCCGTCGTTCCGCAGCCCACCGCCGAGCAGCTCGCCGACATTGCGATCGCCGCCGCCGACGCTCGGCGCAGGATCGTCGGCGACGAACCCCGCGTTGCCCTGCTCTCGTACAGCACCATGGGCAGCGGCGGTGACGGCGCGTCGATTGCGACGGTGAGAGCCGCCGTGGCGCTCGTCCGCGAGCGGGCTCCCACCCTCGCGGTGGACGGCGACCTGCAGGGAGACGCGGCGCTGGTCGCCGACGTCGCCGTGCGGAAGGCGCCCGGGAGCCCGGTGGCCGGCCGGGCGAACATTCTCGTGTTCCCGAGCCTCGACGCCGGCAACATCGCCTACAAGCTCACGGAGCGCCTCGCCCATGCGAAAGCGATAGGACCGATCCTTCAGGGGCTCGCGCTGCCGGTGTCCGATCTCTCGCGCGGCGCCGACGCGGACGCCATCTTTCACGTGGCTGCCATCACGGCGCTGCAGGCGGCACGCGTCCACCCGTCCGGAGATCAGGCCCAATGAGCTTTTCCGTTTCAACCCGCGGCGATATCTGCATCGTAGAGGTCGAAGGCCAGTTGATCGTCGGCAACCGGCAGGAGCTGAAGCAGAAGGTCCTCGACGAGATGGAGAAGGGGAGCCGCAAGATCCTGGTGGATTTCGCCCGCACGGGGTACATCGACAGTTCCGGGCTCGGCGCACTCGTCTCGCTCGCCAAGAAGATCCGCGAGATGGGCGGTGACCTGCGACTCGCCAATCTCAACGACGACCTGCAGACGCTGTTCGAACTCACGAAGCTGGACACGATGTTCCAGATTTCCCAGACCCGCGAGCGCGCCCTCGAGAACTTCTAGGCGACCCATGACTTCGAGGGCCACGCCAGTGGAAGAGCGGCATCTCGACGTCCGCATTCCGAGCGACGTCGAATACATCGAGGCGATCGTGGAGCAGGTGGTGCGCCGCTGTCGCGCGCACCATTACCAGCGACGCCATCTCGCGCTGAACGTTCCGGTCGCGCTCACCGAGGCGATCGCGAACGCCATCCTGCGCGGGAACCTCGACGACCATTCGCGGACCGTACACGTCCGGGCGCACGTGGATTCCAGCCGCCTGGTGCTCGAAGTGCGCGACGAGGGGGCGGGGTTCGACCTCGAGGAATGCACGGAAGATCCGACCACTCCCGAAAACCTCGTGCGAGAGGGCGGGCGCGGACTGTTCCTCATGCGGCGCCTGATGGACCACGTGGAGCGCTTCACCGACGGTGGCAACGTGGTGCGGCTCATCCTGCACCGCGCCTAGCCGGGCTGGACGGGCACCGTGAGCGAGCTCGAGATCGCCCGTCGCGAAGCGAAACTGGCCGCCCAACAGCTCTCCGAGAGTTGGGAAGAGATCAATCTCCTCTACTCGATCGGAGAGATCTTGGGGCGCACGGTGAACCTCGACGACGCGGCGCTCACGATCCTCACCGAGATCTCGGAGACTGTGGAGGCGAAACGGGCGGCGATCTTCGTGCACGACGCCGGCTCCGGATTGCTCCAGCCGCTCGCGATGCTCGGCGCCGCAGCCGGCAGACTGACCCCGATCGGCATCGACGACGAGACGAGCGTCGCGGCGCGCGTGTTCCGGACGCGGCGGCCGCTGCTCGTGCCCGAAGGCGACCTCGAGTCGCCCCTCGAGTCGCCGGTGCGGTCCGGCGCCATGCTCTCCGTGCCGATCATGTGGACGTCGCCGACCGGGAGCATCCCACTCGGCGTCGTGACGCTCTCCGGCCGCGGGGCGGGCGGCCGATTCACTGCGGGCGATCAGAAGCTCGTCGCCGCGATCGCGTCGCAGATCGGGACCGCGATCCAGATTGACCGTCTCGTGAAGGCCTCGGTCGAGACGGAACGCCTCTCGCACGAGATGCAGCTCGCGCACGACCTGCAAATGCACCTGCTGCCATCGCCGGGCGTGGTGGCTCCGGACGCGACGTGCGCCGCGCGGGTCGAGCCGGCGCTTTCCGTAGGAGGGGATTTCTACCACCTCTTCAAGCTGGGGCAGGGACGAACGGGCGTGCTGATCGGCGACGTCTCGAGTCATGGCTACCAGGCAGCGCTCATCATGGCGCTCACGATGAGCGCGATGGCGATCCACGCTCAGAACAGCGAGGATCCCGGCGAGGCGATCGCGGCGCTGCTCTCCACGCTCGCCCAGGAGCTGCAACAGACCGAGATGTTCCTCTCGCTCTGCTACGTGGTCGTCGATCCGGAGCGCGGCGAACTGCGCTACGCCAACACCGGACATCCGCATGCATTCGTGGTCGCCGCGGACGGCACGATCGAGCGCCTCACCGCCATCGACCCGCCGCTCGGACTCGGCACGGGTGCCCCGCGTGGATCGCGTCGCGCGTGGCGCCGCGGATCGGACCTGCTGGTGCTCTTCACGGATGGCGTCAGTGACGCGCGCGACGATCGCGGCCGCGTCCTGGGCGAGGCGCGCGTGCTGGAAGTGGTCAAGGCTCGCCGGGCCGACTCGCCGCAGCGCGTGGTGGACGGTGTGTTCGCGCTGGTCGAGGGACACATGGGGCGCGTGACGCCCGAGGACGACCAGGCGCTGGTAGTCCTGCGCTCGTGAGCCATCCCGCGCCGAGGAAGCGGCTCGGCCAGCACTTCCTCACCGATCCGAGGATCCTGGGCAGGATCGCCGACGCGCTCGCGATCACGAAGCACGACACCGTGGTGGAGATCGGCCCCGGCCGCGGCGCGCTGACCGATCAGCTCGCGGCGAGGGCGAAGCGCGTGGTCGCGATCGAGATCGATCGCGATCTCGTGAAAGCGTTGCGCGCGCGCTATGCCGGCGACGACCGGGTGGCGATCGTCGAGAGCGACGTGCTGGCCGTGGGACTGGGCGACGCGGCCGGCGGCGCACCGTTTCTCGTCGCCGGGAACGTGCCGTACAACATCACGACGCCAATCCTCTTCCACGCCCTCCAGCGTCCGAGGGCGGACCGTTCGGTGTATCTCGTGCAGCGCGAGGTGGCCGAGCGGGTGGTGGCGGCGCCGGGGAGCGAGTCGTATGGCGCGCTGAGCGTGAATGTGCAGGCACTGGCCACGGCCGAGATGGTCTTCAAGGTGACGGCGGGGGCATTCACGCCGCCGCCGAAGGTCGAGAGCGCGGTGCTTCGTATCGTTCCACTGGCGCAACCGCTCGTGACGGAGTCGGAGGAGGCTGCATACAGATCCATGGTCGTGGGTGCATTCAGCTTTAGACGGAAGCAGATGCAGCGGGTGGTACGGGAGTTGTGGGATCTCGGGGCGGCGGAGGCGGCGGAGTTGCTCGCGAGGGCGGGGATCGAACCGGCGGCGAGGCCGGAGGTGCTCGCGCCCGGGGATTTTGCGAGACTGCTGCGGGCGAAGCGGGGTTGAACGCGACGAGCGATCAGTCGGGCGCGTTCACCAGCGCATACGAGAGGATCTCCAACTCGAGCGCCATGTTCACGGACCGCAAGGTCACGTGCGGCGGCACGGAAATCGGACTGGGTGCGAAGTTGAGGATGGCTCGTACGCCGGCCTTCACCACGCGATCGACGAGTGCTTGCGCCGCCTCCGCGGGCACCGCGATGAGCGCGATGTGCGGCTTGCATCGGGCGATGTCCGTCTCGAGCTCGCGTTGGTCACGGACCACGACGCCGTCGAGGGTGCGGCCGACGAGCGCGGGATCCGCGTCATATACGGCGACGACGGTGAATCCCCGTTCGCGAAAGCCCTGGTATTGCGCGAGCGCCGATCCGATCTTCCCCGCTCCAACGATCACGACGTTCCACGTCCTGCCGAGGCCGAGGATGTCTCTCAGGCTGGCCGAGAGCGCAGCGACGGAGTAACCAAGGCCGCGCTTGCCGAACGAACCGAAGAACGAGAGATCCTTCCTCACCTGGGCGGAAGTCGTTCCGCCCTGGGCGGCGAGTTCGCCGCTCGAGATCGTCTGATGTCCGTGCGCAGCGGCTTCCTCGAGGAACCGAAGGTAGGCGGAGAGGCGGCGGACGGTGGATTCGGCGATTCGTTTCACGGAGGAGCGTGCTTGTGAATGATTTCACAAGGTTACAGGCACGACTGCAAAACGACAAGTCTGCTTCGTTGCGGATGCGGGATGCGGGAGCAAGGGGAGAGTGGGGAGATTCGAACCGATGCGGGATGCGGGGTAGGAATACGGGATGCGGGAAAGCGCGATGCGGAATGCGGTTACTGCATGAGTCGCGGTACCCGCATCCCCAATCGCGCTTTCCCGCATCTCGCATCCCGGCCCCGCATCCCGCATCGGTTCGAGTCTCACCACTCCCCGCTAGTGTCGGGGGTTCGGCTGCCTCATTTCTCTCGCTTCCTGACGTCCGACTCCAAGCACTACTTTACGGAATGACCGATCCGCGCGGCGTGACGAACGGACCTCAGGGCACGCCGTTCGCCGACGTGTCGTTCCTGGTGGTGGACGTCGAGACGACGGGGATCAGCGCGTGGGCTGGCGATCGTGTCACCGAGGTCGCGGCGGTATACGTCAACGGTGGCGCGGTGCGAGATGCCTTTCACTCCCTCGTGAATCCGGGGCGGACCATCCCGCCCTTCATCACGCAGCTGACCGGCATCGACGACGCGATGGTGAGGGATGCGCCGCGGTTCGCCGAGATCGCGGGCGAACTGGCGCAGCACATGGTCGGACGCGTGTTCGTCGCGCACAACGCGCGGTTCGACTGGAACTTCCTTTCGGCTGAGTACGATCGCGTGGCGCGTGCGCCGCTGGAATCGATTGCGCGCGAACAAGTCTGCACGGTGCGGCTCGCGCGGCGATTCCTCTCGCATCTTCCCCGCCGCAATCTCGACGCGGTGGCGAATCACTACGGTGTGGTGATCGACGGCCGGCACCGCGCCCTGGGGGATGCGCGGGCGACGGCGCACGTGCTCATCGGACTCTTGAAGGATGCCGAGCGCAGCGGGATGTACACGTGGGAGGCGCTCGATGAGGCGATGTCGCGGCGAACGAGCCGGGCACGAGTGTCGCGCGGGGGTAGGGCGATGCCGCGATCGACGGATGGGCGGGAGGGGGCGTGAACGACAGAACTGCGAGTTGAATCGTTACTCGTTGGTTGGTTAACAGAGGTTCTTTGCATACGACTTTCGTTAACCAACCAACCAAGAACGTGTTGACGCCGTCTCGGACCATCCGACGTACTTAATCAAGAGAGCAGTTGTGACCCAACCTGTCCCACTCATCCAGTCTCGAAAACTCGGCCGCTTCACCGTGCACGCCCTGCAAGCCGGCGGGCAGAAGCTCGACGGCGGAGCGATGTTCGGCGTCGTGCCGAAGCCGCTGTGGGAGCGCAAGATCCCGGCCGACGATCGCAACCGGATTCCGATGGGCATGCGCTGCCTGCTGGTCGAGCACGACATTGGCCTGGTGCTGATCGACACCGGGGCGGGAAACAAGGAGAACGCGAAGTTCCACGACATCTACGCCATCGAGAACGGCGGCGCGAACGACGAGGGCGTGGCGCGCACGGCACTCGAAGACGCGATCGTCGCCGCCGGACACCGGGTGGCTGATGTCGCGCTCGTGATCAACACGCACCTGCACTTCGACCACGCCGGTGGCGACACGTACATCGATGCCGCCGGTGTCGTGCGCGCGTCGTTCCCCAACGCGCGCTACGTGGTTCAGAAAGGCGAGCACCACTGGGCGACGCACACCAACGAGCGCACGGGCGCGAGCTACTTCGTGCGGAACTGGGAGCCGATCCGCGAGGCCGGCCGATTCGATCTCATCGAGGGTGACCGCGAGATCGTGCCGGGAATATCGGTGATCGTGACGCCGGGGCACGTACCCTTCCACCAGTCGATTCTCGTCGATGGCGGCTCCGAGATCGCGTGCTTCCTCGGTGATGTGTGCCCGACATCGGCGCACCTGCCGCTGCCCTGGATCATGGGATACGACGTGGAGCCGTTGCGGACGCTGGAGTCGAAGCGGGAGCTACTCAAGAGAGCGGAGAGCGAGAAGTGGCTGCTGGTGTTCGAGCACGATGCCACCGTGGCGTGGGGATACGCGCGCCATGATGGGAAGAGTTACGGGCTCAGCGCCGCATAGAGCGAGTTAGTAGTTTTTGGTTGGTTAGTTAACCGAGGCAGAGAATTGGCCCTGACTACGCGCCAGGCGATCGCGTTCGTGGTCAGGGCCAATTTCTTAACCTCAGTTGACCAACCAACAAGAAACGGGTTAACTCGTTTGTAGTCCCATCCTCGCGCACGACCATCGTCCGACTGCGATACCAAAGCCCTTGCCCTAACCTCGCCCCCGGCTTAGCTTTCCGTCCACATCGTAGACAAGAGATCGAGCCTGGCTTGCTCGATCCACCCTCTGGCCTCTGACCCACCTGGTCACCGTGCTGCAGGAGTTCGCCGCAACGACCGCGACCATACGCAACCATGGTCGCCGGTCCTCGCATCGCGGACTCTCACCGAGGGTCCGCGATCTTCTTTTTCCGTCACAGAGGACGACAGACATTCAGGACACCACAAAGCGGCCGCCGCGCGTGAACCGGCAGATCCGCATCAGCCCCGTTCGAGTCATAGCAGCGGATGGGGCTCAGCTCGGAATCATGGAAGTGGATGCCGCTCTTTCGGCGGCGGTGGAACAAGGGTTCGACCTGGTTGAAGTCGCTCCGCTCGCGCGACCGCCCGTCGTCCGCATCATGGACTACGGGAAGTACAAGTTCGAGATGGCGAAGCAGGCCAGGCAGGCCAAGAAGAAGCAGCACGTCATTCTGCTGAAGGAAGTGAAGTACCGGCCCGGGATCGAAGCGCACGACTTCGAGACGAAGACGCGGCATGCGCGCGAGTTTCTCGAGGACGGCAACAAGGTGAAGGTCACGCTGATGTTTCGTGGGCGGCAGATCGCCCATCCGGAGCTCGGACGCGCGGTGGTGCAGCGGGTTGCCGTCGCGCTGGCCGACGTCTCGAAGATCGAGACCGACGCGCGGCTGGAAGGGAAGGCCCTGACGATGATTCTCACGCCGAAATAGACGAGACCGATATGCCGAAGATGAAGACTCACAAGGGCGCAAAGAAGCGCTTCTCCGTCACCTCGAAGGGGAAAGTGCGCCGATTGAAGGCCTACAAGAGCCACATCCTCACCAAGAAGACCTCGAAGCGGAAGCGCCAGCTCCGCCGTCCTACGACGGTGAAGACCGTTGGCGATGCCAAGCGCATGCGGCGCCTGCTTCAGGCCTAAGGAGAACCGACCATGCCACGCGTACGATCGAACGTCGCGCGACTGAAGCGCAAAAAGCAGGTCATGAAGGCCGCCCGCGGCAACTTCGGCGGCCGCAGCAAGCTCTGGAAGGCCGCCAAGGAGACCGTCGAGCGCGGCTGGGTCTATGCGTACCGCGATCGTAAGAACAAGAAGCGCGAGTTCCGCAAGCTCTGGATCCTGCGCATCAACGCCGCCGCGCACGAGCACGACATGAGCTACAGCGTGTTCATGAACGGGCTGAAGAAGGCGGGCGTCGAAGTCGACCGGAAGATCCTGGCCGATCTCGCGGTCAAGGACGCGGATGCGTTCGCGCTGCTGGCCGAAAAGGCACGCTCGGCGCTCTCGGCGGCCTGACAGGGCCGATGATCCCGGGCGGCAGTGGGGCTTCGGCTTCGCTGCCGCCCGGCTATTTTGACGAGATGCTGGATGGTAGAGGCTGGATGGTAGACTAGGGAAACGACCTGACTTCAATTGACACTCGACGAGTTCAAGGGCGCATGTGAGCGGCTGATGGCCGACGGGCCGGGAATGATCGCGGCCGTCGGCGACCTCGGGGCATGGGCAGAGTTGCGCAACGCGCTCGTGGGCCGCACCAGCGGCCGGCTCACCGACATCATGGGCGCGCTTGGTACGCTGCCGAAGGAGGACCGCCGAGCGGCGGGGCAGCTCGCGAACGCCACCAAGGTCGCGATCGAAGAACAGCTCGAGACGCGCCGCGCGGAACTTGCCGGCGCAGCCAGGACCGTCGCGCTCGATGATCCCACGATGCCCGCGCGCCAGAGCTGGCGCGGTTCGGTCCATCCGGTGTCGCTGGTGATCGACGAAGTCTGTGAGATCTTTCGGCAGCTCGGATTCACAATTGCGCTGGGCCCCGAGGCCGAATCCGAATGGTACAACTTCCTCGCCCTCAACTTTCCCGCGGATCATCCCGCGATGGAGCTGCACGACACGCTCTACCTCGAATTCGGCGGGCTGTTGCGGACGCACACTTCTCCCGTGCAGATCCGCACCTTGCAGCAGTATCCACCGCCCATCCGGATCCTCGCGCCCGGCAACGTGTATCGCCGCGATTTCTTCGACGCGACGCACTCGCCGATGTTCGCGCAGGTCGAGGGCCTCGCCGTGGACGAGGGGATCACCTTCGGCGACCTCAAGGCCACGCTGACGCACTTCGCGCACCGCTTCTACGGTGCGTCGCGCCGCACGCGCTTTCGCCCGTCGTTCTTCCCGTTCACCGAGCCGTCCGCTGAGATGGACGTCGAGGTGGACCTCGGCGATGGGCGAGGCGTGAGGTGGATTGAAATTATGGGCTGCGGGCTCGTGCATCCGGCGGTGCTCGAGAGTGCCGGCGTCGATGGCGAGAAGTACACGGGATGGGCGTTCGGGATGGGACCGGCCCGCATCGCACAGTCGCGCTACGGCATCGCGGACTGCCGCCTGATGTTCGATTCGGACGTGCGCTTTCTGGGTCAGTTCGCGCGATGAAGATCTCGTGCGACTGGCTCCGGGCGTTCGTGCCGCACGCGCTCACGCCGCAGGCGGTGGGCGAGCTGCTGTCGAACCACACGGTCACGCTCGACGGCATCGCGCCGCTGCGCGCCGACCTCGCGCCGATTGTCGTCGCGCGTGTGGTCGAGAGCGAGCGGATTCCCGAGACCAAGCTCTCGTTCAACAAGGTGGACGACGGCCGCGGCCCGCTACTCGAGGTCGTCTGCGGCGCGCCGAACGTTTCCGTGGGCGCGCTCTATCCGTTCGCGCGCACCGGGACGGTGATGCCCGCGGGCCTCACGATCGAGAAACGGAAGATTCGCGGCTTCACCTCGAACGGCATGCTCTGCTCGGCGCGCGAGCTCGGGCTGGGTGACGATCACGACGGCATCCTCGCGCTCGCCGTGGACGTTCCGCCCGGCACGCCGCTGCTCTCCGCGATGCCGATCGGCGACACGCAGCTCGAGCTCGACGTGCTGCCCAACCGCCCAGACCTGCTGTCGCATCGCGGCGTCGCGCGGGAGATCGTCGCGCTGACCGGCGTTCCGATGCAGCTCCCGGTCGAGTTGAGTTCGGCCGCCGTTATCGGCGAGGCGGCCGACGGCATGTCCTCCGCGACCGCGCATGGGGTGCGCGTGACGGTCGAGGATTCCGCGGGGGCACCGCACTATATCGCCGTCGTCATTCGCGGAGTGAAGGTGTCGCCGAGTCCGGATTGGCTCAGGCAGCGCGTCGAATCGGTCGGCGGCCGTTCGATCAGCAACGTCGTGGATGCCACGAACTGCGTGCTGCACGGACTCGGCCAGCCGGTGCACGCGTTCGATCTCGCGAAGCTCGCGCAGCACGCGGTCGTGGTGCGCAAGGCGAGGACCGGCGAGACGCTCGTGACGCTCGACGGTGCAACGCGCACGCTCGAGCCATGGATGACCATCATCGCGGACGGTGAGCGCGCCACCGCGCTCGCGGGTGTCATGGGCGGGAAGGCGAGCGAGGTCACCGAGACGACGACGGACATCCTGCTGGAGGTCGCGCACTTCAATCCGCGCGACGTGCGCAAGGTCCGCCGGGCGCTCGGCGTTTCGACGGACGCCAGCTATCGCTTCGAGCGTGGCGTCGATGGCGGAGCGACGGCGGAAATCGCAGAACTCGCCGCGCGGCTCATCGTGTCCGTCGCCGGTGGGACGATCGAGTCCGTTCTCGACGTCGGCGCGGCTCCTCCGGCTCCCGCGGCGGTCCGCCTGAGGCCGGAGCGGGTCGCGCAGCTGCTCGGCGTCCGCGTCGCGGAGGAAGAGATCGAACGACTCCTCGCGTCGGTCGGCTTCACCGTCGAGCCCGGCGCCGGTCGCGCATACGCTGTGAGGCCACCCACGTGGCGACACGACGTCGCGCACGAAGTGGACCTCGTCGAGGAAATCGCGAGGCTGCGCGGGTTCGACGCGCTGCCCGGCGACTTGAGGCCGTACCGGATCGGCACCGTTCCCGATCATCCGCTGTACGTCAGGGGCCTGCGCGTGCGCGATGCGCTCGTCGCGGCAGGGCTCGCCGAGACGCGGCCGATGCCGTTCACGAAGGGGGACGGCACGCCCCATGCGCGCGTGGCGAATCCGCTCGCGGAGGACGAGCCGTTCCTGCGCAAGTCGCTCCTCGATACGCTCGCGCGGCGCGCGGAGTTCAACCTCAATCGCCACGAAGGGAACGTGCGGCTGTTCGAGATTGGGGCGGCGTTCGTTCCCCAGGACGACGGACTTCCGCGCGAGGAAGTGCGCGCCGCCGCGCTCGTCATGGGGGCGCGCCGCCCCGTGCACTTCAGCGACCCCAAGCCGCCGGCGTTCGATGCCTGGGATGCAAAGTCGATCGCCGAGACGATCGCGCGCGCGGCGTTCCCGGGTGCGAAGGTCATATTGCAGGCCGGCGAGAAGGGAGAACTCTGGACCGTGCACCTTCAGGAGGCGGATTCGGAACCGGAGATCGGGCCGGGGCAGGACGACGGCAGCGTCATGATGCCATACGGCGTCAGGGGCCTGCTGGTCGGAACGGTGCGCACGGTCGCGCTCGACGCGCCGGTGTGGGCTTCGCCCGCGTTCGGCGTGGAGATCACGCTCGGTGCGATGCCGTCGGACCCGGTCGCGGCACCCGGGACGCACGACTACGCCGCGACGATGGACGCCGAGCCGGCCCATTTTGTACGCGTCTCACCGCTGCCCACGACGCCCGCCGCCGAGTTCGATCTGGCGCTGATCGTGCCGGTCGACATGCCGGCGGAGACGGTGGAGCGCGTCATGGCGCGGGCCGGCGGTGAGATGCTCGAACACCTCGAACTGTTCGATGAATTCCGCGGTGCCGGAATCCCGGACGGCAAGCGATCGCTGGCCTGGCGGTTGACCTTCCGTCACCCGGAACGCACTCTACGCGACAAGGAGATCGACGGTCGCCGGTCGCAATTGCTCAAGACGCTGGAGAAAGAACTCGGTGTCGTTCCCCGTACGGCCTGACGCGGACGCGTTCATGGAGCTCGAATCGCTCGTCCGCAATCTGGGCGAGGAACTCGCCGCTTTTCGCAAGCGGGCCCTTGCCGCGGAAGCGCGCCTGAAGGGAATCGCGACGAAGGGGGGTGGCGGCGACGTGCACGCGGAAGAGCGTGTGGCGCAGCTCGAGGCGGAGAACTCGAAGCTGCGCCAGCGCGTGGACGCTGCCTCCGCCCGCACCCGCAAGATGCTCGATCGCGTGCGGTTCCTTCGCCAGCAGCATCAGGGAGAAGCGCGATGAGCGCGAAATACAGCACGCGGGTCTCGATCTTCGGCGAAGAGTACACGCTCAAGAGCGACACGCCGCCCGAACACACGCGCGCGGTGGCGGCCTACGTAGACCGGGCGATCCGCGAGGTGATGGGAAGCGCCGCCGTGGTCGAGTCGCACAAGGCGGCGATTCTCGCGGCGCTGTCGATCACGGACGAGCTCTTCCGCGAGCGCGCGGGCAACGTCGAGATGGCCGAGGCGATGAACGGGCTGTCGGGCGAGCTGAGGCGCTGGCTGCCGCCGGCAAAGCGGGGGATCAAGACCGAAGACTGAAGACCGAAGACCGAAGACGGAGGACCAAAGCCCGACGCGGGAGATGGAAAGCGTTGCCCTTCCGTCTTCGGTCCTCGGTCTTCGGTCCTCGGTCTTGTTCAGGCCGCGATCACCGTGTTCACCGCCAGCGTCAACTCCAGCGTCGTGAACGGTTTCAGCAGCATGCACGCCATGTACTGGCGTGCGTTCGGGCCGAGATCGGCATCGTGGTCGCCCGTGACCAGCACCACGCGTACGGAGGGATCGCGCTTGATCAACTCGTCGAACGTGTGCTCGCCCGGCACGCCGGGCAGGTGCCAGTCGAGCACGACGAGCCGGACGTCCTTCGCGTTCTTCTCGAAGAGGTGGATACCCTCTTGTCCGCTCGCCGCCAGGAGCACACGATAGCCGAGCTTCGTGAGCATACGGCCGATGACGGATCGCACGGCCTCCTCGTCGTCGATGACCAGGACGAGAGGTCCGGCGGAGGAGTCAGATAACGGGGCTGTCATGGGGAGGCTCCCACCTCAAGAGCGAGCGTGGTCCGGCGGACCTCGTGCGGCGTCTGCGAGAGGCAAGATAGGACAGCGTACCTCCCAAGGGAACCGGCAGCCGCCGGCGCTCACGCGCGTTGAACGAGCCGATCGTGCGGCCGACGAGGGCGCGATTGCGTTGCCTTTTCTGTGGTGCGGCCCTAGCTTGAGCGAACGTGGAGCCGCGAGCACGCAGGTACAAGCGGCCTCGGTAGTTAGCCCGACCCGTTCAGCGCCCTTCGACGGCGCCCGGCCGGCCGGTCGAACCTCCCGGGAACTTGTCCGCTGTTCGAATGCTCCCGTGCGGTCTTCATGAATCGCGGTGCACTCGCTGATCACGCGAGGTGACGCCGTCTTGGAGCATACGGACGATGAATCCACTTGCATGGGTGGCGATCGCGCTCGGCGCGCTAGGTGTCGCCGGTTCCGCGGTCGCTTTTGTCGTTGGGAGACGTACCGGACGCGACACGGAGGTGCGGGCCAGGAAGGCCGCCGGTGACACGGCGGAGGAGCTCGTCAAGCGAATCATCGGTGACGCAGAGCGCGACGCCGACGGGCTACGCAAGCAAGCGGTGCTCGCCGGAAAGGAAGAGGCGATGCGCTCCCGCGAGGAATGGGAGGGCGAGGCCCGCCGCCGCCGCGAGGAGGTCGAGCGCGAGGAGAAACGGCTCCAGGAGCGCGAGGTCGTTCTCGACCGCAAGTTCGAGCTCGTCGAGACGCGCGACAAGGACGTCGGGCGGCGCGCCAGCGACCTCGGCCGCAAGGAAAAGTCGGTCGAGGAGCGCCAAGCGGAGCTCGACAAGATGGTGGGCGAGGAGCGCCGCAGGCTCGAGCAGCTCGCCGGCCTCTCCGCCGCCGAGGCGAAGGCCGAGCTCATCCGCCGGATGGAGGAGGAGGCTCAGGCCGACGCGGCCAATCGGCTGCGCGAAATTCGCGAGACCGCCAAGCGGAACGCCGATCGCGAGGCGAAGAAGATCGTCGCGCTCGCGGTACAGCGCATCGCGGCCGACCATACGGCGGAGATCACCGTGAGCGCCGTGGCGCTGCCGAAGGACGAGATGAAGGGGCGCATCATTGGCCGTGAGGGACGCAACATCCGCGCGTTCGAGCTCGCGACCGGTGTGGACGTCATCATCGACGACACGCCGGACTCGGTGGTCGTCTCCTGCTTCGATCCCGTGCGCCGCGAGGTGGCGCGGCTGGCGCTCGAAAAGCTGGTGGCGGACGGACGCATCCATCCCGGCCGGATCGAGGAGGTTGTCGAGAAGGCGCGCAAGGAAGTCGAGGCCGGCATCATCGAGACCGGCGAGCAGGCCGCGTACGAGGTGAACGTCCATGGACTGCACCCCGAGCTGATCAAGCTCGTGGGCCGCATGAAGTGGCGCACGAGTTATGGGCAGAACATCCTGTTGCACTCGAAGGAAGTCGCCTGGCTCGCGGCGATCATGGCGGAGGAGCTCGGGCTCGACGCCGCGCTGGCGCGCCGGGGCGCGCTGCTGCACGACATCGGCAAGGTCCTCACGCACGAACACGAGGGCACACACGTGCAGCTCGGCGTCGAAGTCGCCACCAAGTACGGCGAGAGTCCGCTGGTGGTGAACGTGATTGCGGCGCACCACGACGACGTGCCGCACGAAAGCGAGGTCAGCGTGCTGGTGCAGTCGGCGGACGCGATCAGCGGATCACGCCCCGGCGCGCGGCGCGAGGCGTTCGAGACGTACGTGAAGCGGCTCGAGGGACTCGAGAAGATCGCGTCCAGCTACAAGGGGGTCGATCGCGTGTTCGCGATCCAGGCGGGACGCGAGATCCGCGTGATCGTGAATCCGGACGACGTGGACGACGCGCGCATGCAGTCGCTGACGGAGGAGATCGCGCGGAGGGTGGAGTCGGAGTTGCAGTACCCAGGTCAAATCAAAGTAGTCGCCATCCGCGAAAAGAGAGCAATGGACATTGCCCGCTGAAATCATCGACGGCGCGGCCGTCGCCACGAAGGTACGTGCGGAGGTCGCCGCGGCTGCGGCGGCGCTCGCCACGAAAGGAATCACGCCCGGACTCACGGTCGTCCTGGTCGGGGATGATCCGGGGAGCAAAGTGTACGTCGGGGCCAAGGAGAAGGCGTGCCGCGAGGCCGGCATGAACGGCGAGACGATCAGGATGCCGGCAACCACGACACAAGCCGAGTTGCTCGCGGTCGTCGACCGGCTGAACGCGGATCCCGCCATCCACGGCATCCTCGTGCAGATGCCGCTGCCCAAGCAAATCGACCCGCAGACGGTGATTCGCCGCATCGCGCCGGAGAAGGACGTCGACGGGTTCCACCCGGTGAACGTCGGCAAGGTGCTCATCGGCGACAAGGACGGCTTTGCGCCGTGCACGCCGTGGGGCGTCCAGGTGCTGCTGCAGACGTACGGCGTGAAGACCGCCGGCATGGAGTGCGTGATCGTCGGCCGCTCGAACATCGTGGGCAAGCCGATGGCGAGCCTGATGATGCAGCCGGGCGCAGGCGCGGACTGCACGGTGACGGTGTGCCACAGCCGCACGCGTGACCTGCCGTCGCACACGAAGCGCGCGGACCTGCTGATCGCGGCGATCGGCCGGGCCGAGTTCGTGACGGGCGAGATGGTGAAGCCCGGTGCGATCGTGATCGACGTGGGGATGAATCGCGTGGACGACGCGACGGCCAAGGCGGGCTACCGCCTCAAGGGCGACGTGCACTTCGAGAGCGCCAGGCAGGTCGCGTCGCTGATCACGCCGGTGCCCGGTGGCGTGGGGCGCATGACGATTGCGATGCTGCTCAAGAACACCGTGCGTGCGGCGGAAATGAGGGGGGGCGTGAGCGTGCCGGTGGCAGCGGGCGCGTGACCGCGCCTGGCGGCTCGCCGGAGGAGGCGCTGACCGTCGCCCAGCTGACCACGCTGGCGAAGGAGATCCTCGAGGGCGCGTTTCCGCCCATCTGGATCAAGGGCGAAGTGAGCAACTTCACGGCCCATCGCAACGGTCACTGGTATTTCTCACTGCGCGACGCGACGGCGCAGCTATCGTGCGTCGTGTGGTCGCGCGACGTCAGGCGCATTCCCGCACCTCCCGATGACGGCATGCAGGTGATGGCGCACGGCCAGCTCTCGGTGTATGCGGCGCGGGGACAGATGCAGTTCATGATCCGCGCGATGGAAGCCGAAGGCGAGGGGCTGTGGCGCAAGGCGTACGAGCAGGCGAAGGCGGCGCTGGAGAAGGACGGCTTGCTCGACCCGGCGCGCAAGCGCACGCTGCCCCGTTTTCCGAAGCGCGTGGCGGTCATCACGAGTCCCGACGGCGCGGCGTGGCACGACATCGTCTCCGTGATCCGGCGCCGGAACACCGGCGTCGACATCATCCTCGTGCCGGCCGCCGTGCAGGGCGAGTCGGCGCCGGAGTCGCTTGTCGCCGCGCTGGAACGGTTGGGGCGCTGGCGCGGCGCGGACGTACTGATCATCGGCCGCGGCGGCGGGTCGCGCGAGGACCTCTGGGCCTTCAACAACGAGAGGGTGGCGCGGGCGATCGCGGCGTGCCCGATTCCCACCATCTCCGCGGTGGGACACGAAGTGGATTTCACGCTCGCAGACCTGGTCGCCGACCATCGCGCCGCCACGCCGAGCGCTGCCGCAGAGGCGGCGGTGCCCGTGCTTGCCGACATCGTCGAGACGTTGCGAGCGCTTGGGCAGACCGTGCACGCCGCCACCGGGCGGCTGTTGCACGACGCGGGTCACTCGCTGCGACAGCTCGCGCGCGACCTCGCCGTTCGGTCACAGCGCGCGGTGGAGCGACGGCGGGGGCGCGTACAGGAACTGGCGGCGCGCATCGAGTCGCTGAGCCCGCTCGCCACGCTCGCCCGCGGGTACGCCGTGGCGCTGGATGAGTCGGGCGCCGCGCTGAGCGGCGCGTCACGTTTCGCCCCCGGGATGCGTTTCGCGCTGCGGCTGCGCGACGGTCGCGTGTCGGCCACGGCGGACGAGGTGCACGTGCAGCCACCCGTGAAGGCCACCGACCGGAGGAAGCGCGCATGACATTCGAGGAGAAACTCCAGCGGCTGGAGCAGATCGCGGGCAGCCTCGATCGAGACGACCTGTCGCTCGAACAGGCGCTGACGCTGTTCGAAGAGGGGATCGCGAAACTCAAAGAGGCGAGCGCCGAACTCGAGAAGGCCGAGGGGCGCGTGGCGACGCTCGTCGAGAAAGCGGAAGGGCTGTTCGAGATCGATGGTGATGGCGGTTGATTCCGCGAGCGTGAACTTCGCCCCGGAGCGCTCGGCGGTGGACGCGGCGCTCGAGGCCTTCGCCGGGCGCTACCTGTGCTCGCTGCGGGGGCCCGTCGCAGACGCCGTGAGTTATTCGATGCTCGGGGAAGGGAAGCGGCTGCGCGCGATCCTGCTGCTGTCGGCGTATCGCGCCGCGGGAGGACGCGGCGACGCAAGCCCGTTGGCCGCGGCGGTCGAGGTGGTGCACGCGTATTCGCTCGTGCATGACGATCTCCCCTGCATGGACGACGACGACATGCGGCGTGGGCGTCCCACCGTACACCGTGCGTTCGGGATTCCGGCGGCCACGTCGGCCGGGCTCGCCATGGTCCCGCTTGCCGCCCGGGCCGCGACCGACGCGGCTCGCGCGCTCGGACTCGATGACGCGTGCACCGGAACGATCGTGCGCGAGCTGATGCAGGCCTCGGGAGCCGGCGGCATGATCGGCGGTCAGTTGCTCGACCTGGAGGGCGAGGGTGCCCCGCTCTCGCTCGGCGAGCTCGAACAGGTGCACCGCATGAAGACCGGCGCGCTGATTCGCGCTTCGGTGCGGATTGGCGGGCTCGCGGCTCGTGCGAACGCGGAAACGCTGCGGGCGTTCGACCGGTTCGGCGCGGCGGTCGGGCTCGCGTTCCAGATTGCCGACGACGTGCTCGACGTGACGTCGACGACCGATGAGCTGGGAAAGACCGCAGGGCGGGATGCGGCGCTCCGGAAGAGCACGTATCCGGCGTTGCTCGGACTCAACGGCGCGAGGGCGCGCGCGCAGCACCTGAGCGGCGAGGCGTGCACGGCCCTGCGCGAGGCGGGGATTCAGTCGGCGGAGTTGGAAGCGCTGGCGCGGTTCGTGGTGGACAGACGGTCGTAGTGGGGAGAGGGAAGAGTCGACCCGATGCGGGAAGCGGGGTTGGAATGCGGGAAGCGGGAAAGCGCGATGCGGAATGCGGGTACTGCACGCGGTATCCGCTCCGGCATCCGCATTCCGCATCGCGCTTTCTCGTATTCCGGATACCAACCCCGCATCCCGCATCGGGCCGAATCTCCTCACTCTCCTCTGGTGTTTTCTCCGCAAATCCCCTTGCTTTCGCACTGTGACATGATCATCCCCACGCACAGATGACCCTCCTCGACCGCATCCATTCTCCCGCCGACATCCGCACGCTCTCGAGTGACGAGATGCGCGTGCTGGCGGACGACGTGCGCGCATTCCTGATCGAGTCATGCTCGGTGACTGGCGGTCACATCGGCGCGGGACTCGGCGTCGTGGAACTCACGATCGCGCTGCACTTCAGCTTCGACACACCGCGCGACCAGATCGTGTGGGACGTCGGCCACCAGGGATATCCGCACAAGGTGCTCACGGGCCGCGCGGGCCGCATGAACACGCTACGCCAGGAGGACGGGCTCTCCGGATTCCTCAAGCGCGCCGAAAGCGAGTACGACGCGTTCGGCGCCGGGCATGCCGCGACCTCGATCTCCGCGGCGTACGGCATGGCGGTCGGGCGCGACCTCGTCGGCGACGATTTCAAGGTCGTCGCGGTGATCGGCGACGGCTCCCTCGGCAGCGGGCTCGCCTACGAGGGGCTCAACAATGCGGGCGCCTCGAAGTCCGATTTCATCGTCGTGCTGAACGACAACGAGATGTCCATCGCGCCGAACGTGGGCGCGATGCACAAGTACCTGACGTCGGTGCAGCGCAATCCGATCTACAACCGCATTCGCAGCGCCGTCGGTGACGCGGCCAGCCATGCGCCCGGGATGCTGCACGCCTCGGCGCTGCTCAAGAAGTGGGAGGAGAGCGTCAAGGCGTTCCTCACTCCAGGCGTGCTGTTCGAGGAGCTCGGATTCCGCTACTTCGGACCGATCGACGGGCACGACATCAAATTGCTGAACGAGACCTTCAAGGCGGTGCGGGAAATGAAGGGGCCGCGCCTCGTCCACGTCGTCACCCAGAAGGGGAAGGGATTCCCCGCGGGCGACCATGGGGAGAAGTGGCATGCGCTGCCGCCGGGCCACGATCCCTCGACCGGCAAGCAGCTCGAGGCCTCCAAGGCAAACCCGAACTACACCGCGGTGTTCGGCAGGGGGCTGTCCGAACTCATGGCGGAGCGGAAGGACGTGGTCGCGTTGACGGCCGCCATGGCGAGCGGCACGGGGACGTCGCTGGTCGCGAAGGCGCATCCCACGCGGTTCTTCGACGTTGGCATTGCCGAGGCGCACGCGATCACGATGTCCGCGGGCCTCGCCACGCGCGGCATCCGCCCCGTGGCCGCGATCTACTCCACCTTCCTCCAGCGCGCGTACGACAGCATCATCCACGACGTCGCCATCCAGCGCCTGCCCGTGATCTTCTGCATGGATCGCGCGGGGCTCGTCGGAGAAGACGGCGAGACGCACGCGGGAGCGTACGACATCGCGTACATGCTGTCGGTACCGGGCATGACCGTGACGGCGCCGATGAACAGCCGCGAGATGCTCGGCCTGTTGCGCGCCGCCGTCGAGCACACGAGCGGGCCGTTTGCCTTGCGCTATCCTCGCGACGCCGCGCCCGACGTTCCACCGGCGATGGCCGAGATCGAAGCAGTCCCTTATCGCACATGGGAAGTGGTGCGCCAGGGCGCGCCGAAAGAAGTGGCGATCCTCGCGGTCGGCACGATGGTGCTGCCGTCGCTCGCGGCCGCGGAAGCGCTCGCGGCGGAGGGTCTCTCGGTCACGGTTGTGAACTGCCGTTATCTCAAGCCGTACGACGAGCTCACGCTGGCGGCCGTGGTCGCCGACCATCGCCATCTGTTGGTCGTGGAAGAGGGCACGGTGGTGAACGGGTTCGGCGCGTACATGGCGACCGTGGTGGCGACGATGGACCCGGGGGTGCGCGTGATCGCGCACGGGATCCCCGACCGGGTCATCTATGCCGCGCCGCGTGCCCGGCAACTGGCGGTATGCGGGCTCGACGCGGCCGGGATCGCCGAGCGCGTTCGGTCGCTGCACGCGTCCGAGGCGGTTGCCGGTTGATGCGCGTCGGCGTCATCGGGCACCGCGGCTACGAAGGACTGCCGGAGATCCTCGCCCTCCTCTCGAGCGAGGCGCCCCGCCTCGGCCTCGAACTGTTGTACGAGGCCGGGCTCCACAGCAGCGCGAACGGCGGCGAGCGGCTCACCGGCACCGCGGGACTCGACGCGCTCATCTCGCTCGGTGGCGACGGCACACTGCTGCGCGCGGCGCGGTTCCTCGACGGTGCCGATGTGCCGATCATGGGCGTGAACCTGGGCAAGCTCGGCTTTCTCACCAGCTGCCGCGGCAAGGACTTCGCGAGGATGCTGCCGCGCCTCTCGAAGGGGCAGTATCAGACCGACTCGCGCATGACCCTCGAGGCGACCCCCACGGGTACGGGCAAACCCGAGGGCCGCATGCGGGCGCTGAACGACGTCGTGCTGCACAAAGGCGGATTCGCCCGCGTGTTGCGGCTGCGCGTCGCGGTGAACCGCGAAGAGATCGGCACGCTCGCGGCGGATGGCCTGGTGATCTCCACCCCGACGGGTTCGACCGCCTACTCGCTATCCGCGGGTGGACCGATCGTCGCGCCGACGGTCGACTCCATCCTGATCACGCCGATCTCGCCGCACACGCTCGCCGTGCGCCCGATCCTCCTGCCTCCGGACTCCGTGATCACCGTGCAACCGGAAGATGCGCCGCAGGAGGTTCTGGTGACGGTGGACGGGCAGGTCGGCACCAGCTTGGGGGCCGGGCAGGCGCTCTCGATCAAGGGTTCGACGGACCGCGTCAAGATCGTGCGCTTCACGGGCACGACCTTCTTCGGCCGGCTGCGACGCAAGCTCGGGTGGGGAGGCCTCGCTGAAAGAGATGAGTGACGGCCAAAGATCGCGCGACACGGCGAGGCGCGACGAGTGAGGGGTGGCTCCATTGTTGACTGAACTGCGCATCAGGAACTACGCCATCATCGAGTCGGTCACCCTGCCGCTCGCGCCCGGCTTCAACGTGCTCTCGGGGGAGACGGGGGCGGGAAAGTCGATCATCGTGGGTGCGCTGGGGCTTCTCGTCGGCGAGCGGGCGACGAGCGATCTCGTGCGCACCGGCGCGGAGCGGGCGACGGTGGAGGCGCTCTTCGAGATCGGCAGCGCACCCGACCTCGCCGCGGCCCTGGACGCACGCGGAATCGACGCTGAGGACGGGACGGTGGTCCTCAAGCGCGAAGTGGCCGCGTCGGGTTCGCGAGCCAGGGCATGGATCAACGGAACCCCCGTCACGACCAGCGTGCTGGCAGACGTCGGCCGCATGCTCGTGAACGTGCACGGCCAGCACGAGGCGCAGTCGCTGCTCGACGAATCATCGCAACGGGCGATCCTCGACCTGTTTGGCGACTGCGCCGACGAGGCGGCACAGGTTGCAGCGGCGCACCACCAGCTGCTGGATGCCCGCGCCATGTGCGCGGCGCTGCGGGCGCGACGCGACGAAGCACTGCGGCGAGCGGACTACCTTCAGCACGTCGCGAAGGAGATCGGCGACGCAAGTCTCGTTGAGGGAGAGGACGCCAAGCTCGAAGAGGAGTCTCATCGGCTCGTGCACGGCGAGGAGTTGCGCGCTCACGCCGCGGAAATCACCGATGCGCTCGACGGCGGCGATGACACCGTCGTGCGGCGCGTGGGGCACCTGCAACGTCCGCTGTCGGCCCTCCAGAAGATCGACTCATCCGCCCATCGCCTGCAGGCCACGTTCGACGCGGCCTACTACGCGCTCGAGGAGCTCGCCCGCGAGGTTCAGGCGTACGCCGAGGGCGTCGAGAACGATCCCGAGCGTCTCGAAGCCGTCGGGCGGAGGCGCGACCTGATCTTCCGGCTCGCGAGGAAGCACGGCGGGTCGATCGCGACGGCCGTCGAGACGGGGAGGGCGGCGCGGGAGGAACTCGACCTGCTCGATACGGCAGCACTCGACCTGCGCGGCCTCGACGCGCGCGTGAACGCGGCAGAACGGGCGCTCGTCGTGGCCGCGACGGCGCTTACGGCAAAGCGACGCGCCGCCGCCGCGAACCTCGCCAAGTCCGTCGAGGCGCTCCTTCCGGAACTCGGAATGCCGGATGGCAGGTTCCTCGTGTCGCTGATCCCGCGACAGGAGACCGGGACGACGGGCGCCGAGGACGCGGAGTACCGTGTCGCGCTCAATGTGGGCCACGACGCCCGGGCGCTCTCACGTGTGGCGTCCGGGGGCGAGCTCGCGCGCGTCATGCTCGCGCTCAAGACGATTCTCGCGCGGCTCGATCGCGTCCCCACGCTGATCTTCGACGAGGTCGACGCGGGCATCGGGGGGAAGGTCGGCCTGATGGTCGGTGATGCGATGCGGCGAGTCGCGGCGCATCACCAGGTGTTTGCCATCACCCATCTGCCGCAGATCGCGGCGCGCGCGCACCATCACATGGTCGTGAGCAAGGGCGCAAAGGGCGGGGTGACCACGGCGGACATCACGGTGGTGGAGGGCGACGAACGAGTTCGTGAGATCGCGCGGATGCTCGGGGGGGATGCGGAGAGCAAACTCTCGCGGGAGCATGCGACGGAACTGCTGGCTTCCGGAGCTAGTGCGCCGGTTCGTCCGAGACGGCGTAAACAGTAATTGGTCCTTGGTCGTTGGTCGTTGGTAACAAGCGAATGACCAATCACCAATGACCAATGACTTTCTACTCGCAGTTAGCGCTCGCAGTTACCGCCCAAACAACCTCTGGTACACGCGCATCGTGACCTGATCGACCGAGATCTTCGGGACCCGGCCGAGAGATCCGAGCGTCGTCTCGTAGTGGAAGTACGAGATGTCGAGCGGCAGCCCCGACTTGTGCTTTGCGACGGTCGCGACGGTGGAGTAGGTGGCGCCGATCCCCAGGCGGTGTTCGCGCGATTCGGTATAGAGGCCGAGGACCGAGGCGTCGAGCGTCACCGCGTCGCCCGCGAGATCGGTGGCCTGGAACGTTCCCGTATAGGCGTCGGAGGACTTGCGGCGGTAGTAGTACTGACCGGAGATGGCGAGGTAGTCGTTCAGCTGCCAGCGCGGGTTCACCTGGATGTCGAACACGTCGCCGATCTTTCGTTGCACGGTCTCCTGACGGTACGACGCGAGGATGACCTGCGTGGGTGACTCCGGAATTCGCAACACGATCTGATCCGACATCTGCGACGTGTAGCTCCCGACGAGCGAGATCCAGAAGTGCGGGCCGTAGAGCAGGTCGGTGAACGAGCGGACCTGGATGCTCCGCTGGTGGTCGCCGGCGGCGATCGCCGTGAAGTCCCCCGGGGCGGGTTGGTTCCCGGCGCCGAGCCGGTAGATGCCGCCAATGGACTGCCGCCACTTGAAGCCCTTCGGAGCGAAACGCGCGCTGTCGTTGCCGCGGAACGAATCGAAGAGGTTGACCTTCGCTCCCACCTCGATATTGCCGAGTCCATGAGTGACCGAGGTCGCCAGCGCCTTGCCATTGACGCCGAACAGCGAGTCGGTGAAGACCGTCTGCATGTCGGTCGCCGTGAGGGGCGCCTGCGCGGCCACCGGGCCTGCCGCGGTGATCGCGCCGGCGCCATAGGCAGCGTACATGGCCCTGAAGGCCGCAACTTTCGCTTCGATCGCCGTTTGTGCGGCCGTGCCGGCGATCGGCACGAAGAGCGCGCCGGACGAGCCGTTGCGGCCGCCATAGAGCTGCGCGAGGCCGGAGGCAAAGGAGTTCGCGCTGGTCATCAACGCGCGCGCCGCGGCCGGGTTGGCGTTGATTGGCGCACAGCCGGTGGCGGACGGCGTGTTGGCGCAGAGCGCGATCGACCGGGAAAGTTGCGCGGATGCGCTGTCGAACTGCGCCAGAAAGCTCGCGTCCGCCGCGGAGGCGGCCGGCGCGATCAGCGTGGGGTTGAATCCGAGCGTCGGCTCGAAGCCCGTAGGGTTCATCACGAAGTTCACGTTCGACGTCGCCGTGACGAACGGCACCATCACGCTCAGCGACACGCGATTCGTGATCCCCATCTCGAGTGAGAGCGGCGTGGAGAGCATGTTGTCGCGCGCCTGCACGAGGGACGTGCCAAGCGACGCCACGAACCCGGGCATTCCGGCGAGCGTGCGGATGCTCGATTGCACGGGAGCGAGGTTCTCGAACTGCGCCACGCCGACGGTGTCGAAGTTGAAGTCGATTCCGAGCGGTTCGACCGAACCGTGGGGCCGGCCGGGCGTGCCCTGGCCGTAGCGTTCGTACCAGCTCTTCCAGCTGGAGCCGACGCCGATGCGCAGCTCGCCACGTTTCAGCGTGGTCGCGTCGTCGCCCACGCCGGTGACGGCTTGCGCGGAGAGGGTCGCGGGAGGCAGCAGGAAGGCCCCGATCACCACGAGCAGGGCGGTACGCAGTCGGCTAGTTTGCATCGGACACGCGGCAAGATAACGCGGAGACGCACTCTCTGACACACGACGCCCTTCCCGCGGTTCCCTGGCAGATCACCGGGAACCACTGGCTTTCGATCCCCTGCGTGCACCCGGCCGACGCCGCAATCCACGCGCTCGGCGTGCTGCACCGCGGCGCGCGGTCGGCCGTGGAGTTCGCGGGGCATGAGGATTTTCTGAGCGGTACCCGCGCCGCGCTGGCCCGTCCCACGATCGAGATCGACGGCCAGCCGGTCGCGCTGGCGGTCGAGGGGATGGTCTGGGAGCGGGCGCTCCATTGGCTGCCCACATTCACCGCGACACCCGGTGCACTCGTGGTGCGCGGCACCGTGTTCGCGCCGTTCGGCCGCGATGCGGACATCGCTGGTGCCGTGTTCGCCATCACGGTCGAGAATCGCGGCGCGGAGGCGAAGGAGATCGTGTTGTCGCTGGAGGGGACGCTGGGGCACCGGCAGCTTCGCGTGCGCACGCCGCGCCCGGCCTCGGACGCGCATCGCGTGTCAAAGGTCGGCGACGTCGTCGTGCTCGATGGGGCGGAGCCGCCGGGGCACGTGGCGCTCGCGATCGCGGCAGACGGGGAGAGCACCGTTTCGGTCGTCGAGGGTGATGCGGCGAGCCAGCGTGCGCCGTCGTACGCGGTGCGCTGCCATCTGCAGGTTCCCGCCAAGGAGCGGGTCGAGACCGCGTTCTACATCGGTGCCGGTCCGGAGCGCGACGGCGCCTGCGCCACGGTGGGAGTGCTGCGGCGGCGCGGCTGGCGTTCGTTGCTCACCGCGACGCGCGACGCGATCCGCTCGCTCGAGCAGACCACGGGAATGGAGTCGCTCGACGGGCTGATCAACCGGCACTTGTTGTTCACGTACTTCTACGCCGTCGGACGCGCCCTGGACGACGCGCATTACTATCTCGTGCGCAGCCGAGCGCCGTGGTGCGCGCGCGGGGTGACCATCCGCGACTGGGAGGCGCTGGCGTGGACCGTGCCGGCGGTACAGCTCGCCGACCCGCCGCTGGCGCGCGAGCTGATTCTCCGCACGTGCGAGATTCACGGGTACGCGCCGGGGCGCGGCGTGCACTACTTCGACGGAACGCTGTTCGAGCCCGGGTTCACGCTCGAGGGCGCGGCGGCGTATGCCATCGCGACCGACCGCTACATCCGCGACACGGCGGACGACCGGATCGTCGAGGAGCCGGTGCTGGCCGACACGTTGTATCTCTCGTCGGATGACCTCGCCGCCCGTCGCGACAAGACGCACCCGCTCTATCACACCGAGGTGACGCTGTCGGGCACACCGGTGGCGTACCCGTTCACGCTGCACGGCAATGCCGTGGTCGCGTACGCGCTCGACTGCCTGAAGCGCACGCTGGATGAAGAGGAAGCGAAGGAGCTGCCCGATCCCGAAGCCGTCCGCGCGGCGATCCGGCGGCACTTCACCAGCGACGGGAGCGCGAAGAACGTGTTCCTCGCGGCGACCGACCTGGCCGGCGGTGTCTCGCGCGAGGATGATCCGGTCGCATCCGCCTTGTGGCTCCCGCTGTATGAGACCGTGGATCGTCTCGATTCGGTGTATAGGCGGACGGCCAAGAAGGCCGCCGGCGAGCCGCACAACCTGGTTCAGCAGCTCGCGCGGTTGTTCGGGCCGGATGCGTCGGCGGTGCTCGAGTGGCTGAGGCGCGCGCCGCTCGATCACGGGTTGGCGGCCGAGTTCGTGGACGCCGAGGGGCGCGCGGTGGGGAGCGGCGGGGATGCGGCGCTCTCGGGGCTCGTGGCGTACGTGGCGTGGTACACAGTGCACGCGCACGGGCTTCGTCCGTAGCGCTTGTTGGAGCGTCTGCGGCTTCCTATCTTGCTCGTACGCGGGAATAGCTCAGTTGGTAGAGCACAACCTTGCCAAGGTTGGGGTCGCGGGT
>OCZT010001256.1_pt1 | contig 26281 bp, 20 predicted proteins | sample 1539031 | NCBI WGS metagenome assembly OCZT01 (sample SAMEA3539308, study PRJEB22396) | soil metagenome | biome: tundra; feature: field; material: soil | place: USA | collected 2010-05 | depth 0.15 m | reverse complement strand
CTCTTTCCCTATCCGACGCTCTTCAGATCTGAGCCGCCCCGGCCGGCCGAGCCTCGGCGGCCGGGTCCTCGGCGCTCGCCGCCCAGACGGCCCCGGTCAGCGTGTCCACCCTCGGACTGTCCGGAGCGGACCTTCTGTACATACTCCTGACTCTGGCCGCCCTGGCCATGACCGCCCTGCTCACCCGCCAGCTCACCCGCCGACAGGGTTGAGGGCGCGTCGGCTAAAGAGATGACGCCAATGACCCGAGTAACCAAGTAGGTATGGAAGCGCCCAGTTCAATGCACCGCACGCGAGTCACACAACAGACATCGACCACGCTGCCGCTGCGTGGCGAGCTCTCGCACGACGCGCCGGCGCCGAGGACCCTGTCCTCGGCGAGCTTCCGGGGCGCCCTGCAGTGGGCGCTGGAGGGCCCCGGATGGAGCATCCTGCGCCCCACGGTCGACTTCGTGCTGCTGTCAACCGCCACGATCGTGGCGCTCGGCGGCATCACCGACACGCTCGAAGTGCCGCGCGTGCGCGCTCCGATACTCGCGCTGCCGCTGCTCGTGATGCTGCTGTTCTACCTCCGCGGCCTCTACCGCACACGTCTGCGCGCGCTCGTCCTCGACGGCATCGTGCCCGTGCTCAGCGCGGTGTCGGTGGGCGCGATGATGGTTGCAACGTTCGGACTGTTCGTCAACGGGCGCACGCCGGGGGAGTACTACTGGGTGCGCGCATGGCTGATCTCGCTGCTCGCCGTGGGCGTCGGGCGCACCGCGCTCGCTGCGCTCCAGCGCTGGGCGCGAGCGCGGCGGATGGTGGGCAAGCCCGTCCTGATCATGGGTGCGGGCATGGTCGGCGCCCAGGTCGCGCGGCGTCTGGAGAACCACCCCGACTACGGGCTCGTGCCGATCGGCTTCCTCGACGAGGACCCGCGCTCGGTCGCGGAGGTCGGCGGCCGCGACGTGCCCGTCCTGGGGACCATCGAGGATCTCGAGGAGACCGTGGCGCGCACGGGCGTCAAGAACCTGATCGTCGCCTTCTCCTCCGTCGCCGACGCCCGCGTCAGCCGCCTGATCCAGCACTCCCAGGAGCTCGGCGTCGAGGTCTCGGTCGTCCCCCGCATGTTCGACCAGATCAACGACCGCGTGGGCTACGACACCGTGGGCGGGCTGCCCCTCCTGTCCTTCTCCGCCGTGGACCCCAAGGGACTGCAGTTCGCGATCAAGCACGCGCTCGACCGGATCGGGGCGCTGCTGCTGCTGGTGGTGCTCGCGCCGCTGGTGCTCGCCGTCGCGGCGGCGGTGCGCATGAGCTCGCCGGGCCCCGCGCTGTTCCGCCAGCGCCGCGTCGGACGCGACGGTCGCGTCTTCAGCCTCTACAAGTTCCGCTCGATGCGCGAGCTCGCCCGGCCCGCCGGGGAGGAGGACGCCGAGGAAGCGACAGCCCTGGAGTTCCTGCTGGGCGGCGACACCGCTCCCGGTGGCGTCGAGGGCGCCGATCGCCGCACGGCCGTCGGCAGGCTCCTGCGCCGCACCTCGCTGGACGAGCTGCCGCAGCTGCTCAACGTGCTCCGCGGCGACATGAGCCTCGTGGGCCCCCGCCCGGAGCGTCCCGAGTTCGTGGAGCTCTTCCGCCAGGACATCGTCCGCTACGGCGACCGCCATCGCGTGAGGTCGGGCATCACGGGCTGGGCGCAGGTGCACGGCCTGCGCGGGCAGACCTCGCTGGCCGAGCGGGTCGAGTGGGACAACTACTACATCGCCCACTGGTCGCTCGCGCTCGACCTGAAGATCCTCGCGCTGACGATCGTGTCGCTGTTCCGCCACGCGGAGTGAGCGCCGTGGCGCGGCGCGGCGGCCGCTGGAGGGCCGGCGGCGGACCCCGGGGGGGCCGGCGGTGAGCGAGGTCCCGCCGCTCGTCTCGCTGATCGCGATCAACCACAACGGGCTCGACCAGGTCGAGCGCTTCATGGCCGGCGTGCGCGCGAGCAGCTATCGGCCGCTCGAGCTCATAGTTGTCGACAACGCCTCCACCGACGGCAGCGCCGCGCGCTATGAGGAGTGCGCGGAGGCGGCGGTGGTCAGGAGCGCGGAGAACATCGGGTACGGGCGCGGCTGCAACCTCGGCGCCGAGCACGCGCGTGGCCCGCTGCTGCTGTTCATGAATCCCGACGTGAGCCTGCACGCCGACACGATCGCGGTGCTCGTCGCAGACCTGCAGCGGACGCCCGGAGCGGCGGTCGCGTGCGCGACGATGCTGGAGGAGGGCTTCGCCCACGAGCGCTCCGCGAAGGTCGAGGACGTCGCGGCGATGGCCGCCACGACGATGCTAGTCGAGCGCGCGCACTTCGAGGCGCTCGGCGGCTTCGACCCGTGGATCTTCCTCTACAGCGAGGACACCGACCTCTGCTATCGCACGTGGCTGCTGGGGCGGCGCGTGCTGAAGTCCTGGGACGCCGTCGCCGAGCACGACGTCGGCGGCACTGGAGGCGGACACGGCTGGAGCGCCGATCAGATCAAGAACGGCCTCTACGTCCACCTCAAGCTGCGGGCCTGGCCCGCGACCCTCCGCTACGCGGGCCGCATGGCCGCCAAGACGATCATCCGCGGAGTGCGGCTCCGCGACCCGCGCGTCCTGAGCGCGTGGACGGTCAACCTGCGCGAGCTGCCGCTCACGCTGAACAAGCGCCGCGCGCTGCTCGGTGCGGCGAGCGCCGAGGATCGCGCGCGCCTGGAGCGGCTGGGCGCGGAGCACGCCTATTGGGCGCGGCGCTCCTGGCGCAGCTCGGCGGCGCGCCGCCTGAAGGGCAGCATGCCGGGCGGCTCCCCGGGCGGCTGACTCGCCTGCCCGCCCGCCCGCTGCTCTAGATGCCGCTCTGCACGGCGCGTTCGGGTCCCAGCCAGTACTGGTAGACGCGAACCGTGAGGCCGCTCGTGCCGAGCTGGTAGGGCAGCGTGATCGAATAGCGGTTGAAGCGGTCCAGCGTGAACAGCGCGAAGTAGCGCAGGACGCCGCCCTGGCGTACCTCCAGGCGCATGAAGTCCCCCGGGGGGGCCGAGCCCGAGGCGAGCACGCTGCGTCCCGCCTGTCGCAGGCCCAGCGTGACGCGGCCCGGAAGCGCGAGCGGCGAGGCGAAGGCCGAGGCCAGCGCGCCGAAGGAGGGCTTGTGCGAGCCCGAGGCGCTCAGCACGCCGAAGTCTTCGGAGGTCGAGCCCTGGAGCTTGTACACGACCGCGGACGCCACGTAGGGCACCCGCGCCAGCGAGCGCACTATCGAGGCGAGGTCGGTCGCCTGCAGCGCCCTGGTCACGCACGCCTGCTGCTGCTGGGAGCGATAGCGGGGCCAGCAGCTGGTGAAGCCGAACTCGTTGAGCCACAGCGGCGTGTTGTCGCCGTTGGCGAGCTGCACTTCATGGATCGAGCGGACGGAGGCGAGTGTGAGGTTGTAGTAATGGACGGAGAGGCCGTCGTAGTAGCCCTTGATGCCCGCCCTGTAGAGCGCGCGCAGGAACGCCCCGTTGGAGCCCACGAGCGAGCCTCCGAGGACCGGCAGGCCGGGCGCCACGGCCTTGATCGCGGGATAGGCCGCGCGCAGGATCCCCGCGTAGCGCTGGGGCTTTTCCGGCCCCGCGAGGTAGCGCTGGTTGGCCTGGTCGGGCTCGTTCCAGACTTCCAGGGCCGCCAGCTGCGAGCCGTAGCGCCGGGCGAGGTAGGCCATGAACGCGCCGTAGTCACGGGGGTTGACGGGGGGCCATGCGTTGGCCTGGCTGCTGCGGCGCGGGTTGCAGCGGGAGAGCACCGCCGCCGGGGCCGAGGACGCCCAGCAGGGGGTGCTCTCCACGAGCATGATCACCTTGACGCCCGTGGCCTGCGCATCCGCGGCGAGGCGGTCGGTGAAGGCGAGCGCCCGCGGATCGATCTGGTTGGAGCCCCGCGGCTCCATCACAGACCAGGGGACGTCAACGCGCACGACCTTTGCGTGCAGCGCGGCCGCCCGCGCAACACCGCTGTCAAGGCGAGCGGTCGTCGCGCCGTAGTCGAGGCTCGCGATGTTCAGGCCGCCGAGCAGCCCGGTCGTGCTGACCCTGGCCGGGCGCCGGGCGAGGCCTGAGGGGGCGAGGGCCAGGAGGGCGAGGAGGGCGAGGAGGGCGAGCAGCGTTGTCGCGCACAGTGCCAGTGCGCCCGTTGCGGCAGGCCTTCGTGCGCGCCCGAACATACCTACACCATAGAAGCGGGCGGGCCCGCGGGCGCCGTTAGGGCGCGGGCGTACCGCGCCGCCCTCGCGGCTCGGGGGCCCGGAGTAGCCTCTGTCGGGCAATGTCGCCGACCTGGATCTGGATGCAGGGTGCGATCGTCGTATTCGTGCTCATCGGCATGATCCTCGCGATCATCAAGCTCGCCTGAGTCAGCGCCGGCGCCAGCCCGAGCGCCATCCGCGCCCGGATGCGAGCCCGGAAGGCTCGAAGGCGGGCCGCGGGGGTACGGGCCCGTCGCCCTCGAGGATCGCTGTGGGAACTTCCGCGGTGAGCCAGTCCGTCAGCGCGCCGAGACCCGCGCGCTCGATCTCCTGCGTGATCCCGGGCGCACGATTGGCGTGGTCGTGGGCGTCGGATGCGACGTTGTGGACGAGCCCCTGCTCGAAGAGCCGCAGCGCGAAGCGGCGCACCTGCTCGCCGAAGCGGCCCGCAAGCGAGCCCGCTGTGACCGAGCTGAGGACTCCCTCGGCGACGAGCGACTCCAGCAGCCGCGGGTCGCGATGGATCGCCGGGCAACGCTCCGGGTGGGCCAGCAGAACGCGGTGCCCGCGGCCCTGCAGGTCCAGCACCGTCTCGCGCAGGCCAGTCGCCACGGCGGTGAACGGGGGCTCGATCAGAAGCCAGGGCCCGTCGCCCAGGCGCAGCCGGTCGAGCTCGCCCTCGCCCAGCTGGCCGACCTGCGTCATCGCGATCTCGGCGCCCGTCAGAAGCTCGAGCGCGATCCCCTCGACGCGCAGGCGCTCGCGCAGCTCCTCCGCCGCTCGCGCGATGATCGCCGCGGTGTTGGGGTAGCGCCAGCTGACATGGGGCGTGGCCACGAGCGTGGTCGTCCCCGCCGCGAGCGCCGCGCGGGCAAACGCCAGCGAGCCCTCGCTCGTCTCGGGTCCGTCGTCGATTCCGGGCAGGACGTGGCAGTGCAGGTCGATCACGGGCGCCTCAGACCCTACGCCGGATCTCTGCCCCGCGCCCTCGCCCGGGGATATGATCGCGCTGCTCGCCGGCGCCCGCCGGATCCGCACCGACATTCGAAGGGAGAATCATGTTCAGGTCGATCGTGGTGGGAACCGACGGCTCCGACACCGCCACCCAGGCCGTGCGCCAGGCGGTCGATCTCGCCGGGAGGGTCGGAGCGACGCTGGAGCTCGTGAGCGCCTATGAGCCCGTGCCCGCGCAGCGGCTGCAGGAGGAACGCCGCCAGGCGCCCGAGGACCTGCAGTGGGCGATCAACCCGCGCGAGGACGTCGATGCGACCCTCGAGGCGGCGGCCGAGGTCGCGCGCGCGGCCGGCGTGGAGGTCCAGGTGTACGCGCGCCAAGGCGACCCCGCGGATGCGATCCTCGACGTCGCCGAGGAGCAGGAGGCCGACCTGATCGTGGTGGGCAACAAGGGGATGACGGGCGCCAAGCGCTTCCTGCTGGGCTCGGTGCCCAACAAGGTCTCCCACCACGCCCCCTGCTCGGTGCTCATCATCCGCACCACCTGACGCGCGCGGGCGGTGCCGGTCAGGCCCCGCGCGCCCGGGCCGCGCGCTCGATGACCTGCGCCATCTCCGCGCGGAAGCGCTCGCGCCCGAAACGGCCGGCGTTGCGGCGCAGCTGCGCCGCGTCCAGCTCGAGCGTCTCGAAGCGCTCGATCGCCGCCGCCAGGCTCTCCGGCCGCTGCTCGCCGAAGAGCACACCCGTCTGGCCGTCGAGCACAGACTCAGAGGCACCACCCACCGCGTAGGCGATCACGGGCACACCGGCGGCCTGGGCCTCGACGGGGACGATGCCGAAGTCCTCCTCGCCCGGGAACAGCAGGGCGCGCGCGCCGCTCAGCAGCCGATCGCGCTCGAGCGCCGAAACGGCGCCCAGATACTCTGCCTGCCCGCCCGCCACGGCCTGCACGGCGGCCAGCCCGCGGCCGTCGCCGGCGACCTTCAGCGGGCGGCCCAGCTGCGCGCACGCCGCCACGGCGAGATCGATGCGCTTGTACGGCACCACGCGGCCGAAGGTCAGGTAGAAGGACTGCGGGTCGCGCTCGAGCGCGAGGAAGTGCTCCACGTCCACGGGCGGATTCACGATCTCGGCGGCGCGCCCGTAGTAGCGCGCGATGCGGTCGGCCACGTGACGGGAGTTGGCCACGAACACGTCCGGTCCGCTCGCCCCCGCGGCGTCCTGGCGGCGCAGCCATCGCAGCAGCGGCGACAGCAGCCAGTGCGGCAGACCCACGTCCTCTCCCTTCAGGAAGTCCTCCTCCCACGCGTAGCGCATGGGCGTGTGGCAGTAGCAGACGTGGAGCACGCCCGGCGGTGTGCGCACGTTCTTGGCGCAGGCGTGGCTGCTCGAGAGCACAAGGTCGAAGCCCGAGAGGTCGAAGGACCGGAACGCGCGGTTCATCAGCGGCAGCATCTTCGGGTAGTGGCGCGCGGCGCCCGGGATGCGGTTCAGGAACGAGCTGTGAACGGGCCTGGAGGTGATCTGCGCGGGCCACGGCGCGGGGTCGTAGACCGACGTGAACAGCTCGGCGGCGGGGAACATCTCCAACAGCTCGAGGACCACCTGCTCCGATCCCCCGGGGATCGTCAGCCAGTCGTGGACCACCGCCACGCGGGGAAAGCGCCTGCGGAGCCCGTCGAGCAGCGAGGTGGCCTCGTCCTCCGATCGCAGGTCGGCGCTCACTGAGGCAGAGCCTACCCCGGCGCATGCCTCTCGGCGCCCCGACCGGCCGCAGAGAGGGCGCTCGCACCGTGGTCGTCCTGGTGTTCGCGCTACCCGGAGCGCCGCCTCCGCGGCGCGGTGACGGGCTCATGTTCGCGCCGACATACATGTGTCCAGGGCGCTGGCGGACGCTCACACGCCGCGCCCCCCGATCCGAAAGATCTCATGCAGTCCTAAGGAGCGCGACCGCCAGAAGCACCGGCATCGTCCGCTTCCCGAAAAAGGCACCCCCGTCGTGAGACGGGTCCGCACAGCCAGGGGTCTCCCGCAGATCGCCCAGCCGCCGAAGGAGATGACAACGCCCCATGACACTCCCGTCGCGCCCGCACTCAGCAAGGCTTCGGATCGCCGCCGTGCCTCTCCTCGCCGGCTGTCTGCTCTCCCTGATCATCGGCTCTGCCGCAGGAGCCGCGAGTCCACCGAACACGCCCTCGTCACGAACCCACGCGAGCCTCGTTCGCGCCTCGGCGGCACGTTTGATTCCGCCGCGGCTGCGCGCTGCCGCCGCGCAGAGCGCCGCGGCCGATCGTGCGTTCGTCTCCACCGCCCGGGCGCTGCGGCGGTGCGTGTTGCAGAACTCCGCGCATCCGGAGCGCTGCAACTCGACCCGCCGTGCCCTTCAGCGAGCCGGCCTGCGCCTCAGGCGCGCCCAGAGGCTGCTCGCCCTGGTCGCGGTCCGGACGTCGAGGGCTGGCGGCGCCGTGCGCGCGACCCCCTCGCAGAACCCCAGAGTCGCCCCCATCCTCACCGTCTCTGGAGGCACCCTCGCTTGGACGCGAGTGGCGAACCTCAACACCTATGTCTTCGTGCGCAAGGTGCCTGGCCAGACGGACCAGTACTCGGTGGTCACCGGCACCTCGCTGACCCCGCCTCAGGTACCGGGAGCCACTGTCCGCTATAGCGTGCGCACGACCGCCCTGGGGGCGGAATGGGCTCCGGAGGTGTCGATTGCCTATCCCGCCTCACCCGTGGGGCCCAAGGCTCCCGACCCGCAGGCTGCGCCGGCTCTGACCGTGTCGGGCCAGACCCTGACCTGGAGCGCCGTCGCCAACGTCCGCGCGTACATCCTCGCCACCAAGGTGCCCGGCCGGGCGGATCAGTACTCGGTCGTGAGCGGCACCTCCACGACGCCTCCGGCAGTCCCGGGTGCCACCGTCCGCTACGGCATCCGCACGGCCGTCGAAGGTAGCGCCTGGGCGCCGGAGGTCACGATCTCCTACCCGGCGAGCCCGCCGCCCCCGCCCGTCGAAGAAGCCTCGCCGCCGCCCAGCGCGCTCCAGGTGGGACTGAACTCGGGCACCGAACCGGCCGATCTCACGGCCACGGCCACCCTGGGCGCGAAGCTCGTGCGAGTCGGCTTCCCGATCGAAGACACCGTCGCCCAGCTCGAACCTGCGATCGCCAAATACGCTGCGCAGGGCGTCCGCGTTCTGCTGGTCGCCGAATTCGGCGGCCGCATGCCAACGCCGGCCGAAGCGCGCAATCTGGCCACCTGGGCCGCGGCCTACGGACCGGGCGGCACCTTCTGGGCGGGCCGCTCGGATGGGAGCCTCGCGATTCGCTCGATCGAGGTCGGCAACGAGACCGACTACAGCGGGCAGTACCACGACGAACCCGGCGCCACCTCCTACCGGCTGCGGGCTGAAGCCTACGCTGTGCGAGTGAAGGAAGCTGCGCAGTCCATCCAGTCCGCCGGAAGCACCGTTGGGCTCCTCGTCCAGGCCGACGACACATCCGGAGACTGGATCAACGGCATGTACGCCGCAGTGCCCGATCTCACCAAATATGTCGCAGGGTGGACGATGCACTCCTACGGGGGAAGGGAATACAACGAATACCGGTTCCGTGCCCTGATCAAGCAGGCAGCAGAACACGGCGCGTCCTCGGTCCCGATCGACGTCACCGAGTGGGGCGTGACCGCGGACGCCGGCCGCTGCCTGACATACAACGACGGCCTCAACAAGTGCATGAACTACCAGGAAGCCGCGCAGGAAGTGCGCAGCAGCTTCGCCTGGATGAAGGGAATGCTCGGCGGCAAACTGGCAGTGTTCATCTTCTACCAGGTTCGCGATCAGCAGCGAACAGGGGTGACCACGGACTGGCAGGCATACTTCGGCGCACTGCAGCACGAACTGCAGCCGAAGGGCGTCTACACCGAAGCCATCGAGGCGCTCCTGCGCTCCTAAGACGGCGTCCGGACGCGTGCCATAATAGCTAAGTGGGCGCCCCCGCAACCGTCCCTCCGCAGTTCGCACGGGCTCGCGCGGGCAAGCCGCTGAGCGCTGCGAGCAGGCTGCGAGCCTCGCGCTCTGCGCAGGCTGTGCTCGCGCTCACGGTGCTGGCGGCCGCGCTGCGGTTGGTGACGCTCGATCTTCAGAGCGTTTGGCTCGACGAGTCAGCCACGATCGTGCTCGTGCGTCGCGGGCTGGGGGGGATGCTCTCCCACCTCTCCTCCAGTGAGTCGACGCCCCCGCTCTACTACGTCCTCGTATGGGGATGGACGAAGGTCTTCGGCGCGGGCGTTATCGGCTTTCGCTCGTTTTCCGCCTTGGTTGGAACTCTCACAGTGCCGGTCATGTACCTCGCCGGCAGACGGTTCTCACCACGTGTCGGTCTGTGGGCAGCGGCCCTGACGACCGTCAATCCGGCGATGTACTACTACTCGCAGGAGTCGCGTTGCTATGCCCTGCTGATTCTCTTCTCGGCGGCGGCGTTCGTGTTCTGGGCGCGCGCGCTCCACACCGGCGACAGCCGCGCCCTGGGATGGTGGGCAGCGATGTCGATCCTTGCGCTGCTCACCCACTACTTCGCCGTCTTCCTGTTCATCCCCGAGGCGGCCATGCTGCTTCGCAGCCTGGGCTTGCGAGCAGTGAGGGTGCCGATCGGGGCTATCGTCGTGGCCGGTCTTGCGCTGTTGCCGCTCGCGCTGACCGAGCGTGCGTCCGGGCAGGCCGGTTGGATCGAAGCAACCTCGTTGCTGTCCCGGGCTGCCGAGGCGCCGAAGCAGTACCTCGTCGGCCTCTACGGCCCGCAGGAGATCCTCTCCGCGCTCCTGGCGGGGTTGCTCGCGGCAGGCGCTCTGGCGCTCGTGGTGTTTCGCGCAGATGCACGAGCGCGCCAGCTCGCGCGGGAGATAGCGATAGTCGCTGCCGTGGCGCTGCTCGTGCCGCTGGCCTTGGCTGTCTCGCACATCTTCGACGTGTTCGACGGGCGCAATGTCATCGCCGTATGGGTGCCGTGCGCGGTTCTCGTGGCCATCGGCATCGCCAGTACCCGGTCGCCGCGGGTCGGCGCCGCTGTGGGGGTTGGAATGTGCCTCGTGTCTCTACTCGTGATCGTGGGGATCGACACGAAACCGGGCTACCAGCGCGACGACTGGCGGGCGGTGGCGGACCGGCTGCCGACGCATGCCTCCGGCAGTGTCGTGGTGACTCCGGGGAATGGCCTGCTGCCACTCAGCATCTATCTCGCCTCCATTGAGAAGACGAACAGTACGAGCGTTTCGACGCGAGAGATCGATTTTGTGGCCTTGAGGGTCAAGCACACCGGTCGCGCGCCCTCGGCGGCCGTTGTGCCGACGAGTCCGCCGGCGGGCTTCCAGCCGGCCGGCGTTGAGCGCACCGAAAGCTACGCCATTGCACGATTTGTGGCGTCGCGCCCAATCAACACGAGCACGAGCGCGTTGCACCGCATGACCTCAGAATCGGCATCTGAAGTGCTTATCCGCCATTGAGGCGCTCGCCCGGCAGGTCGCTGGGCTGAGCCTGGGTCATCGGTGTGCGGGCCTCGAAGGCGACAGCTTCGGCAGCGAGTCGATCGACAGCGAATGGATCGTACCCCAGACCAAGACCACGAAGAACACCAAGAACGCCATATCGTAGAAAAGATAGTCGTACAGTCCCTGCGCCATGAATCCGGCCAGCGCTGCGGCAAACGCGGATGCGCGCAAAGCCGAGATGCCTCCGCCGCGGCGGGTGAACACCAACAGGATCGGCCCCGCGAAGAGCACCAGGAAGCCCGCCAGTCCGATCCAGCCCGCGTCGAGGCCGATCTGGATGGGAGTCTCGTGGGCATGGAAGAAGTTCTGGCGAATGTTCGAGTTGCGTGAGCCGTTGCTGAGGTAATAGGCGAAGTTGCCAAAACCGAGTCCGAACGGGTGTGTTGAAAGCGCCCGTTCGCCCGCCTTGTGCAACGCAAACCGTGCTTTGTCCCCGCCCTGGGTTCCGTTCGAGACGGAGAAACGATGTTCGATCGTCGCGATCGTGGAGGACGGAGTGGCGACGTAGCCGGCAGCTGCAAAAATCGCGAGAATGACGAGAACTCGGGCAAGCGTCGGTCCGCGATGCACATTGAGCACCAGTAGGATCAGCCATCCGCAGGCCAGGGCCACGATGCCGCCTCGCGACGTTGACACCGCGAGGCCGGCCAGCATGAACACGAGAGCCGCACCGTAGGCGCTCGCTCGGGCTGCCTTTCGTTGCTCGAGCGCGATCAAGACCTCACCGGTCGCGAGCGTCGCAGCCATTGCCACGTACCCTGCGTACACCGTGTAGTAGGCAAGAAAGGAATTGGGGAGGCTACCGCTGTAGGGCGGTCCCACGATGATGTCGATGCCGGACTTCTGAAGAAACGCGAAGATCACCACGATCACCGCTGATCCCGTGAAGATGTCCACCATGCGCCGGGATGCGTCTCGCCGCTCGCGGAGCACCGCTAGAGCGACAAACAGGACAAGGATCGCGCCGAGCCAGTCCACGGCCCCTTCCAGGGCGATGCTCTTGTTGTGGGCGCCGAGCGTCGCTATGAAGCTTCCCGCCACGAGAGCCAACCCGCCGAGGGCGACCCATGCCGGCACGTCTCGCGCTCGGATGCGCCACATCATCACGAGCGCGAGGGTCCACAGCAAGACGTGGTCAGAGTCAGTCCCGTAGAAGCCGAACTCAAACGGAATCAGGGCCAACAGGATGACGAGCCCGAAGTCGGGGCGCAACGCCGCCACCACCATCGCCAAGCCGGCCGTCACGATGACCAGCGCCTTGAGCTGGTGTTGGAAGCTCCCGAGCTTTGCGGTCGCGAGCCCGACCAGCGCGGCGAGCACGACGGCCAGTGCGGTCGTCGCCAACGTCGATCGCTCGGCGCGGCCGGCAATCGCGAGACGCACTCGGGTCGCCATTGGGAGAAGCTTAGCGAGGCGCTCCGCGGCGTTAGCGAGGCGCTCCGCGGCGAATCCGACGTTCCGGCGGAGCCCTGCGGCGTACGGGCCGAGAGACACGCGCCAAGCAGCCGGAGCCCGCATCACGCATCGGCAGGTCGTAGGAGCCTGGCCCGCCCGCCTGCACGCCCGTGCACCGGGGGCCTCGGTGGGGCGCTTCTGCGCACGCTTGAGTAGGTCTGCTCATCGGCGTCGGCGCGTGCACGACCAACTGGCGGTGCAGACCGCGCGGCCAGCTACTATCGCGCTAAGAATGTTGCCCGATCGACGACGCGGCCCATAGGCGATGCCCGAGCAGGATCCCGAGTTGACCGAGACGCCGGGCTTGGTGCGCGCCCTTCGTGTGCTTCGCGAACGCTGGCTGCTGATAGCCCTGTGCGGGGTAGTCGCCGCAGGGGCGGCGTTCGCCTACGTCGAGCACAAGCCCAACCAATACACCGCTACCGCCGCGCTGCAGTTCACGACCAACTCCCTGCCGAGTCAGGTGGCCGGCGTCGGCGGCGGCCAGTCTTTCGATCCTGAAGGCGAAAAGGCCACCAACGTCCAGCTCGTGACCTCGACGTCCGTCGCGGAACTGGTCATCAAGCAGCTCCACCTCAAGAAGTCGTCCTCCGAACTACTCGGTCAGGTGGTTGCGAGCGATCCCCAGAACGACTACGTCGTCGATGTCGCGGTGACCGACGGCGACCCAGTGCTGGCGGCGAAGATCGCCAACGCCTTTGCGCAGCAGTACGTCGTCTACAGTCAGGAACAGAGCCAGGAGCAGCTCATCAGGGGTCAGCAGCTGATCGAACAGCGTGCCGCCCGACTGCCGGCCACCGACACGGTGGATCGCGCAAACCTCGCCGCCCTGTCCCAGAAACTGCTCCTGCTGCAGGCGGTTGCAACGGGCAATGCAAGGGTGGCGAACACGGCCGACCCGCCGGAATCGCCGAGTTCACCGAAACGGACGGCCACGGTAGCCGTCGCGCTGATCTTCGGACTACTGGCGGGAGTTGCGCTTGCGTTCCTGCTCAACATGCTGAACAGCCGGGTCAAGCTCTGGGAGGAACTCTCCGACCTCTACGGGGTGGCGGCCCTCGCCGGGGTTCCCCAGCTTTCCAGGCGCACACCAACGGCGAGAGACCGCGAGATCGAGCTCGAGCCGTTCCGCATCCTGTACAACAGTCTCGCGCTGCTCGCACCCGGCCACGACGTCAAGACGGCATTGATCACGAGCGCAGTGCCGGGTGAGGGCAAGACGACCGTCGCGATAGGGCTGGCGCGCGCGGCAGCGCTCTCGGGAAACGACGTCGTGCTGGTCGAGGCCGACCTGCGCCGCCCGAGCTTTGCCGAGCGGCTGGCGGTGGACGGTCGCGCTCCTGGGCTCGCCGCGGTGCTGTTCGACGGCGAGGATCCGATGGAGCTGTTGCAGACACCGTTTCCCAGCATCCCGCGGCTGCGCGTCCTACCCGCGGGCGAGGTCCCGCGCGACGCGGCCAACAGGCTTCGCCCGCATGACCTGACGAGAGCGTTCGAGGGCCTCTCCGCGAGGCTGGATCTCGTCGTGATCGACTCGGCTCCGCTGCTCCCCGTGGTCGACACGCGCGTGCTGCTCGACGAGGTCGCCATCGATGCCACTCTGATCGTCGCGCGGGCCGACGTGACGAAGCGCGAGGAGATCCGCGGAGTGCGCTCGCTGCTCGACCACCGCCATCTCACGAATGTCGGCCTCGTGGTCAACGGCCTGACGAGCTCCACCGGAAGCTATTACTACGGCGCCGATCGCCCGTCGAGCTCGGAGGGGCACATCCTGGTCGGCAAGCCCGGCCGCTAGGGGCGCTCCGCCGGGGGCCCTCCGGGCGCCCAGGCTTCCTCGCGCAGCACCTTGCGGATGTCGGCGGGCGTCAGAACTCCCAGCAGTGTCAGCGCCAGTGCGTAGCTGGATGCCGCCACTGCGACGAGCGCCCCGAGCGGTGCGCCGGCCTCTCTGGCGAGCCACGTTGCCAGAGCCGTCAAGGTGGCCGCCACGACGGTACGTGCAAGCCGGTTGACCCGTGGCCGCATCTCGAGAACGTGCATTACTCGATGCAGGGTCAAGGACATCACTGTGACCTCCGTCAGTAGCGTGATCCATGCCGCGGCGAGGAACCCGTATCGGGGAATGAGCAAGACGTTGAGCACCGCATTCACCAGCAGCCCGACGGCCGCGAAGCGCAGGAAGCTGCGTTGGATTTCCACCACCACGACCATGCTGCCGGCCAGGTAGCCGAATGAGATCGCCACGAACGCGGCCATCAGGATGGGCAGGGCGGGCGCTGCAGCGACGAACTGGATGCCGAACAGCAGCGCCATGATGGGACGAGCGGCCGCGACAGTGAAGGCGAGGATCGGGAGTGAGGCAATCGTCAGGTACTCGGCGGCGCTCTGCAGGAGCTCACGTACGCGATTGAGGTCCGCCGGGTAGAAGGAGGCGATCACCGGGAAGAGCGTCGTCATCACCGAAGCCGGGACGAACTGAACCTGGTCCAGGATCCGGTATGCCGCGCCATAGAGGCCCGCCTGGCGAGCGCCTGCGAACTCCAGCACGAGAATCTGGTCGAGCTTGACGTAGAAGGTGACGAAGATCCCGGCTGCCCCCACAGCCAGTCCGACGCGCATGAGGGTGCGCCACAAATGACGCGTCCCGCGCAGGCGTATGGGGGTCATCCGCAAGGCGCATGCGATCGTCGCCGCGCTGGTGAGCGCAGACACAGCCACGAGCACGCCGGCAAACCACACGATTCCGCCCGAGCGGGCCGCGACCGCAAACACTGCCGCAGCCCACATCACGCTGTTGAGGGTCAGGATGGCAGTTGAGATCCCGTTGCGCACGCGCAGCTGAAAGACGGCATTCAGCGCTGTAGGAGCGCCGAGGACCAAGGTGCAGGAGACCAGGACGCCGGCAACTTGGCTCGCGTGGCTCGGAGCGATGAGGAGCACTGCTGCGGCTGAGGCGACAGCGATCGGAATCGCCAGAAGCAGCCGCAGCGAGAGCAGTGCACCCAGCCATGAGGCCTCATGCTCCGGATCGCTTGCGGCGCGGCTCACGGCGACCTGACTGAGTCCGAGTTCCCCGAGGTTCCCTGCGATCTGCGTGACCGCAAGAATCGTCGACCACTCGCCGAAGCCGCGTGCGCCGAGAGCGCGGACGATCACCAGCGTGACCACCACGCCGAGCGCAAGGTTGAGGAAACGGCCAACAACCTGAACGGCGATGTCGGCGGACGCTCGACGGGCTCCGATCTCGAGGGGTGCGCTCACAAGTCGTCGATGGTCCTCGCCACGCTCGCTTGAGCCTACTTCAGGCGGCGGCCACCGCTCCGCGGCGGCAACGCCACGTGCCCAAGCGCGCAGCGTCTCCGACCGCTCCGGAGGCGGTGCATCGGCCACTAGACTGCGTGCGTGAGCGAGACAGAGCCAGGCGACATCTCCCTCGTCCTTCCGACGTTCAACCGAGCCGCTGCGTTGCGCGCCAATCTGGGTGTGATGCTCGCCCTCGAGGGCGTGCATGAGGTCATCGTGGTCGACGACGGCTCGACCGACGACACGCTGGCTGCCTGCTCGCAATTCGATGATCAACGCCTGCGGGTCGTGAGCCATGGCCGCAACCGGGGTGTGGCGGCAGCACGCAACACCGGGGCCGCGGCCGCGAGCAGCGCCTGGGTTCTCTTCGGCGAGGATGATTGCCGCTTTCCCGCTGACTACGGGATCGTGCTCAGAGGCGTCGGTGAACGCAATAGCGCGGACATCGTCAGTGCCCCCCTGGTGCACATGGCAGGTACCGACGAGGACGTTGCCGCTTTTGCCGCGACCGTTGCGCGTCGTTCAAGACCACCGACGATGGATGAGGACGGCGTATTTCCGACCGAGACGATCGAAACGCCGTTCCTCCCGGCGCGCGCACTCGTCCGCCGCGCGGTGTTCGACACCGTTCAGTTCTATGAAGGCTTTCCAAGCAACGCATACCGCGAGGAGACGGACTTCTTCATCCAGGCTGCGAGAAGCGGCTTCCGCTGCGTGCTCACTCCGGCGACTTACTGTTATCAGCTCGACCGCTGGACAGGTGGGCAGCATCACTCCTCGCCGCTGCGTTACGAGTACTGGACGCTTCGCAACAACTGGCGGTTCCTGCGCCGTCACGGCGTCTGGCTGACGGAACAGGGCTACATTCCGGGGCCGATCAGCTCGCAGGTGCGATTCACGCTGCGACGCGGGCGGGTCGTGCTGGCGGGCGTGACGCGGGCACGATTGACGCGCCTGGGCATCGGCAACGTCGCACGCGCGGGCAGCTCGGATCCGGGCTGAGCCCGCAGGCATGCCTCACGCGGTAATCGTCTCACCCAATCCGAACGCCACAGCTGGTGGCGTCGAGCGCATGTGCACGCTGCTCGCGAACGTCCTCGAGCAGCTCGGTCTCACGGTCACCGTCGTCGGCCCCGACCGCAAGCCCGCCCTATGGGTCTCGCGCCTCGGCGGAGGGTTTCTGGAGAGCTCGCGCATCGCCACGCGCGTGGCGCGCCGGCACAACCCGGATCTTCTGATCACCAACGGATACCTCGGTCTGGGACGGGCGCGCGGCGCGCCACGCGTGCACGTGTACCACGGCACCATGATCAGTGACACGATTTCCGAGGGCGACGCCATTCCACGACGCGAGCGGGTCAGGCGGATCGCAGGCGCAGGCGTCGCGGAGGCGCTGGCCGGACGGGGGGCGACCGTCGCCTCGGTCTCCGAGGCCGCAGCCGCGGAAGTGCGGCGTTTCTACGGCGTCAGGACTGACGCGGTGATCCCCAACGGCGTCGACGTGACGGTCTTCCGCCCCCGTCCGAGAGCGGAGGCGCGCCAGCACGTCGGGCTGCCCCAAGATGGGCGCTACTGCCTGTTCGTCGGTCGGATGCAACGCCGCAAGGGGGCGGACCTGCTGGTGGCCGCGTGCCGCGAGGCCGGCTACGAGTTGCTCATCGCGGGAGCCAGCGGAGCCCCGGGCGCTCGACATCTGGGGGTCATGGATCCGGGCTCCTTGGCGCAGGCCTACTGTGCAGCGGATTGTGTTCTGTTCCCCAGTCGGTACGAGGCGTGCAGCTACGTGGTCTTGGAGGCTCTCGCGAGCGGGGTGCCGCTCCTGACCACTCGCGTTGGTTGGATGCCCACGTTCCTGCGCGGCGTGCCCGAGTATGAGGCCCTGTGCGTGCGCCCCGAGCACGAGGACATAGTTGCCAGGCTGCGCCAGCTTGGGGAGATCGACGCCGACGAGCTCACGCGAAAGGCGCGCGCGTTTGTGGTGGAGCACAACAGCCTCGAGAGCTACGCGGCTCACTGGCGGGAGCTGCTCACGCGGGTGCTGCCCTCGGCTGCGTTCATGGGTGTCGCGGGAAGCTGGCGGTGACGATGGACCTCATTGACCGGGACGGGCGAGCGCGGGAGCGCCGCTTGGCTGTGCTCTTCCACGAGGGAGAGGCGCAGGGCGCCGGCATCTCGGTCGAGCGCGTGCTGCCGGGCCTGCGTGAACGCGGGTGGGCGCCGCACGCGTGGTTTCCCTATCGGGGGCCATTGCTCGAGCGCATCGAGCCGCTGGTGGTCAGCAGCCGCTTCCGGCAGGGCTCGTTCGCCTTCAGTGCGAGGGGATGGCTGCGCGACCCAGGGCCCGTCAAGCGTGTGGGTGGCCTGCCCGGCTACTTCCTGGGCCTGCGGTCGATGCTCGCCGAGCTCAAGCCCGACGTGGTCCATGCCAACACGCTGCTGACGCTGCCGGAGGCGACAGTGGCGCACGGGATGGGCCTGCCGGTCGTCGTGCACATGCACGAGCTCCCGCCGTCGAACCGCAAGACCGACCTGACCCTCCGGTGGGCTGCGGCGGTCGCCGACGTGGTCGTCACGGTCTCCGATGCCGTTGATGCCCTGTTCGCCCCCTACGCGGCCGCGACGCGCGCCGTGCGGATCTACAACGGCCTGCCCGCCGACGCCTTTCAGGACCCGGTGCCCGACCGGGCCCCGGAGCGGCTCCTGGTCGGCACGGTCGGCGGCGTGACGACACGCAAGGGCACCGACGTCTTCCTGGACGCGGCGCGGGAGGTGATTGCCGACTGCCCGGACATCGACTTCCTGCACGTCGGACCGCCGGCGTGGGGGTCGGCGGACTTCGTCGAGGCGATCCAGAGGAGGCTGGCCACGCTCTCGCCGGACAGGGTCACGATGGCCGGCGTGCAACCATCGGCGGGCCCGCTGCGAACGATGAACGTCTTCGTGATGGCCTCCCGACAGGAGCCCTTCGGGCTTGCCGTCACGGAGGCCATGGCCGCCGGCATCCCCGTCATAGCCACGGCGGTCGGGGGGCTCCCCGAGCAGATCGAGCACATGAAGTCCGGCATCCTCGTCCCCCCCGACGACCCGCACGCCATCGCGCAGTGGGTACGGCGCCTGCACGCCGAGCCCGAACTGCGCCACCGACTCGGCGCGGCGGGCAGGCAGCGAGTGAAGGAGCTCTTCAGTCTCGAGCGACAATGCGATGACCTCGACGCTGCCTACCGCCACGCCATGAACCCGCGGTCGGTCTCTGCGTCGGAGTGAGCCCTGCACCCCCGCACGCCCGCCAAGCCGACGCCATCGACCGCACCCGCTCGAGGAGCACGGCGCGATATCAGATGAGCGGGCGGCGGGCGATGTAATAGAGCTCGACGAAGTCCGCGCCCGACTCGCCGGGTCCGACCGGGTGGCCGTCATTGTCCATGCACTCGACGAGCTCGAAGCCCAGCTCGTGCAGCTGGCGCTGCTGGGCGTCGCGTGAGATGTAGTAGTGCAGCAGGCGGTAGTCGTGCGCGTCGTCGTTGACGATCGCGTACCCCGGTCCCGAGCGCTGGAGCTCGAGGAGGCCGCGGCGATTGCGCAGCCGCAGCGGCATCAGCGCGAGCCGGCCCGCGCGGCGCACGAGGTTGCGGGCGCGCAGGTCGGTGGGGCTGCGCAGCTTGGAGGCGAACGCGAGGTTGTGAGCGGAGATCATCAGCAGCCCGCCGGGCGCGAGCAGCTCGCGTATGTCGCCCAGGACGCGCCGCCGTTCGGCGTCGCCGAGCACGCCGAGGACGTTGTAGGTGCCGATCACCGCGTCGAAGGGCCCATCCGCGAGGCCGCCCAGATCGCGCAGGTCGCGAACGCTGAAGGCGCCCCGCGGATAGGCGTCGCGGCAGTAGTCGACCATGCCCTGTGAGATGTCGATCCCGTGGACGCTCTCTGCGATCTCGAGCAGGTAGCCGGTCAGGCGCCCGGCGCCGCAGCCGAGCTCCAGCACGCGCCCCTCCAGCAGCTCGCGGTAACGCACGAGGAAGACGACCTCGGCGGGGCGCAGCTCGCGCGAGGCGTAGTGGCTGAGGAAGTTCCCGCGCTTCCACACCGCGGAGTTGCGAGCGGCTTGGACGTCGTTCTGGTCGGCTGGGCTGGAGCTTGGTGGCACTGGGGCAGCGTGCGGTCGCGGATCGCGGCTGCCCGCGGCGGGATCCCGCGCCACAACGAGGCACGGCGCCGCGAGCGGGGTGCGTTAGGCATCATAGGCGCGTGGACGAGCCGACGGCCAGCACAGAGGCAAGCGCGCCTGTGAGGATCACCGCCTGCATCATCGCCCGCGATGAGGCGCCCAACCTGCCCGACTGCCTGGCAAGTGTTTCCTTTTGTCAGGACATCGTGCTCGTGGACTCGGGCTCAGGCGACGAGACGGTCGCGATCGCGCGCGCCGCGGGGGCGAGGGTGATCGAGCAGCCGTGGCTGGGGTTCGCCGCGCAGCGCAACGTCGCCCTCGCGAACGCCCGCGGCGCGTGGGTGCTCGAGATCGACGCCGACGAGCGTGTGAGCCCGCAGCTGCGGGCGGAGATCGAGGCGTTCGTCGCGGATCCGCGTGCGGGGGTCACGCTCGCGGGCCTGCCGCTGCGCGAGATCTTCCTCGGGCGCTCGCTGGGGCCCTCGGCCAAGTACCCCAAGTACCGCCACCGCCTGCTGCTGCGCGGCGCCCATCGCCACGACGAGCGGCGCACGGTGCACGAGGGCCTCGTGCCCGACGGCCCCGTTCACCCGTTCGAGGGCGATCTGATCCACCTGCTCGCCGCCGGCTGGGGCGAGGCGCTCGGCGACGCCTGGCGCTACGCGCGCCTGGAGGCGGGGCAGCTGCAGGCCCGCCGGAGCGCCGCAGCCGTCCTGAGGGGGGCGATCCTGCGGCCCTCGGCGAAGCTCGTCTACCGCCTCCTGATCGACGGCGGCTGGCGCGACGGATGGGCGGGCGCCGCGAAGATCGCGATCGACTGCGCCACCGACTCGATCGTGTGGCTGAGGTATGCGGCCGGGCGCCGCGGGCACGAACGGGGGGAGTCGGGCGTCGAGGCGGACCTTCACTACGGGGCGTGGAAGATCGGGCGCGGATCGCTGCGCGTCGTGGCGCTCGCGGGCGACGAAGCCAACGCGGCCGCCGCCGCGAGCTGGTTGGCGCGGGCGGCCGCGCTCGGCGCCGACGTGTCGCTGCTGAGCACCAGCCCTGCGCCCCCCGCCGAGGGCGTGCGCGTGCGGCGGCTGCAGTCCCTCGGCCCGCTCGCGGTGATCAGGGGGCTGGACGCGGAGGAGCAGCTGCGCACGCTCGATGTGGTCATCGCCTTCGGCCGCCGCGCATCGCTGATCCTGCACGCGGTGCCGCGCGGGCTGCGCGGACACATGTGGGATCTGACCCCGGAGCTCGACCCGGCGGCGCTGTCCTGGGACGGAAGCAGCCGCCGCGAGCCCATGCCCGCATGAGCACGCCCAGGGCCCTCTATGTCTCGAGCTACGCGCCGATCATGGGCAGCGGGCGTGCGCTGCGCACCTACTCGTGCGTGCGCGCCCTCGCGACGCTCGGGCCCGTCGACCTGGCCTACGTGGCGCACGCGGGAGCGGGCCCCTCTGCCGAGTACCTGGCGATCGAGAACGTGACCTTCCACGAGATCCGCTCCTCGCGCGGGCTCAGGCGCGGTCTGCTCTACGTCTCCAAGCGGCTTCAGGGCGTGCCCGCGATCTGCTGCAGGGGCACGAGCCCCGAGCTCACGGTGACCGCCGAGCGGCTCGCGCGGGCGCCCGGGCGCGGGCAGGTGGTCGTGGGCGACATGGCCGCCGCGACCGCGCTGCTGCGTCTGGCCGCAACCCGCCCGGTCGTCTACAACGCCCATAACATCGAGTCCGAGTACGTCGACGGGCACTTCGGCCACCTCGCGCTGTCGCGGCTGGCGATGCGCCGCTACGAACGGCGCCTGCTAGCGGTCGCCGCGGAGTCGTGGATGGTCAGCCGCGCCGACATGCGATCGGCTCGCGCGCTCGTCCCCGCCGCGCGCCTGCGCTACGCGCCGAACGTCGTCGACGTCGCGGCGATCCGGCCCAAGGAGGTGACGGCGGGGGAGCGCCCCTCGCCGGGATCGAAGCTGCTGATGGTCGGCGACTTCGAGTACTGCCCCAACCTCACCGGCCTGGAATTCTTCGTGGGATCGGTGCTGCCGCTCGTGTGGCGTGCGCTGCCGCAGGTCAGCGTCACGCTCGTGGGGCGCGGGCTGAAGCGCTGGAGCTCGCCCGACCCGCGGGTCCGCGCAGCGGGCTTCGTGCCGGAGCTGGACCCCTACTACCAAGAAGCGGACTGCGTCGTCGTGCCGCTGACCGAGGGCGCGGGCACGCCGCTGAAGTTCGTCGAGGCGCTCGCCTATCGTATGCCGGTGGTCGCCACGCCCCTTGCCGCCAAAGGTCTCGAGGTCGTCGCCGGCGTCCACTATCGCGAGGGCGATGATGCGACGTCGTTCGCCGAGGCCGTCATCGGCATCCTGCGCGACGGCGCCGGGGAGATGGCGGCGCAGGCCCGGAGCCTGGCCGAGCGCGAGTACTCCATCGAGGCGCTCGCAGCGCTGCTCGCGGCATGAGCGCGCCGCTGCGGTGGGTCAGCCACGCCGTCGGCGCCGGCCTGGGCCGGCGCTACCCGTTCGTGCTCTGCTACCACGGCGTGGGCGAGGTTGCGGCTGCTGATGACCCGAGCGGGATCTTCCTCAGCGGCGAGCTGTTCGCGCGGCACCTCGACGTGATCGCTGACGCGGGCTATGAGCTGCTCACGGTGAGCGATCTCTGGCGGGCGGTCGACAGCGGCCCCGGAGCGCTCGCGCGCGGCGCGATCTCATTTGACGACGGGCTCGTCAAGACGATGCGCGGAGCCGTGGCGATGCTGCTCGACCGCGGCGTCCCGTGCTCGGTGTACGTGCCCACGGGGCTCATGGGGCGCCCGCATCCCGACGTCAACGGCGAGCTGATCGCGAGCCCCGAGGAGATCCGCGAGCTCGCCCAGGCGGGCGTGGAGATCGGCGCCCACAGCGTCGACCACGTGGCGCTCACAGGGCTGGGCCACGACGCGGCGCTCGAGCAGTTGCGGCGCAGCCGCGCGACCCTGGAGGACCTGCTGGGCTCCCCCGTGAAGGCAATGGCCTACCCCTTCGGAGCGGTCGACGAGCAGACGATGGAGGTGGCCGAAGAGGCCGGCTACGAGGTCGCGTGCGCGGTCTCGGGCGCGGGTCCCTGGCGCGCGATGTGCCTGCCGCGCGAGCCGGTGCACGCGTCGGCCACGCCGCTGCGCCTGCGCCTGAAGATGGCGGGCCTCTACGGCCCCGTCTACGCCTTCGTCGGCGATCACGGGCCGCTGCGCGGGGGCCGCCGGAGACGGACTCCGGGATGAGCGGTCCCGTGGAAGGAGGCGGAGCGCCGGAGCCGGTCGAGCGCGGCCTCGCGCTGCGCGGCGCGGAGATCGTGTGCGTGGGCTTCTCGGACTGGAGCGCGGACCTGCTGACCAACCAGCAGCACCTGCTCGCTCGCGCGGCCAAGCGCAACAGCATCCTGTTCGTCGAGTCGCTGGGCCTGCGCAAACCGCAGCTCGCAGCCAAAGACCTGCGGCGCATCGCGCGCCGGCTCGCGCGCGCGGCGTCCCCGCTGCGCGAGGTCGACGGAGTGCACGTGCTCTCCCCGCTCGTGCTGCCGCTGCACACCAATGAGGCCGTCAGGCGGCTGAACGCGTGGCTGCTGCACCGCTACGTCTCCCACGCGATCAGGCGCCTGGGCATGCGCGACCCCGTGCTGTGGTCCTTCGTCCCGCAGGCCGAGGTCCTGCTCGACTGGCTCGCGCCGAGCGAGGTCCTCTACTACGTCGACGACGACCACGCCGCCAAGGAGGGGATCGACGCGGCGAGCTTCCTCGCCGCAGAGGAGCGCTTCGCGCGTCGCGCCGACGTCGTGCTCGCGAGCGCGCCCGAGCTGGTGACGCGCATGCAGACGCTCAACGAGAACGTTCACTACGCGCCCAACGTCGCCGACACGCGCCTGTTCGCGCAGGCCCTGCAGCCCGGGCCCGTGGACCCGGCGCTCGGGGCATGCCCCGGTCCGCGGATCGTGTTCGTGGGGGCGCTGATCGCGGCGAAGATCGATCTCGGCCTCGTGGTCGAGCTGGCCCGGATGCGCCCCGAGTGGACGTTCGCCTTCGTCGGGCCCGTCGGGCCCGGGGATCCCCACACGAACGTCGACCCGCTGCGCTCGGAGCCGAACATCAGGCTGCTCGGCCCCCGGCCCTACGAGAAGCTGCCCGAGGTGCTGCGCGGGGCCGATGCGGCGATCGTCCCCTACCTGCTCGACGGGGAGATGCGCAGCGTGTTTCCGATGAAGACATACGAGTACCTCGCCGCCGGGCTGCCCGTCGTCTCGACCCCGCTCGTGACGCTCGCCGATGTCCCCGACATCATCAAGGCCGCCGACGCGGGCGAGTTCTCCGCCAGGCTCGCCGAGGCGATCGAGAGCGACAGCCCGGCGGAGCGCGCGCGGCGCTCGCAGGGCGCCCAGTCGCATTCGTGGGAGTCGCGCCTGGATCAGATCGCTGAGGTCCTCGGCTTCCCGCGCGACGCCGCACCCGGCTGAGCACGGGCGTCGCGGGCAGGCTGTGCGTCAGGGGACGGGCAGCCGCAGCAGCTCGCGCTCGAGCGCGGCGTCCACGAGGGCATGGACCTCGCGCTGCAGCCATCGCGGCGTGAGCGTGTGCGTGTCGGCGGAGGTCCCCGTGAGCACGAGCTCGAGGTTGGGCCAGCGCGCGATACGGTCGAAGAAGCCCGTCGGCGCCAGCTCCTTGCGCAGCGGCTCCTTGCCGGAGAGTACGAGCAGGACGTTCTGATCGCGCTCGTGCATCGCCTCGAAGAGGCCCTCGGCGGGATTGGCGACCGCGCCGGCCAAGGGCGGATGCCGGGAGGCGGCCAGGCGCTCGCGGGCGCGCTGCGGCGCTCTCAGTGCACGGGCGGAGATCGCGCGAGCGGTTTCGAGGTGCCTGGCGAGCGTGATCTCGCCGCGGAGCACCCGCCGCCAGGTGGAGCCGCGCGCCATCTGCTCGCGCAGGTCGCGCGTGCGCCGCAGCGCGTAGGTCCACTCGTCGAAGATCAGCGCGCGCGGGTTGAGCATCACGATGCCGGCCACGCGCTCGTCCTGGAGGGCCGCGTGCATCGACCAGTAGGCGCCAGAGCAGAGCCCCAGAAGCACGAACCGCTGGGGCAGCCCGCGCTCGCCGAGCATGTCGAGCACGGAGTGGACCTGCTCGATGTACTCCGGCACGTATAGCGAGGCAACGCGCACGAGCGCTGTGGCGTCGCCGTCTGAGTCGCCGATGGCGGCGAGATCGATGCGCAGCGTGGGCACGCCGCGCGCGGCCCAGCGGCGCGCGATCTCCACCCACATCCGGTTCGGGCCCACGTGGCGCTGCGGCCCGGCGTTCAGCAGGACTGCGCACAGCTCGCGGCGGGAGCTCACCGGCTCGGTGAGCACGCCGAACAGCTGGCCCTCGCGCCTGTCCACGTAGACGGCCCGCTCGCGCAGCAGCACGCCCCCGCTCAGCAGCTCGAGCTCCTCCGAGGCTCCGCCTTCGGGCTCAGGCTCGGACTCGGCGATGGGGGCGGGCCGCTCCATCGGCGGGGGGGCGGGCTCGAGGGTCGCGGCCGCGCGCGGCGCGGCGGCCTCGGCGAGCCACTCGCCGACGAGTGCGAACACGCCGGTGGGGGGTCGTGCGTCCTGGGGCTCGAGCATCATCTCGCCGTAGCCGGGGCCGTCTGCGACCCTCACCGAGGCGCCTGCGCGCTCCAGGAGCTCGCGCAGGCGCTCATCCGATCTGAGCCCGTCGCGCCCAAGCACGAGCGCCCGTCGCGTGCGCGCCTGGTGCGTGGGGAGCGCAGCGAGGTCGAGCGCCTCCAGTGCCGCGACGGTCTCGGCGCTCATCAGGTAGCCGTTGGCCACGAGCTCTGGCTCTTCCGGCGGCTCCGTGTCGGGCTCGGAGCCGCCGGCCGCCCCCAGACGCGAGAACGCGCGCAGCTGCCGCACGAGCGTGCGCCCACGCGTCGGCACGGCCCACAGGATGAGCTCGTCGATCTCGGCGCCCTCCATCGCGGCGCTGCACGCGAGCATCCCGCCCAGCCCGATGCCGATGACCGCGAGCCCTGGCGCACCGCTCCTCTCACGCAGCCACACGCCGGCGATGGCGACGGCCTGCGTCCACGCCTGCAGGCGCCCGGGGTCGCCGGGTCCGCCGGCGCTGTCGCCGCTGCCGGGGGGGTCGATGCGCAGCGCGGGGTGGCCCGCGCGCGCGAGCTCCTCGGCCCAGTCGCGACGGCTGCGGTAGGAGCAGATGTCCTCCCAGCCGAACGGCGGGCAGATCAGCACTGCGCTGCGCTCCGCGGGACCGGGGACGTCGTGGAAGAACGCCATGAAGCGCTCTCCCGGCGAGCCCAGGTAGAGCGGGGCGGGCGGCGGCGGAGCGCTCATGCCGGTGCGCTCTCCAGTGGCACGACCAGGCGACCGCTCATGTTCAGCGCGCTGAGCCCGGCCCGCTGGGGGGCGTCGCTGCGGCCGTCGGGATGCAGCGCGAGCCTGCGCGGGACGCCGGGCTCGAGCGTGAAGCAGTCATCCGAGCAGAGGTGGCCGGGCGCATCGACGCGCACGCCGTAGAGGAGGCGCTCGGCGCGCAGCTCCAGCTCGAAGCCCGCCTCGCCGAGGGCGCGCGCTCCCGCGCTGAGCCCGAGCGACCCGGTCGACTCGCGGCGCAGCGGGCGACC
>OCZT010001255.1_pt1 | contig 26290 bp, 27 predicted proteins | sample 1539031 | NCBI WGS metagenome assembly OCZT01 (sample SAMEA3539308, study PRJEB22396) | soil metagenome | biome: tundra; feature: field; material: soil | place: USA | collected 2010-05 | depth 0.15 m | reverse complement strand
CGTTGAAACCATAGCCACCGACGAGGAAATCAAAAAACTTCGCCGCCCTTTTGGTATCGTCTCAAAAATATTGGAAAAAATCATCTCGCTGTGTCATATCAGCAACATCACTTTTTATGCCCTGTATCTTTCCAAGAAAAATGTCTATCTCGACGGTTTTTGGCAAAATGAATCATACTTCAAAGATCAAGCGGAAGCCATCAGAAAAGACTTCACTCCAAAGACTCCTCTCGGATCAAAGACCGACGAAATGCTTCGCACCATCGAAGCCGATCCAAACGCAATCTCGCTTCACATTCGCAGAGGAGACAACGCCCACAATCCGTCGAGTATGAAAGCATTCGGTCTTTGCAGTATGGAATATTATGAAAATGCATTGCGCATTCTTTCTGAAAAAACCGGCGGCGCAATGCACCTTTACATTTTTTCAGACGAAATAGACTGGGCAAAAGAAAACCTCACATTCCCTTTTCCCATGACCTTCGTATCATCCCCTGAAATAGCTGACTGGGAAGAAATACTTCTCATGGCTGCCTGCAGGCACAATATCCTCGCCAACTCGAGCTTCAGCTGGTGGGGTGCTTGGCTCAATCCTCGTGCAAATAAAGTAGTCATCGGACCCAAACAATGGGCGCTTCAGAACAAACACCAATACAAACACATCATTCCTCCTTCGTGGCTTCGAATCTAGCCGAAAAAACGCCCGGCATCTATCTTGACTTTGCCTTTCATTTTACATAGTATCACTTCAGAAAACGAAACAGTTCTTCTTATTTAATATATGAAACAACACATTGAACAGGTCTCGATGGTTGGCCTTGGTAAACTCGGCCTCCCCACACTTGCATTCTTTGCATCACGCGGCTGCTACGCCACGGGATACGATCAAAACCCAAGCCTCATTGCTGAACTACAGGAAGGCAAGGTTAGCCTCAAGGAACCTGGTCTCTTGAAAGCGCTCTTGGAAAACAAGATCCGCTTTTCCTTTACCGGCAACATAAGCATGGCGGTGAACAACTCGAACATCACGTTCGTCATTGTTCCCACCCCTTCGGATGCGTCAGGCGAATTTTCGAATGACTACATCCGAAGCGCGGCCGAAAAAATCGGCAAAGCACTGAAGGTTAAAAATGAATGGCACCTTGTCGTTCTGGTGAGCACGGTCATGCCGGGAGCTACACGCGAGCATTTTGTAAAAGTGCTCGAGTATCATTCCGACAAAATATGCGGCCTTGGGTTCGGCGTCTGCTACAGTCCCGAATTCATTGCCCTGGGAAGCGTGCTCTACAACCTCGAAAATCCGGACTTCATGCTCATCGGCCAATACGACGACCGCTCGGGAAAGCAACTCGAGGAATTCCACTCGAAGATCCTCCCGGTGGCCGTCCCAAAACGCCGCATGACCCTGGAAAATGCCGAGCTTGCAAAAATTGCGGTGAATACGTTCGTTACGACGAAAATTTCATACGCAAACATGCTTGCCGAAATCTGCGAAAAAATGCCGTATCCCGGCATGGATGTGAGCGTCATCACAAACGCCATCGGCCTCGACGCACGCATCGGCAAACGCTACCTGAGCGCAGGACTCGGCTTCGGCGGACCCTGCTTCCCTCGGGACAACAAGGCACTCAGCGTCTTTGCAAAGAAAAACGGCGCCGGTGCCACCCTCGCGGAAGCGACGGAAACCACGAACCGTTTACAAGCAAAGCGCTTGGTTGCCCGCATTTATGACACCATTCCGCCTCTCGCCAAAGCAAAGCGAGTCGCAGTGCTTGGCTTGTCATATAAAAAGGACACCGCCGTGATTGAAGAATCACAAGGTATTGAAATCCTAAAAGAACTCCTCGACTCTGATGCATTCAAACGCATTGAAATATTCGATGCGGCAGAAACGGTAAGCTCAACGCAAAAAATGCTCAGCACCACCAAATTCCGCGAATTCGTCCATCCGGCGGCATCGCTTGCCAAAGCGGTCAAACAGGCCGACATTGTCATCATTGCCGTCGCCGACAAACGCTTCGTGCCCGAATGGTCGCTCCTTAAAAACAAAGGCAATGGCGTCCTCATCGTGGACCCATGGCGCATTGTTGAGGAAGCGAGCCTTCCGAAAGGCGCTTCATATTGCACCGTCGGCAAGTAGCCGACACCAAAGCCGCCCGTGCATGCACGTGCGGTTTTTTATTATGTTTTTATTGTATAATGAACCCCATCCACTATGATTATCACCAAACTCAAAGGCGGCCTCGGCAACCAAATGTTCCAATACGCTTGCGGCAGGGCCCTTTCATTGCGCAACAAAGACATCCTCAAACTCGACATTTCGGGATATACAAATCAGAGCAATGACACTCCGCGGTACTACTCGCTCTCCCATTTTAAAATAAAAAACGAAGCGATTGCATCCGACGCCGAAATTTCAAAAATAAAATATCCGTTTGGCGTTCTATCAAAAGCGGTTCTTTTTGTGAATCTTTTTATAAAGACAAAAATACTCCGTGATTTCAACATTGGTTGGTATAAAAATATCACCACAAAAAAAGGTGACGTCTATCTCGACGGTTTCTGGCAAACGGAAAAATATTTTGCTGACATCTCTGGCGACATCAGAAATGAATTTAGCCTAAAAGAAGGCTTGTCGGGAAATTCGCTTGCCATGGCGACGGCCATCGCCGGCAATGCGCACATCCCAAGCGTATCCATGCACGTGCGCCGCGGAGACGTCGCGCGTGATGCCGCCAAAAACCCTTATTTCGGCTGCACTCCGCCCGAGTATTATGCGCGGGCGCTTGAGTATATTGCGACACACATCAAAGATTTTCATGTATTCGTCTTTTCGGACGATATCGAGTGGGTTAAAAAGAACATTGCCATTCCCTACCCAGTCACGTATGTTTCAGGGAGCAGCGCGGGCAGCCAAATCCCCGATTATGAAGAACTCACCCTCATGAGCATATGCACACACAACATCATTGCCAATTCAAGCTTTAGCTGGTGGGGTGCATGGCTCAATCCCCGAAGTGATAAAATGGTAATTGCACCAAAGGAATGGATCACGCGAGGCAAACGAATGCATAAAGACACAATTCCACACACATGGATACGATTTTAACTACAAATAAAATACCTTCTGCACAGCCTCTTGTCTCGGTGGTAATGCCGAGCTACAACCGCGCGCATTATATCGAACAAGCTATTCAAAGCGTCCTCGCTCAAACGTACAAAAATTTTGAACTCATCATTATAGATGACGCCTCCACAGATGCCACCGCTTCCATCGTTGCCGAATACGCAAAAAAAGACGCCAGAATCCGTTATTCAAAAAATGAAGTCAACTCCGGTATTTCAAAAAGCCGAAATAACGGCGTTACCCTCGCCCACGGAGAGTACGTCGCCATGCTCGACAGCGATGACGTCTGGATCGACTCGCAAAAACTTGAAAAGCAGATGGCGTTTTTTGCAAAATCAGAGTTATTCACCTTGCCGCTCGGAATCCTCGGCACTTGGATCCAAAAAATGGATGACACCGGAGTGCTTGGCGAAAAAATCGCCTTTCTGACCGACGATGCGAGCATCCGAAAAAATATTTTATACAAAAACCCCATCGCCCAATCAAGCGTTGTCCTTAGAGCTGATATCATCAAAAAAGCAGGCGGGTATGATGAAACCATCGTCACTATGGACGACCACGACCTCTGGCTTCGCATGGCGAAAATTTCAAGCATCGCCGTATTGCCAGAATACACCACAGGATACCGCATTCATCAAAGCGGCATTACAAAGAAAAAGAAAATGAAGGTTGCCACGGAAGAGCTTCATATCGCCTGGAAATACAAAGGCCAATACCCTGGCTTTATATTTGGACTGTGCAGAGGAGCTGCACTTGTACTCCGTGCACTACTCAACCTTTAGTATCTTTTCAAGCACCTCTCTAGGAACCTCTTTTTTTTCTACTTCCTTCTCTGGTTCGGGTTGTTTTTGTTGAACAGGTTGCTGAACGGCTGGTGCTACTTGAATATTTTGTGACACTTGTTTTTGAACAACTACAAGCTCCTGTACCAAGACTTGAGTAACTACTGGTTTCTGTTGTGTCGCACCGACAATAGATGCAAGGGCACTTTTTAGATCATTTACATTTTTTTGAGTCGGAATTTTAGTGTCATTATTTTTTGTCCCGTTTGTATTTTTTTCAAGAGACGAAAGGGATATTGGTTTAACTGCTTCAGGTTGCACCGTTGGCTGACTTTTTACCTCCTGGTGCACTGGCACCTTTGGCTCCTGTGTTTTATCAAGAACCTCCTTTAAAGCCTGCTTGAAAGGCTGGCTCATTGGCCTTGTTTGATGGTGGGTACTTTTTTGCTCAGGACTCTTCTCTCCGTTATTGTGCGCTATAGGTGCAGGAATTGTCGCTGTGGTAGGGGTTACTACAGGCTTTGGAATTTGCTGTTGTTGATGATGAAGCTGAGGTTGGGGCTGGTGATGTTGCGAGACCTGTGTTGCTGGTGCAATTGGTGCTGGTATGGGTGTTGGTGGTGCAGGATTTTGTTTAAAAGGTGCGACATATGCCTGTCTTACGGGATTATGATGGACCACTGGCGGTCGTGGAGTTGTGACGGCCGCTGGTGTAGGTGTAAATGTGGGTACGGGTGTAGATGAAGGCGCAGCTACCGATATTGGAGCAGAGGAACCCTCGGCAGGCTTCGGTTTTGGTGCGATAGGTGCCTTTACAACCGGCTTGTGCCACTCTTCTATTGTCTTCTCGACATCAGAACGAGTGTGAGCAAATTGCTGTCGAGACATCGCAATAACTTCAGTGGTGTGATTTATTTCTGGTGGTTTGATCGGTGGCAAGTTGGTTGCAGAAAAAGGCGCGGAGCTGACTCCGTCAATCATGAGCTTCAAGTAGAGCTGATACCGGCCGAGATTCACAAGATCCTCGGCGGTAAAGGTCGGCATAAACTCCTTTTCGAGATATTCAGCGTCGGTCGCGCCGACTCGAAACGCAATCATGGTACCGACGTTACCAAAGACAGCAGCCTTGACCTCATCTTCCATTTGCTCAATATACTGGTGGGCCACCGTCAAATTGAGCTTGTATTTTCTAGCTTCAGACAAAATATCCGCAAAAGACTCGTTTGCAAAGTTTTGGAACTCGTCCACAAAAAGATAGAAGTTTGGCATCGTACGCAAGACTCTCTCTGGAAGATCCGCGCGGGACATTGCCGCCAAATATATTTTGGTGATAAGCATACCTCCCAAAAGGTTTGCGTTTGATTCACCGATTTTACCTTTTGAAAGGTTGATGATCATGATCTTTTTATTGTCCATGAGCTCACGAATATCAAAAGAGGACTTCGCTTGACCGATCATGTTTCGGATAAGGGCATTCGCGGTAAACTGTCCGATTTTATTTTGAATAGAAGGAACAGACTCCGCAGCCATACGTTCGGTATAGTTTGCAAATTCCTGGACCCAAAAATTCTTTACGGAGATATCGGTAACGTGACTAATAACATCCTTTCGAAATTCTTTTTCAGAAAGCATTCTATTTACACCCAACAGCGTCGCACCGGGATATTCCAAAAGTGCCAAAAGTGTGTTCGTCAAAATATACTCCATTCGGGCAGACCATGCATCTTGCCAGATTTTTTTAAATGTCGACATGAGTCCGGAGACGACGAGGTGTCGCCTGTCCGGCTCAACATGTTCAAGGACGTTGAAAGAAATCGGGTATTCAGTATCAAACGGAGCAAAATACACCACATCCTTCAAACGCTCTTCAGGAATGTACTCGAGAAGAAGCTCAGCCGATTTGCCGTGGGGATCGATAAATGCCATACCCTCGCCGTTCTTTATATCCTGAACAGCCATATTTTCGAGCAAGGTAGACTTACCCATACCTGTCTTACCGATAACATACACATGACGCGTACGGTCTTCGGCTTTTATACCAAAGTTTACCTTTTTGTTTCGGGCATCAGTCTGACCAAAATATGTAATGCGTTTATCGTTATACATGCAAATATGTTGTAAATGTAAATGAAACTATATCTTTGGAACGTTTGAATTCTCAACGAATGTCTCTTGTCTATAAAACTCTTCAGTCACTTTAATACTTGTCTGCGAGTTTCTCATGCTGTATGTAATGAGGATAATAAGAATACCTGTGATGACAGCGAGCCATTTATCCCATGTTGCAGGAAAACCAAGAAAAAGGAAGATAGTGGTCCATAATCCGAGCAAAGAGATCCATTGTTTTTTTGCCATGGATATATAGTAACAAATCTTTAAAATCTATGCTATCATCTCGCCCAGAAAGGAGGTGCGTAGAGTCCTTATGAATTCTGCACACATTGTAGACAGCTTGTCACAATATACCGATAGCCCTTCATTTTTTGAGTATACAAATCAATACGGTGACGTCTTTATTGGCGTTTCAAGAGAAATTTCGACACGTAAAAACAAGACCGAAAAATGTGTTGACGTTGACTTGCATTGTGAGTGGGTGATCCTCGCGAAGATAATCCGCGAGTTTAACGAAAAACGATACCTCACCACAAATCATACACCTTTTTCAAAATGCCGTAGCATTTTGGATCTCCGGATGGCAACTTGCGAAATGCAAACACGCAAAGGATGGCAGAAACTCATCTTGAAAGGCCTCGATAGCCGCGAGAAAATCGAATTTTGTCGGCACGAATACGACATCTAAAAACAAACGCGTACGGTGACACCGTCCGCGTTTTTTTATTCAGAAACAATGACAACAAATTCTCCCCGTACCTTATCGGCGTTTTTTTCAAAATATGAAATAAGCTCTTGTGGGGTGCCACGCACAATATGCTCATATATTTTAGTAAGCTCACGAGCAATTACCACAGTTTTTTTAGGAGCAAACACAGAAAGAGATTCAAGGGTTTTTAAAATACGGTGCGGAGATTCGTAAAAAATCGAGGTTCGTGAGCTGCTAGCAATTTCTTTAAACAATGTTTCCCTGCCCTTCTTATGCGGCAAAAATCCAAGAAATGTAAAATCAGCACAAGGGACGCCCGCTATTGAAAGTGCGGCAACAAGCGCAGATGGGCCTGGAACTGCCTCTATTTTTATCTCCCCCGCTTCGATTTCAGCGAAAAATCGCTCGCGAATTTTTGAAACAAGATGCGCACCAGGATCTGATATGCCAGGCGTACCCGCATCGGAAACAAGGGCTATATTTTTTGCCGATTCATTTTTTGGATCGAGCATATCGAGAATAGTATCCACTTTTGAAAGCGTACTGTGTGCATGGTAGCTCATGGTCGGCGTGTGAATATCGTGCCGATCGAAAAGTTTCCTCGTCACACGTGTATCTTCGCAAAGCACGAGATTGACCTCCTTGAGAATACGAAGTGCACGCAAGGTAATATCCTCAAGATTGCCTATTGGAGTGGCTATAACATAAAAAGTGGCCATGTGGCCACTATACTAGCTTTTTCTGACAAAAACAAATCGAGGGACGATTGAGCCGTTTACATTTACCATTTCTTTCCACATAGCAGCGGGACGTATCCAAAAGCCAGATGTTGAAGGGCTCTTTGGATCGTCGTGTAATGCGCGGTAAACGACGAAGGGTTCGAGATTCTCGGAGTGAAGAGCGACAGCAACAACTTCATATTCATTGCCGGTTTTCGAGTGGCGATATATGCCAGCTTCTATTGTTTGCATGCTAAAAGTATACTACACTAGCCGTACATATGAAACCTCTTATATACGTTACCCGGGACATTGAACGTGCGCTTGGAAAGAGCCCTGCAGCGGACTATTTTGTCATTGCCAACAAAAACGCGTACGCCGAAAGTGTACAGAAAAAGTTTCCCGATTTCGTCTTTTTAGCAGAAGGAAATGTACCTCTTGATACATACGATATATTATCTCTCCCTGACACCCAAAATCTTATCAACGAAAACGGTGGTCATGTCCTCGTATTTAAAAATACAAAGCGAATCGAGGAGCTTTGTACACAAAAAAAATGGAACCTCCTGAATCCTTCCGCTGATCTTGCCGAAAAAATAGAAAATAAAATAAGCCAAGTTGAATGGCTCGGTGATGCTAAAAAATTTCTCCCGCTTCACGCCGTAGGTACGGTGTCGGATATATATAAAAAAATATACCAAGAAAAGAGCACGGGCACAGCAGCGGAAGGTATCTTTAAAAAAGAGCCTTTCATCCTCCAATGGGCACATAGTCATACCGGTGAAGGCACCGCTCTCATAGGTGCTGGTGAAGCTGGCAAAAAAGAGTTCGATCTCATCAAGTCAAAATTCCCAGGTAGAGATGTGCGTGTTACGCAATTTGTTCGTGGGCCTGTCTTTACCGCAAATGTGTGCGTCAATGCGACAGATATCCTTGTCGGAAATATAAGCTATCAAATCACGGGTATACTTCCTTTTACCGAAAATCCCTTTAGTACTGTGGGAAATGACTGGAGCCTTCCTCACACAATTTTGGATGAAAAAAACCTCGCTGAATTCGGCGACATTGCCCAGATTGTTGGTGAGAAAATGCGCAATGCAGGCTGGAAAGGCCTTTTCGGCATCGACTGCATTTTTGACGAAGAAAGAAATGCTGTTCATTTGATTGAAATCAATGCCCGCCAACCCGCTTCTACAACCTATGAATCACAACTCCAAAACAACCTTCGTGGGCACGGTCTAAAAGGGTTGACAACATTTGAAGCACACATCGAGGCTGTCCTTAATACAAAAAAAGCAGCTCCTAAACTCATTGAGATAAACGATGGCGCGCAAATCCTCGAACGCGTTACTCTACTCAGCCAAAATAAAACACCTGACGATATTAAAGCAACAATCGAAGTTCTACGATCAAAACAATATAACATCATTGAGTATGAAAATACAAAAACAAATAGCGACCTACTCCGAATTCAAAGCAAGCTTGGTATTATGGAAACGCACAATAAATTTAACGCGCGAGGAAAAGAGATTCTGGTAGCCGTCTCAGGAATTCCAGAAACAGAATAAAAATGGTACTATTTTACCCATGAATTCGAAACTTCTTTCAGAAAAGGCGCTCGCCGTCATCGACCAATATCTACATTTTAAGATTGGCTCTGTGGTTATTTCAATTCCCTATTACAACAACAGCCGCACCCCTGTCCGAGGAGGACTGCGTGCGGCCGTTGGGAAAGGTAGCCCCAAAGACATTTACGAGGAAATCGAAATCGCCCTTGCAAAAAACCATGCAGCAGTTGCACCGGGGGCAATAGCGAGTGGTGCATACGTACCCGGGACGATGACCGCCGACTCCCTCAAGCATTTCCTTGTTGAAAAAAATATTGGCGTCGACTGTTCAGGCTTTGTCTATTATGTTCTCAATGCTGAATCAATGTCTCGCGGAAAAGGTAGCTTCGACCGACATCTTTCCTTTCCACTTTGTAAAGGTATTTTTGGAAAAATTCGGGCAAAAACACGTCCGGTCGAAAACGCAAATGTAGCGACATTTGCCCATCCAAAAAACACCACACAAATACATCTTAATGAAGTAAAGCCTGGGGATATTATCACCATGCTTGGCGATCGCAACCATGTCCTTGTCGTAAACCAGGTCGAATATCAAAATTTTATTCCGACGACCATCCACTACAGCCACTCCATAGCCTGGCCAACCGATGGCGAATTTGACCACGGTGTTCGTCAAGGGACGATAGTAGTGTACGATTCCTCCAAGCCTCTTACAGAACAAGAATGGACTGAAAATGGAAAAACGGGTGATGAAAATTATACTCTCATGAGAGCAAAAGAATCAAAAACAGAACTGCGTGCATTTCCATTTCTCGAAGAAACCAGGTACCATTAGAAAATCATGCCTACACTCGAAACATTTTCAGATATGCTCGGCTGGGCGCTCGTCTCCTGCTTTTTGACTTTTCTATGGTCGCCGATTCTCATTGATTTTCTCTATAAATTTAAGATCACCCGTCGATCTGAAATTGGCTTAAATAGGCCCAACCGAGACATAGCAAAAGCCGGAACACCGATCATGGGAGGCCTTCTTGTTATTATCACCGTAGCTATCCTCACCATTGCATTCAACTGGGACCGTAGATATACCTGGATGCCAGTTGGGATCATGCTCTTCTCAGCACTTTTGGGCGGTGTTGATGACCTTCTCAATATTTTTGGAAAAGAACGCCGATCAAGAAAATTAAAACATGTGCTGACACTTATAAAAGTTCACAAGGATCTTAAAATGCGCATCTGGTATATCCTTACCCTTCCGTGGTCATTTTTTAAACGCGCTTCCCTGCTTATTGGTTCACACCCGGGAAAGGGCGTGCATGTTCATGAAAAATTGATTCTTCAATTCGCCGCTGGGGCTGCTGCTGCCTGGTGGATTTACGCAAAGCTCGGCATTGAGTGGCATTATGCTGTTATCCCCTTTATTGGCCCTCTTTACCTCGGTTGGCTTATCATCCCCCTCATTATCCTCACTGTTATGTTTACAGCAAATGCGGTAAATATCGCAGACGGTATGGATGGCCTCGCGGGAGGTATGCTTGTCACGACATTTAGCGCTCTCATGCTTCTATCGTGGATGGATGGATTAAATCAAATTGCAATTCTCGATGCCATGACTTTAGGTGCTCTTGTCACCTATACGTATTTCAATATAAAACCGGCGAGATTCCAAATGGGAGATACCGGATCGCTTGGCTTGGGCGCGCTTCTTGCAGTAAATGCACTTGCTATCGGTGAAATTGGCTCGCTTTTTTTCCTCGGTTTTCTTTTTTACATTGAAGCATTTTCAGTTGTCATACAGGTGTTCAGCAAATATGTTTTTGGCAAAAGAGTTTTCCGAATGGCACCCCTTCACCACCACTTTGAGCTTATCGGCTGGAGTGAGGAAAAGACTATCATGCGTTTTTGGATGGTGCACTTTATTTTTGTCGTCTTTGGAGTTTGGCTTGCACTTCACTAAATCAGAAAATTGCGCTAGATTATAGTCTATGGCTGCCTACTTACATTGGGATGATGTCACATTGGACGATATATCGCCACATGCCGTACAAAAAATGTACGATAGCGGCTATGTCTTTACCCGCATAGGTAAAAGCATTATGCACCAGACGAGAAGCCTCCGAATCGACCTCTCGAAATTTGAGCTTTCAAGCGAAAACCGACGCATTCTTAGAAAAACAGATTCGATGGACATACGCGAAGTAATACTTCCCTACGAACAATACACATGGTTAATCGGAAAGATGGCAAAAGATTTTTATGAAAATAAGTTTGGTGAAGGGGTCATGAGTGCCAACAAAATAAAAGAATTGCTCACTAACTCTGCAAAAAGCAACTTCAACACGCTTTATGTATACACCAAAAAAGAAAAAACTATCGGGTACGCGATTTGCTATGCGACAAATAAAATACTTCACTATTCATATCCGTTTTATGACCTTGCAGAATCGTCAAAAGATATGGGTATGGGTATGATGCTTAAAACTATCACTTTGGCAAAGGAGCAGGGACTCTTGTATGTTTACCTTGGTTCCCTTCAGCGCCCTGGAGACATCTACAAGCTTCAATTCAGCGGTTTAGAATGGTTTGATGGTGGTGCGGAAGGTACGGGCACATGGAATACCGACATGGAAAAAGCCAAAGAGATTTTAAAATAAATTCTGGTATACTAGACAAAAATGCAAACACTACCAAAACGAATACATGTCACAGGTATATGCGGCGTCGCCACAAGCGCTCTTGCTATTGCATTTCACAAAAAAGGCGTACGTGTAAGCGGTAGCGACAAAGGCTTTTTTCCACCCGTCTCCACAGCTCTTGAAAAAGCTAACGTACCTTTTTATGCAGGATGGCATCCGGAAAAAATGATTTCTGCTGAATACGGTGGCGCTCCCGACCTTCTTATCATCGGCACCTCTTCAGGCACACAAAATCCTGAAACTCTTTACGCTCGAGAGCATGGTATCCGTATACTTTCCGATGCCGAAGTTCGGGGTGAATTTTTTGCAAAGAAAACCTCAATCGTCTGCGCTGGCACCTGGGGAAAAACATCCTCAACCACATTGCTCGCCCATATTTTTACCGAATGCGGTCTTGACCCAAGCTATGTTATTGGTGGTCTACCGAGCGATATGGACGCGGCGTATCTTGGTGCATCTCTCGTGAGTGTTATTGAAGGTGACGAATACAAAAGCTCCCCATGGGACAATCGCCCAAAATTCGCCCATATGAAAACGACTGACCTTTTGCTTAGCTCCGTATCATGGGACCACGCTGACCTCTATCCCACTGAAGCTTCATTTTTAAAAGTATTTGAAGAACTAGTCTTATCTCTTCCAAAAGATGGTTTATTTGTAGCTTGTACCGACCATTCAGGTGTCAAAAAAATCATTAAAGAAACAGGTCGAGCTGCAACAACATACGGAAAAAAAGATGCTGACTACATATATTCAGATGTTGTACAAACAAAAAATGGCCTACACTTCACTATTACCCACAAAGAAAATACATACAAAATAGACTGTCCTCTTCTTGGTGCATTTCAAGCTGAAAATAGTGTAGGATGCTTTGCTCTAGCTTGTGAGTATGCAAAAACGTGCACAGTTAAAAACACTCTGTCTCCCGAAGCAGTGGCCCATGCAATAGGGACATTCAAAGGTCTTAAACGCCGTCTCGAGAAACGTCTCGACGGAGAAACAACCATACAAGGAATCACCGTCATCGACGATATTGCGCACTCGGGTGAAAAAGCAGCGGCTGTTCTTTCAAATATTCAGGCTGTGTATACAGGAAAAATCATCACTATTTTTGAACCAAATACCGGTGGACGACAAATGGAGTCAATAACGAAATACGATAATGCATTCGCCTCAGCTGATATGGTTATTATTCCTCGCCTTACAAAACTAAAAATCGATACAACAAAAAAACAGGAAGACCGTCCGATTGAAGGAGATGCCCTCGCCGCGTATATTTCGAAAACACATTCAAACGCCATACACATTGACTCCGATACACAACTCGTTGCGACACTCATAGAAAAAACGAAAAAAGGCGACGTTATCGCCTTTCTCGGTTCTCATGGTTTCAGGGGAATGATCGAGGAAACTATTGAAAAACTAAAATAATTACTTTCCTTCGTCAGTAATTTCCAAGTACACTTCCTTTCCCTCAATTCCCCGCACGACAAGTGCAACACCGCACATAGCACACTCAACCACCGTCCCAATGGCAAGGTTTGGGTATCGAGAAACGTCTATTTCATTTTTACATTCAGGGCAAATACAGTTCATAAATATGATTCAATTATTAAATATGCTTTATATAGTACCGAAAAACGTGTAGTATATCAATATGTCAAAAGACGCTACAAAACCGAAAAAAGGCTTGACTCCGACAGAAGCCTATCCCGCCTTGGCGGAAGCCATTTCTGGTGGTGCAAACACCTTTTCTGACCTCTATTTCAAACGTGAGGATATGCATCCATATGGCTCGCATAAAGGCCGTTCGATACCGCACATGATCGACAAATACCTTGCGAGCGGTTCACGACATTTTGTTATTTCGTCTTCTGGAAACGCTGCCCTTGCCGCCGGTCTTTATGTAAACGAGCTTAATGCAAAAAGAACTGAGGAAACATTGATTACTCTCGAAATTCTCGCTGGGAAAAATATCCGGAAAGACAAGCTTGAAAAATTGCAGTCGCTCAGAAACGAACACGTGCTTGTGTCGATGCATGAGCGCCCGCTTCAAGTCCTTTTTATAAAAACAAAGGAAGCGGGCGCTGTCGGCCTGCGCCAATCAACAGATGACACTGCACTTGAAGGCTATGAAAACCTCGCCGAGGAACTCTCCCAGATTCCCGACCTCGCTGCTATTTTTATCGGTACATCATCCGGGACTACCGCACAAGCACTCGCCGACTATTTTATAAAAAATCAGAGCGCATCAAAAAATAAAAAATCTGTCGAAATAAATATTGTCCAAACCCCTACCTGCCATCCGCTCGTAACAACTCAAGATGAAACCAGTGAAAAATCAATCGCAGATGCTATCGTCGACCAGATCGCCCACCGAAAGCAGGTACTTCTGCCACTTATTGAAAAGACAGGGGGCACAGGCTGGATTACCACAAACGAATCGTTGCGTATCGCCCAAGACCTCTCAAAAAAGCACGCTGGTGTCGATATTTCGACAAATAGCGCCCTCTCAGTAGCAGGCCTTATGAACGCTATCTATACAGGTAAAAAATGGCCTGGGTCTGTTGTTTGCATGATTTGCGGGGATTAAAATTCACTTTACTGCAACCCCTTCACCGCCTTCACAAAACGCTCACCTCGAGCCACGCGTGACTCATCCGTTCCGCATACTTGAAAACCAGGACTAAAGAGAATTCTATCCCCTTTTCGAGCATTCTCTTTCGCAAGAGATACTGATTCCTCGACAGTATGGGCATATACACAAGGAATATCTTTTATCATAGCAAGACCCCTTCGTATTCTCATCGTACCGCTTCCAGGTAGAAGAATGATTGCGGAAACATATTGAGGAATATTATCGATTAACTCTTCATATGAATCGTCGGTAAAGGCACCACCTAAAATAAGGATGACATTTTTCTGTTGTGAAATAGTGCGGAGAGCAGAGAGTGTAGCTATCGGCCCAGTCGAGGCGGTATCATTGAAAAATTCTATACCCCCAACTTTTTTCACTGGCTCAAGTCTCCCCTTGAGACCGCTCCATCGCTCAAGCGCTCCGCGAACCATAGTCATCGGTATTTTAAAAAGCTCGGCGACACGAATCGAGAGTGCAGCGTTTTCCTTGTCATACGGACCGCGGTATTTAATATTCCATTCCCCAGGTACTATATTTGCCCCAGTACGCATCATTTTTGCCCGTGGTTTTGGATCTGAATTTTCTCGAATCTCGTCCATAATACTATCGTTTGCAACTATAAAATTGTTGTACGTCTGAAATTGTAGGATATTAAAGTTTGTATCGCGGTTTTTCTTGAATGAAAGCGTGGTGTATACGGCAACATGTGGGCTGACCCTCGCTTCTTCGTATGCCCATGTCAGTTCTTCTGGTATTCTCGCGACAACAATATCCCCCGCCTTTACTCGTTTCAAGAAAAGAAGCGCGCCAGGAGCATCCGGATCAAGATTAAAAATACCCTGTTTTTTCTGCCCAGCTTTTTCTTTCACCACTTTTCCATTTCCGTTTTTTGCCTCAAGATTTTTTCCTGTAAAAGCCTTTTTTAGGACTGAAAAAATCATCGCCGAGACGGTTGATTTTCCACACGAACCAAGAACTCCCACAACCGTCACCGATGGCGCGAGTTTAAGGAAAAGTGTCTGAGGATATTCAATTCTCACTTCAGCCTTTCGGGCAACATCAAAAAAAGATGCAGCAATGGGCACATCTGGAGAAACGATAATCAAATCGTTTGCGGCAAGGTCTTCCGGTGGAATCGTACCAAAGGAATATTTTTGGAGGCCAGCTTCTATGAGAAGAGCGAGACCGTGTTTGACGCGTGGTTCACTTCGCATGTCGTATACGGTCACGGTAGCGCCGAGAGAAATCAAAAAAATGACGTCACTCACCATTTCCATGTGTGGACCCATGCCAACAACGGCAATTTTTTTATTTGCAAAAAAATCCTTATAGCTCATTGCCATATAGTATACCAAATATCTGTTCAATCTGCATAAAAGTGCATAAATAAAAGTGCATAAAAAAATCCCCGAGGGATGCAAATCGCTTTGCATTCCCCCGGGAATCGTGATTTTCTTCGCGTTATGCGATTACCGCAACAAGTGCGGGTTGTTCGTCTCCGACCGATTCGGCAGGTTGAGCCTTTTCCGAGGCGCCGCCTTCACCGATGAAACTGGTGAGAGCGTCGAAGGTTTTGGCCCGGCCTTTGCCGTCCAGTTTATCGCCAGAGCAAACGACGACGATGCCGTCCGTGTCCTGCTCGATCTTCGCGGCAGGGGCAGGAGTCGAGGTCGGAACAACTGGAGCAATGGAAGCCTGTGCCGAGTCGCTTTTGACAACTTCCGTTTTCGGAGGTTGCACATTGGCGACGCGAGGCTTTTGTTCCTTTTGTTCCGGACGACGTTGCCCACCGCCAGAGGATTTCTGGGGTTGCGGGAGAAGACCGCGTTGACCTTTCCACCGGGCGATAAGCGCCGGATGGAAGGCACTCATGACGGCTTCGCGAATCGCCGCGTCCATGACGCCAGTCTTGCGCTTCGCTTTGTGCGTCTTCGTGCCGTTTGCGATCATGAACTCGTTGGCATACCATTCCGGAACGTCCGGGTGGAAGCCGTTGACCTTCACCAAGCTGTCAAAGGAAACCTTCGACTTCTTGTTTTCGGGCAATTCGAGCCAGCGGATCATGCCGCGCAATGTCGTGATGGACAATCCGTTAATCCGCTTGTTGATGAGGATGACCGGCTGACCATCGGAGATGATCACTCGGATTTGCGCACCGAGCTGACCCAGGGCTTTCGCCGCTTGGGGGTGGTCGGTGTTCAACATCATCATAGTGAGATCACTCTCACCGCGGCCGGGCAGAAGGGCACGGACCGTGAATTTACGCGCAGACTTCTGCGCTTCCGGCAGGAAAGCCAGGAAGTTGACCTGGTCCTGATACATCTTGTCCGCGATGAATAAGATGTTTTCGGAGGCTCCCGCCGCATCAACGCGGAGAAAGCTCTTGTAAACAAAGTCGAGAGAGAAGACCATTTCGGTCCGGCCCGCTGCTTTGTCCGCTTCCGTCATCCGTTCGACCGAGCGAAGCTCGTTCAAGACGTATTTGACGGCACGGGCATCAGTGTAAACCGACGCCTTGGCCTTGAACGCTTCTTCAGCGTAAACCGAGAACGGTTTTTCCCCTTGACCCGCGGCGTGGTTCAACGACAAGCGATGATACACAGCCGTGATCGCAGAGATGGACCAATTGAGCAGAATCTGATCGGCGCCAGGCATGCAACGATGGCACACCTTGGTGAACTCCGCCAAATGCCCTTTCGGACAGCCAGCGTTTTCGTCGAAATAGAGGATCTCGCGGACGATGCGCTTGAGCGCTTCGTCTTTGAGCGTATTTCCCCAGATTTCCTTCACCATGAGTGACATCGAGCATTCGCCGGAAATCCGGCTTGAGCCGCCATTGCGGTGCTCATCACAGATGTCACCGCCGGTGCCGATGCCAAGCTGCCCACGGGCGGCCCAGACTTCGGGAGCGGTGTCAGGACAATCTTGGGAGAAAACCGTCCGCGCCTTGTTGATGCCAGGAAACCTGACCTCAGCCGCCGGTTGATTTTTGCAGAACACAGCACCGGCTTCGTCCAAGTGGATGTCCTTGTGCAAAACGATGGTGGTGACCGGACGGGGAGTGCGAACTTGGGTCGCGGGTGCGGGAGCCTGATTGTTATTGTTCATCTGCTAACCTTTCATTTTCTGGGCCAAATTGGGCCCGGGTTTTGTGGTGGAGACTAGCCAGCGGTGCCACAAGGCATCGTGGCTAAACATAACGTGTTATTAAAGGACTCGTGATGCTTCCTATATACTAGCACATTTTATATATAAAGTCAATGGGTCTGCCTCGGGAATACACCCTTATTTACGGCCGTATTTATCCTCAACACGCACAATGTCATTTTCATCAAATTCACCGAGGGCGATTTCAAGAATTTTAACAGGCATATCTTCCGCTTTAATCCTATGGTTCTCTTTTGGGCTTACGAGAAATTCGTCCCCTTCTTGGGCTTTTGTGACCGTGTCACCGACGGTAATAATAGGGTTTCCTGAGAGAACCTTCCAAAATTCGCTTCTTTTTTCGTGGTGTTGCAAGCTGAGCTCTTCGTTTGGATTTACGATGATAATTTTTACCGTCGAAAGCTCATTGTGAGTGAACCTTTCAAAATTTCCCCAAGGTCTTTGCTCAGTGTACGTCTTTAGTTTCATGAGTGTAGTATAGCGTGAATAAAAGCTTTCGTCTCATCCACATCCCGGACTGGTCTTGTAGTTACGCCAGCTTCTACGGCTGCATAGTCATTGCCTCCAGGGAAAATCGAATCTCCGACATAAAGAATCGATGATTTTGGTATGTGTAGAAGATTTGACACTGCTTCTATACCAAACTTTTTATTCATGCCATTTTTGGTGATGTCTATTGAAGTCGCACCGCCGATTTTAATATCGAATTCAGAAAGTAAAGGAGTGAGTACTTTTACAATCGCTTCTCGCTTTGAATGATTTGCATCCCACAATGACTTTTTCTCAAGTGGAGCGTGCTGACCAAGGGCTGAAAACGTAATTTCTGACCCCCTATCCTCTATCTGTTCTCCGTATGTTATTTTTGGTATTGCAAGATCCTGTGCCTGCGATACTTGAGCGACAGCTTGCTTAAGAGCATCGGATATTTTTTCTTTTTCTGATTTTGATAGCTTATGTTGGTACACAGCTTTCCACTTCCCTCCCCAAAATCTCTTTACGTATCGAAAACAATCACTTCCATCTTCCGGGAGAATGAAAAGATTATTTAACTGGGAAGCCTTGCAGTGAAGATGTTTCAGAAACTGCGTTTCAAACTGTGCAAATGACGCGCCAGAGATGACGGCGACTTTTTTATTTTTAAGAAGATCACCCAGAAGTTGAGACATGTCGTCATCAAGGGGTGCTTTGCTTTGAGCGAGCGTTCCGTCGAGATCGAAAATAATAAGTGTTGGATCAAATGCAGTGTTGTCCATAATGATGTATAATATACTATCATGTTTCAGGCAAAACGTTCTCATCACAATCCATACCTTTTCCCCACAAAGGAAAACCATTGGGAATCAACAGCCGCCCTCAACTGGTGCCCTATACAGGAAAATGCAAAGACAGCAAAAACGCGCGGAAAAAAAGTAAAAGCCCGATGTCTTTATCGTGCCATAGGAACACCTGAGCTTATGGTTCCTGGCCTCGACAGTCTTTCTACCGTGGGCTATGCGGAGAGCACCGATGGCGTCCATTTCGACAAAAGGCATGTTCTCATAAAACCTGAATACGAATGGGAAAAATTCGGTTGCGAAGACCCACGAGTTACCTTTTTTGAAGGCAAATATTATATATTCTATACAGCCCTTTCGGTTTTCCCTTTCAATGCTTCAGGAATAAAGACAGCTGTAGCAATAACGAGCGATCTTAAAACAATAGAAGAAAGACATCCCGTAACACCCTTCAACGCAAAAGCAATGACGCTTTTCCCCGAGCGAATAAATGGAAAAATCGTCGTTATGTTTACGATGAATACCGACGCGCCGCCTGCAAAGATTGCATATGCATATGCCGACAATATCGAAGAACTCTGGCAAGAATCCTTTTGGCAATCATGGCTTCTCGGAAGCGGTTTGCATACGATAGACCCGCGCCGACTGCCGAGCGACCATGTCGAAGTCGGCGCGCCGCCACTTAAAACAAAAAGGGGTTGGCTTTTCATATATTCACATATTCAGCATTACTTCGAAAACAAAAAGGTGTTTGGCATTGAAGCACTTCTTCTCGACCTTAAAAACCCAGAGCACGTCATCGGACATACCAAAGGCCCTATACTCGTCCCCGATGAGACCTACGAGCAATACGGCTTCGTCTCGACCGTTATATTCCCTTCTGGAGCGACGCTTTCAGGAAAAACTCTGTCAATCTACTACGGTGCAGCCGATACAACATCCGCGAGAGCAACTGTAAATATCGATGATCTTCTGGATAGCATGACGGATAAAGCGATCGAAGAAAATGTAAAACGCTTCCCGGGCAATCCAGTCCTTCTTTTGGACCAAAACCACGAATGGGAATCGCGAGCGGTTTTTAACCCTGCTGCAATCGAAATTAATAAGAAAATCTATATACTTTACAGAGCGATGTCAGGAGATAACACTTCGACAGTCGGTCTTGCTATTTCAAAAGACGGAACGCATATTGACGAGCGCCTCCCGGAACCTATATACATTCCCCGAGGACAATTTGAAATGAAACGTATCCCGGGCGGAAACTCAGGTTGTGAAGATCCACGCGTAATGCGCATAGGCGACAGTCTTTACATGACATACACGGCATATGACGGCATACGCACACCAGCGATAGCTATTACAAGCATATCTGTGGAGGATTTCCTTGCACGAAAATGGTCGGCGTGGTCAATGCCGGAAATCATCAGCCCCGAAGGAATCGACGATAAAGATAGCTGCATCGTCCCTGAAAAAATAGATGGAAAATATCTTGTATTCCATCGAGTGGGTGTAAATATTTGCGCAGACTATGTCTCAAGTCTTGATTTTAAGACAGAGAAAATCACTAAATGTATCGAGGTGATGCGTCCTCGACCAGGCCTCTGGGATGGAAAGAAAATAGGTATTTCCGCGCCACCGATAAAGACAAAAAAGGGCTGGCTACTTCTCTATCACGGTATTTCGTCTGACCATGGAACATACCGCCTTGGTGCAGCGCTTCTTGACCTCAAAGATCCGACTGAAATACTCGGCCGAACTACCGATGCTTTCCTTTCGCCCGAAATGCCGTACGAAAAAGAAGGCCAGGTAAACAATGTAGTCTTCCCTTGCGGTGCTGTGGCTCGAGGGTCAAAACTATACGTATACTATGGAGGCGCGGATTCTGTTGTCGGAATTGCGATTGTTAAGCTTTCTCGTCTGTTAAAGGTGCTTGACCCTGAATAAGCCGCTTTACTTTTATCATCTCTTCAAGAAGTGCACGTAACTGTATCGATTCGCTATCGGTGGTGACGCCGCTTATAGCAAAAGCTGACAATTTTTTTAAAAAGAGGTTTTGAACGTCAGAAAAATAGCGCTCGAGAATAATAATATTATCAGGAGAGTCTTTCTTTGAAGGTTCCTGGAGCACAAGCAAAGAGCTTGGCCGAGATAGACCGCCAAACGATACTGCTCCGCTTTCAGTTATCTGCCCGGAAAGAAAATCTAGATTGTATTTTTTACAAGTATTTTGCATGGACGCTTGTGTAGGATGTTTTAGTGATAATAATGTGATCGAGAACGTTTATACCCATAATTCTCCCGGCTTCAATGAGCTGATTTGTAACCTCGATATCTTGGACGCTGGCTTCTGCATTGTCGGAAGGGTGATTGTGAACAAGGATCACCGCGACAGCATTGTACTCAACAGCTGGACGAAAGACTTCGCGAGGATGAACTATGTTTGAGTTTATAGTGCCAATGGAAATAACTTCATCGTGGATGATTTGATTGTGAGTGTTGAGATAGAGCCCACGCAAGTGCTCTTTAGGAAGATTTTGCATATCACGGACATGCTCGTAGACTTCTTTTGCGGTACGTACGATGGTAAAGCCACTAGCATTTCGCTCATAAAAACGTCGGCCGAGCTCGCCTACCGCGACAACTTGGCAAGCTTTAATAAGCGGTATATCGAGCTCTTTTGAAAGCTTTTCGGGATTTCGCTCGGAGATAGCCAATTTCTCGCCGTACTCACGAAGGATGCGCTTTGACATCGTAAGCACGTCCTCTTTTACGGTGCCCGTGTTCAGCACAATAGCAAGAAGCTCCTGTATGGAGAGAACTTCGGGACCTTGGGAAACAAGCTTTTCCCGGGGCTTTGATTCATCTGGAAGATCACGAAATTTTAGGATGTATTTTCTCTCGGTTGGTGCAACGTCAAGAAATAAATCCGTATCATTGATAATGTATTTTTGGGCTGTTTTTGTTGTCATGCGTCGATTATACCTCACACATGGCATAAGACTCAATGAGATTTTTCACAAAAATTTTATCAAAAATTTATTTCATTGCAAAAACGGCCACACGCGGCCGTCTTTGAGGAAACAAAATTTGTTACTTAGAAGAAGCTATATTGTTTCTACAAGCACCATGTTTGTTTCTTTTGCTTTTCCTACTGGCATTCCAGCGATAATAACTACTTTTTCACCCTTCTTTGCGAGTTTTTGTTTCAACGTGACACTTCTGACCAAAGTCATAATGTCTTCGACAGTACTAAAGTATGGAACTTCGATAGGATAACATCCGTATGAAAGTGTCAGCTTATTTGCTTCCTTTGGGCTTGAGCTCAGTGCGAGAACCTGCTGTATTGGACGATATCGGGCAATCATACGCGCCGCTCGGCCGGATTTTGTAAGCGCAACAATGTACTTTGCATTTACTTCCCTAGCAACTCGAACAGCCGACTGAGAAATAAGGTCTGTAAGATCATGATGACCTTCATCGTATGAGAATGTCTTTTTTGCAAGACGGGATTCATTTTCAACCTTTAATGCAATACGAGTCATCATGGCCACTGACTCAACAGGATAATCTCCGAGTGTTGTCTCTTCAGAAAGCATAATAGCGTCCGTACCGTCCATGATCGCATTTGCCACGTCAGATACTTCGGCTCGAGTAGGAATCGGTGATTTGATCATTGATTCAAGCATCTGCGTCGCGGTAATAATAGGTTTACCGAGCGCATTGCACTTCTTTATAAGCATTTTCTGGGCAACGGGCACATCCTCAGCGGGTATTTCTATCGCAAGATCTCCACGAGCAATCATAATTGCGTCTGTGAGGTTGATGATTGCATCAATGTTTTCAAGGGCTTCTGGAGTCTCTATCTTTGCAATAATGGAAGCGTTTGACTTTGCTTTTTTGAGAATTTCTCGGAGCTCAATGATATCTTCTGGTCGTCGAACAAAAGAAAGGGCGATATAGTCAACTTTGTTTTTTATGCCGAATTCAAGGTCTTTTCTATCTTTTTCAGTAATAGAGCTGATTGAAAGATGTGCACCTGGGAGATTGACACCTCTTTTGCTTTTTATTTCTCCACCGACGATAACCTTACAAACAACGTCATTTCCTTTTATGGATTTGATTTCGAGGTGTTTTTTCCCATCATGAAGAAGTACCTGTCCACCAACTGAAACCTCTTTTGGAAAAAGTGGGTAGTTTATCCACACGCGATTTTCGTCGCCAGTAAGCTTTTCAGCTTCGTTTGTCGTAAGTGTGAATGTCTGGCCTTCTTTTAGGACGATGAGACCATTTTTAAATTCACCAATGCGGATCTTTGGACCACCCAAGTCCTGCATGATTGCAATAGGCTTGCCAGTTGCAGCGATTACCTTCTTGAGATTGGTAACACGCATGGCATGCTCTTTAAAATCTCCATGGGAGAAATTTAGACGCATAACATTCATGCCGGCATTGGCAAGAGCTGTAAGCTTTTCGACGCTTTCAGTGGCGGGGCCTATCGTACATACAATCTTTGTTTTTTTTCCGAGATCCATAAATCAGTTTTTTATATGAAATTTAATAATAAGAATGAGATGCTATGATACCAGAATCTCGACAAAATGCAAAAATACACAATGAAAAAATCCGGTTCGTGTCTTAATTGACGAACCGGATTATTATTTCTCCTATGAAACCTGTTTGCTAGAGCTTCAGGCTTTGCTGTGTCCGGGATAGGCTCTGTGGCCTTCTCGGAAAAGGTATGGTGTGCTACGGGCCCGAAAACATGCAGTCCTATTGGACAGCGGTCTTCTCGGGTGTCTCGACATAGTCTCCTTTCTCCTTCTTCAACCTTTTTATCAGTTGAGAATTTTTTTGGTCGGCGCGATGATCAGATGGCGTTGGCGATGGCGAGGGTGAATTTCTGGGCACGCATATGTAGGGATCTCCTATAAACGGTCAGTCGAATGTTGAATTGCCTTCCTATGTCCACAGGACAGCTAATTGGTCTATGGAAAGAACTTACACATAGAAGAATACACCTCGATTATATATTAAACAACAATGTAACCTGTGGATAACCAATCCTGTTGTGCGCGTATCAGGACTAGGATGGAACGCCATTGAATATACCATAAAGCGCTGGAAAGCGGTAATTGAGGCTGTATCTACTCTGACCAAAGGTCACATCGAGCTTTCATTCAAGGGTAGCGACGGCTAGTGAATTAACAAAGTTGGGAGAAATGCCATACACTCCAACCTATGATTTCATTAGACGAATTCAAAAAGCTTCTTGGGCCAACAGCCGAAACGCTCACGGATGAAGAGATAGTTAAAATCCGGGAAATGGAGTATCGACTGGGAGACATCATTTTCGATGCATGGCTCAGGCAAAGAAACAAATCCAAATCTTAATAAATATGATCCTAATTGGCATTTTATAAACCTTGCCAATTTGGCAAGTTTTACCGTCATGCCTATTCCACAATCCGATGTAAGAATGGTCGGTGTGATGGACATGCCAGATTTGGCAAGTTCTACCACCGTTCCCGATTCTCCTTATTCACTTAATATTTTCACCATGAATACAAAACAACCAGTTCCCAATTCGTTGAGATTTTATCGCAAGCAGGCAGGATTACGCCAAGTTGACGTTGCCGCGAAGCTTGGATTTACCAGCTATGACCGTATTTCGCATTGGGAAAAAGGATCAGCCTTTCCGAGTGTAACAAATCTGTTTAGGCTCGCCGCGCTCTATAAAGTGCCAGCGCAAGAATTATATGGAGAGTTTACTAAAACCGTTGAAGCAGGGCTGCACGCATCTGTTTCTTCACAGGAACAGACTATTACAACCTCTTAAAGGAAATTGGTATTTATACCATTTTTTGTGCGCGCACTAGGATTCGAACCTAGGACCCCACCAGTATCAGTGGTGTGCTCTACCAACTGAGCTATGCGCGCAACTATATCGTGTTTGGTAACTACTTCCGTTTATTCTTTTTTCTAAAGAAACGTACTGCAAAATATATCAGATATGGAACAAAACTGCAATAAATACAAAATAAAAGCGCTGGAATGGTTCCAACGCTTTCTGTTACTTTTGCGGCAGTTTTTACGCTACAGCAAAAAGTATCCAAACGGAGACGTAGATTGCAGCGAATGCAATCAGGAACGCTCCGACCTTTATGCCCCATTTCAAAACAATCTTTCCGATCCGGACAGCATCGCGAAAGCGAAACTGTTTCGGAGGATTGAGAATATGGCATGCAGATGTGGTCACCCAAGGGTGAAGAGCAGGTTTAGTTTTCATATCTGGTAGTATTATATCATAATACCACTATCCTGTCAACGCATCGGCTCATAGAGCTGGAAACGGCGCTCTTGGGAGCCATTCTGAAGTGCCCTCATCAAAGCTCTTGTCCGTATTCCCTCCCGCTCGTAAGCATCGTCGTTTTCGGCGAGCTCCTTCTCGACCTGATCCCCGATTTCAGGGATATAATCAGCCCTTACAAAGGCCAAGAATTTTGCGTCCCCTTCTCTCATTGTTTGAGTCAGGGCAGCAAGCGTATTTGTATTGTCTTTATCCATATGGATCCTTTCTTTCGAGAGAATAGCATTTCCTTAAACAAAAAACTACCTCTAGTTTATTCTACTCACAGAAACTACATTATATTGACTAAACATCAAAAGAATAGTACGGTAAACAGCAGATGAAAATCTTTTTGAAATCATACATCTGTGATTTTTATTAGCTTTTATTACTTTTTTATAAATAAAATCCAAACAAAAAGACGCCCTTAGGGCGTCTTTTTGTGCATCTAAATATCCTTTATTTTGTTCCGTTCATCGGAGAGCACCTCTTAAGATAGTGCCCTCCTATTTGCCCTTTATCTCGCGGGCTGAGTGTTCAATTTGAGGTTTAGAACAATTACCTTTTGGTTTTAAGCTTTTAACGGCTTCAAACAATCGACTCGGTCAGATAGTTTGGGTGACTTACGTCGAGCCAAACATATCGTAGATTCAATTTGAAATAATCCACGAGCAGCTTCCGCTACCCGTGCCTTGTTACGACTTACTCCCTGTCATTGAGCTTACCTTAGGCCGCCATGCGGCGGACTTCGGGTATTCCCAACTCCCTTGAGTTGACGGGCGGTGAGTACAAGACTTGAGAACGTATTCACCGCGGTATAGCTGACCCGCGATTACTAGCGATTCCAGTTTCATGGAGTCGAGTTGCAGACTCCAATCCATACTGAGGATGGCTTTCTAAGGATTTGCTCCACCTTTTATCGGTATTGCGTCCTGTTGTACCACCCATTGTATCACGTGTGTAGCCCAGGGTATCAGAGGGACATGCTGACCTGGCGTCATCCTCACCTTCCTCCCACGACGCAGAGCACAATCTTACTAAGCACTTTGCTTAATGATTATGCGCTATGTCGTGGGCAGTCTCGGCTGACAAATATAACAGCCAACGAGGGTTGCGTTCGTTACCCCACTTAAGGGAACAATTCAAACCACGAACTG
>OCZT010001253.1_pt1 | contig 26319 bp, 32 predicted proteins | sample 1539031 | NCBI WGS metagenome assembly OCZT01 (sample SAMEA3539308, study PRJEB22396) | soil metagenome | biome: tundra; feature: field; material: soil | place: USA | collected 2010-05 | depth 0.15 m | reverse complement strand
CCGGCATGTGGCGGAGACGTTGGTTCCGTCGGGTGTCGCGTCATTTCCTTGAGGCGCGAACCACGCTTTTGATCTTACTCAATACGGTCTTCCGCCGTGTGCTCTAAATATACATCGTCATTGCCGAACTGCCCGAGGGTGGGAAGCTGCGACGTTGACATTGAGCCCCGGAACCCGCGGTCCCGGGGCTCTTTTTGTAAGGCCGACTCGGTTGCCCCGTTTTGATCTTGCCAGCGGTCTTTTTGAGATGAGTGCAAAATGGAACAGACGCAACTCCTCGCTCTCGATTACGTTATGTCCGTGAATCCTGGCGGAGATCTTCCCATGAATCACAAGGGCATCGACTACACGGTTGCAACGACGGCAACGCCCGGCGTCTGGAAATGGCAGTTCCGGATCGGGAACAAGGTCAAGACCGGCAAGACCGAGACCAATATCAACCCGCTGGCAATCCGCCGCGTTCAGCTGCGAATTGACCGCGAGCTTAAGCAGGCCGCGCGATCTCGCTCCGAATAACTGCGGGGTTTGATCCACATCAATTACACGATGCGGCTGCCCGAACATGCTGCCGTTTCCCCGACAGTCCCTGAGCGGCATCGGCATTGGTTTGCCGTGCCGCTCTTTTTTTTCGTATCCGGAACCGCCGATACTCCGGCGCTTGCGATCGCGCGCCGAAGCCGCCAACAATCTTTACGAAACCGGTGGTATTCTTTATTCCGCACCGGTCTCGGCAGCGAAACCCCTTCCGAGACTACTCCACCGCTCCGCCGGATGCCCTCCTTCGGGCGGGGCCTTCAATCGGACAAGCCCACACGCCCAACCCAAGAGTTCACTGATGACCGTCCATGCGCCGAAGCTTTTGACGCCCGAAGAGTTCGCCTCGTTAATCGAGATCGCGATTACCTCGCCGAACCCCAGGATACCGGCCCCGCATCTGGCAAGGCTGACCAGCCTTGGCTACGTTGCCGTGACCGGCAAAGGCCTTGTCGTCACGGGCGACGGTCTGATCCGGATTACCGAGAGCGAATGAATTAGGCGACATCGGCTGGCGGCCGATTTGGCTGGCCCGCTCGCACACCCTGCGTCCTCCGACATTGACGAAGATCAAGTCGGAAAACCCTGCAGACGTCAGTCTGATGGGCTGTATGAGTAACATCGTCTTTAAATGTCCGCGGACCGGTATGAACGTGCAGCATTGGCTGGCGGACGAACCCGCACCGGACGATCCGCACTGCACCTACGAAACCGTGGTCTGCCAGGCCTGTAGCCGGCTTCACTTCATCAATCGATCGAGCGGCAAGCTGCTCGGCGAAAATGACGAATAGCCCGCGCCGGGTTCCTGCTCACCCGCAGCGTTAAGCTGGACAGTCCGGGGCCTCTCAGCCGGCCGGCGCTAACAATTTTAGCGGGTTGGAACATTACCTTGGCACATCGGTTCCAAAACGGAACCCGCTAGTCGGCGCTGCGCAGCCGCCGCATGGTGAATTCGATGTCGCCGCCGGGCAGTTCGCGCCAGCTTTCGACCCCGCTCATATAGGCGGCCTTGGGATAGCGGGTGAGGAAGTCGCGCGCTCTTGTCCGCGCCTTGTCGCGCGGCAGGGTGAAGGTTTCGCGCAGATAGCCGTCGTCCGGCTTCCGGCGGCCGGCCATCCGGTCTGCCAGATCGCGCGGGCGAGAGGCCATGTCGCAACTCCAGCACAGATAATGACGCGCTCAATATAGCGCTCGCGGGAACCAATCCCGAGTCCCAGCCGCCTGGGCCAAGCGCGAAATATTGAGTCGCCTACCGGACATAAACTCGGTACAATCCGGGATATTGCCGGCAACGGTACTCAGGCGCCGGCGACTGAGAGCCCGAAGGGACTCCCGCCGCGTTGCGAATGAGTCCGATGGCGCAGTCTTTTCACCTTCGCGAACAGGCCGAGCGTTGCCGCCGTCTCGCCCGCGATTCCACCGATCCGACGTTGCGTGATAGTCTTCTTAAGCTCGCCGATGAATACACCGCCCGGGCCGCGCCCAGGAAGATAACGACAGAAGTGACGACGCGGCGATTTGGCAGGCCGGTTCGGACGACCAGGACGCCGATTGACTGGCTTGCAGCGATTGGCGTTCGATGCCGCCAACAACCATTGGAAATAACAGGGCATGCCCGACCACGGTCGACGAACGAACCGGCTTCTCTCGCTCTTGTCGGATGACGATTACGAGCGGTTGCGCCCGCATTTGACGCATGTCGCCTTCGATTACAAGAAAAGCCTCTATGAGGCATCGCGTCCAATCGAACATGTGTATTTCCCGATCGACGGGGTCGCTTCGCTTGTGATCACGACGGCAGATGGCGGCAGCGCGGAGGTCGGCACGATCGGCAACGAAGGAATCGTGGGATTGCCGGTTTGTCTCGGTGATCACGTTGCGCCTTCATCGGTTTACGTACAGGTTCCGGGAACGGCTCTCAGTATGGACGTCCGCGCTTTCCGCGGCGAACTCGAGCGGAGCCCGACATTGGTCCTGATCATGCTCCGCTATGCCCATGCTTTCTTCAACCAGGTCGCGCAATCGGCAGCCTGCGCTCACCTTCACAGGGTGGAGCAGCGTTGTTGCCGCTGGCTGCTGATGACGCGCGACCGGATGCCTACAGGCGACTTCTTGCTCACCCATGAATTCCTGGGAATGATGCTCGGCGTCCGGCGAACCACGGTCACCGATGTGATGGGCACCCTGCAAAAGGCGGGGCTTATCCGCTATCGGCGGGGCCATGTCACGATCCTCGATCACGCGGCCCTGCAGCAACGCGCCTGCGAATGCTATGGCGTCTCGAAATTGGAATTTGATCGGCTGCTGGGCGATACGGCCATTGCGCCAAGGTTGGACAAGAAGCATCGATTGATCAGCGAGGTCGGATAGATTCGAGGAGAAAATACCTCCCTGCATCCGGTTTCCGACAATAAGTTCCAATCCGCGAAAGCGCCCAATACCGAGGTCATTGCGGTTCCAGCCCAGACTGAATTGGCGCTATGACGGCTACCGGACTGACAACGCCGCCTCGTCGTTCCTATATATAAGATTCCCGCGGACCGCCCTCTCGGAGCGTCCTTCCCACCCCTGCGGTAAATCGGCCCGACCGACCGGGCAGGATATCGCAGTGCCAATGCCAATGCCCGTCTCGAACGCCGGTCTTCCCTTAGACAACAGCCTGCTCGCCTCGCTGCCGCGCGATCACTTCGAACGGCTGCTTCCGCATCTGTCGACGGTCGTCTTGCCACAGGGGGTCGTGCTGTTCGAAGCCGGCGACGAGGTCGATCAGGTTTACTTCCCGCTATACGGCATGCTGTCGCTGCTCGCGGTGCTGCGCGACGGCAAGGCGATCGAAACCGCCACCGTCGGCCGCGAAGGCGTGGTCGGTGCGATGGCCGGGCTTGGCCTGTACAAGTCGCTGGTTCGCGTCGTCGTGCAGATGCCGGTGGCCTGCAGCAAGATCGCCGCCACCCATTTCAGGACTGTCGCCGCCGGCAGCGATCCCGTTCGCAATCTGTGCATCCGCTACAATGAGGTGCTGCTGTCGCAGGCGCGGGTCACGGCCGCCTGCAATGCGCTGCACTCGATCGAGGCGCGATTTTGCCGCTGGCTGCTGCAAAGCGCGGATCGGGCAGCAAGCAACACCGTCAACTTGACGCAGGAATTTCTCGCCGAGATGCTGGGGGTGCGGCGCACCTCGGTGACGGAAGTCGCAAGCAAGGTGCAAAACGCCGGCGTGATCACCTATTCGCGCGGCGTGATCAAGATCCTGGACCGGCCGGCGCTGATGCGGATGTCCTGCGAGTGCTACGAAACGCTGCTGGATCAATCGGCCGTGCTGGCCTGATTGCGCGCGCAAGCCCCTGTCTCAACTGACAATTGTCGCAAAATCGGAACTCTATCCTCAGTAGCCCGTTGGTTTCCGCAAGAAGCAAGCCAAAACGACGCTACCCGAGCAGCCTTTGCCAAGGCGCCGACTTCAGATCCTCGATGACGAGACGCGGGACGGGCACCGGTTCAATGTGCGCGGGGATCAAGACCCGTCGGCGCATGCCGACATCTGGGTGAGAACTTTCATTGCCGGCCTGGCCGGGTTAGTCCGGAAGATCGGCGGCAAGAATTAGGTTCGCTTCCATTGCCAAGGCAGCCGGGGACGCGACCCTCGCGTCCCGATCAAGGCATTCCTTTCAACTCATCCCTCTTAATTCGCGGTGCTGCCGGTCTTGGTCCGCGGCTTTGCCGGAGCTGATGTCTTGGCTGATGTCTTGGTTGACGTCTTGGGCGTTTCCGCGCTGCGCACGTTGCCCCACGGATCGGAAGACGCCTTGACGTCCGGTATTTTCTTAAGCGATTCCTTGTAGGCCTTTTGCTGAGCCGCCTCCTGCTCCTTCTCCTCCGGAGATTTGGATTGCAGCTCCGGGATCAAATTGATGTTGGGAGTCTGCGCGTAAGCCGGCGCTGTCAGCAACGCGAGGACAGCCGCTAGGCGGAAAACCTTCATGGGGACGCTCCCTGTATTTTCCCGGCAATATACCACCGCGCCGACCGCGACGCCAAGCGTGCCCGTTTGCGCGCTGGAGCCTGGTCCAGCTTCGCTGAATCAAAATCGTCGTTTATCTTTTTTGGGCATGACCTCTTCCGAAAACCGGTTTCCACGTTGCGCTAACGCGGCCCTTCGGGTCGGGATCATGCCCTAAAAACGGTCCGACTTGCAGGATTTCGGCGATTGCACCCAATCGTCCCAGATCGGACCGCATTTGGTGCAGCCATTGAGGGCGAGACCCATCGCGACCACGCTGAAAATCAGTGCCAATCGCCTGAACATGGTCGACCCACTCCCCACGCCCTTATCATACGGCCTCAAGTCGGGCATTTTCAAGCGCGGAGCGAGTATCCATTTCCGCCGAATGCCCTCTAGAATGACCATCACGCCAGGGAACCAGCGTTCATGCAATACGAACCGCAAGCCGAGCAATTCGATATCGAGGAAGCCAGGCGCGTGCTTGGCGACGTGTTCGCGCCGTGGGTGCAGGACCTCGGGCTGTCGATCGGCAGCATCGAGTGCGCTCCGCCGCAGGGTGCTGCGGCCGACTGGCAGCCGGGTGCGATCCTGCGCATGGCCCTTCTCCGAACGCTTGTGCCGGCACGGCGGCATCGTCTGCGGTCAGGCGCTGATGGCGCTGGCCGACACCTCAATGGTGATCGCGATCCTTGCGGCGAACCGCGGATACCGGCCGATGACGACCGTCGATCAAACCACGCACTTCATGCGCGCCGTCACCTCGTCTGACGTGCTGGCCGACGCGCGGGTGGTTCGCCTCGGCCGCACCATGAGCTTCGGCCGCGTCACCTTGTCCAGCGCCACCGACAACAAGCCGGTGGCGATGGTCACAAGCGCTTTTGCGATGTTGTGAGGATACGCTGCTGGCGTCGCCTTGACAATTTGTGCGTATTCTGATCGCAAAAACCGGTACCCACTCTCGGTTCAAGTCCAAGGGCGTGCTTTTGCGGAATAAGCATATTTGCAACGCGTCAATGTAAGCCAATCATAAAGCGCGAGAAGGATCAGGATAAATTCAGTTGCCGGGCTTTTTGCGAACCGTATAGCCGCCCTGCAGTCGAAGGAAAAGATTCGACCGAAAAGCGAGCAATATTGATCAGTCAAACCGAACAAACTCCGCCTATCGTGTCTTATGCTGATCTACCACTTCACAATACACAACGTAGATGGCAGCGACCGTGAAGAGACCGGTCGCATGGCACTACGTGACGACAACGCAGCGCGCGCCTTCGGCAAGGCGATTATTCGGGACATAATGACCGGCGATGCTGTGCGATACGCGAGTTGGACCATGGATATTTCAAGGGGGGTTCGGCGTGCGGTTTGCCGCCTTTCCTTCGACGACTGCGCGCCACCCGGCATAGCCGTTCCGCTTATTTCATCTTCTGGCTCAACTTAAGCCGGGGACGAAGGCGACGGTGCACGTTTGTTTGAAGTGAAGCAGGCTGCCAACGGAGAGCGGCGTTCTGCCGTTCGCTCGTCAGTCTATCGGCACAAGCTTGGAGTACGTTGTCGCGATTTGCGACGACTTCGCACATAGCGGACATTTGAAAAAGATAACCTCGTATTGCTCGTCTATCGGCTGGGTATCGACCAGCTCCATCGTCGTCCTGCATACCGTGCAGGCTTCGTCTACCAAGTGCATGTTCGGAGGATCTTCTATTTGCCGTGATGGGCAGCGGTCATCTGCAATATCGCTCAATACGGCTCCGAAACCGTGGTCAATCTTGCTCACCTTTCGAAATAGACCAGTGTGAAATCCAGATTGGGCCACTGCGGTCAGGCGGCAATACAGGCGCTCAGACACGGCGGCGCCAGCGCCATAGCGCAATCGCCATCAGCAGCATCGCGAGCGCAAGAGCGATCGCCTTGCTCAGGAAACGTCCGCCGGGCCGGTCGATGGTGCGCGACCACAGCGAGGGCGCTTCGCCCTGCCGCGCCAGACGAAAAGCCACCACGCTGTCGCCGATCGAGGTGCCGGCCTCGGAATGACCGCCGGCGGCGATCGCCACATATTGTTCGCCCTTCCACAGATAGGTCATGGGATTGGCGACGCCGGGGACCGGCAGCCTGCCCTGCCATAGTTCTTCGCCGGATCTGGCGTCGAAGGCGCGCAAGTACGCGTCCATTGCGCCGGTGAAGACCAGGCCGCCTGCCGTTATCGCCACGCCGTTGACCAGCGGCGTGCCCCAGTTGAAAGCGATCCCGAGCGGGGCACGGTCCTCCGCGGTGCCGACCGGTGACCGCCAGAGAATTTTCCCCGCCTTCAGGTCGACCGCGACCATCGCGCCCCACGGCGGCTTGTTGCACAATATGCCCAATGGCGACATCGCAACCGCGCGCGTCATCGCAAACGGCGCGCCTTGCTGCGGTCCGAATTCATGACCGGCCGGAGGCTTGAAACCTTCAGCATCGGCTCTCGGAATCAGTTTGACGAGGTTCACGGCATAGCTGGTGTTGGCGTAAAGGATCTGGTTCACCGGATCGAACGCCGCGCCGCCCCAGTTCACTCCGCCCCCGGTCATCGGGAAGATCAGCGTGCCCTGCGTCGAGGGCGGCGTGTAGAGGCCGTCGTTGCGCGAGCTTTCGATCTGCTCTTCGCAAGCCGAGCGGCCGAAGGTCGGAAACGGCTTGAACACGTCGGCGGTGGAGAACTGTTGCGGCATCAGCACCGGCACGTGAGTGGGAAACGGCTGCGTCGGCGAGAGCTGCTCGCCTTCCGCGCCGGCCTGCGGAACGCTACGCTCCTCGACCGGCCAGATCGGCTTGCCGCTATCGCGGTCGAGCACGAAGACAAAACCCTGCTTGGTCGGCTGAATCACGACGTCGCGCATCCCTGCGCCGGTGTCGATGCGCGCAAGCGTCGGCTGCGCCGGCAGATCGTAGTCCCAGACATCGTGATGCACGGTCTGGAACGACCACACCAGTTCTCCGGTCTCGCTGCGCAGCGCGACGACGGAATCCGCGTGCTCGTTGTTGCCGGGCCGCTTGCCGCCCCAGAAATCCGGGCTCGGCGAAGATGTCGGCAGGAATACCAGTCCACGATCTTCGTCTGATGACATCGGCGCCCAGACATTGGCGTGGCCAGCGATAATGCCGCCGTGAATCAGCGGGTCCCAGCTCCAGCGCGGGTGCCCGGTCCGCGCATCGAAGCCGCGCACCGTTCCAAGCGGCGCGTCGACGCGGCGATTGTCTGCAATCGAAGAGCCGACAATGACGACGCCGCGGCTCACCACCGGCGCGGACGTGATCTGGAACTCGCCCGGCCATTCCAGCTGTCCTCCGATCTCGAGCTTCAGCTCACCGTTGGCGCCAAAATCGGCGCAGGGAATGCCGGTCCTGGCATCGAGCGCGATCACCCGGGCGTCGTTGCTGCCCATGAAGATCCGCGCCCGGCAGGCGGCGCGCTCGGGTGCCTGATCGTCGACCCACCAGGCGACGCCGCGGCAGACATAACGATTTCCGGGACGCTGATTGTTGCTGACCCTGGGATCGTATCGCCACTTCTGCGCGCCGGTGCCGGGATCGAGCGCGATGACTTCGTTGAATGGCGAACAGAAGATGATGCTGTCCTCGACAAACAGCGGCGTCGCCTCAAATTTCGTGCGCGCCATCAGCGCCGGCGCACGGGTGTCAAGATCTCCGGTTCGAAATTCCCAGGCGCGCAGGAGATTGCCGACATTGGCGGGCGTGATCTGGGCGAGCGGTGAAAACCGCGTCCCTCCGGGATCTCCACCCCAATGCTCCCAGCCCAACGCCGGCGGGGCGGCCAACAGCATGGCGGCGAGCAGGCCAAGAAGATATCGCATGGGAAGCGCCAATTCGATGAAGCGACAGATAATTGAAGCGGCCTATTTCGACTTCCTATTTCGGTTTCTTGGCAGGCTCGGCGGGCCGCGCGACGCCCCACGGGTCATACTTTTCCTTGGGCTCGGGTATTCTTTCGAGCGCGGCCTTGTAGGCCTTTTCGTCGACTTGCGGCTTCTTTTGATCCGTCTTCTTGTCGTCGTCGCCCCGATGCCGCTTGCCCCCCATCTGGGCTTGCGCGGGCACCGCGATCAACGCCAGCATGACAGCCGCAACCGTGAAGGTCTTCATCACCGATCTCCCCGCCATCCCCGTTCCCGAACCTGCACTTCAACCAGATCATGGCAGACAGGGGATCGGCATGGCGGAGCATGATAGCCTGTTCCGCGGCCGGCTTCAGCAATTGTTGATAGCCAAAGGCCCGCGAATGGACCGCAACCGCGCGTAATTTTAACCGGCACCGGATAAAGTCGGCGGATGCGGCGGATCATTGTTCATGCGGCGTTGATGGCAGGGCTCGTGCTGGCGGGCTGCGGCCTCGCCGACAGCCGCTCGCCGGTGCCGGAGTTCATGCGCGCCAAAGCCGGCGATCCGCCGCCGCCCGAAGCGCCCCCCGATGTCGGACGACTGGTCCGCGAAAACCTGGATTCGGTGTTCGTCGCCACTTCAAACCCGCGCCAGGTGCGGGTCTCGCCGCCGCGCCGCGACCTCCACGGACCGGGCTGGACCGCGTGCGTCAGGGCTGAGCTCACGTCCGCCATGGGCAAACCGCTGGGTGCCCAAACCTATAGCGTCACGATCAGCAGCGGCGCGATCATCGACCGCCGGCACGTCGATGCAGACGACAATTGCGCATCCGAGAGCTACGAGCCGGTCTAGGCCCGCGATCGATTCAGGCCGCCACGTTCAGCTGCTTCTCGAATTGTTCAAACGCGGAGATGGCATCGGCGGCATGCATCAGCGAAGGACCGCCTCCCATGTAGACCGCCATGCCGAGGGTCTCTTCCACTTCCTGACGGGTGGCGCCGAGTTTGACCAGGGTCTCGGTATGGAAGCCGATGCAACCATCGCAGCGCGCGGCAACGCCGAGCGCGAGCGCGATCAGCTCCTTGGTTTTTCTGTCCAGCGCGCCGTCGCGCGTCGCGGCCTGCGCCAGCGCCGAAAACGCCTGCATGGTGTCGGGAATATCCTTGCGCAGTTTCCTGAGGTCACCGGAAATGCGCTTGGTGAATTCAGAATAATTCTTTTCCATGACAGGCTTCCCTACTTGCTGGACGATGCCAGGGGTGAAGGTTGCCGCAGCGCGATGTAAATTGCCGGGATGACGAGGACCGTCAGCAGCGTCGAGGACGCCAGCCCGAACAGCAGCGAAATCGCCAGCCCCTGAAAGATCGGATCGAGCAGAATGGTCGCGGCGCCGATCATGGCCGCCAGCGCGGTGAGCAGGATCGGCTTGAAGCGCACGGCGCCGGCTTCCAGCACCACGTCGCGCAGCGGCTTGCCCTGTCCGCCGCTGTGACGAATGAAATCGACCAGCAGTATAGAATTGCGAACGATGATGCCCGCCAGCGCGATGAATCCGATCATCGAGGTCGCGGTGAAGGGCGCGCCGAGCAGCCAGTGGCCGATCAGAATCCCGATCAGCGTGAGAGGAATCGGCGTCAGGATCACCAGCGGCAGCTTGAAGCTGCGGAACTGGGCCACCACCAGCACGTAGATGCCGAGGATCGCGGCGCCGAACGCGGCGCCCATGTCGCGGAAGGTCACATAGGTGATCTCCCATTCGCCGTCCCAAAGCAGCGTCGGGCGGGACTCGTCGGCCGGCTGTCCGTGCAGGCTGATGACAGGCTTCGGCAGCGCGCCCCAATCGTGGGCGTCGACGCGCTTGGCGACCTCCAGCATGCCGTAGAGCGGCGCCTCGAAGCGGCCTGCCAGTTCGGCCATCACCATGTCGGCAAACCGGCCGTCGCGGCGAAAGATCATCGGCGAGCCCTCCTCGACGGTCGCCTTGACGACCTGGCCCAGTTCGACAACCGTTTTGCTGCCGGGAAGCGTGTTGGCGGGCACCGGCGTCGAAGCAAGCGCCTCGGTCCAGACGAGATCCCGCTTCGGCAGCCTCACCGCGATCTCGATCGGATTGCGGTCTTCGCCGCGGTGGGAATAGCCGACCGATACGCCGCCGAACAGCGTCTGGATGGTGTCGTAGACGTCACGCTGCTCGACGCCAAAGAACTCAAGCCGGTCCTGGTCGATCGACAGCCGCAGCCGCGGCCGCTTCTCGCCGATCGAATCGTCGATATCGACGATGAACGGCACTTCGGCGAAAACCTTCTTGAGCTCGCCGGTGACCGCCCGGCGCGTTGCCGCGTCGGGTCCATAGATTTCAGCCAGCAGGGTAGCCAGCACCGGCGGCCCGGGCGGCACCTCGACGACCTTGATGCTGGTGCCGGCGGGAACGCTGACGGCCCTGAGGCGCTGCCGCAGATCGAGCGCGATGTCGTGGCTGGCCCGCTTGCGGTCCGAGCGCGCGGCAAGGTTGACCTGCAGCTCGCCCAGTTCGGGTCTTTCGCGCAGATAATAGTGACGAACAAGGCCGTTGAAATTGAACGGCGCCGGCGTGCCGGCATAGGACTGCACCGACGTAATTTCGGGCAATCCGCGCGCGATATCCGCCGCCGCAAACAGCGTGCGTTCGGTGTCCTCGAGGCTTGCCCCCTCGGGCAGATCGACCACGACCGCGATCTCGGATTTGTTGTCGAACGGCAGCAATTTGACGGTCACGGATTTGGTCGCGAACAGCGTCATCGACAACAGCGTCGCGACGCCGACGCCGATCAGGAATATCCAGGCTGAACGCTTGCTCTTGACGATCGGGGTCGCGATGCGCCGGTAGATGCGCCCGAGCACGCCTTCGTCGTGCGCAGCATGCGCCGGCACCACTGCGCCATCCTTCGGCGCCAGCCGCAGCATCAGCCAGGGCGCCACCACCATCGCGACGAAGAACGAGAACAGCATGGCCGCGGAGGCGTTGGCCGGTATCGGCGCCATATAGGGGCCCATCAGCCCCGACACGAACAGCATCGGCAGCAGTGCGGCAACAACGGTCAGCGTCGCAACGACGGTCGGATTACCGACCTCGGCGACGGCCTCGATCGTTGCCTGCGAACGCGGCCGCCCGTCCTGCATCGCCCAATGGCGGGCGATGTTCTCGACGACGACGATCGCGTCATCGACAAGGATGCCGATCGAAAAGATCAACGCGAACAGGCTGACGCGATTGATGGTGTAGCCCATCAGATTGGCGGCGAACAGCGTCAGCAGAATCGTCGTCGGGATCACGACGAGAGTGACCAGCGCCTCGCGCCAGCCGATCGCAATGGCGATCAGAACCACGATCGAGATCGTTGCAAGACCGAGGTGAAACAGCAGCTCGTTCGCCTTCTCGTTGGCGGTCTCGCCATAGTCGCGGGTGACCGTGACCTCTACGTCAGCGGGGATCAGCCGCGACTTCAGCCCCTCGAGCCTTTGCGCAATGTCCTCCGAGACCACCACCGCGTTGGCGCCCGCCCGCTTGGCCAGCGCCAGGCTGACCGCGGGAACTCGCTCCCAGTTGCCCTTGCCGTCGCGCCCGTCGTTCCAGACGCGATGCTCGGTCGCGTTCGGCCCGATCACCACCGCGGCCACGTCCTTGACATAGACCGGTCGTCCGTCCCGCGTCGAAATCAAGAGCAGGCCAATGTCGGGAATTCCCGCCAATGTCTGGCCGGCCGAGACGCTGCGAACGATCCCGACATCGCGGACCTGTCCCGCAAGGAACGAACGATTGGCGTCCTTCACCTTGGCGACCAGCTGCTGAAGCGTGACGCCAAACAGCGACAGTTTCTCCGGATCCGGCTTCACCCTGATCTGCTGGGCGCCGCCGCCGGAGATGTAGGTCAGTCCGACACTGTCGACCTTCGTCATTTCGGCGCGCAATTTGTCAGCGAGTTCGTAGAGATCCTTGTCGCTCCAGCGCTCGGCCGCCTCGGGCTTCGGCGAAAGCGTAAGGACAACCACGGCGACGTCGTTGATGCCGCGCCCGACAATCAACGGCTCGGGAATGCCGACCGGGATGCGGTCCAGATTGGCGCGGATCTTCTCATGAACGCGAAGAATGGCGTCATCGGACTTGGTTCCGACCAGAAAGCGCGCGGTGACCATGACGCGGTCGTCTTCGGTCTGGCTGTAGACATGCTCCACGCCATCGATGCCCTTGACGATGGCTTCCAGAGGCTTGGTGACGAGCTCAACCGCGTCAGGCCCGCGCAGTCCGTCGGCGTTGACGCGGATGTCGACCATGGGAACGCTGATCTGCGGCTCTTCCTCGCGCGGGATGACGACCACGGCGATCAGGCCGACGACAAGCGACGCCAGCAGAAACAGCGGCGTCAGCGGCGAACCGATGGTCGCCCGGGTCAGCCGCCCCGACAGACCGAGATTCACGGTTGCACCAGTTGGTCACCAACGCGAATGCCGGATAAAATCTCAAGGCCATTGGGAAGCTCGGGACTCGGCAGCTCGCGGCCGCGCTGCACCGGCGCACTGACGGTTCGGTCCGCCTGACGGATCTGGACGTAATCGATGCCGAAGCGTGTCGTCACATAGCTCGAGGGGATCACGAAGGCCGTCCGCGTACCGCCTGATATCCAGACCCTGAGCCGATCGCCGACGAAATACTCCCCGAGCCCCTCGACCGTGGCATCCGCGATGACGCGACCATCCTCGATCTGCGGATAAACCAGATCGATCACGCCTGATTTGGAGGCTTGGTCGCCGAACTCGGCGCCGTCGACCCGGATCTTGTCGCCGGCTTTCAGAAAACGGGCATGGCGCTCCGGCACCCGCAGCCGCAACTTGAAATTCTGCTGCGCGATCATCGCAACGGCGTCGCCGGGCAGCACAACGGAACCCACAGCCACCAGCTTTTTCAATACCCGCCCGTCGGCGGGAGCAAGCACCTGCCCTTCGTTGAACTGCTGCTGGACGACCGCGCGCTCGGCGGTCTTCGCGCGCAACGCGTTCTCCGCCACATTGAACGCCGTCCGCGTCTCGTCGAGCTTGACCCGGGGCAGCGTCCCGCGCTCCACCAGTCCCTCGGTCCGCGTAAAATCGATTTGCGCCTGGTTCGACTGCGCCTGCAAAGCGTCGATCTGCGCATCCAGCGACTTCATCTGCAGAGCGAGCTTTTCGTCCCCGATGGCTGCGATCGCTTGCCCGCGCGTGACCGGATCGCCTTCCCGGACATTGAGCTGGACAATGGTGCCGCCAATGCGCCCGCGCGCCGGCACGACGCTGATACTCTCAACGGTGGCAAACACGGCCTTCTCGTCGGCGACCGACCGCGGGGCGACGGTGAGTGTTTCCGCGTGGACGAACGGCGCACTCATGATCGTCGCCGCCAGAACCGCCATCGCCGTAAATCCACGCGTCGCGTGTACTCGCAGTTTCATGTGAACATCCTGATGGACGGTGGGGGGCCCATATTTATCTTGGTTGAGTTTCGAGGGCGGTCCTTGACCTGCCTCAAGGCATTGCAACTCACGCCCGCGTAGCTTTCTTCCGTGACGTCTTGCTGTCCGAGGGTGCGCAATACACGCGAAAGAGCGCGGTCAGGATCGCGCGGGCCGGCTCGCTCGCGATGGAATAGTAGATCGTCTGGGCGTCGCGCCGGGCGGACACCAGGCCATCCTTGCGAAGGAGAGCAAGATGCTGGGACACGGTGGAATCGCGAAGGCCCAGGAACCCGGCGAGGTCGCCAACCGAGCGCTCCCCGTCGATCAACTGACACACGATCAGCAGCCGATGACGGTTGGACAGCGCCTTCAGAAGCTCGCTCGCCTGGTCGGCGGCGGCTTCCATGACATCGATGTCAATTTTCATACTTGCGTATATACGATGATATGAATATATAGTCAACCGTCGGGCTCGACAAGCCAAGGCTCAATTGGCGCAGCCGCACGCAGCAACCCAGCAAACGGAGGGGAATATGGCGGAAGTTGTTGTTATCGGAGCCGGTCTCAGTGGAACGCTGATGGCCTATGAATTGTTGCCGCAGTTGAGACGGGACGACCGCCTGACCGTGGTTTCGCAGGGACCCGTCTATCATTTCGTCCCCTCCAACCCCTGGGTTGCGATCGGCTGGCGAAAACGCGGCGATATCGAAGTCGACCTGGTTGAGGTGATGAAACGCAAGGGAATCCGGCTGCTGACGCAGGGCGCGCAGCGCGTGCATCCGGCGGAGAATCGTATCGAACTCGCAGACGGCACGTCGATCAATTACGACTATCTGGTCGTCGCTACCGGGCCGGAACTCGCATTCGATGAAATTCCGGGACTTGGCCCCGAGGGCCATACGCAATCGATCTGCCACGTCGATCATGCGTCGCACGCGAAGGAGGCCTTCGAAAAGCTGGCGGCGAATCCGGGGCCGGTGGTGATCGGCGCCGTGCAAGGTGCTTCCTGCTTCGGCCCGGCTTACGAGTTCCTGTTCATTCTGGAAACCGAGCTGCGCCGGCGCAAACTTCGCGATCGCGTGCCCATGATCTTTGTCACCTCGGAGCCCTATATCGGACACCTCGGTCTCGATGGGGTCGGCGACACCAAGGGCCTGCTCGAAAGCGAGATGCGCGAGAAGCATATCAAATGGATCACCAACGCTCGCGTAAGGAACGTTGAGCAAGGCAAGATGTCCGTCGAAGAGATCTCCGACGACGGATCGATCCGCAAGACCCACGAACTGCCTTTCGCATATTCGATGATGCTGCCCGCCTTTCGCGGCGTCGGCGCCGTTCGCGGCATTGAGAAGCTCACCAATCCCCGCGGCTTCGTCATTGTCGACAAGTATCAGCGCAATCCCGAATATTCGAATATTTTCGCGATCGGCGTGTGCGTCGCGATTGCTCCAGTCGGAGCGACCCCCGTCCCGGTAGGTGTGCCGAAAACCGGATTCATGATCGAATCGATGGTCACTGCGACAGCCAGGAACATCGGTTCGTTGCTGAGAGGCCAGACGCCGGTGGCGCAGCCGACATGGAACGCAATCTGCCTGGCGGATTTCGGAGACTCGGGCGTCGCCTTCCTGGCGCAGCCGCAAATCCCTCCCCGCAACGTCAATTGGTCCTCAAAGGGCGAATGGGTTCATTTCGCCAAGGTCGCCTTCGAAAAATACTTCCTGCGCAAAATCCGGCGCGGTGAGAGCGAACCGTTCTACGAGCGTTTTCTGCTCGACAAGCTCAACATCGCGAAAGTCAAAGAGGTCAGGACAGGGACATGAGTACAAGCCGACAGGTCGTCTGCGGACATTGCGGGCAGATCAACCGGCTGCCCGCCGAACGTGCTCCGACCGCCGCTCGCTGCGGATCATGCCACCAGCCCATCTTTAGCGGCCATCCCATCGAGGTCGACGAAGAGGGCTTCGGTCGCCATGTAGCGCACAACGATATCCCCGTCCTTGTCGATGTCTGGGCGCCGTGGTGCGGTCCCTGCCGCTCGATGGCGCCGATGTTCGAACGGGCCGCCCAGGAGCTCGAACCGAAGGTGCGCCTGCTGAAACTCAACGCCGATACCGCTCCCGCTGTCTCTTCGCGCCTAGGCATCAGCGGCATCCCTACACTTCTGTTGATGCAGGGTGGCCGCGAAATTTCGCGGAGTTCGGGCGCGCTGGACACGCAGAAAATTGTTGCATGGACGAAGGCCGGGCTTGCCCGGCCCCAATGACCCTCAAACCCAAGTAAAGGAACGCGTCATGAATATCGATAAAGCAGTGCTGATGTTCGCAGGATTCGTTGTGCTTCTCGGCCTCGCGCTCGGCTGGCTGGTCAGTCCGTACTGGTACTTGCTGACCGCGTTCGCCGGTCTGAACATGTTCCAGGCGTCGATCACCGGGTTTTGTCCCGCGGCGATGGTATTCAAGAAGCTCGGCGTGCGGGACGGCTCCGCGTTTTCGTGAGATCGCGGCGACCGGCGAGGGTCGTACGCGACGCACGAAATCCAATGGGCGCCAGCGGGATTTGGAGGTCTCTAGCCGCCGGTTTGTGCGGCAGCGCCGCTCACTCCGGCCTCATGTTCCTGAAGTCCTGGATGGGTTGGCTTCCGACTTTTCATCCTTACGAAGACTTGCAGCAGACGCTGAGCCACCTCGTCGGCGGCTCCGTTCATCCCTTGATCCCGTGGGCGTTGTCATTTTTGAATGGCGCGGTCGTGCTCGGAATTCTGTTTGGTCGCACATATCATTCGCTGCCAGGCCGCAGCGGGGCGGCGAAGGGATTTGTCTTTGGTATCATCGGCTGGATTCTGATGGGCGTGCTGTTTTTTCCGGTGTTAGGTCAAGGTCTGTTCGCCGCTCACGCAGGACTTGGCGTGCAACCTGCCCTGTTCTCGCTCCTGATGCTGCTGACCTACAGCGTCATCATGGGCACCGCCTATTCGGCGTTTCGGACACGGATATCGTCGCGCTCGGAAATAACCAGAGATCGAATACCCAATTCAACCATGAAGCTCACGGATTCAGTGGCAAAAGCGCGCTCCGGAGCGTCGCGCTCGAAATTCCCATGAGCCCCGTGAAGGGGTTATCCAGCTCCAAAACCAGAAAAATCGCGCAGGCAAACGACAGCGCGCATACCAACAGAGAGACCATCACGACCAGATTGGCCCGCGCAAACAAAAGTGAAGCTCACGAAAATCGCGCTAAGCCAAAAGACCAGAATGATTAGAAACGGTGTCGGAATGGAGCCGCCGGTCTGCGCAAACAACAGCAGCCGGATCTGCGCGCCTTCCGTGAAGGCTTGAATGGCGCGGGATTGCAGCGAACGCTGTGCATCATTGTTCGGCGACAGGCGTTCCAGGTCATTTTCGAATGCCAACGACTCGGCGCTCGACTCGAAATGAACGAGCTTGCCGGCCGAAATCTCCTCCTCCTGCCAGATGCGATTGGCCAGCGGCGGAATGCTCTGCCGCAGAAGGTTTCGGACAGAAGTAGCTTCCGAGCCATATTGCGCAAGCAGATCGTCCAGAAGGATGATGGTTGCGGTCATCTGCCTGACCTGGCTGGTTTTCTGATCGAATGAACTTTTCGCGGACGCGATCAACAGACCGAGCACAAGCGCGGTTAACGTGCCGATCAGACCGGTTGCCATTTTTACAACGTCCTTGGAGTCCGGATGCAGATGCTGTTCCGACAACGAAGGCCGAACAACCACCCCGACCAGGGCGCCGCCGAATATCAGCGCGAACACAAGCAGCGAGATCAACAGATCGTTCATAGTCGCGATCTCTCCCGCAGGCTGGCAGCGGCGTTTGCTGGTTACGGTGTAGCGTTCCGATCAATCGCTGCCGACGCGGCATGTTCTTAGCTGCTGCATCGCAGGATTTTATCGTTCATTTGCCGCCGCCGCTGCTTCCCGCCTCGATTATCTTAAGCGCCTTTTCAATGCCAAACGTTCCCGACGTCTGGCTTGGCGGATATTCTTTGAAGGTCTGGAGGAACTGCCCCACGATGGCCGAGCTCGGAATCAACGTCCACAGCTTGTCACCCCACCACCGGGCATACATCATCGATTCATCCTGGTAGCGCTCCCACGGATCCTGCCGCAGGTTGGTCACCAGGGGAACGTTGGTCGATTCTTCCGTGCCGGTGAACAGATTGCCCTTGATGGTTTTGAACGTGACCTTCCAGTCATCGTAGCGCACGGCGGTGAGGTCACCGTTGTCGGTGAAGTAGAAGAATTCGTGCCGCGGTCCCTTGGCGTCTTCGGCCTTGAGGTACGGCACGAAGTTGTAACCATCGAGGTGGACCTTGAAGGTCTTGTCGCCCACCCTCATCCCCTTCAGGCACTTCTCCTTCACGTCCGGATCGCCTGCACCGGCCAGCAGGGTCGGCATCCAGTCTTCGCTGGCGAAGATTTCATTGACGATGGTGCCCGGCTTGATCGTGCCGGGCCAGCGCGCAACCATGGGCACGCGGAAACCACCCTCGAAGGTGGTGCCCTTCTCGCCCCGGAAGGGGTGATTGCCGCCATCCGGCCAGGAGAAGGTCTCGGCACCGTTGTCGCTGGTGAAGATCACGATGGTGTTGTCCGCGATGCCAAGATCATCGATCTTCTTGAGAATCTCGCCGACCTCCCAATCCAGTTCCATCATGGCGTCGGCATAGAGGCCGTAGCCGCTCTTGTCCTGCCACCTGGGTGAGAGATGGGTCCAGACGTGCGTGCGCGTGGCGTTGTGCCAGAGGAAAAATGGCTTGCCGCCCTTCACAGAGCGGTCGATGAAATCGACCGACCGGTGGACCAGTTCTTCGTCGACGCTCTCCATATTGAATTTGGCATTTGGATCCATGTTCGGATGCGGAGGCAGCGGGCCGCCGTCAGCGATTGTCTGCTTGCCGATCCTGCCCCAGCGGGGATCCGTGGTGGGATCATCCGTGGTCGTCGCCTTGGCGTCCACGATGTTGCGCGGGCCGAACATTGCGTGGAATTTCGGGTCCTTCGGGTAATCGGCCTGGTACGGTTCCTCCATGGCGTTGAGGTGATAGAGGATGCCGTAGAACTCGTCGAAGCCGTGCACCGTGGGAAGGTATTCGTTACGGTCGCCGAGATGGTTTTTGCCGATCTGTGCCGTTGCATAGCCGAGAGGCTTCAGGAGTTCGGCGATCGTCGGGTCTGTATCCTGCAGTCCTTGTTTGGCGCCCGGCAACCCAACCTTAAGCAGACCGGTACGGAAAGGCGTCTGCCCGGTGATAAACGCGGCACGCCCGGCCGTGCAGGATTGCTGAGCGTAATAGTCGGTAAAAAGCGCGCCTTCTCTTGCGATACGATCGATGTTCGGCGTGCTTCCGCCCATCATACCGCGATGATAGGCGCTGATGTTCCACATACCGACATCGTCGCCCATGATCATGATGATGTTGGGCTTCTTGGCCGCCGTCTGTGCTGACGCTGCGCCGCCGAACGCGAGCGGGAGTGCCACTAACGCGGTTGCGAGATAACTGCTCCTGATCATCGCTTTATCCTCCCCTTTGCCAACTCACGGCGCCGCGCGGCCGCTGCATCTTCTGGTCGTTCTTTCGTGAGGCGCCGGTGCTCATGGTCCGTTCCCGTCCCTGGTGATGCACCTGAAGCCAACATGGCTCATTGACGTGTCGACCGGTTGCGCGTGGCGCGCAGCCGGTCGGTAGCGACGACAATAGTTTGGAGCGCACAAATGCGAGCCGCCCTTTACGACCTTGCGAGGAATCCTGATCTGCGGTTGGCAGGGGTCGTAGCTGCCGGCCGCGAGCCCGCCGAGCGGGTTTTCCGGAATGCAGCACGCCTTTGGCGCGTCGGCGGTGTGCCTGGTTGAATACCAGTCGGCAGTCCACTCCCAGACATTGCCGATCATGTCGGAAAGGCCGAATCCGTTCGGCGCGAACGCATCGACCGGCGAGGTGCGCGCGTAACCGTCGCTCGCGAGATTCTCGCGCGGAAATTCGCCCTGCCAGGTGTTGGCCATGTGACGGCCATCCGGCGTCAACTCGTCGCCCCACGCAAACTCGGCCTGATCAAGACCGCTGCGTGCCGCATACTCCCACTCGGCTTCGGTCGGCAGTTCCTTGCCGGCCCAAGTGGCGTAGGCTTCGGCATCCCGGTACGAAACGTGCACGACCGGATGGTCGTCGAGACCGCGGATCGAACTGCCCTTGCCGTAGGGGAGACGCCAGTTGGCACCGAACTTGAAACTCCACCAGTTCGCGAAATTGCGGAGATCGACTGGATGATCGGGCGGACTGAAGACCAGCGAACCCGCCTTCAGCATGTGCGGCAGCGCGCCCGGATAATCCTTCGGATCGGGTGCGATTTCGGCGAAGGTGACATAGCCGGTCGCGTCGATGAATTCGCGAAACTGCCGGTTCGTCACCGGCGTGCGATCCATCCAGAACCCGTCGACCGCGACGCGGTGAACCGGTGCTTCCTCGGGGTAATGCTTGTCCGATCCCATGCGGAATGTGCCGCCGGGAACGAGGAGCATGCCGGCATGCTGCTGGTGTCGGGCCGATGAAGAGACCGCATCAGCAAGACTCATGAGAACCTCAATCTGGTCAGGATTGCGCACTGCCGACTGTCAACGGCGTTGCGGAAAGTTCACTGTCTATCGATTCCAGAACCGGCGTTTTCGATACGTGCCACACGCCGACCAAACGTTGTCTCGATCGTGGCCGAGGCGAGCCGTCATCCGAAACATGTCAGGCATCCTGACGTGAGCGGGCCGCTGTAAAATTCTGCACCCGAACACGATGCGGGAGCAAGCACTATCGTCATCGCACCGCGAAAGGCGCGTCGAGCAAGATTTCAACCGCGACTTCCGGTGTGGGTCGTCACAGGCGATCGTGCTGGACGCTAAGCGCTTATGGCTCCACGCCCCGGCGCTGCCCACGGCATCCGAATGCTAAATGCTCGGTTAACAACACCGCTCAAATTGAATCCCCGCGCCAACGGTATTTTCCAATCTTTCCGCTAGCATTTTTCCGATAACGCGGTGGAAAGAGCGGGCTATGTGGCGCCGCAATCCCCGTGAACGGGGAAACGGGGACGTGGTCGAGATTGCTGATACAGCGGTGGTCCGAGCATCGGTGAAAGATGTCATCGGCAAGCGCGCTGAGGGCGGAGCAGCTTCGCCCGACGGCGATGCGTTCGCGCCGCTCACCGCCGTTGCCGCGAGCCAATGGCGCGCGCTCGCCGAACATGCCGTCGAGCCGAACGGCTATTATCTGCCCGACTGGGAATTGGCGGTGAACGCCTCCGCGCGGGGCCGCACCGGCGTGTCCGCGCTGAGCGCATGGAGCGAGACGTCATCAGCGCAAGACGGCGCGGCGCGCCTGATCGGGCTGGTGCCGGCGATTTCGTTGTGGCGCGCCTACGGGATCCCGCTGCCCGCTCTGGCGAGCGCCGATCCCTACGGCACGCTCTGCACGCCGCTGCTCGACCGCGACATGGCTGATGATGCCGTTGCCGGATTGATGCAGCAGGCGCGGCAAGCAGGCGCCCATGCGCTGGTCCTGCGCGACGTAGCGCTTGATGGCGCAGCCATGAAGGCCTTCACGGAGGTATTGCGGCAAGGCGGCATGCGTCCGCGGCTGCTGCAATCCCACGCCCGCGCCTGTCTCGACGCGACCCGCGACGCCGATGAATTGCTGCGTGACGCGCTGGGCGCCAAGAAGCTGAAAGAATTGCGCCGCCAGCGCAATCGGCTGGCCGAGCACGGCGCGGTCCGTTTCGACGTGGCGCGCACGCGTGAGGAGGTCGCTCCCGCGGTCGAGATATTCCTGGCGCTGGAAGCCAGCGGCTGGAAAGCCAGGCGCGGCACTGCGCTGGTGCAGGACGACGGCGATGCCGGCTTTGTCCGGCGCGCCGCCCCGGCGCTCGCCGAAATCGGCCAATGCGAGATCGTGACGCTGCATGCCGGCGATACCCCGGTCGCGGCTGCGATCGTGCTGCGGCATCAGGACCGCGCGTTTTACTTCAAGCTCGGCGTCGATGAGCGTTTCGCCAAGCTTTCGCCTGGCGTGCAGCTGACGCTCGATCTGACCCGGCATCTGTGCGCCGATCCCGCGATTGCATTGGCCGATTCCACCGCCAGCGCCGATCACCCGATGATCAACCCGATCTGGCGCGGGCGGCTTGCGATCGGCGACGTGCTGATTCCGCTGCGGCGGAGCGATCCCGTGGTGTCGCTGATCCATGCGGCGATGACGCTGCGCCGGCTGCTCCGCGAGCCGGCGCGCCGCGCCGTTCATTTCATCCGCAAACGCCAGGAGAAATCGTCATGAATACCGTCACCGAAGTAGCGACGGTGATTACGGCAGCGAATGAGGCGCTGAGGCGCGACTTTCCCCTAAAACCGTTCGCGATCCGCCACAGACTGGCAGGCCATCCGCTGCTGAAGCTGCCGCGCATCGCGCAGCTCGCCTCCGAGCTGCCGCGCGACCTGATCGAATATAATTCAGGCAAGGTCGCGATCAGCCAGGACCCCGATGCTATTCCCTCGGTCGATCTCGACGCGGTCGAAGTGGTGAAGAGCATCGAGACCGCAGGCGCCTGGATGGTGCTCAAGCGCGTGGAGAATTCGCCGGAATATCGCCGGCTGCTGGAAGACACCCTGCTGTCGGTGGCGCGGGCGCGCGGCTTCAACAGCCTGCTCGACGCCGGCTTCGAACAGGTCGAGGGCTTTCTGTTCGTGTCCTCGCCGAATTCGACCACGCCGTTCCATCTCGACAGCGAGGACAATTTCTTCGTGCATATCCACGGCGAAAAATTCTTCACCATTTTCGACAATACCGACCGCGCCATCGTCGGCGACGACGAGATCGAGCGCTCGATGACCAAGCACCGCAACCTGAAATACGACGACAGTTTTGCGCCGCGCGGCAAGGAGTTTCATCTGTCCGCGGGCGACGGCTGCTACGTGCCGTATCAGTGGCCGCACTGGGTGCGCACCGCCGATTCCCATTCGATCTCGCTGGCGATCACCTGGAAGACGCGCGAGGTGCGCCGCCTCAACGATCTGCATTTCTTCAATTCGATGCTGCGCGGCATCGGCCTGCCGCAAAAGCCGCCGGGCACCCAGCCGGTGCGCGACGCGCTCAAGCTCGCCTTCTATCGCGTCGTGACCACGGCGATCCGGCCGCTGCGCGCCTCGCTCAAGATGCGCCGCGTGCTGCGGAGGATCGCGCTCGGCAAACGCGCAAATTATTATCTGAAGGGGGCGTGAGTCACCCAACCGTCATGGTTACGGGGTCCGCAGCAGAATTTTCGGTGCTAAAGATCTTCGTCTGAGAGGTCTGCGAGTTTCGCCAAATGCCGCAGCAGGCCCGTCTTCAATGGCTTGTTGCCGTGGATCGGAATTGAAAGCCGCACGACACTGCCGCTTTTGCCATAAATATGGTGGCTGCCACTGACGCGAAGCAAGGCCCAGCCGCGCCGCTCGATTATACGAGCGAAGTCGCGGCCGGATAACGATTTCATGCACGCAGTTCCAGCATCCGTTCGGTGCCACCCGGTTCGGGGGGAGCGACTTCAATGGAAAGACAACCTTCGATCGCTTCCTGGAGATTTTGCATGAGCTCATCCATGCTGTCGCCCTGAGTAGCGCAGCCCGGAATGGCGGGGACTTCGGCCCAGAAGCCTCCCTCCTCAGCCTCATGCACCACGATTTTGATCTTCATCATTGATCTCCACACTGGATTGTCGCGCGGACAACCAGCAAATACAAGTCTTGCCGAAGCCTCGTCTTATTCCGCCGCCTGCGCGTTCACCTCCGCCGACACCTGGCGGATGGCGCGGGCGAGTTGCTCGGCCGGCTGCGCGCCGGAGACCGCGTATTTCTGCGCGAACACGAAGGTCGGCACGCCGGAGATGCCCTTGTCGGAGGCGTCCTTGGCCTGCGCCGAGATCAGCGCCACGTCTTCATCGGTCGCAAGACGCTTGCGCACGTCCTCGGCGTCCAACCCGCAATCGGCCGCCGCCTGCACCAGCACGTCGGTGTCGGTGAGATCGCCGCCATCCCGGAAATACAATTCCATCAGCCGCTGCTTCATCTCGGCGGATTTGCCCTGTGCGTCGGCCCAGTGAATCAGGCGATGGCAGTCCGTCGTGTTGGGCTGCCGCCTGACCAGCTCGGGCCGGTACACCAGGCCCTCTTCGCTGGCGGCGGCGACCACGCGACCGGCGATGCCCTTGTAGGCCTCGACCGAGCCGAATTTGGCGGTGAGATATTCGTCGCGGCTGATGCCCTCGCGCGGCACCCAGGAATTGAGAAAGAACGGCCGCCAGTGAATCTCCACCGGCACATCCGGCGCCAGCGCCAGCGCGTTCTCGATCCGGCGCTTGCCGATGTAGCACCACGGGCACACCACGTCGGAGACGATATCGATCTGAAGCGGTTTTAGGCTGCTCATCGGGGCGTCCTCGCTCAGGGAAGCCCCAGAGATAAGCGCCAATCCCAGCGTGAGCAAGGCGCTATTTGAGACCAGCAGCCATCGCCAGCCGCTCGGCGGTCAGATCGTCAGCCGGAAAGAACGTCTCCAGCGCCAGCTCCGACAGCGTGATATCGACCGGCGTGCCGAAAATCATGGTAGTGGAAAAAAAGCTCAGGACCTCGCCGCCGTGCCGCACCTTGAAGGGTATCGCGACGTTGTCGGCCGACAGCGGCGCGGACCGCGCCGGGATCGGATAGGCCTTCAGCTCGTGATGGAGTTTCATCAGCCCGGGATCGGACCGAGGCTCTCGACCGTCGCGAAGTCCCTGATGTCGCGACGGCCGGCGCGACCTGCTATCATTTGCCTCGGATGGTTTGTTCGCAGGAGTTGTCGCCTGATGTCAGCGCCGGTAAGCGGCACCGAAGGATATGCCGACGAAGCGGAAGAGCTTTTCACGCTGTATGAAAGCATCCCAACCGCCGACGCGCACCGGGCGGTGCTGCATCTGATCCCGACGGCGCCGTCCAGCGTTCTCGACATCGGCTCCGGAACCGGGCGCGATGCGGCGTGGTTCGCAGCGATGGGCCATCGCGTGGTCGCCGTCGAGCCGACCGACGCAATGCGCCTGCCCGCCATGGAACTGCATCCGTCGCCGCGCATCGAATGGCTCAACGACAGCCTGCCGGATCTGGCCTTGCTGCTGGCGCGCGGCGAGCGGTTCGACCTCGTCATGCTCACCGCGGTCTGGATGCATCTCGATGCGCAGCAGCGCCGGCGGGCGATGCCGAACCTCGCCGCGCTGGTGCAAGCGGGCGGCGTGATGATCATGAAGATCCGGCACGGGCCGGTCCCGGTGGGACGGCGTATGTTCGAAATCCCGGCGGAAGAGACGATCCAGCTGGCGCAGATGCAGGACCTGCATCCCGTTCTCAATCTGCGCGCGGAATCAAGTCAGGAACGCAACCGCATCGCCGGCGTCACCTGGACGAACCTGGCGTTCGTGAAAAGGAAGGAATCCGTCGCTTAAGCCGAAGCGCTGCTTTCCCGACCCGGCTCGCCCTCAGGCCTGGCGAAAATCCCGGATTCCGCTGATATCATGTTGCTCGCCGCGGATTTTCCGCCGTGCCCGTTCAGGAGCTTGCCATTGGCGTGCTCCGACTTGCCGTTCAGCTTTTGCTTCAACTTTTGCTTCAACGTTTGCTTCAGCTTTTGACCTAGCTTTTCCCTGGCCTTCGCCGCCTGTTTCTCGGCTTTTTTCAAAGCCTTCTTCTCGGCTCTGGCTTTCAGGCGCAGTTTTTCGGCCCTCGCCTCGGCGCGCTTCTTCTTGCGCTTCTTTTCGCAGGCGTCGCATTTGCAGCCGATCGGCTTCAGATAGGCCTTGAAGTAATCGGTACCGTAATCGTAGTTGATCTCTTCGCCGGGCTCGATGTTCTTGATCGCGCGGATCACCACCTTGCGCTTGCGCGGCTTGACGTCGGATTCCGCGTTCGGCTTGCAGGCGTGATTGATATAGCGCGCGATGTTCTTGCGCACCGAGCCATCGATGGTCCAGCGGCCATTGAGCTCGAACAGATATTTGTTCTCGATCGCGTCATGCTTCTTCTTGCGGGAATCCAGCAGCGGGCCAAAATACCTGACGATTTTGGCGCCCTTCTTGATCGGTTTGGTGGCGAAGAGGCCAAGCCCGGTGCGGGAGCGGCCGACGCGATAAGGTTTATTCGACGAAATGGCAGGCATGATCTGTTGGAACTGACACGCTAGTGAAGGCGACGGATCGCGAAGCCGCTGTTCTATGACGATTCCGGATCATTGTCAGGTGTTTCGCGCATCTTCCGTGAACCTTCCCCAGGTTGCGCGCGTCGAAAATAGCTGTAGTTCCGCAACGGAAGGCCGTCGGATGAAGCGCGTCCCTCCCCCACGCATCGCCAGGGGCATGCATGTCACGCTTGGA
>OCZT010001252.1_pt1 | contig 26325 bp, 24 predicted proteins | sample 1539031 | NCBI WGS metagenome assembly OCZT01 (sample SAMEA3539308, study PRJEB22396) | soil metagenome | biome: tundra; feature: field; material: soil | place: USA | collected 2010-05 | depth 0.15 m | reverse complement strand
TGTGTGGGCGCCGTGCCGTATGTCCAGGCTCTCGTGCCTTTGCCGGAATGGTTTGCGGCGGCGGTGCCTGCGGCCATCTTGCTGTCTTTGGGCGCGATGAACTATGCCGGATCCCAACTGAACAACAAGGTAATGACCGCCCTGAACTGGCTGAAGATTCCAGTGCTGGCCGCGTTGGTTGGCTGGGCGCTGGTTTCGGGCCGGGCGACTTTGGCTAACCTTGAGCCGATTACGATGCGGCGCGCGGGGTCCGATCAGCTAATGGCCGCAATTGCCGGTGCAGCCATCAGCGCCTTCTTTTGCTTTGGCGGCTGGTGGGAGGCGGGCAAGATTGCCGGCGAGGTGCGCGACCCGCGGCGGACGCTGCCCATCGCGTTTACGGGCGGCGTTCTGGTGGTCACGGCCATCTACCTCATGGTCAGCTTCGCGTTTGTTGCCGTCGTGCCGATGGGCAGATTCAGACCAACACCGCTTTTGTTGCGCAGTTTGGCCAGGCGCTGTTTGGAGCTTCGGGCGGGCGAGTGCTGTCTGCCTGCGTGCTGCTCTGCGTGCTGGGCGGGTTGATGGTTCTCAGCATGGCCGTTCCGAGGGTGACCTATGCCTTGGCCCGCGCAGAGGCTGGGGGTGAAGTGCATGGCGGGGTGCTTGGCGTTTTTGCGCACCTGCATCCGCGCTTTGGTTCGCCTGCCAACGCGGTACTACTGCAGACTGGCATGGCGCTTGCGGTGCTGGCACTGGGCGCATTTGACCGCATTCTCGCGTTCATCATCTTCTCCGCAGTTGTGTTTCTGGCGCTCACCGTGGCCACGTTGTTTCGAATGTCAGAGCCGGTCGAGCGCTGGTGGTATCCGCTGGCACCGATTGTGTTCATCGCCGGCAGCGTCGTGCTGGCCGCGATGCTGCTGGCTCACAACTTGTGGCCGTCATTGCTGGGAGCGGCCGTGGTTCTGGAGGGGTTGCCATTGCGATGGCTACTCGTGACCGGCAAACAAATCGCGCCGGCGGTGGCTGCCGATCAACAGATTTCGTAGTCTCATCCAAGGAGGAACTTCCCCATGCCTCACATTGCCCTTCCACCTGACCTGCCCGGCATTCGCGGCGCCATGGCCTTTCGTCCGGAGACAGCGCGGCCGCTCAACGCGCTGGTCGAAGTGCTCCTGACCGGCCCGAGCACGCTGACCCGAGGCGAGCGCGAGCTGATTGCGACTTATGTTTCAAGCCGTAACTGCACCCACTACTGCCACAGCATCCACGGAGCCATTGCCGCGGCGCACCTGGGCGGAGACGAAGCGCTGGTAAAACAGGTCAAGCTCGACTTCACGAAGGCCGATATCAGTCCCAAACTCAAAGCTCTACTCACAATCGCCGGAAAAGTGCAGCAGGACGGGAAACTCGTCACTGCGGCAGACGTTGAAGCCGCGCGCAAACTTGGCGCGACAGACCTTGAGATCCACGACACGGTGCTGATAGCCGCGGCCTTCTGCATGTACAACCGATACGTCGATGGACTCGGAACCGACCAGCCTGATGACGAAGCACTCTATCGTGAACGCGGCCGACGCGTGGCTCGCGATGGGTACGTGACGGTCAGCGAAGAGTATCTTGCGGCCCACGCCGCGAAGTGAGGAGACATCTATGCCGCACATTGATCTACCTGAAGGCTTCCCCGGCATCAGCGCCGGTTTCATGTACCGGCCGGAGACGGCCAAGCCCATGCGCGAGTTGGCGCACGTGCTTCTGCACCAGCCGAACTCGCTCACCGGCGCGGAGCGCGAGTTGATCGCGACGTATGTCTCTTCACGGAACGATTGCCACTTTTGCCAGTCGAGCCACGGAGCCGCGGCGGACTGTCACCTGGGCGATGCCTCGGTGGTGGAGCAGGTGAAGACGGACTTTCTCTCCGCGCCGCTGAGCGAGAAATTGAAGGCGCTGCTGGCCATTGCGGGCAAGGTGCAGCAGGACGGCAAGCTGGTGACCAAGGCCGATGTGGAGGCCGCACGCCGTCAGGGCGCGACAGACCTGGAGATTCACGACACGGTGCTGATAGCCGCGGCCTTCTGCATGTACAACCGCTACGTGGATGGATTGGGCACCTGGCAGCCTCGCGACCCTGAAATGTATGCCACGATGGGCAAGCATCTTGCAGAAGAAGGGTACGTTGCGCCGTCGATACGGCAGCCGGTGACGGCAGGATGAGACTGGAGGTCAGCCTGAACAAGGCCAGATGAGGGTTATTGGTTTCCCAGGTCTCAAAGTCGAGACCTGGGAAACCCAGCATCTGTGGCGCATCTGGCACTGAATGCAATTGGCCCTGAATCCTGACGCGTTATCGCCGCCCCTGAATCGTTTTCGACCCTGCGCCCGGTTTCTTTGCGGCGCGTTTGGCAGCTATTTCGTGCATCTCCTTGCCGATGCGCGATTGGTTGATGCCGATCTGGATGGCGAGGTTGATCAGGTTGCCGGTGCCCCAGTAGAGCGCCAGGCCCGAAGCAAAGTACCACATCGAGTAGCCGAAGATGACCGGCATCATGATGGCCATCATGCGGCGCTGATTGGGGTCCATGCCCGGCGAAGGCGTGATGAACTGCACCAGGAACATGCTGAGGATGATGATGGCGGGCAAAACGTGCCATGGGTCGGGCGCGGAGAGGTCGGTGAGCCAGAACCAGTGCGCCTGCCGCAACTCCACCGCGTTGAGCAGTACGCGATAGTAGGCGAAAAACAGCGGCATCTGGAACAGCATCGGCAGGCAGCTGCCATACATGTTCACGCCCTCTGTCTTGTAGAGCGCCATCATCTCGGTGTTCATCTCGGCCCGCTTGGGGTCGCTCACCTTGAGATGGGCGAACTTTCTCTTGATCGCCTCCACCTTGGGCTGGATGCGCATCATCTTCAGCGACGACTTCATCATCATGAACCGCGTGGGCAGCATGAGGAAGTTGAAGATGACGGTGACGATGATGATGGCCCATCCCCAGTTGTAGGATCCGTTGCCGAGCATGCCCTTGAGGAAGCGCAGGGAGAGATAAAGCGGCTTGGCGATGACAGTGAGCCAGCCGAACTGGATCAGAGACTCAAGCGTTTCGCCGTTTTGCTGGCCGTCGGGGCCGGTGGCGTGGATGGTCTTGAGCACATCCATCTGCTTGGGGCCGGCGTAGAGGCGCACGTGGGTGTAGCCGCTTTGGTCGCCCACCGCGAGGCCAAGCACGTGGGCCGGCCGCTTCTGGCTGTTTGCGTCGGTCGGGTCGCTGAGCAGATCGATGGTGTTGTGCAGGGTCACCACGGTGGTGCGAGACGGTGCATCAGGCAGGAATGCCGCGGCAAAGTAAAGGTCGGTGATCGCCGCGTACTCGTAAGGCATATCCAGCGTGGCGTTGCCGCTCACCTTGGGGGCGGCCATCGAGTCCTGTTTGCCATCAATGGACCATAAGAACTGCGATGGGGTCGGAACCCGGGAGAGGCTCAGTCCGCGTGCGGAAGCCAACTCCTCCATGTCGCCCAGCCCCGCAGGCCACTGAACCAGCGCGCGGACCGGCGCACCGTTGCGGCGAACCTGGGCTTCGATGGTGACCACATAGTCCGCGTCGAAGCGGAAGGTCTTCACCACGTCCAGACCATTTTCGGCGTAGTGGAAGGTCAGGGCGTTGGTTTCGGGAGCATGCGCAAGGCCTGTCACCGAAGGCTGTGCGCCGGAGACCGTCAGCTGGTACAGTGCCTGGTTTACTTGCGTGGTGAGGGCCGGCTCATAGGTATACAGCGAGAGAGGCTGTCCGAAGCGCGCGGCGGCTTGAGGCTGCACGATATCCAGCGGCTTGCCGGCAGTGTCGTTATAACCCTTCAGGATCCACTGCTTAACCTGCGCGCCACGATTGCTGAAGACGATCTTGTACCTTGAGTTCTCAACAGTGGTGGTTGTCTCAAGCGCCGCAGCAATTGCGGGGAGCGCGGATGACGCACTGGCTTTACCTGCCGTCAGTTGCGGCTGGCCGGCTACGGCCGGCTGAGCAGGCTGAGCTTGGTTCTGCGCCTGATTCAGAGCCTGATTTTGTTCTGAGGGCGTTGGCGCAGGCTTGCTGGGCTTGAAGTATTGCACGCCCAGCAGAACGACAAGCGCCAGAAGTGTGAGAGCCAGCATGGAGCGCATATCGCCGCCGCCACCACCGCTACCGCTACCGCCAGTCCCCTGATTCTGGAGATTGGGATTGTGAATTTCTGCCAAAAGACACGTCCTATCGTTTAAAGCCTGTTCACAGGCGCTTCATGCGGCTGACCTTGTGACCGCCGCACTTCCTATGGTAACGGTTCGTGGGGGATACGGTTTGAAGCGCGGGCGGGTGGAACCAGGTCGAGGCCTCCGCGCCCGAATGGATTGCAGCGCAGCAGCCTCCAAGTAGCCAGCCCCATGCCGCGCAAGGGACCATGAATGGCAATCGCCTGGGAAGCATACTCAGAACACGTGGGCAAATAGCGGCAACCGCCAGGGTTTAGCGAGTGCAGCGCCGGCGAAAGCCAGCGGCGATAAAAGTCGAGCATGGCCAGCAGAATCCGAGTCATAACTGGGCCATCGCTTGAACTGGCGGATTGGTAGCGGGCTTCCGTGCCGCTTCAGCCTTGGCCTGCTGAAGAATACGCACAACCTCGGCTTCAAGTTTCGGGAATTCGATGTCCAGTACGGCACGGCGAGGATGGAGGATCAAGTCGCAACCCGTGGGAAGCAGGTCAATGTGGCGGCGCAAAGCCTCGCGCATGCGGCGCTTGATGCGGTTGCGTTCATGCGCCTTGCCCACAACCTTTCCGGCGGTAAGGCCCACGCGGGGACCTGTGGGCATGGCGGCGCCTGGAAATGCGGGCTGTTGGGGGGCGAGGAACCAACTCATGGATGCGGATTGCCGCTTGCGGCCCGCCTTATAGGCACGCTGATAGTCGGCGTGCTTGCGCAGACGCACACCCGCCATTGACTGGCGTTGTGCTGTCTTGGGAGGGGTGTTCATGGCTTTGCCGGAAGGCGTTCCAGCCGGAGGGCAACTCATTCCGGCTCAAAACGAAACGGCGGGGATTAGTCGCGGAAGCCGGCGCTGACAGCCACGCGCTTGCGGCCGATGGCCCGGCGGCGGCTCAACACGGCAGCGCCGCTCTTGGTCTTCATCCGCGCGCGAAAACCGTGAGTCTTCACGCGTTTGCGGCGATTGGGTTGAAATGTGCGCTTGGGCATGAAAATGCGCTCCTGTTTCCTTGTTAGAATCTGTGCCTTGACGGCAAGTTCTAAGTGTATCGTATGTTGGGCCAGGAATCCAGTGGCGGGCGCGGCGAAGGTGAAGACAATGGCCGGCGGAATCCGCGCAGCCGGATGCGCCGCAGCCATTGCAGCTATGCGCCGGCGGGTTGAGTTCTGGCGCGCGGAGCAATCAATTCTACCAAGCAAAGCTTCGTACTCTGCGGCGAAACCCCGCTACTGGCAGTGACTCTGGTAACTTTCACTGTGAGTTTCACCACCATTGGTGCAACTGACGAAGAGAGTCCGAAAGTTATGTGAAAGAACCATTGCAAGCATGCCTAAATGTGCTACTATCGGACCCGTTCAAGAACATTTCTCAGCGCCACACGGTACCAGTTTTCATCCCGGGCCCCGAGGTCGTTTCAGGGCCAGACCAGCGGCAACCAGCAATCGACAATCGCTCCAATGACGTAAAGCCCGAGGCTTTACGCCGGGCGTGAGCCATTGCCAAAAGCAAGAAGGATGAACCAGACTTCAAAGGCGCCCAGCGGCGCGGGCAAGGATCAGTTTAATGGCATTTGCAGCTTCACCGGCAACGGTTCTCAATCCCTGGCTCCAGATTCTCGCGGCCCTGGAAAAGAAGGTCATTCGCCAATCGTTCGAGACTTGGCTCAAGCCGACGCGTTATAGCCACGCCGCCGGCCGCACGCTGTATGTGCGCGTGCCCTCGCCAGAGTTTCAGCACATCGGCGACAAGTACGGCGACCTCATTCAAGAAGCGATTGACCTGCAGTCCCTGGAGTTCGATGATGTCAGCTTCGTAACCGCCGAGGAGGACCCTTCGATTCCGCCGCAGCGCAAGGATGGCGGCTTCGGCCCTCTGTCGACACACGCGCCCACGGCACCGCCGCCGTCGCGCACTCCGGTGCAGACCACTATCGACTGGTGGAGCGCTGCGCAACTGAATCCTCGCTACACATTCGACGCATTCGTCATCGGCAACGGCAACCAGTTTGCCCGCGCGGCATCTCTTGCGGTGGCTGAACGTCCTTCGCGTGCTTACAACCCCCTTTTTCTTTACGGCGGCGTGGGAATGGGCAAGACGCACCTCATGCAGGCAATCGGCCACGAGGTGAAGCGGCGTCAGCCAGTCGCAAGCATCTGCTACACCACCGCTGAAAAGTTCACCAACGAGTTGATTACTTCCATCCGCACCGATCGCATGACCAGCTTCCGCGATCGTTTTCGTTCGGTGGATGTGCTGCTCATCGACGATATCCAGTTCATCTCGCAAAAGGAGCGCACCCAGGAAGAGTTCTTCCACACCTTCAACGCGCTGCACGAGAGCATGAAACAGATTGTGATCGCTTCCGACCGGCCGCCCAAGGAACTGGCAGAGATTGAGGACCGGCTGCGCTCGCGCTTTGAGTGGGGCCTGATCGCCGACATCCAGCCGCCGGATCTCGAAACCAAGGTGGCCATCCTTCAAAAGAAGGCGGAGAACGAGCAGGTGGCGCTGCCTACCGATGTGGCATTGTTCATCGCCTCGAATGTGCGCACCAATGTACGCGAGCTTGAAGGCGCCATGACCCGCCTGGTGGCATGGTGCAACCTGAACAGGATGGAGATTACGCTGGCCTCAACCCAGCAGTGCCTCAAGCAGTTCATCGATATGCAGGTCCGCAAAATCACCATCGAAGCGATTCAGCGCGCCGTGGCCGAGAGCTTCGGCATGCGGGTCAGCGACCTGAAGCAGAAGAATAATTCGCGCAACGTGGTGGTGCCACGGCAGATCGCAATGTTCCTGGCCAAGCAGATGACCGAAGCCAGCCTGCCTGAGATCGGCCGCCAGTTCGGCAACAAGCATCACACCACGGTGATGCACTCCATCGGCAAGATCGACGAGCAACGCCGCACCGACAAGGATCTGCAACGCATGCTCAACAAGCTGTCGGAGCAGTTGAACGGATAGCGAGCGAGTCAGCCAAAATAATCAGAAGCCCACTCCGCATCGCGGAGTGGGCTTCTGATTTCTGGCTGTGGTCTTTCTAACTCAACCTGCTCACCGATAGCCCTTGGTCCTGAACCGCGCTATCTGCACATAGAACGTGTTGGCGTCGGTGCCCGGGTTGTGCAGGCTGATATTGGCATTGGAAATATGCTGATACCGATAGCCCAGGCTGACAGACTGGCGCGGCTTGCGATAGATCGTCAACCCGCCGCCAAAATCGACAGTGAACATGAACTGCGAACCTTGCGGTGAAAGCACCCGGTCGCCGAAATAAAGGAATCCGCCATTGGTTGAGAAGAAGGGTTGCACGCGCTTTTCCGGCAGAAACGATGCTCGGAAACCGACCGGGCTTAAGCCGGCGCCATAGGTGCGCTTGCGGTGCATCTTCGGATTGGTTGTCGGGGCGGTGAGCGGTTCGTCCATCATGGCCACGTTCAATTCGGGAGACCAGCGGAGGTTCCACTTGTCGCCCCGATGGAACAGATAGGAATAATTCACGTCCATGGGCATGTACTTGATGTCGCTGGCATAGCCCCAGATGTGCCCGGCAACCAGCGACAGGCCCCACCACGCGCCTACTTCATGCACGCCGCCGTAATGCGGCCACACCGGAGGCACGTCGGACTTGTGCGCGGACTGAACAACTGCAGGTTCGCCGCCGGCGCCTGACCCGCTGCTGGATTCCGCCGGCGCATCTTCGGCAACATTGTCGTCGGGTTCCGCAGGCTGGCTAAAGAAGGAGCGCGCCCTTACCTCGCGGCCATCCCGGTACCACGGAGGCCTGAATCGGAAGATGTTGGCCGTTGCGCGGGCCGGGGTGATAAAGCTGATCGCCAATAACCCGATCGGCCCCCTGGGTTTCTCCTCCAGTTTGCGGACCAGGTGCTTATCGAGATAATCTTCGGCAATCGTCCAGCCCAGGCCGCCTACCGGAGTGGTTACCAACTCCGCATCGCCAGTACCGTTTATCTGGACCCCGTTAACCTTCTCACTGTTGTGATCGCCGTTGTGCCCTATACCGGCCTCGCCAAACGGGCCGAACTTCCACTGAAAGTGGTACGCCGTGGAGAATGCCATCGCCCGCAAGCGGCTACGCCAGTATTCCCGCGTATTGCTGAACTCCAGGGTCATGCCCTTGGGATCGTCCTGAATCCATATGGAATTGGTGATGCCGCCCATCATGGGGTGACCGACGTATTTGTCCAGAAACGGGTTGCCGTCATCCCATCGATCCCAATGCCATCCCAGATCGCTGTTGAACCAGCGATCGAACCACTTACCCGTGGTGGTTTCATATCGGTACCAGTAGCTTGTGTAGAGATTCCCGCCATTTTGAAATGCATTGAAGAGCGACGACGTGATGATCAGTTGACGCCAGTGAATACGGCACTCCCTTGCCCTGGTGGTGTCGTAGGGACACTGATTCAGCGGCACCCTGCCGGCCGAACCAGTCGAGAGGCCGGCCCCCGGCGGTTCAGCGCCCGGCGTCGAGAAATCCGGACCACCCGGCATAGAAGTGGACTCTCCCTCGAGCGCATACGCATCTTCATTGGCCGGTGCCGGAGCATCGGGCAAATTGGCTGACTCGGCAGGCGCAGCGGCAGGATCCGGGGAACCGAATGATGAAGCACCTGCGATGTCCGCCGGGATCTGACGGCTTGGAGATTGTGCTTCAGCCAGCCAGCCCCGGCATGCAAGTCCCGACAGCAGAAAAACTGCGAAAGAAAGAAAGAGGTAACCCTGGTTTCGGCGAACGACAGTCTTGCTCATGGGCGGTCCTCCAGCCCCGGAGTTTGCCTCTTGCGGGTGGGGACGTCCGCTTTCGGCCTTCAACATGCAAAACTTGCTTTTCTTGGCGCTTCAGGCAGCGGCCAGGACGTTCGCGCCATTCCAACTCAAGCTGAATACTTCCCTGCAAGCGTCGGCTGATGGTTGAGGGATAACTTACAGAATCAACCGAGCCAAGTCAAAAGCTGCTTTCCCGCGGGACGCCATCCGGCTCAAGCCGACAGGCCGATCCGGGGATATTTAGCCCATCGGTTCGGGTGTCCAGACCGGTGGGGATAGGGTCTTCTGCGATCCGAATTCTGTTCATAACTGCGTGAGGCTCAGCACGTTGTTGTCGGGATCGTGGAACCACGCGATGCGGGCGCCGCTGGGCGAAGTCCAGATTGGCAGCGGGCCGCTGTCGTTGAGCCCGGGATAGCGCAGGAATTCTACGCCAGCCGCCGTGAGCCGCTCCACGGCCCTCTCGATGGACTCCACTTCCCAGCCCAGCACAGTGAATGGCTGCGCATGGAGTTCGGCGACGGCAGTCACCCTCAGCATCGTTCCGTTGGCATCGAAGACCAGGGCAAAAGGCAGCTGGTCAGATACAAGGCGAAGCCCGAGAACAGATTCGTAGAAGACGCGTGCCTTCGCCGGGTCCGTGGTGGGAACAAAAGCGACCAGACTGGCGTTGCCTAGAATTGAGCCGTTTGCCAAGTTGCGCCTCTGCCGGCTACCGCCGCGTGAACCCCCGCGGCTTGATGGGCGGCGCGACGGGCAGGTTGGTCTTACCCTCCGGGTAGACGGCCAGAAAACGGTCCTGGCCTTCGCCGGAACTCGCCGTCTCAACACCCTTGATGTCGCGGAAGGCCATATGCATCAGGCGGCGCTCGCGGCTGTTCATGGGCGGGAAGGCGTAGGGGATACCGGAGCGGAGAACCTTTTCCGCGGCGGTCTCGGCCTGCATGCGTAGCTCCTGGGCGCGCAGGGCTTTGAAGTTGGCGGCATCAAAGCTGACCAGGTCGTGCTCCCGTTGGTCCAGGCGGAGCATCTGTGCGGCGGTGGTTTCCAGGGCCAACAGCAACTCGCCATTGTGTTGCGTCACCAGGGGCAGATCGGGCCCGGCCAGTTCGACGTAGATCACGCGGCCCTCAAAGCCGGCCGGATCGCGTGCGCCGTCGCCGGCGGTAATGCGGTACTTGAGGCGCAATCCACCCAGCTTGTTCAGGGTGTTGATGAATCCGGCAATTTTCTGGGCAGCCTGCTGCAGGTCGTCAATTGGCATAACTCAGTAGTATCGCAGAGCAGGGGCGGGAACGGGAGGTGAATTCGACGGTATCCTGGGATGATTTGGGGAGGGAGCCAATCGCAAACCAGCTCCGAGCCAACAAAGGATGACCAGGTCGTCCAATCGAAGTCGCCGGCCCGGCTGCCTCAGAGCACCCTGCCAATGGCCCAAGCGCCCAGGCCGAGGCGAGAGACCTGAACCTCCGCGAACGTCGTTGCTCCGATCGGCAACACCTTAATCGAGGCTTCACAATCGGTGGAATCTCATACTTGGACGCTCTCGAAATGAGGCGACGGTGGTCTCTTTGAGATATCTCGTGTGAAATTAAGGTTGGAATCGTATTCTTCAGAGTGTGAATATGCGGCATAGTGTTCGGCTGGACCAGGGTCGGCGCGGCTTTGAACGCCTCAACGGCGTGATCTGCCTCTTCCTGTTGATGGCTGTAGGCGCGACTTACGGCCAGACGCAGAGCGAGCCTGTAACCCAGGATCCATCGACTCAACTCAAGCCCGTGACCATCACCCTCGAAGAGGCAATCCGGCGGGCCGAAGCCAATGAGCCGGCCTATGCGGCTTCGTCGGCGGAGAGCGGCGCTTCGGCTCTCGACCGCAGTATTGCGCGCGCGGGCTTGCTGCCCAACGCGGTCTATCACAACCAGGCGCTCTACACCGAGCCCAGCCGAGTCAAGCCCCCGTCCGGCTCGACGGCGAATTCGCAACCCTCCCAGATATTCATCGCCAACAACGCAGTGCGGGAATATGCCAGCCAGGCCTCGGTCAATGAGACGCTGGGGCTGGGCCAATTGGCGGGCGTGCGCCGCGCCGATGCCGCGGCCGCTCGTGCTTCAGCGGAGTTGGAGATTGCGCGACGTGGGTTGAAAGCTGCGGTAACGGGCCTTTTCTATGGCTCAATTGCGGCGGACGCCAAATTGGCGGTGGCCGAGCGCGCCCACACTGAAGCCACCGACTTCAGCAGCCTTACGAGCAAGCGCGAGCAGGCCCGCGAGGCCGCCCATGCCGACGCCGTGAAGGCGCAACTCCAGGAACAGCAGCGGCAGCGCGAACTCTCCGACGCCCGCGTGGCCGCGGAAAAGGCGCGCCTGGAGCTTGGCGTGTTGCTGTTTCCTGACCCGCGCACGGCCTGCGTGCTTGTAGCTGCGGATGACTTCCCGCAGCTTCCCGCACGCGCGGAAGTCGACCAGGCCGCTGCCAGAAACAACCCCGAGTTGAAGAGCGCGCTGGCTGCTCTCGGTGTCAGCAACGCGGATGTGCTGGCGGCGCGCGCGGCCTACCTGCCCGACCTGGGCCTGAATGTAACCTACGGCATCGACGCTCCGCAGTTTGCGGTGAACGGGCCTGACGGCGTGCGCAACCTGGGCTACTCCGCAAGCGTTACCTTGGATATTCCAGTCTGGGACTGGCTTTCAACCCAGCACAAGCTAAAGCAGAGCGAAATACGCCGCGACGCCGTTCGCGTGGCACTGACGGCTACGCAGCGTCGCCTGATTGCGCGGCTGGATGAAGCGTACTCCGAAGCAGCGGCGGCCCGCGACCAGCTTGCCTCGCTCGACGCCAGCGTGGTTACCGCTGCCGAAAGCCTGCGGCTGACCAGGCTGCGCTATGCGGAGGGCGAGTCCACCGTGCTCGAAGTTGTGGACGCGCAAAGCGCTTTTGTGATGGCAGAAAATGCGCGCGAAGAAGGCAGAGTGCGCTACCAGGCAGCGCGTGCCGATCTTGAAACGCTGACGGGAACCATGTGAGCCGATGAAGAGCATGAACGCAAATCAATTTATGTTGACCAGACGCTGGCTATTGTTGGGTGCCGTTGCGCTGCCCTTGGTCCTGCTTGCTGCCTGCAAAAAGGAAGCCGCGCCGGAAACCCAAGTCACAGTGCAGGCCGAGCATCCCGAGCGTGGCTCGATCTCCGAGCACATCGCCGCCGACGCAGTTCTGGCGCCGCTGGCGCAGGCCGCCATCGCGCCCAAGATCTCCGCGCCAGTGCGCAAGTTCTACGTGCAGCGCGGATCGCGGGTCAAGGAGGGCCAGTTGCTGGCGACGCTGGAGAACAGCGACCTGGCGGCGGCCGCGCTGGACAACAAGGGCTCGTACATGGCGGCCGAAGCGGCCTATGCCACCGCCACCAAGGCGCAGGTGCCTGAAGACACGCTCAAGGCCGAGTCGGATGTGGCGCAGACCAAGGCCAATCTCGACTTGAACCTGAGCATCGTCAAGAGCCGAAAACAGCTCTTCGCTGAAGGCGCAATTGCCGGCCGCGATCTTGATACGGCGCAAGCAGCCCTGGTAGCCGCGCAGGCTGCGTACGACGCCGCGGCCAAGCACCTCGAGTCGCTGCGCAGCGTGAGCCATGACGCTGCACTCAAGTCCGCGCAGGGACAATTGACTTCCGCGGAAGGCAAGTTCAAGGGCGCCGCAGCCCAGGTGAATTACTCAGAGATTCGCAGCCCCATCGACGGAGTGGTGACCGACCGGCCACTGTTTGCCGGCGAAACCGCCGCGGCCGGAGCACCCCTGCTCACGGTGATGGACACCTCGACCCTGCTGGCCAAGACGCACATCGCGCAAAGCCTGGCCCAGCGTATGAAGCTCGACGACGAGGCCGAAGTGGAAATTCCGGGCTTGGCCCGGCCCGTCGCCGCCCGAGTCACGCTCATCAGTCCGGCGCTTGACCCCGGCAGTACAACGGTCGAGGTCTGGCTCAAGATCGACAACAAGAGCGGCGCGCTCAAGGTGGGCACACCGGTGAAGGTTTCCATTACCGGGCGCACTGACGCGAACGCGCTGAAGATTCCCTCTGCCGCAATTCTGACCGCGCAGGATGGCAGTAAGTCCGTGATGGTGGCAGGCGCCGACGGCGCCGCGCACCGCAAACCGGTAACGCTGGGCTTGCAGGATGCGGGAGACGTCGAAGTGACCGGCGGAGTGGCGCAAACTGATCTTGTAATTACAAGCGGTGCCTATGGCTTGGACGATGGCGCCAAAGTGAAAGTGGGCGCAGCCACCGATGATGACCAGAAGCCGGCAGAGGGCAAAGGCGGGGGGACCGACTGATGCCTGACGCCCCCGCTGCCACTGCAGGCCACAAGCATTTCTGGCTGTCCCGCTCCACGCGCACCATCTTCTTCTTTGCGGCCATGCTTATGGTGGCAGGCATCTATGTTGGCTTCAAGGTGCCGATTTCCGTCTTCCCCGCAACCGATTTTCCGCGCGTGGTCATCGGCGTGGATAACGGCGTGATGCCAGTTGAGCAGATGCAGGTCACCATCACCAAGCCCATTGAGGACGCAGTGAACGCTGTTCCGGGTTTGGTGACCGTGCGTTCGACAACCAGCCGCGGCTCGGCAGAAGTCAGCCTCTTCTTCGACTGGGACCAGGACATGATCCGCTCACTCCAGTTGGTGGATTCGGCGCTGAGCAAGGTGGAGCAGACACTGCCGTCCACCGCCCGTGTCACGACTAACCGGGTCACCATTGCAACCTTCCCGATTCTCGGCTACAGCCTCACGTCGGATACCGTGCCGCAGACGCGGCTTTGGGAGATTGCCACTTACGACCTCAAACCGCCTCTGAACCGCACCGCGGGCGTGAGCATCGTAACGGTGCAGGGCGGTCAGGTGCCGGAGTTCCACGTAGTGCCGAATCCTGCATTGTTGCAGGCTTCCAGCGTTACCATTCCCGACCTGGTCAATGCCATTCAGGCTTCAAATATCGTAGACTCGCCCGGCCTCTATGAAGCCAACCACCAGTTGATTCTCGGCCTGGTGGGCGCGCAGGTTCACGACGCAGAACAACTGCGCCATCTTGTCGTGAAGACGACGCTGGCCGGGGCTCCGGTCCACGTCTCCGATGTGGCCACGGTCGGTCAGGGCACCATGCCGGTCTATACTGCCGTGACCGCCAACGGCAAGCAAGCGGTGCTTCTCACCATCTCCCGCCAGCCCACGAGTAACACCGTTGCCGTGGCCGATGCGGTGGCCGCGCAGGTGACGGAACTGCGGCGCAAGTTGCCGCCCGGCGTGCGGGTTGATGTGTTTTATGACCAGTCGCAACTAGTGCGCGACAGCATTGCCAGCGTGCGCGACGCCATCGCCATTGGACTCGTCCTCGCCTGCATCATTCTCTTCCTCTTCCTGCGCGACTGGACCTCCTCGCTCATCGCAGGCATGGTCATCCCGGTAACCATTGCCATTACGGTGCTCGTCCTTTGGTTGATCGGCGAAAGCTTCAACCTGATGACCCTTGGCGGCCTGGCCGCGGCCATCGGCCTGGTCATCGACGATGCCATCGTCGTGGTCGAAAACATTGTGCTCCACCGCGACTCCGGCGAACGCAGCGCGGATGCTGTGCGCAAGGCGCTGAAAGAAATCACCACGCCGCTGATCGGCTCGACGATCACGCCAGTGGTTGTCTTTCTGCCGCTGGTCTCGGTAGTCGGCGTTACCGGCATCTTCTTTCGCGCGCTGGCCATCACCATGGCTTCCGCGCTGCTTACCTCGCTGGTACTCGCACTCACCTGGACGCCCGGCCTGAGCCTGGTGCTGCTCCGCGAAGGAAGCAAACCTGGGGGACAAGGCGAACACCATGCCGGCCGGTTGATGAGCGGCATCATCCAGTTGCATCGGCGCGTGTTGGACTGGGCCCTGGCCAAGCCGCTGTGGCTTGCGGGCGCATGCCTGCTGCTCGTGGTTGGCACCTGGGCCGGTTATCAGGCCCTCGGCTCCGATCTGCTGCCCGAGATGGATGAAGGCGGCTTCATTCTCGACTACTTCATGCCCGCCGGCAGTTCGCTCAGCGAAACCAACCGCGTTCTGGAACACGTGGAGCGCATACTGCGCAACACGCCGGAGGTGGAGAGCACTTCGCGCCGGACAGGCATGCAGTTGGGCCTCGTTGCGGTAACCGAGGCCAATACCGGCGACATCACGGTAAAGTTGAAGGCCAAGCGCGACCGCGGCATCGACGAGGTGATGAGCGAAATTCGCGCCAAGGTGCGGGCCGAGGAGCCGGCACTCGACGTCGAGTTTACGCAGGTGCTGCAGGACATGATCGGCGACTTGTCGAGTGCGCCGGAGCCAATCCAGATCAAGATCTTTTCCAACGACCCCGCCATGCTGGAGCAATTGGGCACACGCGTGGGCGAGGCCATCGGCAAAATCAAGGGCGTGGTGGATGTGCAGAACGGAATAGAGAATACCATCAGCGGACCTGCCACGAACTTTCAGATCGATCCCGTCGTCGCGGCTCGCTTCGGATTCACGCCTGCAGAGGTTTCAGAAGACGCCACCGCGATTCTGGACGGAGTGCCGACCAACGATCCGCTTATCCAGAACGGTCACCCGTATACCATTCGCGTGCGCCTGGGCAACGAGAACCGCGCCTCGCTCGAAGCGATCCAGAACACGGTGTTCAACAGCGCCTCGGGCCACAGCGCAACTCTAGGCTCGCTGGCCACCATCGAACAGTTGCCGCCCCAGAATGAAATCCGGCGCGAGAATCTGCAGCGGCTGGTGTCTGTCACCGGGCGGCTTGAAGGCTCCGACCTGGGCAGCACCATGGCCAAGGTGCGCCAGATGGTGGATGCCTTGCATCTGCCCGCCTCGGTGCGAGTCGTCTACGGCGGCACTTACGAGGAGCAGCAGAGATCATTTCACGACCTGCTGCGCGTGTTGCTGCTGGCGCTCGCGCTGGTTTTCGGCGTGTTGCTGACTGAGTTCCGCAACTTCCCGGCGCCCATCGCCATTCTCACCTCGTCGGTGCTGTCGATTTCCGGTGTGATCCTGGCACTGCTCATTACCCGCACCACGTTCAACGTGGCGTCGTTCATGGGACTCATCATGGTCATCGGCATCGTGGCAAAGAACGGCATCCTGCTTATGGACGCCGACGAGAGATTCCGTGCCGAGGGCGCATCACCCACTGAAGCCATGATCCACGCCGCGCAGCGCAGGCTGCGGCCCATCGTGATGACGGCAATTGCCGCCGTGTGCGGAATGCTGCCGCTTGCCTTCGCCCTTGGCGCCGGCTCGCAGATGTTGCAACCACTGGCCATCGCCGTCATCGGAGGCCTCTGCATCTCCATGGTGCTCAGCCTTGTGGTCACCCCCGTGGTCTACTTCCAACTCACCCGCGACCGCGCGACGCAGCCCGAAGAAACGGTATAGCTGCCTGTCCCACGGACGCTGGGTGTCCCAGGTTCCGATTTTGGGACTTGGGATCCCACAAACCTGAACTGGCCCCATCTTCTAAACCCACAAAAGTCGGGTGCCCCACCTGTGCGCCGGGGGACCGGGGTACCCTCTGGGTCGGGGTCGGGGCACTGCACCATTGTTTCTGCGGGCGGGCTGGGAAACCTCAACTCCTAACCGGCATCTGCACGTGGCAAAATAGTCCTATGACGCCGACCGAGCCGATTTTCCTCACCCCCGCAGAAGCCCGCGTACTGGGCGCGCTGGTAGAAAAAGAAGTCACCACGCCCGACTACTATCCGCTCTCGCTCAACGCGCTCATCAACGCCTGCAACCAGCGCTCCAACCGCGAGCCGGTGACAGACCTCGATGAAGAAGAAGTGCGTCACGCCCTGCACGACCTTGAAGACATGAAGCTGGCCGGACGCGCGCGCAGTGCCGATGGGCGCGTCACCAAGTACGAGCACTGGCTGGGCGAAGCCTTTAACTTCAGCCGGGCCGAGACGGCACTCTTGTGCGTCCTCCTGCTGCGCGGCCCGCAGACTCCCGGCGAGTTGCGCGGCCGCACCGAGCGCATGCACCGCTTCGACGAACTCACCGACGTGGCGGCCGGCCTGCAAAAGCTGATGGAGCGCGAGCCGCCGCTGGCAGCCGTGTTGCCCCGCCAGCCCGGCACCAAGGAATCCCGTTACGCGCATCTGCTTTCAGGCGGAGTCGAGTCGATTCCAGTTGCGGCGGCTGAAACGGCTTTCGTCAGGCGCGAGCCTGGTGCCGACGCCGGCCTGGAAGAGCGTATCGCTGGATTGGAGGCCACGATCCGCGAACTTAGGCAGGAGATGGGGACTCTGCGTCAGAAGATCGAAGACCTCTTCGGCGACGGATAGTGTGGCCGATTTTCAAACTTGGGCAATGACGCTTTGTTGATTTGCCCCTAAATGAGCCGCTTCACTCAAGAGCTGTCATCCTGAGCGAAGTCCGCCGCGGCGGACGAAGTCGAAGGACCTGCGGTTGCTTTTGTATTGCAGGGCGAGAGTTCATGAACTCTCGCCAGCGCGTGCCTGGTTAACTAAATTAACTCATATCCTGCAAACCAATACCCAATCTCAAACGCGGCGGTGTCCTCCGCATCCGAACCGTGAATAGCGTTTTCCGTAATCGAACCTGCGAATTTCTTGCGGATCGTTCCCTCTTCGGCGTTGGCGGGGTTGGTGGCGCCCATCAGCTTGCGCAGGTCGGCGATGGCGTTGTCCTTCTCCAGAACCATCAATACCAGCGGACCTGAGGACATGAAATCACAAAGTCCACCAAAGAAGGGCCGCTCCTTATGGACCGCGTAAAAGCCCTGGGCCTGCTCCTTTGAAATTGTCTGCTTCTTGATGGCTACAATCTGGAATCCCGCCTTTGCGATCTCGGCGAGGATGGCTCCGGCGTAGCCTTTGCGGACCGCGTCCGGCTTGACGATGCTGAAGGTGCGTTGCGCCACTTGTTGTGCTCCTTGGGGAATTTGATTCTGCATTCGTAATTGTATCGACCCGCCGCATGCCCATGCTTTCGCAGCCCCAAATCTGCTAGAGTTTGGGGCATGTTTTGCTTCAGCGCTTCACCCTGTCGCTTCTCCCTCGCATTGGCGTTTGTACTCGCCGCCGTTCCGGCGTTTTGCCAAAATCCTGCACCCGCTGCCACGCCTGCGGCCGCATCCGCCGCCGCACCGGAACTGCGCGTCTTCGATCCCTCCCTGATCGACAAGACCATTGAACCCTGCGAGAACTTCTACCGCTTTAGCTGCAATAGCTGGTTCAATCGCAATCCGCTGCCAGCCGACCAAACATCGTATGGCCGCTTTACGGAGCTGTTTGAATTGAACCGGCTTCACCTGAAGCAGATTCTCGAAGACGCCGCCAAACCTTTGCCCACACGCACCGCCAACGAGCAAAAGATCGGCGACGAGTACGCAAGCTGCATGGACACCGCCGCCATCAACAAGTTGGGGCAAGCGCCGCTCAAACCTGAGCTGGACAAGATCGCCGCGCTCAAGACGACTGCGGAGCTTCCCGCCCTGCTAGCGCACCTGCACACCATCGGAGTGAATGCCTTCTTCGGCATGGGATCGAACCAGGACTTTGCTGATTCCGCCTCAGTCATCAGCTTTTACAATGCAGGTGGCCTCGGCCTTCCGGAGCGCGACTACTACACCCGCACCGACGCCAAATCAGCCGAACAGCGCGGGCAGTACGTCGCGCATGTCCACAAGATCTTCGCGCTGGCCGGCGAGCCTGATGCGCAGGCCGCAAAAGATGCCGACACAGTGCTGGCCATCGAGACCCGCCTGGCCAAGGCTTCGCTCACCATCACCGAGCAGCGTGACCCGCAAAACCTGAACCATCCCACCGATATTCTCAGCTTCTCGAAAGAGCTGAGCCATTTCCCGCTTGCCGATTACGTGGCCACGTTGCACGCGCCCGCCACAGGCAAAATGAACGACACCGAGCCCAAGTTTTTTGCCGAGTTCAACGCACTGGTGGCCGATACGCCAATCGAGCAGGTGAAGACCTATCTGCGCTGGCACCTGCTGCACGCCTACGCCGGAACCAGCATGCCGGAGAGCTTCGACCAGGAGACGTGGAACTTCTACTCGCACACCTTGAACGGAGCGGAGAAGCAGCAGGAACGATGGAAGCGCTGCACCAGCCGCATGGATCGCGAGCTTGGCGAGGCATTGGGGCAGGTATACGTGGCGCGCTACTTTCCGCCGGCCGAAAAGCAACAGGCTCTCGACATGACGCTGGCCATCGAGCAGGCCATGGACAAGGACGTTGACGACCTCGACTGGATGAGCGCCGCGACAAAAGTGAAGGCCAAGGAAAAACTGCACACCGTGATGAACAAGATCGGCTATCCCGACAAGTGGCGCGACTACTCGACGGTGAACATCGTGCGCGGCGATGCCCTGGGAAACCAGGAGCGCGTGCGCGCATTCGACGAGGCGCGCGACCTGGCCAAGATCGGCAAGCCCGTGGACAAGGGGGAGTGGCAGATGACTCCGCCCACCGTCAACGCCTACTACGACCCTCAGATGAACAACGTGAACTTTCCTGCCGGATACTTTCAGCCGCCCTTCTTCAGCGGCAAAGAAGACGACGCAGCCAATTATGGCGACATGGGCTCGACCGTGGGCCACGAGTTGACTCACGGCTTCGACGACGAGGGCCGCCAGTACGACAAGGACGGCAATCTGAAAGAGTGGTGGACCAAGGACGACGAGGCCAAGTTCACCGAGAAGGCGGATTGCATGGTCAAGCAATACGACGCCATCGAGGCGGTCCCGGGCGTTCACCTGAACGGCAAGCTCACGCTCGGCGAAAACCTCGCGGACCTTGGCGGGCTGTGGCTGGCCTGGCTTGCGTGGCTCGACAAGGCGCACGCCGCGCACATTGACATGGCCGCCCTGACAGACGGCTACAATCCCGAGCAGCGTTTCTGGATCGCCTATGCGCAGCAGTGGTGCACCCAGACGCGCCCCGAGCAGTTGCGCAGCCAGGCGCTGGGCAATGAGCACGCGCCCGACGAGTATCGCACCAACTCGGTGCTGCAGGATCTGCCGGAGTTCGCTAAAAGCTTCAGTTGCAAGAAGACTGACAAGATGGTGAGCACGAATCCTTGCCGAGTCTGGTAAGGCGATCGGATCGCAGAACAAAGAAGGCCCACCGTTGCGGTGGGCCTTCTTTGCTTTTAGGGCGCGTGTAAGAGCTACCCTCTTCCGATGACGTAAGCCAGCTTCTCGCCAATATCTGCCGGTGAGATAACAACATGAATCCCCGCCGCGGTCATGGCTTTCATCTTGTCGGCGGCGGTGCCCTGGCCTCCGCTGATGATGGCTCCGGCATGGCCCATGCGGCGGCCGGGAGGCGCGGTTTGTCCGGCGATGAAGCCGACCACGGGCTTCTTCACGTGCTGCCTGACGAACTCGGCCGCGGCCTCCTCGGCCGATCCGCCAATCTCGCCGATCATGATAATGGCTTCGGTCTCGGGATCGTCATTCAGCAGGCGCAGCGCATCGATGTGCGTGGTGCCGATAATCGGATCGCCGCCTATGCCAATTGCCGTTGACTGGCCGATGCCGCGTTCGGTCAACTGATGCACGGCTTCATACGTCAATGTCCCGGAGCGGGAGACGATGCCTACCGAGCCCTCTTTGTGGATGCGCCCCGGCATGATGCCGATCTTGGCCTTGCCGGGAGAGATGACTCCGGGGCAGTTGGGCCCAACCAGGCGCGAAGCAGACGTCTTGAGCTTGGACCACACCTTGACCATGTCCAGCGTGGGGATGCCTTCCGTGATGCAGACGATGAGCGGAATGCCCGCGTCTTCGGCTTCCAGAATGGCGTCGGCCGCAAACGGCGGCGGCACAAAAATCATGGTGGCGTTGGCGCCGGTCTTCTCCACGGCATCAGCCACAGTGTTGAACACCGGCCAGCCCTCGTGCGTGGTCCCGCCTTTGCCCGGCGTCACTCCGCCCACAACGTTGGTGCCGTATTCAGCGCAGCCCTTGGCGTGGAAGGTTCCCTCTTTGCCGGTAATTCCTTGAACAATCAGCCGGGTGTTCTTATCGACCAGAACTGCCATCTTATGCCCCCACACTTGCTGCCGCGACAGCCAAATCCGCAGCTTCCTTCATCGTTGCGCCAATCTTGAAGTTCAGTCCGGACTCCTTGAGAATCTTGCGGCCTTCCTCAACGTTGGTGCCTTCCAGCCGAAGTACGATCGGCACTTTCACGTGGAGGTTGCGCGCCGCGGCCACGACTCCCGTGGCCAACCGGTCCACGCGCAAGATGCCGCCGAAAATGTTGATCAGGATTGCCTTGACGTGCGAGTCGGAGAGCAGGATCTCAAATGCGTGCTCGATCTGTTCCTGTGTCGCGCCGCCGCCCACATCCAGGAAATTCGCAGGGCTGCCGCCGGCATACTGAATGATGTCCATGGTGGCCATGGCCAGGCCCGCGCCGTTGACCATGCAGGCAATGGAGCCGTCCAGCTTGATGTAGTTGAGAGCGTACTTCGATGCCTCAACCTCCAGCGGGTCTTCCTCGGCCGTGTCGCGCAGCGCCTTGATGTCGGCATGGCGGAAGAGGGCGTTGTCGTCGAAGGTGATCTTGGCGTCCAGCGCGAAGAGCTTGTCATCCTTGGTGGTGATGAAGGGATTTATCTCTACCAGCGATGCGTCTGTCTCGACAAAGGCCTTGTACAGGCTCTGCAGAAACGCGACCGCCGCATTGATTTGCGTTGGCTTGAGGCCGAGCGCAAACGCCAGCTTGCGCGCCTGCCATGCGCCAAAGCCGATGGCCGGGTCGATGGTTTCTTTGAAGATTGCCTCGGGGGTCTTGGCGGCTACCTCTTCAATCTCCATCCCGCCGGCCTGCGACGCCATGAACACCAGCTTGCCAGTTGCCCGGTCGAGCACGATGCCGAGATAAAGCTCGCGATCGATGTCCGCCGTTTCTTCAATCAGCAGCCGCTGGACCTTTTGCCCCTGTGGACCTGTCTGGTGGGTCACCAGCGTCATGCCAAGGATGTTCTTCGCGTGCATCTCGGCGTCTTCGCGCGTGCGGGCCACTTTTACGCCGCCGCCCTTGCCGCGGCCTCCGGCGTGAATCTGCGCTTTCACCACCACGCCGCTTGCGCCTTCGGCAAACAACTTGCGGGCCACCGTCGAAGCCTCTTCCAGGTTGTTGGCCACTTCGCCCCTGGGCACGGCAACGCCGTACTTCGCCAGGATTTCTTTTGCTTGGTACTCATGAATCTTCAAGAGGTTATCCGTCCAGGCCGCTGTTGTGTGGGGATTCGGGACCGGGCACGGCAGGTGCCGTGCCGGCGAGACCGTGCCAGCGGTATCCAAATACTATCTTGCCCGCCAAAGGAGGGGCAAACCGGTTTTGGGACTGGCCGCGCCGTTACCATGGCCCGCAGTTACCATGGAAGCATATGGCTTCTCTCAGGCAGTATTTGAAACCGCTGGCCGAAGATGGCGCGGCCCTCACCCGTGAGCAGGCATCCGCGGCTCTCGAAGAGATCCTCACCGGCCAGGTGGCGGAGGTGGAGACCGCGGCGTTGTTAACCGTGATGGCCACGCGCGGCGAGCAGGCGCCGGAACTGGCCGGCTTTGTGGACGTGATGCGCCGCCGCGTCACGCCGCTGCCGCTCACTCCAGAAGAACGCGACGAATTGGTAGACGTGGTGGGCACCGGCGGCGGCGGACCGCTCACCTTCAACATCTCATCCGGCGCTGCTCTGGTGGCCGCCGCCGCGGGAGCCAAGGTGGCCAAGCACGGCAACCGTGCCGTCACCTCGCGCTGCGGAGCAGCAGACGTGCTGGAAGCGATGGGCGTGCCCATTGCGCTGGAGCCGGAACTCGCCGTCCAATGCCTGCGCGAGACCGGATTCATGTTTCTCTTTGCCCCTCTCTATCATCCGGTCATGAAGGCACTGGGGCCGCTGCGCCAGGCGCTCGGTTTCAGGACGATCCTCAATCTTTGCGGGCCGCTTACCAATCCTGCCGGCGCGCGAACGCAGGTAATTGGCGTACTGGCGCCCAGCCGGGTGCTGCTGGTGGGACGCGCGCTCAAGGAGTTGGGCGCGAGGCGCGCTTTTGTGGTGCACGGCACCGACGGCATCGACGAGCTGACTACCACGGGCGAAAGCGTGGTGGCGCGCGTTGAAGAGAATGAGGCAGGCGAAATAACCATGAAAGCCGCCCGCATCACACCGGAGATGGCCGGATTGCCGCGCACGACTCTAGAGAATTTTATTGGCGGCGATGTGGAGACCAACCGGGCGCTGCTCTATGACGTGCTCACCGGCATCCCCGGCGCGCGGCGCGACATTGTGCTTCTGAATGCGGCGGCGGCGCTGGTGGCGGCGGGGCTGGTCGGCGATCTGAAAGAGGGCGTGGCCATGGGCGCCGAAGCCATCGACTCAGGCCAGGCTGCGGCCACGCTGGCCAAGCTGAGGCAGTTTGGAGAAAGGCACGCGAGGCCTCAGTGAAGCAGTTCCACCGTCTTCGGGTCGGGCTCGCCGTTGAAGCATTTCTTCAGAGCGTCATTGAAGAGGTCGTTCTCAGGGACTGCTATGGCAAACAAAGTCATTGACGAGCGAAACTTCAGGTCGTCAGGAAAGCCGAGAATATGTTCGATTGACCGCTTCTCGATTACATTCACCAGCAGTGTGCATTCTTCCAGCCGCGGACCCAGCACTGGATGCCGCAGGTAGGCCCGCGCTTCTTCCAGCGAGCCGATGCCGTAGAACTCTGACATTGAGCTGTGCCCCAGGCCCTTCATCTGCGGAAAGATGAACCAGATCCAATGGCTGCGTTTTTCGCCGGCCTGCAATTCGGCCAGCACCTGCGGATACATGGCGGCCTGTGCGCTCACGAAACGGTCGAGATCGAAAGGGTCTTCCATTCGAGATGCCTCCTGCTGGGGTCCCATTTGAACCGTGATTACAGCAGTCCCGTCCGCCCAGCCAGCCGCCGCGGCAGCAGACTGCAAACCAGCGAAATCCCCAGCGCCAGCGCAACCCAGGCCGCATCTTCAAGAGACCGAGTGAGGGCCACGGAGATATGCGGCGCGGACAATGAGATCCCGTGCATGGCGGGCAACGCCGCGCGAACCAACTCCACACCACCCCATCCCAGAACTCCCACAGCCAGCAGCATGCCCGGTATGGCCCTCTTCCACGGGAAAGGAATGGGCGCGGGCGCCGCTGCTTCATCCTGCACGCGCTCCATCACCGATGCCAGGAAGCCCGAAGAAGGAACCAGTTCCTCTTCTGTCGCCAGAATGTGATCGATCACAGTGGATTCCATCTCAACCTGATCCTTGTTGCCGAGTTGATTCCGGTTCCGGTCCATCTTCAAGCCTCCTTCCCTGCCAATTCCAACGCTGCGTGTTCGGCCTCGAGGTGCGGGAAGCGGCTTCTCAGCAGCGCCCGCGCCCTTGACAGGCGGGCTTTCATGGTTCCTTCAGGCAATCCCATGGTGCGCGCCGCCGCCGCCAGGTCCATCTCATGAAAATAGAACAGGACGACCGGCTCGCGATAGCGAAGAGGCAATGCCAAAACAGCGCGCCTTACCGTATCCTGCCGCGATCTTTCCTCGATCCCCCGGAACTGCGTTGCGGGCCCTGAAGGCTCAGGAGCATCTCCGAGCGGCAGGTTGACCGTGGGAAAGCGTTTGAGTTCGGAGCGGAAGACATTGGCGGCCAGCGCAAACAGCCAGGTGGAAAAGCTCGATTCGCGCCGCCACTGCGAGAGACCCCGCCACGCCCGGACGAATGCTTCTTGTGCCATCTCTTCGGCGCGGCTGCGGTCGCGGCAGTAACGCCACGCCATGTTGACCAGCGGACCCTGCCAGCGACTGACGATGCCTTCAAAGGCATTCACGTCACCGGCCAGCACGCGGTCAACATCCGCTCGATCATGGTCGCCCCGGTCTTCAGTCGCAGTTATCAAACTCACATCCGGTGCTCTCCGTTGAGTACGACAGGCGGCACGCCCAACCGGTTGCAATTTTATTCCTAATGGGAGACGTTCGGATGCACGACGATTGGGAATGGGTTGCTGCACCTCCGCTCTCTCCTCAATGTCGCACTAGCAAAGCCTCCCGAAAAAAATGCAACCGGTCCGCACCCCTGCTTGTCCCACCAGTTGCAAGGAGAAAAAGCCCTTGCGGATAGGTGAGGAGGGTTTTATGGATCTGATGGCGTTGTTGAATTTCGGTGGCGATCCATTTTCAAACCCCGAGATGGGCATGTGGATGTTCCTTGCAATCGGCGCGGTGGCGCTGTTTGTGGTCTTCCTTCCCATTACCACATGGCTCGAAGCGCGGCGCAAGGAGCGCGAGGCGTTTTACAAGGCTGACACCATGAGGCGGCTAGCTGAGTCTTCGGGCGAGGGAGCCAAGGCAGCTATCGAACTCCTCAAGGAGGAAAGCCGGCAGAAATGGATCAGGACCCGCGAAGGGTTGAAGATTGCCGGCCTGATCAATCTGGCCGTGGGCATTGCGCTGATCATCTTCTTGCGGGCGCTGATCGGCAATGAACCGGTCTACCTTTGTGGGCTGATTCCCGGGTTCATCGGCGTGGCCATGCTGGTCTATGCTCTCTTCCTGGCGCCCCCGGTGGCATAGCGCGGAGGGATTGAATCTTTGGGGCGGGTTGGGCATCTAGTTAATAGTTGTTTGAACGACTATTTGCCCAGCCAGCGCACCGGCCGGATAACCGGAGGTCAAGACCCCATGAATCCCAGCTCGACACGACAACCCGCCATCTTTCTGCCCCATGGCGGTGGCCCCTGCTTTTTCATGGAATGGACTTGGGGCCCAGCGGACACGTGGAACGCGACTCAGCATTTTCTGGAGGGGCTGGCGGCAACCCTGCCCGCCCCGTCCCAGGCCATCGTGGTGGTGAGCGGTCACTGGGAAGAGCCGGCCTTCACCGCCAGCGCCGCTGCCTCTCCGCAATTGATCTTCGATTATTCCGGCTTCCCCGAACACACTTACCGGCTCACCTGGCCGGCGCCGGGCGATCCGGAACTGGCCGCGCGCGTAGTTTCGCTCCTGGGCCAGGCGCGATTGCCCGCCGCATTGAGTCCCAGCCGCGGCTTTGACCACGGCGTCTTTGTGCCGATGAAAGTTGCTTTCCCTGAAGCGCGGATTCCTGTGGTCACGCTGTCGCTGGCAGGGTCGCTTGACCCGGCCCTTCACCTCGCGGCTGGCCGCGCATTGGCCCCACTGCGTGATGAAGGAGTCCTGATTGTGGCCAGCGGCATGAGCTTCCACAACCTGCGCGGGT
>OCZT010001251.1_pt1 | contig 26357 bp, 24 predicted proteins | sample 1539031 | NCBI WGS metagenome assembly OCZT01 (sample SAMEA3539308, study PRJEB22396) | soil metagenome | biome: tundra; feature: field; material: soil | place: USA | collected 2010-05 | depth 0.15 m | reverse complement strand
TCGACGCCGATCGACTCGCCGAAGCGGAGCATGTCGAGATCCTCCTCGGGGACCGCCGGTAGCCCGCGCGTGGACCCGGGGATGTTCAGGCCCTGGCGGGAGGCGACCGAGCCGCCGACCTCGACCGCCGTATCGATCTCACCGTCGCCGACCCGCACCGCAAGGACGCGCAGGCGGATCGCCCCATCGGCGAGGTAGATCACGTCCTGGGGATCGACCGCGTGGGCGAGACCAGCCCAGCTGATCGACATCCGCTGGCCGTGGCCGACCTCGCTGGAGCCACAGCTGAGCACCAGCGTCTCACCGGGCTTGAGCTCGGCGATGTCGTCCTTCAGCGCGCCGATCCTGAGCTTCGGTCCGGGGAGGTCCTGCAGGATCGCCACCTGGCGGCCGACTTGCGCAGCGGCGGCGCGGATGCGCGCAGCGTTCTCGGCGTGGATCTCGCGATTACCGTGGGAGAAGTTCAGCCGAGCCACGTCCATGCCGGCCTGCACCATCCGGGCGAGCGTATTCGGATCGCGCGAGGCCGGGCCGATGGTGGCGACGATCTTGGTGCGACGCATCAACCGCAGACGCTACCCGACCGTGCCCTCCGTTCTGCTTAAGGCCAGGTGTCCGCGGGTCGGTGCCCGCCCCGGATCACCCGGCGCTCACGCCATCGGCGCTCACGACGTCGCCGTCGGCGCTCAGCCTTCCGCCCTGGCGCAGGTCGCAGATCAGGTCCCAGTGCAGCGCCGACGCGTTGCGTCCGCCGGTCTCCGGATAGGAACGTCCCAGCGCCAGATGAACGGTGCCGGCGATCTTCTCGTCGAGCATGATGTAGCCGGTCGGGCGATCGATCCCGGCGTTGGTTCCGATCCCCAGCTCGCCGAGGGTTCGCGCGCCGGCGTCTGTGTCCAGCGCCGCGCGGAGGTAGGCCTCGCCGTGCTCGGCGCGAGCCGCCACCACGACGCCGTCACGGAACGTGAGCTCAACGCCGCTGACCCTCACCCCTCGCGGGCCGGTCGGCACGGTGAAGCGGATCGTGCCGTTGGCGGAGTTCTCCAGCGGGCCGGTGAACACCTCTCCGCTGGGCATGTTGCGCCGGCCGTCGGAGTTGACCCAGGTGCGGCCCTCCACGCCGAGGCTGATGTCGGTCCCCTCGGCCTCGATCCGGATCCGCCGTGCCGAGGCGAGCCGGTCGATCAGCTGGGCCTGCGCGGCGCTGAGCTCACGCCAGGCCTGGATCGGGTCCGGGCGGTCAAGGAACAGGGCCCGGGTTACGAACGCGGCGTACTGGCCCTCGGCCATGCCGGCCAGCTGGGCCAGCGCCGGCGTGGGGAGCAGCGTCCCGCACCAGCGACGGGAGAGCGAGAGCTCGGCCAACGGCTTGCGCGCGCGGGCGACGCGCGCGATCAGACTGGGATCGACGTCGGCCAGCGCGTTGGCGTTGGCGGGCGCGTCGATCCGCACCAGCGAGTCGATCCCTTCCAGCAGGGCCAGCTCCACCGGCGGCGACTCGCTGCGGTGGCGTTCGCCGCCGTAGCGGTAGATCTCGCCGGCCAGCGAAGGCGGCGTCAGGCGCACGAACGGCCAGGCGTCACGTTGCAGCACCGCCCGGTGGAGCGCAAGCGACAGGCACTGCGCAAGGGTGGTGGATTCGATCAGCACGCGCTGGCCGGGACCCACCTCCAGGCACCAGTCGCACAGCAGCGCAGCGAACGCGTCGGGGTGAGGCCCCGAGTGCGACAGCGCAGCGAACGCGTCGGGGTGAGGCCCCGCGTGCGACAGCGCAGCGAACGCGTCGGGGTGAGGCCCCGCGTGCGACAGCGCGGCTTGCGCGTCGGGGTCGGACCCCGAGTGCAGGCTCACGGCGCCTGCAGATCCGGGAAGTTCTCCGCCAGGTGCTCGCGCAGCGCATCGCGGACGAATTGCCGCTCGGCGCTGGTCGCAATCCGGTAGCGCCGCAGCAGCTCCTTCTGGCGGTCGGTCTGGAGCCCGGCGATCGTCCACGAGACCGCCAGCCGCTCGAACAGCAACTCCAGCGCGCGCTGCCACGCGTCCTCACGGTCAAGCCCACCGGCCAGCACCGCTGCGTACTCCTGCCGCGCCTTGGGGGTGAGCGAGCCGCGCAGAGCCAGCGTGTTGCCCTCCCTGTCGCTGTATTCGCTGGTCGGCGCGGTCAGTTTGGTCCGCTGACGGTTGCGGCGGCCCACCGATCTAGTGACTCGGCGAAGTGGCCGTCTGCAACTGGCTGCGCACGTCGCCGGTGACCGGATCGGCGTGCCCCGCCCACACTGTCGACGGATCGAGGTCGGCAAGCTTGGCAATCGAGCCGCGGGCTTGCTCGGTATCCAAGTTGAACGCCGGGTGGGGTACCCGCGCAGGGCCTTTGTGACCGGTTTGGGGATCAAGCGTGTAGATGCAGTCAGATACCAGCGCCAGGCGGTCGCGTGCCCGGAACAGGCCGATCAGCCCGGGAGCGTGGCCGGGGAGGTGGACCACTTCAAAGCCGGCGATCGTCTCCCCCTCCTCCACGGTTCCGGCCAGCTGCAGCGCGCCGCCGTCCCATACCGGGAGCAGGCGGCTGAGCAGTAGCCGGCCGTGTGGTTGGAGCTTGGACATGTCCCAGTAGTCACGGAAGGCCGAAGCCGAAACGGCCGCCGTCGCCTCGGCAGGATGGCAGTAGACGGGTGCACCGAGGCCGGGGGCCGCACCGCGGTGGTCGGCGTCGACGTGGCCGAGCACGATCCGCCGGATGCCGCCCAGCCGCGCGGCGCCCAAGGCGATCGCGCTCGTCATACCGCTGATCCCGGCGTCGAACACGGTCACGCCGTCCTGGTCCTCGATCAGATAAACGTTCATCGTCTTGAACGGGAAGCCGCCGCGCACGATCCACACGCCGTCGGCGATCGGAAGCGGCTCAGTCCCACGGACACGCCGCACGATCCGCGTGCGAACGTTGGCGAGCCTGGCCAGCCGCGCCTCGGCGGCCGAGCCCGCGGCCGGTAGCAGCCCCAGCTGGCGGGCGATGTCGCCGCTGTCCAGGTAGGCGTCGTTGTGCGAAATCAGCTCGTCGGAGACCCAAACCACGTCACAGCCCTCGATCGCGATCCGCGCGCCATTGGGCTCAAAGCCCTGAAGGCAACCGGGTCCGGCGAAGGTTCCCCGGGCGCGCCACGTGACCACGGTACGACTGCGGTAAGTGGTCGTCCCCAGGACCTCCAGCTCAAAGTCCGGAAAGGCGGCGAACAGCGCCCCGAAGTACTCCTTGATCTGGTCCGGGGCGACCAGAACCTGCTGTCCCACCAGGCGATCGATCGCGCCCTGGGCCCAGCACGCCGCCGCGGCATCGAGGTCGTGCGCCGCCAACGCGGCGAAGTACCGCCTTGCGATCTCGGTGCTACTGGCCATCGAGACGCCGCAGTCTACGCGCCGTCAATATCGTGCGTCCCGTGGCGCGACAACGCGAGCTCGGACGCGGGGAGAAGGTGCTGCCGAGTCTCTGGCGGCTGCGACTGCCCCTGCCGTGGCCCGGCGTCCCGCATTGCAACGCCTGGGCGATTGCTGCGGGCCCCGGAATTGTGCTGGTCGATACCGGCATGCACGAACCGGGATCGCTGGCCCAGCTGGAGCGGGCTCTGCACCAGGTCAACCTGCGCCTGGAGGACGTCCGCCAGATCGTCGTCACTCACGCCCACAGCGATCACTGGGGCCAGGCAGCGCCGATCCGTGAGCGCTCCGGGGCGCCGCTGTGGATGCATCCACGCCACGAGCACGCCACCCGCTCGGCCTCTGACCCGGAGGCGGCGCTCGCCCGGCGGCTGGAGGTCGCACGCCAGAGCGGCGTCTCGGCGCAAGCGCTGGGCCGCTACGCCAAGCGCGCCAAGGAGTTCCGCTCAGGCATCGCACAGGTGATCGAGCCCGACCATGAGCTGGTACCGGGGGTCGTGATCGAGACCGACCTGGGACCCTGGACGGTCCACGAGACGCCCGGGCACGCGCCTTCGCATGTGTGCCTGTTTCAGGCCCAGCAGCGGCTGCTGATCTCCGGCGATCACCTGCTGGGGCGGATCTCGATCTACTACGACTACGGCTGGACCCCGGATCCGGCGGGTGAGTTTCTCAGCTCTCTGGACCTGGTCGACGGGCTTGACGCCCGACTTGCGCTGTCCGGGCACGGACGACCATTTGTCGACGTCCACGGTCACGTGGAGGGCAACCGCACGCTCGTGCGCGAGCGCCTGGACGCCGTACTGGCGGCGCTGGCGGGAGAGCCTCGGACCGCGGTGGAGATCACCCCGAGCGTCTACGGCGAGCCGCTGACCGAGTCAAACGCGAACTGGTTCCTGGCCCAGACGCTGTGCTACCTGACTCACCTGGAGCGCGCGGGGCGGGTGCGCAGCGAGTCGCGCGACGGTGTCGAGGAGTGGGTCGCTACCTGAGCCGGGACCGTAACCTTGCCACGATCTTGTCAAGGTTGGTAGCCTGCGTAAATGCGCATCGATCAAATCATCGCCGAGGCCGGCGACCCCGTCTTCTCGTTCGAGTTCTTCCCACCCAAGAGCGACGCGGGCGAACGCGTCCTCGGGCTGGCACTGGAGTCGCTGCGGCAGCTCGAGCCCGACTTCGTCTCGGTCACCTATGGCGCCGGCGGGAGCTCGCGCACCCGCACCCTGGAGCTGACCAAGTGGATCAAGCAGGAGCTCGGGATCGAGGCGATGGCTCACCTGAGCTGCGTCGGCTCGACCCGCGAGGAGCTCGGGGCGATCCTCGACGACATGAGCCAGGCGGGGATCGAGAACGTTCTCGCCCTGCGCGGCGATCCGCCCCGCGGCGAGAGCGACTGGAAGCCCCACCCCGGAGGCCTGAGCTACTCGACCGAGCTCGCGGGGTTGATCCGTGCCGACTACGACGTGTGCATCGGCGGAGCGTGCTTTCCCGAGGTCCACCCGGAGGCCCCGGACCTGGCGCACGACCTGCGCTTCCTCAAGGAGAAGATTGCAGCGGGCGTGTCGCTCCTGATCACGCAGCTGTTCTTCGACAATGACCATTACTTCCGCTTCGTCGAGGAGGCCAGGGGGGCGGGCATAGAGGTCCCGATCCTCCCCGGGGTGATGCCGATCACCGACCTGCGCCAGATCAAGACCATCACCGGCATGTGCGGCGCGACGATTCCGCAGGCGCTGCGCGAGGCTCTCGAGTGGCGCTCGCACGACGCCGACGCCGTGCTTCAACTCGGCGTCTCCTATGCGACCCTGCAGTGCGCCGAGCTGCTGGCCCGCGGCGCGCCCGGAATCCACTTCTACACGCTGAACCGCTCACACGCCACCCGCGCGATCCTGTCAGCGCTGAAGCTGCAGCGCCCCTGGGTCAACCGCGAGGTGGTCAGGACGGAGGGATGATCGCCAGCGCGTGGGCGACCATCGGCTGGCCGTCGAGCTCGTAGCGCACGTCGACCTCGTCGTTGCGCTTGTAGGTCCCGATGCCCCAGAAGCCCAGCATCCAGGCTCGCGCGCCGAGCTTCTGGTTCACGAGCTCACGGTCGAACACCAGCTCGCCGGCCGACACCTGGTAGTCGGTCCCCAGCTCCTGGCGGACGCCGTTGACGTAGACCTCAAACGGCGGCCTGACCCCGGCGGGGAGCTTGACGCGCCAGCGTTTCATGACGGTCCCAGATCGCTCTCGATCAGCGACATCACGGCATTGTCCACGCGCGTCCCTCGCTCGAGCGTATAGGCGCGGAGGATCCCCTCGGATACGAATCCCGCGCCCCGAGCGGCGGCGATCATCGCCTGATTGTCGGGCTCGGTGAAGATCTCGACACGCTCCAGACCACACGCGGTCAGCAGCCAGCGGGCCGCGAGGCCGAGCGCGCGCCTGCCAAGTCCGCGGCCGCGCGCCGCCGGCGTGATCCACATTCCAAGCTCAGCCCGGGCATGGACCGAGTCAATCGCGTGTACGTCGATCTGACCGCAGCAATCTTGGCCGCCGGACTCGAGGATCGTCAACCAGACACCGCTTCCAGAGGCACGCTCGTCAGCGGCATGCTCCATCCGGCGCCCGAGCTCGGCGCCGCTGGGAGGACGCGCGACCCCGAGCCGGACGTGCAGTGAGGGGTCCTGCTGATAGGCGATCAGGATCTCCGGAATGTCACGCTCGGCGGCAAAGCGGACCTCCACCTCGTCATCTCGCAGCGGCTGGATGAGTTCCGGGATCGCGGGCATGTCGGCATCGGACCGTACTCTGTCGCGTTGTGGAAGAGATCGCCTACAGCGTGCGTCGCTCTGACCGTGCGCGGCGCGTGCGGGTAACCGTCGACGCGGCCCGCGGGGTGGAGGTGGTGCTCCCGCGCCGGGCCGCCCAACGGGAGGCCGCCGCCGCGATCCGGGAGCTGCGGCCGTGGATCGACCGCCGCGTCCGGGAACTCGCCCGAGACCAGGCGGTGGTGGCACAACGCGGCGCCGGCGTGCCCTACCTGGGCCAGCTGCTGCAGGTCCGCCACCAACGCGGGCGCACGCGGGTGCACCGGCGCGGCGACGAGCTGCTGGCGCCCGACAGCGCCACGTACGTCCCGGCCTTGGAGCGGTGGTATCGCCGGGCTGCGCGCCAGGAGATCGCCCCGCGCCTGGACCAGGCCTGTGCAATGGCCGGTAGCTCCTACTCGCGCCTGACGATCCGCGGGCAGCGCACCCGCTGGGCGAGCTGCTCACGCGGCGGCGCGATGAGCTTTAACTGGCGGCTGCTGCTGGCGCCCGAGCCGGTGCTCAACTACGTCGTCTGGCACGAGGTCTGCCACCTGGATGTGATGGACCATTCGCCCCGGTTCTGGGCGCTGCTGGCCCAGCGCTGCCCCGACTACCGCGAGCAGACGCGGTGGCTGCGCCGCTACGGAGCGACACTGGTCCTGGAGGCCGGTTAGCCGAGAGGGTGTGGGCGATTTGCCTCGCTATTCCTATGCGACGCTTCCAGCCCACAGCTCCCGAGGGCACCGGACAGCGGCTCGGGGCGCCCGGGGGAAACAGGTGCGGCGTGGGCATCCGCCCCGCTGTGCTCGCGTCGCCGGCGCCTCAACCCCCGCCCGCGCCCCAACGCGGCACGAAGCGCCCGCGGATGTGGCGCCGACCTAGGACTGCAACCGGCGACGCAAAGCCGAGCCGGCGTCCTCGCCCGGCCGTCGCTCGATCACCTGGCGCCTGACGCGGCCCATGTAAGCCTCGGTGGAGCCGTCGCCGCGCACGTCCAGGCCGCCTCGCACGTTGGGCAACAGTCGCTGTGGCCCCGCCAGTTCGATTCGCGCCGCCACGCGCTCGATTGGCTCAAATCGTTTGAACTTCACGTCGAGCGCGTCGCCCGGCGCCTCTCGCGCCAGCTCGCCCGACCGCCGTTCGAGCGCCTCCAGGGCCTCCTCGAGGCATTCAAAGCGGCTCCGCTGGACCCGCGGGCCGACCCGAACCGTGAGGCGCCATGGCACGCCGTGATGATCGCACGGCCGCGGCGGCGCGGGAGCTCGATCTCCACTTCGGAGGTCGATCCCTGCTCCTGGGTGCGCATCTTTCCCTGCGACAGTCGCCAGAGCAGCCGGCGCGCGGCCACGTTGTCGGCCAGCATCGTGGCGCGAAACCTATCGACGCCGCGGCTGCGCGCCGCGTCGGCCAGTCGCGCCACCAGCTCGGTGGCCAGGCCCTGTCCGTGAAGCTGATCGCCGACCACGATCGCAAACTCGGCCGAGCGGGAGCCCTCGCCCAGGCGCACGAACCTAGCCACCGCGACGATCGAATCCGGATCATCGGTGGGCGCCGCCACGAGCGCATAGTGGTCATGTCCGTCGACCTCGGCCAGATAACGGGCGTCGGCGGCGCTCAGCTGCCGCTTGGGACCGAGAAAGCGCCGGTACTGGGCCTCCGGCGATAGACGCAGATGGGCTGCCTGAAGCCGCGCTCCGTCGTCGGGCCGGATCGGTCGAATGCTCAGCTCCGTACCGTCCCGTACGCACACCTTGTCCATGTCTACAACGTAGGCGACAACGTGGCGGGCGAGTGTGCCCGCCGTCACAGCCTGCCCAGGGCTGGACGCCCGCCGGCACACAGGGCTGACGGGCACCCTATCGGGCTCTAGCGCTTGTCGATCGGGGTGTAGTCGAGCCCGCGCTCGCCGGTGTAGATCTGACGCGGGCGCGCGATCTTCTGCTCGTCGTCGTCGATCATCTCCAGCCACTGGGCGATCCAGCCGCTGGTGCGCCCGATCGCGAACAGCACCGGGAACATCTCCACCGGCATCCCGAGCGCCTCGTAGATCAGGCCCGAGTAGAAATCGACGTTGGGATAGAGCTTGCGTGAAACGAAGTAGTCGTCGTTGAGCGCGATCTGCTCGAGTTCGGTGGCGATCTGTAGCAGCGGGTTCTTGCCCGTCACCTCAAAGACCTCGTCGACCGCTTGCTTGATGATCTTCGCCCGTGGGTCGAAGTTCTTATAGACCCGGTGGCCGAAGCCCATCAGGCGCTCGTTGCCGTCCTTGACGCCCTGGATGAAGTCAGGGATGTTCTCCTTGGTATCGATCCGGCGCAGCATCCGCAGGACCGCCTCGTTGGCGCCGCCGTGCAGCGGTCCGTACAGGGCCGCCACGCCCGCCGCCACCGATGAGTAGGGGTCGACCTGCGAGGAGCCTACGCTGCGCACGGCGCTGGTGGAGCAGTTCTGCTCGTGATCGGCGTGCAGGATGAACAGCACGTCGAGCGCATGCTCCAGACGCGGGTCAGGCTCGTACTTCAGCTCGGCGACCTTGTAGATCATCGACAGGAAGTTGCCCGGGTAGCTGAGGTCATTGTCCGGATAGACGTAGGGCATGCCCCGGTTATGGCGATAGGAGAACGCCGCCAACGTCGGCATCTTGGCCAGCAGGCGGATCACCTGGATGTAGCGCGCCTCCTGGTCCTTGATCGCCGATGCCTCCGGATAAAAGGTCGAGAGCGCACCGACGGAGGCCAGCAGCATCCCCATCGGGTGGGCGTCGTAGCGGAAGCCCTGCATGAACTCCTTGACGTTCTCGTGCACGAACGTATGGATCGTGATCTGCTGATCCCAGTCGTCGAGCTCGCTCTGGCTCGGCAGCTTGCCGTGGATCAGGAGATATGCCACCTCAAGGTAGGACGAGTGCTCGGCGAGCTGCTCGATCGGATAGCCGCGGTACTCCAGGATTCCCTTGTCGCCGTCGATGAAGGTGATCGCCGACCGGCACGACGCGGTGGCCATGTAGGCCGGGTCGTAGGTCATCAGCCCGAAGTCATCCTCGGCAGTCTTGATCTTGCGCAACTCGGTGGCCCGGATCGTGCCGTCCTGGATCGGTACCTCGTACTGCTTGCCGGTGCGGTTGTCGGTGATCGTCAGCGAGTCGCTGTACGTCATCACGCCGGCGCCATCCGATTGTTGGCTGGTCTCGGTGGTCATAGCACTCCTGTTGCGCGGTTGCCGGGGTCCATCATCCAGCCCGAGGGCGAGCAGGACGACCACCCTGGACTGTAGTACCCAGGTTTGGCCGATCAAACCGCAGCGCGCGGCTAGTGCCGGGATTCGCCAATCGGGCGGCCGCGTGGCGGGGTCAGGACGCCTCGGACCCGCCCGCAGGGCGCTAACTGGTTCCGATCGCGGTGCCGACCGCGATCACAACCAGCACGAGACTGATCGACATCACGCCGCGCTGGCCGCGCTGACCGAACGGGAAGTCAGGCTGGGTCAGCCCGAGCCAGGAGAGCACTACGGCCCACAGCGCCAGCACACCTCCGGCGATATAGAACGGAACCTTCGAGGGCTCCGCCGCGGCGACCAGACTCCAGATCACGGTCGCGAGCCTATCCGATCCGGCTCGATTCCGGCGCGCTTTGGTAGCGGCTCTCGGTGGCCGCGCGCTGACCCTGGTAATGGCTGCCCAGCTCGGGGCTCCCGTACGGGCGCAGCGCCGGCCGGTCCAGGGCCATGAACGACAACTGCGCGATCGCCAGACCGGGGTAGAGCTTGATCGGGATCCGGGTCAGGTTGTTGAGCTCCAGCGTCAGGGTGCCCTTCCAGCCAGGATCGCAGAAGCCCGCCGTCGCGTGGACGATCAGGCCCAGGCGACCGAGGCTCGACTTGCCCTCGATCCGAGCCACGATGTCGTCGGGCAACTCGACCCACTCCAGAGTCCGCCCCAGGCAGAACTCGCCCGGGTGGATCACGAACGAATCCTCCGGCGCGACGATTACCTCCTCGGTCAACCCCGACGGCGGCTCACGCAGATCGATCGCCGAAGCACGGTGGTTATGGAACACCCGGAACGAGTCGCCGAGACGCAGATCGACGCTGGCCGGCTGCACCAGGCTCGGGTCCCAGGGATCGATCCGGATCCGCTCCTGAGCCACCAGGGCCAGGATCGTCCCGTCCGACAGGACGCACGAGGGGCGCGCGCCGGAAGCCGGCTCGCCGTCCGGATCCTTGGTCCGCGCGCGACTGCTCATCGGCTGCAAGTGTGGCAGCGGTGGCGGTGGTCGTGGTTCGCGACTGATTTCGTCGCCGGCCCTCAGTGTCCGAGCGTCCTCGCCCTGGCCCGGACGCCCCGCATGCGCGCCGGCGGCGCCGGCGCGGGATCGCCGTGGGGGCCGCGCCGTGGACGCCTCGGGAATGGCGGGTGCGGGTGCGGACGCCGGTGCTTGACCCCCCCGTCGTCGTCGGAGGACTGGGTGTCGTCAGGGTCCTGCTTGATCGCCCACCAGACGATGTAGATCAGCGCTGCAAGCGGAATCTTCAGCGCCAGCATCAACCATAAGAAACCCAAGGTCACGGAGACGGCGATCCTACCCGGATTGCCTGCCAGTGTCACCCTAATTTGGGCGTCCGGGCCGATGATTTCCCCGCACCGGCAGACGGAGAGTGCGGCGCCCGTGTCCCCGGTCAGGCGCCTCTGTTCTCGGTCGCCGCCCGCGGTGGCAGCGAAGGCTCGCGACGCGCAGCCACGCAGCGCCGTCGCACGACCAGCCCGGCCCAGGAGGTTCACGAAGCAGATGCCCTGTCGTCATCACGAATGTGGGGCCAGTCCAGGCGGTTTCCGAACCGGACCAGCACGATCGGCAGCCGCGTGATCGCCAGATCACGCTGATCAACGAAATCTGCATGCCGGCGACACCGATGCAGCGCAGAAACGGCAGCGGTAGCAAGATCATGGCCAGCAGGCCGATCGCCACGCCGAGTACGAACAGGGTGACCAGCGTCTCGACGATCATCGAGACGCTGGTCAGCGAGCTGGCCCCAGGCGCAGGCCGACCTGCTGGCGCCATTGACCGCCGGCGAGCGCGGTCAGCTGCACGAGCTACTGCTCAACCTGGCGCAGGCTGCCGTGGCCGAGCCGACCAGGCCAGGTCCGCCGGATCAGACCGCGGGCCACGCGCCAGGGCCACCCCGACGCCCAGCAGCGCCCACGTGGTCGGATCCTCCAGGAAGTCCGCGTACAACATCGTGTGGAAGATCAGCGCCGCAAACGCGGCGGCAATCGCGCAGCGCAGCGGATCTCCCCGAGCGCCGCGCAGCATCGCGACCAGCGCCACGAGCACCAGCCCCACGTAGGCGAGGCCGCCGATCAGTCCCTGTTCGGCGGCGATCGTGATCGGGATCGTGTGCGAGGCGGCCAGCGAGGTGTAGGTCTTTGGGTTGTGAGCGCGGTATTCGGTGACGAACGAGCCTGAGCCGTAGCCCCACACCGGACGATCGCCGAACAGCCCAATGCCGCCGCTGACCAGGCCACCGCGGCCGCTGGACGCGTTGTTGAGCCCCTGGTTGAGGCCGAATGTCGTGGGCGAGATCGCCACCGCCGCGGCGCCGAGCGCCACCACCACCACCGCCGCCACCAGCGCTCGCGTGGGCTTCCAGCGCAGCGCCGCCAGCACGCCGAGCCCTACCAGCAACGCTCCGAGGCTGGAGCGCGACAGCGTCAGCACCAGGCCTCCCCAGAGGATGGCCAGGACGACGGTGGCGGCCAGCTGCTCGCGCGGGGGTATCGGATAGAGCAGCAGGGTGGCGAGCAGGATCATCACCAGCGACAGGAAGCGCCCAAAGATGTCCGGGTCAAAGAACACCGAGTTGACCGTGAAGTAGGTGTGCAGGTCGTTGGCAACGACGAGCTTGGGGTTGAGGATGATCGTCTTGGTCTCGTACTCGCCGAAGCCGATCGCCGAGAACACGATCGCCAGCCCCACCAGCGTCAGCAGGCAGGAGCGCACCAGCCGCGGCGTCCAGTCCAGGCTGCAGAGCAACCGGTACAGCAGGGCAAACGGCACGTAGAAGAACACCATCTGCTGCAGCGCCTTAACGAAATCCGGCGAATAGATCGACTGCAGCGCGTAGAGCACGACGTACAAAGCCAGCAGCCGCTCGATCCAGCCTGCGCTGGCCACGTGGTCGGCAGATCGCCAATCGGATTGAACAAGGTCGCCGGCGAACGCCCGGATGATGTAGGCCAGAGAGCCGGCCGCCACGACCAGATACAGGGGCACGAGCAGGTTCGACGTGGTGCCACCGGCCTGAATCGGGACGCGGAACGGAAGCGCAGCCACCGCCAGCAGGCCCAGCAGCGAGCCGCGCCGGAGGATCAGGACCGCCACGCCCACCAATGCGGCGACGACGATCAGCGCGCCGAGCAGCGCGGGCAGCGGATGACGGTGCACTAGACGCAGCTGGGGGGAGTTCCAGATGTCACCCAGGAGCAGCACCGGCGAGAGAACCAGCGCTCCAAGCATCGCGCCCGCTCGCGCGCGGCCATCTCCGGCCAGCAGCGCCAGCGCCACCAGCAGCGCCACAACCACCACACCGAGCTTTGGCAGCGGTCCGGTGAGGGCGCCAAGCGCGAGCACGGCGTGGATCATCCTCTACCCTCTGGCCACATGTCATCTGCGAAGCTCGCGCTCGCCGCGGGGATCGCCGCGCTGGTGCTGTCGGCCTGTGGAAGCACCGCGAAGCCCGTCGCCGGCTCGACGAAAGCGATCACCACCAACCACAAGGGAGTCGACGATCCCCGCAAGAAGCACATCGTGTGCCTGCAACAGGAGCACATCCCGGTACGGCGCCTGCAGAGTACGCTCGCCGGCCAGAGTTTGCCCGGCGTGCAGATCGGGACCGCCCCGTCGGGCCCAACCGTGACCTTCGAGCCGACTCCGGGCGCCGCCCAGTATGCCCAGATCAACGGCCAGGTCCAAGGCGCCGAGGTCATCGGGAGCGCGCTGCTGTACCCCAACCAGGCCTCCGACGCGTTACTTCAGAAGGTCGAAGACTGCGTCGCCCAAGGCGTCTCGGGCTAGCGCGCTCCCAGACCGTGGCCCGACGACCGCTCGCCAACATGCTCTCTGCCTCGACGGCGGACTTCCCGGCGACGGCTGCGCCTCCCGGGCGCGCCGAGAGCGCGGCGCCGGCCGCGTCGCGCTGGTCGCTGCCCCCGGGTCGCTTCTACACCGGGCTGATATTGGTCGCGCTGATCGTCGGGGCGGTGTCGCTGCTGATCCCGTCCACTCCGAGCTATGACCCGTGGGCGTGGATCGTGTGGGGGCGGGAGATCGTCCACATCAACCTGCAGACGACCGGCGGGCCGTCCTGGAAGCCCTTGCCGATGCTCTTCACCACGGTGTTCGCACTGTTCGGCAAGGCCGAGCCCGATCTCTGGCTGGTGGTGGCGCGCGCCGGAGCGTTCGCCGCGGTGGCGATGGTGTTCCGGCTGTCGTTCCGCCTCACGCGCCAGATCGGCAGCTACTCCACCCGCGCGCCGGCCAACGCCGACCGGCTGACCGCGCTCGGCCCGGCGCTCCTGGCTGGGTTGATCGCCGCGCTCGGGCTCGCCCTGTCGGGCGGCTACATATCGGATAACGCGCTCGGCTACTCGGAGGGACTCGCCACCGCGTTGATGCTGATCGCGATGGAGCGCCACCTGGACGGCAGACCCCGGCAGGCATTCGCGGTCGGGTTCCTGGTCGCGCTGGACCGCCCTGAGATCTGGCTCTTCTGGGGGCCCTATGGCCTGTGGTTGTTCTGGCGGGATCCAGAAGCTCGCAGACTCGTGATCTCGCTGTTCGTGCTGATCCCGGTCCTGTGGTTCCTGCCTGAATACTGGGGCTCGGGCCACTTCTTGCGCGGCGTCAGCCGGGCCCAGCACCCGCGATCCAACAGCCTGGCGTTTGCCAAGAGCCCGTTCTTCTCAGAGCTCATCGACGCCGCCTGGCCGACGATCCTGCTGCGGATCAAGCTGGCCGCCGCAGCGCTGGTCGGGGTGGTGGCGGCGCTGGTTTGGCGCCGTTGGCGCCGAGAGGGTCCCGCGGCGCTGCGGACTCCGCAGACCCGGCCCCAGGCAGCGGCCGCGATCGCGGGCATCGCCGGGCTGATGTGGTTCGTGGTGATCGCGACCATGACCCAGATCGGGTTCTCAGGCAACAACCGGTATCTGGTGCTCGGCTCGGCTTTGGTGGAGGTCTGCGGCGCCGTGGCCTGGGGCTGGGCGGCGCTGGAGCTCGGCAGCATCGCCGGCCGCGTGCTGCGGCGCAGTCGCCAGAGCACCGGCACGGCGCTGACGCAGGCCTGCTCCTGGACGGCGCTGGTGCTGGTCGCGGCTGCTTTCGCGCTTGTGCCCTCGTGGGTCGGATTCAACCTGATCTCCATCTCACGTACACATCGCTCGCTCGTGTACCAGGCGCGCTTGCGCGAGGGGGCGGCCCAGGTGGTTGCCGACTACGGAGGCGCCGCCAAGCTGCTGCGCTGCGGCAGCGTGATGACCGAGGGCTTCCAAGTTCCGATGGTCGCGTGGACGCTCGGCGTCCACACGCTCCAGATCGAGGCGCCACCGGAGTCCGTGGAGAACCCGGGCCCGGCACCGAACGTGATCATGCAGACGCGCGCGAACCGTCACGCGACGCTGCTCCCGATCGTCCATGGCTGGCCGACCGTTCACTACGTCTACGCCGGTGACAGCGGGCCGTTCAGACTCTTTACACATTGCCACGGGTAACCTCGACCACACGATGACACTCACGAGTCACGGGACCTGATGGCCACCGTAACCGCCCCCCAGTCGGGCGCCACCGCCCCCCAGCCGGGTCACTCGGAGTTCAGCCCCCGGCTGCCGGCCAGGCTCCAGCGCGTACCGGCGTGGCTGTGGATCGGGGGTGGATTGGTCGCTCTGATGGCGCTGTCGGCCTTCATGCGGTCGCGCTATCTCAGCGGCCAGTTCTGGATGGACGAGGCGATCACCACCGGCGTCTCGCTGCACAGCCTGAGCGCCATCCCCGGCGTCCTGCGCCACGACGGCAACCCGCCGCTCTACTACATGATGCTGCACATCTGGATGAGCCTCTTCGGCTCCTCCGAGGCGGCCACGCACTCGCTGTCGCTGCTGTTCGGCGTACTGACGGTGCCAGCCGGTGGGTGGGCCGCCTGGAGCATGTTCGGGCGTCGGGCCGGGATCATGGCCGCGCTGCTGTTCGCGTTCAACGCCTGGCTGACGGCCTACTCCCAGGAGACACGGATGTACGAGTTGATGGGGCTGCTCGGGGTGCTGGCCACGGCGGGCTTCCTGCAGGGCTTTGTCTACCGCCGACGCAGATTCCTGTTCCTGTTCGGAGCCATGTTGACGCTGATGCTCTACACGCACTCGTGGGGCACGTTCTTCTTCGCCGGCTCCGCGATTTCGCTGATCCCGACTTTGCTGGCCAGCGATGACCGGCCGCGCCTGCTGCGCGACGCGGTGATCACGTTCGCCGTCGCGGGCATCCTCTACCTGCCGTGGGTGCCCAACCTGCTCTACCAGGTGGCCCACACCGCCGCGCCATGGGATTCCGCACCGCGATTCGGGGCGCCGGTCCAGATCTCGCGTGACCTGCTCGGCGGCGACCGGATCACGATGGCGCTGGTGCTCGCCGCCACGGTCGGCCTCGGACCGCTGTTCACCCGGGCCAACCGCCGCACCCGGGAGTGGACGACGATGTGGACGCTGATCGCGTTGCCGGTCGCGACCCTGGGGCTCGCCTGGATCTCGTCGCAGATCACCCCCGCCTGGGCCTCTCGTTACTTCGCGCCGGTCCTCGGATCGATTCTGCTGTTGGTCGCCTGGGGATGCTCTCGCGCGCGGGTGCTGGGGTTGGTGGCGATCGGCCTGTCGGTGCTCTTTCTGGCCAACCCCTCGACGTATACCCCGCAATACAAGAGCGACATGCGCGACGTGGCCGGGGAGATCGGCCCGTTGCTTCATAGGAGCGATCTGGTGGTGGTCGCACAGCCCGAGCAGACTCCGTTGGCCTGGTACTACCTGCCCGGCGGTCTGCGCTTCGCCAACACCGCCGGCGTGGTGCCCCATCCCAGCTACATGGACTGGGTCGACGCGCTCAAGCGCCTGGAGGACACCAACCCCCGGGCGACGCTCGGGGCGCTGGTGGCCAGCCTCAAACCCGGCCAGCAGCTGCTGTACGTGCGCCCGCTGACCGAGGGCGCCCAGAACTGGCAGGCGCCGTGGACGCAGCTCGTACGGCGACGCTCAGCTCAGTGGGGAGCGATCCTGACCGGTGATGTCGCCGCCGGGATGCTGAAGCCGGTCGCCTGGGCGCCACACAACTACCGGGGCGCGTGCTGCGTGGCCAACAGCGCGATGCTCTATCAAAAGGTCACCTAACCAGCCCGCATCGCCCGGGCAGGCATCCGGGAATCACGGACTCGACTCCGAACTCGCGACGCCCAACGCCCGAGCCCCATCGAACATGACCACTGCCACCCCTCGGCGCCCGCTCGCCTCGCTCCTCGAAGTCCCGCCGATCCGCGACCTGAGGCCCCCGGCCTGGTTTGAGCGGCTGCCGCGACGCGCCGGCGCCGCCGGCGTTGTGGTGGTGTTGGTGGCGGTATCCGCGTTCCTCCGAACGCGGGCGCTCGGCGGGGAGCTGTGGTTCAACGAGGCGACCGCCACCGGCATCGCCTCGCATTCGCTCAGCGAGCTGCCGGGCGTCCTGCGCCGCGGCGGATCCTCGCCTTTGTACTACCTGCTGCTGCACTTCTGGATCGACGCCTTCGGCTCGGGCGCGAGCGCCACGCACACGCTCTCGCTGCTGTTTGGCCTGGTCACGATCCCGGCGGCGATGTGGACCGGTCAGAGCCTGTTCGGACGCCGAGCCGGGTTCATGGCCGCGGCGCTGTTCGCCTTCAGCGCGTTCTTGACGCGCTACGCGCAGGAGACGCAGATGTACGAGCTGATGGTGCTGCTCGGCCTGCTGGCAACGGCGGGCTTCCTCCACGGCTTCGTCTACCGCCGGCGCCGCTGGCTGTGGCTGCTTGCGATTTCGCTGACGGCGATGCTCTACACCCAGGTCGCCGCGGTCCTGTTCTGGTTCGGCGCCGCGGTCGCGCTCGTGCCCGTCTACATCTCTAGCGATGACCGCCGCGGGATCCTGCGCGATGCGGCGATCGCGTTTGCCCCGGCCACGATCCTGTACCTGCCGTGGCTGCCGACGACCATCTACCAGGTGGTGCACGCCACGGCTGGGTGGCATTACACGCCGCTGCTCGGCGCGACCGTGCCCAGCACTCTGCTCGGCGGCGAGCGCGTCGACGTCACGCTGCTGGTGGCCGCCGTCATCGGCTTAGTGCCACTGTTGGCGCGATCCAACCGCCGGACACCCGATGCCACCGCGATGTGGGTCCTGATCGCCCTCCCAGTCGCCGCGCTCGCGCTCGCCCGCGTGTCCTCGGTGATCGCTCCGGTTTGGGCCACCAGGTACTTTGCGCCGGTGGTCGCGCCGCTGCTGCTGCTAGGCGCCTACTCATCGGCTCGCGCGCGCGTACTCGGGATGGTGGCGATCGTGCTGTGCATCGGGTTTCTGGCCGATCCATCCTCCTTCGCGCCCTCGTATAAGAGCGACATGCAAGATGTGGCCGGCGAGATCGGCCCGTTGCTTCACAAGAGCGATCTGGTGGTGGTCGGACAGCCCGAGCAGACGACGCTGGCGTGGTACTACCTGCCGGGCGGCCTGCGCTATGCCAACACGGCCGGCGTGGTGTCTGATCCCAGCTATATGAACTGGTCCGACGCGCTGGCGCGCCTCAGGCGCGCCGGCCCCCAGGCGACGCTCGGGGCGCTGGTTGCTAGTCTCAAACCCGGCCAGCAGCTGCTATACGTGCGCCCGTTGACCGAAGGCACCCAGAACTGGGATGCGCCGTGGACACAACTCGTACGGCGACGCTCAGCTCAGTGGGGAGCGATCCTGACGAGTGACGTCGCCGCCGGAACGCTCAAACCGGTCGCCTGGGCGCCACACAACTATCGCGGTGCCTGCTGCGTAGCCGACAGTGCGATGCTCTACCAGAAGGCCTCCTAGGAACCGAGACGATGACCGAGACCAACCCTGACCAGGCCTCCGCCCGTGACGCCGAGATAACTCCTGAACACCCCGTCGTCGTGCTCGGGGCCGGCCCGGCCGGCCTGACCGCGGGCTACCTGCTGGCCAAGGCGGGCAAGCCGGTGACCGTCCTGGAGTCCACCGACCAGATCGGTGGACTGGCGCGAACCGAGGTGCGCGACGGCTACCGCTTCGACCTCGGCGGGCATCGGTTCTTCACCAAGGTCAAGGAGGTCGACGAGCTCTGGCACGAGATCATGAAGGAGGAATTCCTCAAGCGCCCGCGCCAGAGCCGGATCTACTGGAACGACAAGTTCCTCGAGTACCCGCTCCAGGGCATGGACGTAATCCGTCAGCTCGGCCCGGTTGAGCTGACGCGCTGCATGCTCTCCTACCTGTGGGCGGCGATCAAGCCCAAGGGCCGCGAGGAGACATTCGAGCAGTGGGTGTCCAACCGCTTCGGCAAGCGCCTTTACCAGCACTTCTTCAAGACCTACACCGAAAAGCTGTGGGGAGTCTCGGCCGACGAGATCCGGGCCGAGTGGGCCGCCCAGCGGATCAAGGGACTGTCCTTCTTCAGCGCCGCCAAGGCGGCGTTCTTCGGCAACGAGGGCAACAAGATCAAGTCGCTGATCTCCGAGTTCAACTACCCCCGCTACGGGCCGGGTCAGATGTGGGAGCAGATGGCCGCCGACATCCACGAGCACGGCGGCGAGGTTCGCCTCAACGCGCCAGTGACCCGGCTGCAGATCGAGGGCGGCAAGGTGCTGGAGGTCGTCGCCGGCGGCGAGACGCTGCACCCCTCGCACGTGATCTCATCGCTGCCGCTGCGCAGCACCGTCGGGATCGCCTATCCCGAAGCGCCGGGCGAGGTGCGTGACGCCGCGCGCGGGCTGCGCTACCGGGATTTCCTCACCGTCTCGCTGGTGATCGAGGGCGGGGACCTGTTCCCCGACAACTGGATCTACATCCACCAGCCCGGCGTCAAAGTGCTGCGGATCCAGAACTTCCGCTCCTGGAGCCCCTGGATGGTCCCCAACGACAGCGACGCCTCGATCGGGATGGAGTACTTCTGCTTCGAGGGCGACGAACTGTGGAGCATGCCCGACGACGACCTAGTCGCGCTGGCCAAGTCCGAGATCGAGAAACTTGGCCTGGCGAAGGCCGCCAACGTCAAGTTCGGCTTCGTCGTGCGGGTGCATAAGGCCTACCCGATCTACGACGTCGAGTACGGCGAGCGCGTGGCCACGATCCGTCGCTGGCTGGCGGAGATCGACAACCTGATCCAGGTTGGCCGCAACGGGCTTCACCGCTACAACAACTCCGACCATTCGATGCTGACCTCGATGCGCGCGGTCGACAACATCCTGCTCGGCACCCACCACGATATCTGGTCGGTCAACGTTGAGAGCGTCTACCACGAGGAGCATCAGGACAACGAGGAGCCCTACCGCAAGCCGCCTGAGACGCCGGCGATGGAGCAGCCGCTTGCGTCCGAACGCTGACGCGCGGCGGCGACAGGAGCGCGACGCAGCGGTGACCCAAACGCAGCCCTTCAAAGTGGTGACCCCCAGCACGCGACGGATCGGCCCGCGGCTGGCGGTGCTGGCAGTGCTGGCGGTGGCGGTTCTCCCGTCGCCGGCCGGCGCCCAGACCACGACAAGCAGCCCGTTCTCCCCTGGCGTGCCGGTGTCGCCGGCGACGACACCGAGCACGGCGACGCCGACGGTCCTCACCGCCACGAATTCCACCTCGTCGGGCAGCGGCGGCCTCAGCAGCTCAAACGCGCTCATCATCACGATTGGCGCGATGGTCGTCCTGACCGCGATCGCCCTGTTCATCTGGCGCGACGCCCGGCGGCGGGCGCCGGTCCGCCGCCGCAGCCCGGGAGCTACGCCGTCCGGCGATGGACGCGGTCAAGCGGCATCTTCAAGCCAGCGCACCAAGCCGCGCAAGCTGAGTCCGGCCGAGCGTCGCCGGCGCAAGCGAGGCCGCGCGAAGCGCTAGCGCTAGCCGGCGCCGACGCTGCGCAACCTGCGCTTGCCGCGGAGTAGTTGTCGCTCGACGGTCCGCGGGGTGTAACCGCAATCGCGGGCCATCTCGCTGTAGCTGAAACCCAGTCCGTGCAGCCACACCAGTCGCTGCTGACGCTGCGGTAACCGGCCGATTGACTCAAGCCGCGCGCGCTGCTCGATCAGTTCCTCCAGCGTGCCGGTCAGGCCTGCCCGCGCCAGGGCGTGCGCGGGCTCGAGGATCGCGTCGAGCGACAACTCACGGTCCTCACGGCGCACCAGCTTGAGCGCCTGGTGGGTTGCGGTCCGGGTCAGCCACGCGCGGACCGCATCGCGTCGCACCCGGGCGCGATGGTGCAGCAGCTGGGTCCACGCGAACTGGCAGGCGTCCTCGATCACCGTCTCGGGGGCGCGCACGTTGAAACGCACGATCTGGGCCAGACGCGCCGCGTAGGCGACATATAGATCGCCGATCTCGGCGACCGTCTGAGCCACGGGCGCCTCGTCGGCCGGCCCTTGCGCCAGCGGTTGATCGTGCGCGCCATCCGCGCGCAGGTCCTGTACGAGTGCGACGGTCACTTCGCCACCTCCGATTGATTGAGACTTAGTGAGTCTAATTTGGTGCAATCCAGCCTAGACAAACTTATTACGCTCAGCTAGTGTCTGTCAAGCTCAGTTGGCTCAATTAGATTCAAGGAGGTAGTCTTGTGCAAGCTCCAGGTCCGTTAGTTGGGATTCACCCGGCGCTCGTCAGCGCCCACCCCGACCTCACCGGCCTGCCGGGCAGCAACGTCCTCCAGCAGCTGGTCAACGGCGCCGAAGCGTGGGCCTTGGCAATCGCGCTGCTGGGCGCGTTCATCGGCGCCGGGCTGTGGGCGGTGGCCTCCCACACCCACAACCACCAGTACGCGGCTCGCGGGCGCATGGCCGCGCTGATCTCCGCCGCCTCGGCACTCGTCGTCGGCTCCGCGCCAGGGCTGGTGAACTTCTTCCAGCACCTCGGCACGACCGCCAAGTGATGGCCCGCACTTTGCCACCGCGACGAACCGCGCTGCTCGTGGTCCTGACGGCGGGCGCCGGCCTGGGCGCACCCCCGCCCGCGGCCCTTGCGTTGAATCCGATCAAGCCGATCTGCTCGGCGGCCGGTCTGGTCAGCGGACTGGCCGGCAAGCTGTGCAGCGTCGCGTCACATCCGGGCAAGGTCGTGTCGGCCGGCAAGAAGCTGCTTGGCGGCCACGTGGGCAGCGCGGTGAAGACGGTGCTCGGAGACGGAAGCGGGGCCGCCAGCGCCGCAACGACGGCAGTCGGCCTGGCCGCGATCGGCGCGTGGGTAATCGGCGGAGCCAAGTTCGCTCTGGACGAGACCGCCAAAGTTCTGGGGACCACCACCAGTCCCCAGCTTCAGAGCACCTGGTTCTCCGCGGCGTATTGGCGGATGGCCGCCATCGCGGCGCTGCTGACGCTGCCGTTCCTGTTCGCCGCGGCGATCCAGGCGCTGGTCCGCTCCGATCTCGCGCTGCTGGCGCGCGCGGCGTTCGGCTACCTGCCGCTGGCGCTGCTGGTGGTCGGCATCGCCGCGCCGCTGACGATGCTGCTGCTGGCGGCCTCCGATGAGATGTCGGCGATCGTGTCGGCGGCGGCCGGAAACGCGGGCGCGCACTTCCTGGGAGTCGCCGGCGCCACGATCGGCGCCTTGTCGCTTGACTCACACTCGCCGTTTCTGGCGTTCCTGGTCGGTCTGCTGACGGCCGCCGGCGCGCTGACGCTATGGGTCGAGCTGCTGCTGCGCGAGGCGGCTGTGTACGTAATCGTGCTGATGCTGCCGATCGCGTTCGCGGCGCTCGTCTGGCCGGCGCGGCGGGTGTGGGCGATCCGGGCCGTGGAGCTACTGGTCGCGCTCGTGCTGTCCAAGTTCGCGATCGTCGCGGTGCTCGCACTCGGGGGCGCGGCGCTCAACCACGGCGTGTCGCACGGGCCGACCGCGCTGCTGATGGGACTGGTGCTGGTCGTGCTGGGAGCGTTCGCGCCCTGGGCGCTGCTCGCGCTGCTGCCCCTGCACGAGCTGGCCAGCGGGGCGATGGGCTCGCTGCGATCCCAGACCAGGTCTCTCGGCGGCGCGCTCGCCACTGCCGACTCCCGCGCCTATCTTGCCGAGAACTGGATCGACCAGCTGCCGGATCGCATGCGCGCAGCCGCGGGTGACGCCGACCAGTTCGACCGGACGGCCGGGGCGCGGTCCACGCTGGCGGCTCTGGCGGAGGGCGCAGACGACCCGGGGCCAGGCGTTGAAACCGCGAGTTCGGCGGATGCTGAGGTCGAGGGCGCTGATCACGGCGCGACGGAAGCGGCGTCGGGCTCTATGCCGCTCGACAGCGCCGGCCCCGGGGCGGGGGCGGCCAACGGCGACGGCGTGGCGCCGCCCCGGGGGTCCCGTGGCGACGCCTCAAGCTTGGCTGCCGATGCCGCGGCCGGATCCGGCCCCGGGGAGAGCCATGGTGAGCGTTCTCCCGGCCTGCAGGCGATGTACCACCAGCCCGAGGAAAGCTGGCGGACGTTGACGCTCGATCTCGAGGACCATGGAAAGCTGGGACCTCTGTGGCAGCCGCCGGCTCCCGCCGAGGACCCGGGCTCAGGCTCCTCGCCGCCCGGGAAGATTGTCACTCCAGGCGAGGCCATAGCTGACGACGTCGATCCGCTGCCCCCGCCGCAGGACCCTGACCAGGGGCATCTGTGAGCAGCGAACGGATGCACTACACGTTCGGGCCGCTCGAGCGCCGGGGGATCTTGGGGCCGATCCGTCTGGGCCAGGCCACCAGCCTGTCGCTGGCGACGCTGATCGCGATCTTGGTGATCGACCAATCCCCCTCAGCAGCCGGCGTAATGATCGCGACCGTCGCCGTCACGGCCGGTGCGGCGAGCGTGTTCGCCCCGATCGGAGGTCGCACGCTGCAGGAGTGGTCGCCGATCGTGGCGATCTTCACCTGGCGCCGGATCAGCGGACGGGCGCGCTTTGGCTCCCCCGTCCCGCAGCACGGGATGCTGGCCCGGGTACGGGTCCGCGGCCGCGGCACCGAGCTCAGCGATCCGGTGCCGCTCGCACCGCCCGCGCTGCATGGGGTGAGGATCGTCGAGGCCGCCTACCGCGATCGCCCGATCGGAGCGCTGGCGGAGCGTTCCGGACGGAGGCTGACCGCCGTGCTCGCCTGCCGGGCCGCCGCCTTCTCGCTGCTCGATCCTGAGGCGCAGGAGCGCCGGCTGGCTCGCTGGGGCCTGGTCCTCTCCGGCGCCGCCTCGTCGACGGTCAAGCGGATCCAGTGGATCGAGCGAACGGCGCCGGCACAGGGGGACGAGTTGGCGCGCTGGGTGCACGCCGAGCGCGACCCGTCGATCCCGCTGCGCGGAACGCCGCTGATCGACTCCTATCTGGAGCTGATCGGGACCACCGCCCGCGTTACCCAGGAGCACGAGATCCTGCTGGCCGTCCAGATCGACGCGCGCTCGGTCCGTGGCGACGGCGAGGCGGCGATCCGGGCGTTGATCGAGGAGAGCGAGCGGATCGCTCAGGGGCTCCAGGACGCCGATGTGAGAGTGCTCGGCGCGCTCACCGCCGGCCAGCTCGCCCGGGCCCTGCGGACGGCCTTTGATCCCTACGCGCGCGCCGAGCTGGCGGCTCTGGAGACCGCCGACCCTGAGCGCGACGGCCTGACGCCGGCCAACGCATGGCCGCTGGGCGCGCGCGAAGGCTGGGATCACTACCAGTCCGAAGGCGCGCTGCACGCCACCTACTGGATCGGTGCCTGGCCGCGAGTCGGCGTATCGCCGATGTTCCTGGATGCCCTGCTTGGCCGCTCGAGCATCGTGCGAACGGTGGCGGTCACCTTCGAGCCGGTCGCGCCCGGACGCTCGACGCGTGAGATCGAGGCGGCAATCACCCAGGACCAGGCCGACCGCGAGCTCCGGCGTCGATTCGGGCAGTCGGAAACCGCTCGCCAGCGCCAGGCTCGCGACGCGACGATCCGCCGCGAGTCCGAGTTGGCCGCCGGGCACGGCGAGGTTCGCTTCAGCGGCTTCGTGACCGTCTCCGGCCGGGATGCCGAGGAACTTCGCCGGGCCGGCGCGCAGATCACCGAGCACGCGGCCCGGGCGCGGCTGGAGCTGCACCGGATGTATGGCCAGCAAGCGGAGGCGTTCACGTTCACGCTCCCACTGTGCCGGGGGCTGCTGTGAGCGGCCGCGTCGTTGGGTGGCGCTACCTCGAGGGCGGCGGCGTGCAGAGCCTCGGCTTCGGGAGCATCGGCGTTGGGTGCGGCCGATGAGGTTCACGGGCGCCCAGCGGCCGGGGCACCGCTCCACAACTCGCCATGCACAGGCGATCTACCCGTTCATGACCGCCGGTGGTCTGGGCGCGCACGGCGCCTTCATCGGGCGCGATGCCGGCGGCGGCGCGTTCTGCTTTGACCCCTGGGTGCTGTACCGAGAGGGAGCGCTGGACGACCCCAACGCGATCGTGCTCGGCAAGCTCGGCCAGGGCAAGAGCTCCCTGGTCAAGACGCTTCTGTGGCGGATGCTGCTGTTCGGCCGGCGCGCGTTCGTACTCGACGTCAAGCGTGAATACGGGCCGCTGTGCGAAGCCGCCGGCGTCAAGCCGATCTCGCTCGTGCCCGGTGGAGGCGTCCGACTGAATCCGCTCGCCTCCCGGCCCGAGGAGCACGCCCAGCTGGAGCTGCTGCGCGCGATCACCGTCACCGCGCTCGGCGGGCCCCTCCACCAGGTGGAGGCGGCCGCGTTACGTGAGGCGCTGCGTACCGTGCGGGCCACTGGTGGTGGTCGTGGCGGCGGTAGTCCCGGCGGCGGCGGGGACGACCCCACCCTGCCCGAGATCGCCACGGTGCTGTTCAACCCGGTGGCCGAGATGGCGCAGCGACTGCAGACCACTCCGGAGCGGCTGGCGGCCGATGCCCGACGCGCCGCGCTTGCGCTGCAAGATCTGTGCGAGGGGCCGTTGCGCGGCATGTTCGACGGGCCGACCACACCGGGGCTGGACCTGGACGCCAAGCTGCTCGTGCTCGACCTGCACGCAGTCCGCGACTCGCCCGCGGTGGGGATCCTGATGGCCTGCGCCACGGCCTGGATGAGTGCGCTGCTGGCGCGGATGGCTGAGCGACCGGACCGCGAACGGCTGATCAATGTCGCCGACGAGTCCTGGAAGATCGTCCAGCACACGGGCCTGGGCGAGTGGTTTCAGTCCAACTTCAAGCTCGCGCGCCAGTTCGGGGTGATGAACCTCGTCGTGCTGCACAAGCTCGCCGACCTGCAGGCCGCCGGCGACGCCGGCTCACGCGCCGCCCGGATCGCCGAGGGCCTGATCGCCGACGCCTCCACCCGGATCGTCTATCACCAGGACGAGAGCCAGATCGAGCTGACGCGCACGCTGCTCGGCCTCTCACACAGCGAGTCCGAGCTGCTCACCATGCTGTCAGCCGGCCAGGCGCTGTGGCGCGTTGGCTCGCGCTCGTTCGTCGTGCAGCACTACCGCTCTCGCCTGGAGACACGGCTGACCGACACCGATGCCGGAATGAGCGTGATCGGCACGGGGCCGAGGCGCCGATGAGTCAGGACCGGTCCAGCGGGATCTCCGACGCTGGCGCCGTGACGGCGATCGTCGCCGTGTTCGCGCTCGTCGCCTACATCTGGCTGTGGGGCGGCCTCGCCGGTGCGATCTTCGGCGCCGGCTGGCCCCGAGTCGCGCCCGGACAGCTGCTCAAGGTGCTGGTGCGGCTTCCGACCCACCTTGCTGACCCGGCCGCCGCCTGGTCGGCGTCCGATCGCGCGCGGCTGCCCGGAGCGGGCGGGTTCTATGCGGTGGGGGTCGCGCTGGGGATGGCGGGCGCCGCGCTGGCGAGCGCCGTGGTGCGGGCGGCGAACGGTTCGATGGCTCGCGAGCGCGGTGGCGCACGCTGGGCGAGAGCCAGTGATCTGCGCCCACT
>OCZT010001249.1_pt1 | contig 26383 bp, 27 predicted proteins | sample 1539031 | NCBI WGS metagenome assembly OCZT01 (sample SAMEA3539308, study PRJEB22396) | soil metagenome | biome: tundra; feature: field; material: soil | place: USA | collected 2010-05 | depth 0.15 m | reverse complement strand
GACTGCTGGTGGTCGCCGTATCACCCGTACACGTCCACGATCACCGGCCAGACCGCGAAGCAGCTCGCGGACGGCTTCGAGACATCGACCGGCCAGCAATGGCTCCAGTCGCTCGGATCAGTGCATTCGCTGTTCGAGATCGCCCACGCAGTGCTCACCGACGTCGCGGACCCGCACAGCAAGGCCAACGTCGCGGCCAAGCTCAAGACCCTCAGCTATACGGGCATCAGCGGCCCGCTGGACTGGACCAAGGGACCGGTGCCCGGGGTCGCCATCCAGCAGCCGGTCGGCGTGCAGTGGAAGAAGGGCACCAAGTTCCCCTACAGCATGGTCGTGGTCGACAACTCGCTCAACAAGGACGTGCCGCTGAACGGGACTCTCGAACCCACCAACGCGTGACACCCGGCCCGTTGCTGGAGCTCCATAGCGTTTCCAAGCGCTTCGGCAGCATCGTCGTGGCCGATTCGCTGTCGTTTACGGTCAATCCGGGCGACGCTGTGGGGATGGTGGGACCCAATGGCGCGGGCAAGAGCAGCCTTTTCTCGTTGATCTCGGGAGACCTTGTTCCGAATTCCGGCGAGGTGCGATTCGAGGGCCGGCCGGTCACCCGACTCGACCCGGCCGCGCGCTGCCGGATCGGGATCGGCCGAACCTACCAGGTGCCGCGGTCGTTCGAGCACATGACCGTCTTCGAGAACGTCCTGGTCGCCGCCCACCGCGGTGCCGGATTGCATCGTGGCGACGCCGCCGACCTCGCCGCAAGCGTGCTCGTGGAAACCCACCTGCGTGAGGAGGCAAACTGGCCCGCGTCTCGGCTGGGCCTCGTCCAGCGCAAGCGCCTCGAGCTCGCGCGCGCCCTCGGCTCCAAGCCACGACTCCTGCTGCTCGACGAGGTGGCGGCCGGCCTCACCGAGCCAGAGGTGGCCGGGCTTGTCGAGGTGGTCCAGCGGATCAGGGCCAGGGGAGTCGCAGTCATCTGGGTCGAGCACGTGGTCCGAGCGCTGGTTGGCATGGTGGACCGCCTGATCTGTCTCGCCGGAGGCAGGTTCATCGGCGACGGGGAACCACGCGCCGTCCTCTCCAGCCCGGCTGTCAGAGAGGTCTTCCTCGGCACGAGCTACGACGAGGCGGCACCGCCCTGAGTGACTCGACCTCCACACGGCTCCTTGAGGTCGAGGGCCTCACGGTCCGCTACGGCCTGCTCGAGGCGCTGAGCAACGTCAGCCTGACCCTGGCGGCGGGCGAGACCGTCGCGATGATCGGCGCCAACGGCGCCGGCAAGTCGACCCTGCTGCGCTCGATCGCTGGGCTTCACGCACCCGTGGCGGGGAGCATCAGGCTGGACGGGCTGGACATCACCGGCATGCCCATCCACCGCCGCGTCGCGCGCGGGATCGTCCTCGTCCCGGAGGGCCGCCGCCTCTTCCCATCGCTGTCACTCGAGGAGAACCTTGTCATCGGCGCGACGCCTTCGCGACCCGGCAGGTGGAACGTGCCGGGCGTATTCGAGCTGTTCCCCTGGATGGCGGAGCGGCGCAACCGTCCGGTCGTCTACCTGTCGGGTGGTGAGCAACAGGCGGTGGCCATCGGCCGGGCCCTGATGGCGAATCCACGGATCCTTCTCCTTGATGAGCTCTCGCTGGGCCTCGCGCCCGCCGTGGTCCGCAGGCTGTACGACATGCTTCCCGCTCTGCTCGCCACAGGGATGGGCATCCTCCTGGTCGAGCAGGACGTGACCCAGGCGCTGAGAGTCTCTGATCGGGCGCACTGCCTGCTGGAGGGCAGGATCACGCTGAGCGGCCGGCCCCGAGACCTGGCTCCCGCCGACGTCGAGGCCGCCTATTTCGGCCTCGCCAAGGGCACCGCGGCCGGCCGCGGTTAGGGCTGGATGGCCTCAGCGGGGCGGTCACCTTAGTGGTCTGGGTCAACGCGATCGTCCAGGGCATTCTGCTCGGCGGCCTCTACGCGCTGTTCGCGTGCGGCCTTTCATTGATGTTCGGCGTGATGCGAGTGGTGAATCTCGCGCATGGAGACTTCGCGGTGCTGGCCGCGTATCTCGCACTCGCGGTCATCACCGGGCTGCATGTACCCGTGCTGTGGTCCGCGCTCGTGGTCGCGCCTCTGTTCGGCGTGGTCGGCTACCTGGTCCAGCGCTTCATCATCCAGCGCAGCCTGGACATCAGCCCGCTCACGACCCTCCTCGTGACCTTCGGGCTTTCGATCGTCATCCAGAACGCCCTGCTCGAAGGTCTGTCGGCGAACAGCCAATCGCTGCCCTCCGGGTCGCTCGCGTCCGCCTCGTTCCAGGTCAACAGCCAGCTCTCGATCGGCTACGAGTCGGTGATCGTCTTCGCGGTCGCGGTCGTGGTCCTCGTCGGGCTTCAGGTGTTCCTGTCACGGGCACGGCTGGGGCGGCAGGTGCGGGCGGCCGCGGACGACCAGGAGGCGGCGAGCATCGTCGGGGTGAACGTGCGACACGTTTATGGCGTCGCTGCGGCGATCGCTTTCGCGACCGTCGCCCTGGCTGGGGTGGCCTTCGGGATGTACTCGTCCTTCGACCCTGCTGCCGGGCCGCAGCGGCTGATCTTCGCATTCGAGGCGGTCGTCATTGGAGGCGTGGGCTCTCTCTGGGGAACCCTGGCGGGCGGGATCATCCTGGGCGTCGCGCAGGTTCTCGGATCGCAGGTCGATGCGAGCTTCGGTGTGCTCGCGGGACACCTGGTGTTCCTCGTCGTGCTGGCGGTTAGACCCAGCGGGCTGATCGCCGCGAGGCTCTCGTGACCGACACGCCGGCGACAACCACCCGGCAGCGAGTCACGCGCTCGCGGCGCTCGGCGAGGTGGACCGCGCTCGCCGGCGTGGTCGTCGTGGCGGTCCTCGTGTCGCTGCCCTACCTGGTCTTCGCCAACATCACCGGCGTGTTGGTCAACCTCTTCATCCTGCTGTCACTGGCCACCATGTGGAACCTGCTGGCGGGTTATGCGGGGCTGATCTCGATCGGCCAGCAGGCGTACATCGGCGTCGGGGCCTACTCCGTGTTCGTGCTCGCCGAGAATGGACTCTCGCCGTTCCTGGCCATCCCTCTCGCCGCGCTCGCCAGCGCTCTTGTCGCGTTGCCCGTTTCGTTCCTCCTCCTGCGGCTGCGGAGGGAATATTTCGCGATCGCGACGTGGGTCGTGGCCGAAGTCTTCCTCCTGGTTGTCCTGAGATCGGACTCGCTCGGCGGGGGGACCGGCGCCACATTGCGCGGAATGGCGGGCCTCGATCCCACGCTGCGGCAGGCTTTCACCTATTGGGCAGCACTGGCTGTCGCCGTGGCGACATTGCTCGGCGCCTATCTGCTGCTTCGCAGCCGGCTCGGCCTCGACCTGACCGCCATCCGCGACAACGAGGTCGCGGCGCGCAGTGTCGGCGTGCGCGTCGCGCGGGCCAAGCGGACCGTGTACCTGGTCGCCGCCGCCGGGGCCGGCGCGGCCGGCTCCGTTCTGATCATCAGCCAGCTGTTCGTCCAGCCCACCTCGGTCTTCAGCGTCCAGTGGTCGGCGTACATGATCTTCGTCGCCCTCATCGGAGGCCTGGGCTCGATCGAGGGCCCCATCATCGGCACGCTGATCTTCTTCCTGCTCCAGCAGACGCTGGCCGACCGCGGCGCCTGGTACCTGATCATCCTCGGGTCGGTTGCGGTGCTGGTGGCGATGTGGATTCCGCGAGGACTCTGGGGTATCGTCACCGACAGGTTCGATCTCCGCCTGTTCCCTGTCGGGTACTTTCTCCACTCGTCCGGCGCGCCAGGCCGAGAGCCGGACGTGCAATCTGAGGTGAATTTGTGAGCGCGGACGACGACGTCGACTTCGAGCCTCCCTACCTGCATCCCGACTACCGTTCGACCGTCTTGCGGGCGCCGCAGCGCCCACTTATTCGACTTCCTGACGAGTGGTTTCACCACGTCGCCGGGCCTGCGTTCGGACGCATCCCGGTCAAGCCGGAGGACGCAGACCTGACCCGCCGCCACGAGGGCGAGCCCCTCGGAGAGCGGATCATCCTTACGGGCCACGTGCTCGACGGCGACGGGGAGCCGGTGCGGGACACTCTGGTGGAGGTGTGGCAGGCGAACGCCGCGGGCAGGTATGCGGACGCGGCGGACGACCATCAGGCACCGCTCGACGCGAACTTCACGGGAGCTGGGAGGTGCCTGACCGACTCCGAGGGACGCTTTCGATTCGTCACGATCAAGCCGGGCGCGTACCCGTGGCAAAACCACGAGAACGCGTGGCGGCCGGCGCACGTGCATTTCTCGCTGTTCGGCCCGCAGCTTGCCAGCCGCCTCGTCACGCAGATGTACTTTCCCGGCGATCCGTTGATGCGGTTCGACCCGATCCTGAACTCGATCGCCGATCCCCGCGGACGCGAGCTGTTGGTGGCGAGCTTCGACCTTGCGGCCACCGTCCCCGCCTGGGCTCTCGCCTATCGCTGGGACATCGTCATTCGCGGTCGCCACGCGACCCCGATGGAAGGCTGACCCGTGGCCGGCCCGCGGGTGCCAACACCGTCGCAGACGATCGGGCCGTTCTTCGGCTTCTCCCTCCCTTTCACCGGCGACGCGGACGCAGCGGCTCCAGGGGCGGCTGGAGCGGCCCGGATCGAGGGACAGGTGCTCGACGGCGGTGGCGAGCCCGTCGCGGACTGCCTGGTCGAGATGTGGCAGGGAGAGCAGTTCGCGCGCTGCCGCACCGATGCCGAGGGTGCCTTTCACTTCAACGTCCGCAAGCCCGCGGCGCTCCGCCGCCCGCATGGACGGGTGCGAGCGCCGCACCTGAACGTGACCGTCTTCGCGCGCGGGCTGTTGCGTCATCTGGCCACGTTCGTCTATTTCCCGGACGAGGAGGAGGCTAACCGGGACGATCCGGTCCTCGAGCTGCTGGAAGGTCCGGTCCGCGACACGCTGATCGCCCGCCGTGATGGTGAGGTGCTGCGCTTTGACATCCGCCTTCAGGGCGAAGGCGAAACGGCCTTCTTCGCCCTCTAGGTTTCTTAAACTAAATCGGTGCCGTCGAAATGAACGCGCTCAACGTCGCGCTGCCTTTGGGCTCCTCCGTCTTGAGCTTCGTCTTCGCCGCGATGGTCTTCGATCAATGGTGGCAGCGGCGCCATGCCTTCCAGCTCGTCTGGGGGATCGGTCTTCTGTGGTACGGCATCAGCACCGGGTGTGAGTTCGTCGGCAGCGCCTTCGGTTGGAACGAAGCGCTGTACCGGGCCTGGTACCTGGTCGGCGCCTTCTTCGTCGCCGCATACCTTGGAGCCGGCACGATCTACCTGCTCTCCAAGACCCGGTTCGGTTACTTCGCAGGCGTTACTGTGCTACTGGGCGGCTTCCTGTCCCTGGTGTTCAGCCACGACACACAGACGTACCCCGGATCCACGACCGCCGGGGCGGCGGCCCTGGTCATCGCCTCGTTAGGAGGCGTCGCCATCATCGCCGCGACGGCTGTCCGCCGCCGCCTTGCCCCGCACATTGCGATGGGCGTGCTGGTTATCGGCTCGGTCGCGGTCGCTTACATGACGCTGACGGCAGGGGCAGCTTCTCCGGGCTGGGTGGTCGACCCCAGCACCCACGTTCCCGTCGGCTCGGGCCTTCCCGGCTACGTCCGTGTCCTGACAGGGCCGTTCAACATCGCGGGGGCACTGTGCCTGGTCTTCGGCGCGATCTACTCGGCGTACGTCTACATGCCCAAGCGCAAGGTGCTGCGCGCCAAAGTGAGTACCCCGGTACTCGCTCAGCTTTACGGCGTTGCCGCAGTGGCCCTGAATCTCGTGGCCTCCCTGCCCGCCGCGACCCGAGCACTGCTGAACGGAAACCTTCACTCGCGGGTGCCCGCGACCCTGTTGATCGCGGCTGGCGCTTTCATACCTGGACTGGCGACCGGCCTGAGTCGCTTTGGAATCACCTGGTCATTCTTCCTAGGCCAGTTTCTAGGAGTGCTCCTGATATTCGCCGGATTCCTCCTCAGCGAGGAGGTCTTCAAGAACATCAGGATCGGAGGGACGATCTGGTCGCGAGCCTCATCGGAAGGAGCCCTCGCGACCGATACCAGCACGCACGGACGCTGAGGGGTCCTGACAAAAACAGGAAAGGAGGCCCGGCACGGCCAGGCCTCCCTTCATCAGTCGGATCTAGTGGCGCGGGCCGTGTAGGTCGGGTCCGCAGGCCGCGCGCACCGCGTCCTGCAGAGGCCGCGTCGAGTCGTGCTCGGCCTTGTCTTCGGTCTTGTCGGCGGCCGGGGAGGTCTTCGAAGCCTTCTCCGCCTTGTCCTCTGCCCGGTCCTGGTCCTTGGCCGTTTGCAGCGCCTGCTTTGCGGCCACGCACGCCGCCGACGGGGCGGGCTTTTGCGGCTCGCATGCGGCAAGAACGGCATCCCTCAGCGGCTTGACGGCCGCCTGCTCGGCTGTGTCCTCGGCTTTGTCGGCGGTCTTGTCCGCTTTGGTCTTCTCGGTCGCGTCCTCAGTGGCGTCCTTGGCGTTGGCTGCATCGAGCGCCTGACGGGCCGCCGAACACTGCGCTGTCACCGGAGGTGCGCAGGCCTTGCGGACAGCGTCGCGCAGTACCTTCATGGCCGCCTGCTCTGTCTTGTCTTCGGCCTGGTCCGCGGTCTTGTCCGGTTTGGTCTTCTGGGCCGCTCGTTCGGCCGTGTCCTCGACCTTGTCACTGGCCATGGCCGTAGCCAGAGCCTGCTTGGCCACCGCGCAACCCGTCGGCGGCGGCGTCGCGGCATGGACGGCGGCGCGTGGGGCAGCCGGGAGCTCATGCGGCTTGGATGACGATCCCGCCGCCAGCCCAGGCTGCGGACCAAGTGCGAGGACGAAGATCGCACCCAGCCCCATCACGGTCCCGCTGTATCCGACGAACTTGCGAATCGAAAACATTCGTAGCCTCCTCGTGGGGCACCTGGAGGGGGCCTCTGAGTGTGGAACGCTGCTCAGGGTCGTTCGGGTCACCCCAGAGCCCGCCTGGCGGCACGGCTGCCGAGATCAGGCTGAACTTGGCGCGGGTCATCAATCGGGGAGCTTGCGCTGCCGTCCTGGGGTCGATGATTCGGACTATTCGACCGCTTGACAAGCCGCGGCTATACTCGGCGCGCCGCGGGCTCGCGGTGACGCCGTCCGCCATCAGGAGGGAGTACGAGGTGGGAAGAGGTTTCCGTCGCATTGGTGTGTTGTCGACCGTCACCGCCATGGTGCTGGCGGCAACAGCTCTTCAAGCGGGAATCGCGCTTGCGGCACAGGCGCCCAGTCAACCGTCGGCGGGTGATCCGCAACCGGTGGCTGAGGCAGGTGTCCTCAGCGCCGCCGCCGATTCACAGGGGACCGCGACGAACGCTGTTCGCGGGGAGCGGGGAGCGCGCACAAGGCACAGCGCGCACACCGCAGTCAGCGCGGCAGCGCCGGCTGCCGGCCCAACCGTGACCACCGCCGCCCCCCACCGAGGCAAGCTGCTCGCTAACTTCAACGGGACGAGCAGCCTGGACAGCGCTATCACCAACTTCGGCGCCGAGTTCGAGCCACCCGACCAGGGCCTGTGCGCCGGCAACGGATTCGTGGTCGACATGGTCAACTCCGCCTACCGGGTCTACGACAAGAAAGGCAACACCCTTGCCGGTCCCTTCAACATCAACCAGCCGTTCCATGACGGTTTCAAGCAGTTCACGAGCGACCCCCGCTGTTATTACGACGCTTCCACCAACACGTGGTTCGCGACCATCCTCTTCTTGAACGACCCGTTCACGGCCTCGCGGTTGGAAATCGCGGTCAACACGACCGGCGACCCGACCACGCCGTGGAAGGTATTTCGAATCGACACCACCCACAAGGGCGGACCCGGCTGCCCCTGCTTCGGCGACCAGCCGACCCTGGGCATCGACGGCTCCAACCTCTACGTCACGACCAATGAGTTCTCGATCAACGGACCCGAGTTCAACGGGGCACAGATCTACGCGATCGACAAGAGCGACCTGGTCGCGAATGTCAAGAAGGTGCATTTCGTCCACTTCACGAACCTGTTCATCGGCGGGGCGCAGGCGGCCTCCGTGCAGCCCGCCCTCACCACCCGCTCACCTGGCGCCGAGTACTTTCTGAGCTCGCTCGACCCGGATGGGACCGGGGACAACCGGGTTGGTGTCTGGGCGCTGACCAACACGACCGCGGTTGGTCGCGGTGACCTGCCGGCGCTGTCCAGCGTGGTCCTCACGAGCGAGCCGTATTCGATACCGCCCCCGGCGCTGCAGAAGGGGTCCACGAGCACGCTCGACTCGGACGACGATCGGATGCAGCAGGTGCAGTTCATCGGAGGCGAGATCTGGGGCACACTGGGCACCAGCGTCCAGCCCGCGGGAGACAGCACACCGCGCGCGGGCGGCGCCTGGTTCCGCGTCAAGCCGCGGCTGGATGGGTCGACGCTCAAAAGCGCGACCATCACCGGCCAGGGCTACATCCAGTCGGCCGGCGAGTACGTGATCAACCCAGCCATTCAGGCCGACGGCAACGGACATGCCGCGGTGGTCTTCACGCTCACCAGCGCCAACCGGTTCGCGAGCGCCGCATACGCCCTGCTTGACGGGAGAGGCTCGGCCTTCGGGGCACCTGTGGTCGCCGCGGCAGGGACCGGGCCCTATGACCCAGCCGCGACCCGATGGGGCGATTACTCGTGGGCCGTCCTTGACCCCACGAGCGACAGCGTGTGGCTGGCGACGGAATACGTTCCGGCCCGCTCCAGCCAGACCCCCGACCAGCTGAGGAACTGGGGCACGCGGGTGCTCCAGCTATCGCTGGCGAACTAGAAGAACAGCCGCGAGTCCAGACGGCGGCCGGCCCCCACGGGCCGGCCACCGTCGACTTCTGCTCAGTCAAGCCGGGGAGTGTATCAGGGAGCTTCGGCTGGTCCGTCGACTGTTCTGATTGGTTACGGTGACGGGATGATGCCCGGGATCACATACGCCTCGATCATCGCCACCACGCCGACCAGGCTGGTCAGGATGAGGCTGTAGCCGATCACCCGTCGGAAGATCTCCCCTTCGGCACCCACCTTGTTCACGCCGGCGGCTCCCACCGACAGGTTCTGCGGGCTGATCATCTTCCCCATCACACCGCCGGACGAGTTGGTGCCGGCGGTGAGGATGGGGCTCACATTGCCGAGCTGCTGCGCGGTCTGCGCCTGAAGAGGCCCGAAGAGCGTGTTGGAGGAGGTGTCGCTGCCGGTCAGGAAGACGCCGAGCCAGCCCAGGAAAGCTGCCACGAAGGGAAAGATGAAGCCCGTCTTGGAGAGGGCGATGGCCATGCTGGAGGTCATGCCCGAGTAGTTCATGAGCTGGGCGATCGCCAGGATGAAAGCGATCGTCACGATGGGCAGCGCAAGCTGGCGAATGGTCTGTGCGTAGACCTTGAAGAAGTTGACCGTTGCACCCCGGAGCCTCATCAGCAAGAAGGCGATCAAACCTGCGTAAAGGACGAGCGTTCCGGCTGCGGCCAGGAAGTTCCAATCGAAGGTCAGCGGGTACTCAGAGGAAGTCGAGGCGATCGGCTTCTCGCGGAAGATCAACGAGACAGGCTTGCCGCCCGCGATATCGTAGGTGCCGGGCCAGTAGAAGTTCCAGTCGGGGAACTTGAGTGCTTGCCGGTCTTTGGCCGGGTCGGGACCGATCCACGGCAGGGGGCACAGCTTGAAGCCGGGGGTGCCGCACTTCAGGTCAGCGGTGATGTTGGTCGGCACGGCCAGCGCCGTTTTGAGGTCCCCGACCGGGTGGCCGGCGAAGAAGGGCAGGTTGCCCATCTGGCCCACCAGGATGACGACGGTCAAGATCACATACATCGAGAACGCGCGCAGGACGCGCCCGGGCCTGTCCGCATCGACATCGGCGCTGAGGGGCCGTCCCGATCCGCCGGTTACGCGACGCGGGCCGGCCGCGGCGACCTCAGTCTCGAAACGGTAGACCTGGGCCGGGCGCCAAAACCGGAGCAGGAGGGCCAAGCAGCCCATGGAGACGAGCGCTGCCGCGATGTCCGTCAGTTCCGGGCCCACGAAGTTGGACACGAGGAACTGAACGACCGCGAACGAGATTCCGGTGACCAGGACTGCGGGCAGGATCTCACGCATCCTCCGCCAGCCGGCCAGGACCACGATCAGATAGCCCGGGATCATGATCGAGAAGATCGGCAGCTGGCGCCCGACCATGGCTGAGAGCGCCAGGGTGGTCGACGTCACGTCCTTGTGCAGGATCGGGGCCACGAGGGCGCCCAGGGTGACGACCGGAATTCCGATCGAGCCGAACGCCACGGGCGCTGTGTTCGCCAGCAGCGCGAGGACCGCGGCCGTCACCGGCTCGAAGCCAAGGCTGGCCAGGATCGACGCGGTGATCGCCACCGGCGCGCCGAAGCCCGCGATCCCCTCCAGCAGCGCGCCGAAGCTGAACGCGATCAGCAGGGCCTGCAGCCGGCGGTCCTCAGTCAGCCGGGTCAGGGCACGCTTGATGACGTCGAAGTCGCCGCTGGCGACGGTCAGGTTGTGGAAGAAGACGGCGTTGAGGACGATCCAGCTGATGGGCCACAGACCGAACGCCATGCCCTCGGTTGCGGTCCCGACGGTCACCCCGAAGGGCATGCCCCACACCAACCAGGACAGAACGAAGGCGGTCAGCATGGCGGCCACCGCGCAGATCCAGGCCGGAAGACGAAGGACCGCGAGCATGATGAAGAGCACGTAGAGCGGGAGGCCTGCAACCAGGGCCGACAACAGAATGTTGCCGACCGGCTGATAGGTCTGGTGAAACGTCAGCAGAATCCCCATCGTTCCCCCCGCGATAAGGTCGACCTGCCTGGAAGTACGAATTGAACTCCACGCCGTCCACTTTTGCAAGCCGGGATCCTGACTGTCGGCTGGCGGCATCGATGCCGCAGCCGAGCTCGGAACCCGTCAGGGTTCCCCTAGACTTCGCCCATGACGCAGCTCTATCACGACGCGCAGCGTCGGCTGCAGGACCGATTTGACACCCGCCGCCTTGCCGACAGGATCGAAGAGCGAATCGTCCACGACCTCATCGACGAGGGGGACGCCGAATTCATTCAGGCACGGGACATGTTCTTCCTGGCGACCGTGGACCCGGAGGGCAGGCCGAACTGCTCATACAAGGGGGGCGACCCCGGATTCGTGCGCGTCATTGACGAGCGAACGCTGGCCTTCCCGAACTACGACGGGAACGGGATGTACCTGTCGATTGGGAACGCGCTGGCCACAGGCGAGGTTGGAATGCTGTTCATCGACTTCGAGCGACGCAACCGCATGCGGGTCAACGGCATCGCGAGCGTCGACGAAAACGACGAGCTGATGGCGGCCCACCCGTATGCGCAGCTCATCGTCCGCGTGGCGGTAAGGGAAGTGTTCCCCAACTGCCCGCGATACATCCACCGCTACCAGCTGGTCGAGCGCTCAAAGTTCGTCCCCAAGAAGACGGGGCGCCCGCCGGTGCCGGATTGGAAGCGCTCGGACTGGGCCTGCGACGTGCTGCCGGAAAACGACCCCGCCAGAGAACCGGCTACAGCCGAATAGAGGCGACCCGCGAGTGAAAGTGACTGAGGATGTCGTGCCTGCGGATCTGGTTGTCTTCTCCGACTACGTTTGACCCTGGTGCTACATCGACTCGGTTCGAGTCGACCGCCTGGTGGAGGAAGGCCTCGTTCACGTGACCTGGCTCCCCTTCGAGCTCCATCCCGAGGCGCCGGTCGAGGGAATTCCACGCGAGACGTACTTCGGGCGCGCTCGCTCAGAGCAGATGCGGAGCCGCCTCGACGAGATCGCGGCCGAGGTTGGGCTTGTGATGCGGCAGCGCGACGTGATCATCAACTCGCGCAAGGCGCTGGGCGCCGCTGAATTCGCGCGCAGGCAGGGCAAGTACGACGAGATGCATCGGGCGCTGTTCAAGGCCCACTGGGAGGGCACGGGCCGGCTGGAGGACGTCGATGATCTCGTGCGCATCGGCACTGGGATAGGGCTCGATCCTGTCGACCTGAGACTGGCGATCGATGAGGGCCGCTACGAGGCGACCCTTGACGACAGCCGCCGCGAGGCCGAGTCGGTCGGAATCAACGCGATTCCGGCCCACATCTTCGGCGGCCGTTACCTGGTCGTTGGCGCACACCCCTACGAAGCCTTCACGCAGGTTCTCGACCGCCTGCGCCAGGAAGCGGAATCGGGCTCGGACTAGGGCAGACGATGCTGCGCGGCGCTTTGGTATCGCTGAGACCGGCCACAACCGGTGACATTCCGGCGCTGGCCGCGATCCGGGCGACGCCCGAGGTGCATCGGTGGTGGCGGGGCGAAGGCGACATGGCATCGGAGGTCGCCTCTGACCTGGCCGACCCGGACGCCCACACGTTCGTCGTCGAGCACGATGGCCGCGTGGCCGGCGCGATCCAGTGGAGTGCCGAGACCGAGCCTGATTACCGCCACGCGAGCATTGACATCTACCTGGATCCAGCGCTCCACGGCCGCGGCTTGGGCGCCGATGCGGTCCGCACGTTGGCCCAGCACCTGATCGCCGACCTTGGCTTCCACAGACTCGTGATCGATCCGGCAGCGGACAACGTCGCGGCCATTCGGTGCTACGGCAAGGTCGGCTTCCGACCGGTCGGCATCATGCGCCAGTACGAGCGCGGCTCGGACGGCACCTGGCACGACGGGCTGCTGATGGATCTGTTGGCGGCAGAGTTGATCGGCTAGCTCGACACCTCGATGTCCTGATTCCGACGTGAAAGACTTGCTCGATCAATGAGCAAGGTCCCGGCTTCTCCTCTTCGCCGTGTTGCCGCCTGGCTGCTTGATTACCTTCTCATCGCTGCCTATCTGATACTGCTGACTGCGGCTAGTTTCGCATTGCGCGCATCCCCGTTGAGGGCGGGATTCGATGGCGCACTGAGCCGGCCCGCCACGGCCGAGGTGCTCGGGTTCCTGCTGCTGACCCTCCCCGTCGTCCTCTACTTCGCAATCTACGAGGCCTCCCCGCTGGAGGCGACCCTGGGCAAGCGGGCCCTTGGACTTGCCGTAGTCCGGCTGGATGGATGTCGCCTTTCCATCTGGCGCGCTCTGTTACGAGAGGCGGTGCGCTTCCTGCCCTGGGAGTTAAGCCACGCGTTGCTATGGCGAGTCGCCCTCTCGGCGGATCGGCGCGTGCTCCCTTTCTGGATAGCCGTGGGTTACGGAGTGGTCTACGCCCTTGTGTTGCTCTACCTGGCGACCCTGCTAATTGGTTCGCGGCATCGAACGGTGTACGACCGCCTCGCCGGCACCATCGTCATCACCGATCAACCCCGGATCGGTCCAGACGATGGCCATCAGCATGACCAGCGCGTTCGGCGCTAGTCCCTCCGCGACCCGTTTCGGGACATGTTCTCCATTTCGAAAGCCAGCGCCGCGTGGCTGGTTGCGGCGGTGGAGATCTCTTGTGCCGTTTTCGACACCTGCCTGCTTCCCACGGTGATCCGCTCAAGCGCCTCCACGACCTGGTCGGTCGCGGTCCGCTGCTGTTGGGTGATCAGCTTGACGTGGTCGGACGCCTCCACCACGCTGGCCAGGAGCGACAGGCCGTGCTGCATCTGGTTCGCGCTCCGCTCCATCGCCATGATGGTGGCGGTGCTCTCCGCCTCAGCACTCGCGATGATGGCGGCAATCTTGGCTGAGGATGACTTGGAGCGCTCGGCCAGCCTACGGACCTCGTCTGCGACCACCCCGAAGGCACTACCCGCCTCGCCGGCCCGAGCCGCCTCAATCGCGGCGTTGAGCGACAGAAGGTTCGTCTGGTCCGCCACCTCGTTGATCAAGGCGAGGATCTGGTTGATGTCATGGACCCGTGCGGCGAGGGCCAGGGTTCGTGTGCTCGAAGCCTGTGTGTCAACCTGCGCCCGCTCCAGGTTCTCACGCGTCTCGATCGTCTGACTCGCGACACGGGCGAGCGTGTCCGCGATCGCAGTGGAGGTGCGCGCGAGCTCGTCCATGCTCGCTGACGTCTCGGTTGTCGCCGATGTCTGCTCGGCGGTGGCGGCAGCCAGTTGCTCCGACGCGGACGAGAGATCGTAGGCGGAGGCCGCGGCCTGCGAACTGCCGTCGCGGAGGCCGTTGAACAGGTTCTGAGAGTTCTGCTGCCACGCCGCCAGGGCGGTGGTCAGCCGGCCGAGCTCATCCCTGCGTCGGGTCGGCTTTATGGTGGCCGGCTCCCCGGCGGCGAGCTTGGTGGCCACATCCACCAGCTGGACCACGGGTTGCAAGGTCAGACCGAATTGATAGAACGCCAGGACCACGAACAGCAGCGCCGTCCCGATGCCGGCGACCAGCGTTACGTCGTTCACGTACGCCTTGCGGGCGTCGTTGAGCGCCTGGTTGTCTAGGATCCTGGTCGCAATGAAGGTGTCGACCGGGGCACGCGCTGCGCGCCACGTGGTGAACGCTCCGTCGACCTGCGCCAGCATCTCCTGATCGGTATGCCGCCCAGCGGCGATGAACCGCCGCGCGAAGGTGGTCAGAGCCAGGAATGCGTCAGCGTCCTGCGTGGTGACGGCCGCGGCGTCGCTTGGCAGATTGAGCTCCGAGATCAGTGAAATCTCGGAATCGATGAACAGGATGTTTGTCTCCGCGAGGGTCTGGTACGACTTCGCCCCCAGGGCATCGCCGCCGAGGAGCGAGTTGTTCATCTGGGCGAGATTGGTCCTGAGCTCCTGTGCCGCCAGGCTGAGGAGAGCCGTGTCGTAACGCCAGGTGATCAGGTTGACCTGCTGGGCCTGGGTGTAGTCGCTCGCACGGCCGACGATGGCGGAGGTCACCATGGCGCTGGCCGCGAAGGCCACGAGCAGCATGAACAGGGCCACCGTCTGGGCCCTGAGGCTGGTTCGGGCGAAATTCAGCGGGCCCGACCTTCGCCGGCGGGGGATCGGGACCTGCGTCAGACCCACGCCGGGACTGCGTTGCCGAGGTAGAGGTATTACGAGGGTGCTCCGCGCGATCTCATCACGCGAGGCCATGGACCAGTCATACGCTTCCCGGCTCGCTAAGTCCCCATGCGAAATCAGGTCATCCGCCCATGAAAATCGATGGGCGGTCTACTTGTCGTACTCAGGAAACCTGGTTGGTCTGCTCGCCCGGGTCGATCGGTTCGCCCGGGGCCTCCCCACTTTCGATCTGGGAATCGTCGTCGTTTGCCGAGTAGCGATCGCGGACCTCGGCTCCATCGGTATCGGAGGCGCCAAGACCTTCCTCCGAGTCCAACTCGACCAGCTCTCCCGCTTTCCTGTCTTCGCGGAGCACCTGCGCGTAGGATCGCTCAGCCTCGTCCCAGGTCGGGTACTCCCAGAACTCCGTTCCCACCGGCACCTCGGCGCCCTCCGTCTCGTCCAGACCGTGCTGGAAAACATATGCGAGTCCGTTGTCGGGATCCTGGATCAGCGAGAGGAATCTCTCGCCGGTAAGTTCGGCTCGTTGCGCCGCCTGGCCGCCGTTTTCCAGGTCGAATAGGCGGCTTATGACCTGCTCTTCGCTTCTCTCTTCCATTGCCCTTCCCATTCTGGATGAACCGAACGTCATGCGTTCGGCTCGCTCAAGCGCTCGGGGTCGGCGAAAATCTCCGTCAACAGCGAATCAACGAAATCAGGAGAGATCGCCCCCGCATCTGCCTAAGAGCACATCCCAGGCTCTCGGGCCCCAGGTCCTACACTGGCTGTGGCGTCCTTTTCCGAAGACTCGACCACATGCGTGTTTCCAGGAGACCGGACCCAGAGGTGCCCACGATGACCAACGAGTTGAGCGCACTGGTCGAGGCGGCCGGCGAGGCCGTCGACCGACTTGCGATCACACCGGCCGAGTCCCTCCACGCGGCCATATCCAGGCGTGTCTTTCGGGCGGTGGGCCCGGCTTCGACACCAACGCGGCTGATTCATGACGGGATCACCAAGGTCGTCTACTGGACGATTCGCCGAACGGTCACGACCGCCTTTGGCGCCGCCGCCGCCACGACGCGAGCCGCCGCCGGTGGCGCCGATGTTCGACCACTGAGCAGATCTCGCGGTGGACGGATTGCTGTGGGCGCCATCAACGCTCTGATCGGCGACCAGCTGGACGAGAGGGGGAGCGACCTGGCCATCTCCATGGCGATACGCCAGGCGGCCAAGGACGTGCCGTGCGAACGCAGCGCCCTCGAGCATGCCTTTCCGACGGCGACCGCACGCGTGGCGGTGTTCCTGCACGGCCTGGGCGAAACCGAAGAGCGTTGGCTTCGAGGATCGGATCGACACGTGGGGGCGGATGCGCTTCCCTTCTCAGTCCAGCTCCAGCGCGACCTCGGGATCACGCCTGTCGACATTCGCTACAACAGCGGGCTCCGCGTCAGCCAGAACGGCCTCAAGCTGGCGGAGCTCCTCAATTCTCTTGTCGAGGCCTGGCCCGTGACGATTGATGAGCTGGATTTCGTCGGGCACTCGATGGGAGGCCTCATCGCTCGTTCTGCGTGCCACGCGGGAGCGATCGCCAGGCATGATTGGCCTTCTCGCGTCCGGCACTTGATCACCCTTGGCGCTCCGCACACGGGAGCGCCCCTGGAGAAGGCCGTCCATGCCGTGTCATGGGCGCTGCGCAAGGTGCCTGAGGCGCGTCCGATGGCGGAGATCCTCGATGCCAGGAGCGCCGGGATCCGTGATCTCCGCTTCGGCTATCTCGTCGAAGATGACTGGCGCCGGGAGGATCCGCGGAAGCTGCTCGACGACAGGCGCAGCCAGGTCCCGCTCCCACCTGACTGCACGCACACCTTCATCGCCGCAACGGTCACGCAGGATCCGGCTCATCCGATCGGCTGGGCACTTGGCGACCTGCTGGTTCGCACCGACAGCGGTATCGGGCGGCATCGCGAGCGATCGATCCCGGTGCCGCCCGGGTCATCGATCCACATCGGCCGCCTGACGCACTTCGACCTCCTCGACCACCCGCTGGTCTACAAGCGTGTGCGTAACGTGCTCAGCGGCGCCGCCGCAGCCCATTAAGGCGGCGCCTCACCCCATGACGCGTCGCGTGGCCGCCTGCTGCGGCATTTCCTGCTCCTCGTACTCGCGCGCATGGTCGTACTTGGAGCGGTCCTTCAGCAGAGCGGTGGCGGCGAACCCGACCACGCAGCAGACAAGGATGTAGACGCTGATGCTGTACGGGTTGTTCGTCTGCGCGAAGAGATAGACCGCGATCAGCGGCGCTGGACCTCCCGCGATCACCGATGCGAGTTGGTAGCCCAGGGATGCGCCGCTGTAGCGCAGCCGGCCGGTGAAGCTCTCGGCAATCAACGCCGCCTGCGGACCGTACTGAACGTCGTGCGGGATCAGCGACAGCATGATCGTGATGAAGACCACGACCGGTATCGCCGTGCTGTACAGGCCGTAGTAAGCAAAGCCCCAGACCGCCGTCAGGGCGATCCCGATCATGTAGATGGGCTTGCGCCCGTACCGGTCGGAGAGGTGGCCGAACAGCGGAATGGCGACGAACGAGATGAGCGCGGCGACGCTCACCGCGTAGACCAGGAACTGGCGCTGGAACTTCAGTGCTGTAACGCCGTACGTGTAGACAAAAACCGTAAACACGTAGAAGGGCGCCTGCTCCGGCAGCCGCAGTAAGGCGCTGAGAATGATCTCGCGCCAGTTGAGCTTGACCACCTCGGTCATGGGCTGCGCCTCGACGCGCTTTTCGGCCACAATCGCGCGGAAGATCGGGGTTTCCATGATGCCAAGCCGGATGTAGAGGCCGATCCCGACCAGCACGATGCTGAGCAGGAACGGGATTCTCCAGCCCCAGACCAAGAAGTTAGAGCCGGTCGCCGCACTGCTCGCGGCCACCACGATGGTCGATATCAGCAGCCCTACCGGAACCCCAAATTGAGGCCAGCTGGCGAGAAAGCCCTTCCGCTTTGCGCTGCCCCACTCCATCGACATCAGGACCGAGCCGCCCCACTCCCCGCCGACACCGAGTCCCTGGCACGTGCGAAGGAGCGTGAGTATCACGGCTGCCGACAGCCCGATCTGCGAGGTGGTCGGTATGACGCCGATGAGGAATGTCGCGATACCCATCAGCAGCAGGGTCGCGATCAGGGTTGCCTTGCGGCCGATGCGATCGCCGTAGGTGCCGAAGAGCCAGGCGCCGACCGGACGCGCGGCGAAGCCGATGAAGAAGATGCCGAACGAATTGAGCGTGCCGGTGAGCGCGGCCGCCTTCGGGAAGAACAGGCTCGGAAAGACAAGGGCCGCCATCGTCCCGTAGAGGAAGTAGTCGTACCACTCGATTGAAGTGCCGACGGTGCTTGCCACGACGGCGCGCACCAGCTGTCGATGATGCTCCTCCGGTGTCATCGGCTGCGCACCTTGCAGCTCTTGGCTGCCAACCAAGCGAGACATTCGTTCACCCCAGTACGTGATTTGGCCCCCGAGAGTTACACGGTGCTAAATCATTCGTAACAAATGCAGCAATATCCGATTTCACCCGTGGACGTGTGGCCTCACGACACGGTGAAAGGAGCGACCTTCAGGCCCTTACGATCCGGGAGCCCGCGAAGGCACCTCATCGAACAGCAGCGCGCGACGTGGGCAGGTGGTCACAGCGCGGCGGGCGTGACGCAGCCACTCCTCGTCATCGATCGGGCGTGAGTCCACCACCGGGTAGCCCCAGTCGTCGATGGAGATCAGCTCAGGCACGATCTCGGCGCAGTACCCCACCCCGTCGCACAGGACCGGGTTCACGCGCAACCGCTGCAGCGCCGTCTCGATCATCTCCACCCACGCTTGGAGGCCGGCGGAGACGGAAAGCCGCCCAGACTCTGTCCAGGACAGATCCTGCCGGCGAGGTGTGTGCCGAGGTGTTCGGCAAAGACGGTGAGCGCGCTCGTCAGCTGTCCGACGGCGCCGTCGGGGTGATGGCAGGCGCCGCGGCCCCGAACCATTTCCGCCCAGCGTCGCACTCGGTCGATTTCCGCTGGGTGTGCCCGCGAGGCGGCGATTCGCTCCATTGTCTCGGAGAGAGCCCCGAGGCCGTTGACGCAGGGCCCGCATTGGCCGGCGGTCTCGGCGGACAGGTAGGTGAGGATGCGAGCGGATTCCGCCACGCCGCAGCCGCCCTCGGGCAGCACCGCCAGCACTCCGCAGCCCAATGACGCACCGTGCTGGGCCCGCAGCCGCTCTGCGTCCAGGGGCAGATCCGTGAGCGATTCCGCCGGCAGCCAGGTTCCAAAGTAGCCACCCAGAAGCGCGCCTCCCGGCGGCGAAACGGTGCCACCCGCTGCCTCCAGCACGCCCCCCAACCGTGCTCCAAGGTCGATCTCGTAAACGCCCGGATTCCTGACGTTTCCACTCACCGTCATCAGCGCCGTGCCCGGGGAGAACTCGGTGCCCAGCTGCCGGAACCAATCGCTACCGTAGCGAGCGATCAGCCCGACGTGGGCGAGGGTCTCGGCGTTCTGGACGAGCGTCGGGTGGCCGTTCACGCCTCGCTCGGACGATCGCCGCAATCGGAACTGGGGTTTGGCCTGCCCACCCGAGCTCCGCCGCACGACCGCAGAGGATTCCCCCGCGATGTACCGATGAGCCGTCCACACAATGCGGATCGGCGGTTCGGACAGGCCGGCCCTGTTTCTTTCTTCCACCGCCTGCCGCACCGCCCGGTCGGTCGATATGGAGCCACGCGAGAGATAGAGAACGATCTCGCCGGCGCCGACGCTGTCGGCGGCGAGGGCGGCACCGTCGAGGACCAGGTGCGGACGCAGCTTGAGCAGCGTGCGGTCCTTCGCGCTCAACGGTTCGCCCTCGGAGGCGTTGATCACCACCACGGACGATCCCTCGGCTCGTTCGGCGACCGCCGCCCACTTGCGCCAGGTCGGAAACCATGCCCCTCCACGGCCCCGCAAGCCGCTCTGCGCGAGTGTGTCCACCAGCCACTCGCCCCCTTCCGGGCGGGGCCCAAGGCGCCGATGGTGGTCGTCGATGCGCTCGTACCCGGCCCGTTCGTCCGGTCCGGTTTTGAGGCGGCAGGCAGCTGCCTGACGAGATCCGGCCGGCGCGGTGGCGCCCACCGCCCCGCCGCTCAATTCAGCGGTCCAGAGGTCACCAGCTGCCCGGTGATCTGACCGCCCGCGCGCACCGCGGAAGCGGCGCCGTAGAGAGCGATGGTGAGGCGGGTCGCGCCGCAGACCGCATACAGCGCGGCGGCGGCGGTCGCCGGCACGGTGCAAAGAACACGGACGTCCCGGGCGATGGTGATCACCGGAAGCGTCTCTTTCGTGTACGGAGATCGGATCGTGACCGTCAGGGCCGTGTCAACCATGTCCCTCATCGAGATCTGAGTTCCACCGTGGCCACGCACCATGACGCCGGCCAGCGGATCGCTGAAGCCACCCGGACCGGGGTGCACCGGGCCCGCCTTGGCGGCCACCTTCACCGGAGTACCGGCCTTTGCCGCCCATCCCACCTGGAACGGGCCCTGGTACGCCCAATTGCCGGCGATGAACAGGGCGACGGCCGCCGCCAAAGCCGCCGTGACGCGAAGCGGCAAGGTCGCGAATCGGCCATACCAGAGGCGCTGAGCCAGGGCTAGCGCCACCGCGACAACGCACGAAGCGACAACCCCGATCAGCCACGGCGCCTGCGCATCCGAGCCGGTGCCCACACCGTGGACCACCGCCAGCGGCCAGGAGGCGTAGGCCGCCCAGTGGATGAGGCGCCAGGTGCGCGGCCCGATCTGCTGCCGCAGCGCGCTGGTCGCGGCCACCGCCACAAGGATCTCAGCGGCGACCACACCAAGCCCGAGCCACACCGGTCGGTAGGCGGCTCCCACCGGCACGACGGCGTCGCGCACGCTGATCTGGGCGTAGGGGTCGAGCACCGTGGTCAGGATGTGGGCGGCGAGGAGGACCACGGCGATCAGGCTGAGGTTGCGGTGCAGATCAGCCGTCACGAAGCGGGGGGTTGGCCCGCCGCCCCACCGCTTGACCGTCCCGACGCCGAGCACGACCGTGGCACTCAACACGATGAGCGTGGTGATGCCAAGCCCACGGGTGGCATACCAGTACCAGCTTGGCCCGGTGCTTGCCGTCGAGGCCAGGAGAAAGTGTGCGCTCACGGCCTCAGGCGCTCCAGCCGCCGGCAAAGCGAACACCGCCGTCGGTATCGACAAGACGCGACGGAAGCTTGAGATCGTCCAGCCAGGCCATCGCGCGCTCGCCCATGATCACCGCCGCGGTGGACGCGGCATTGGCCTCGACACATGTGGCCGCAGCCACGGTGACCATGGCCCAGGGGGTGCAGGCTGGCAGGCCGGTCGAAGGATCGATGATGTCGTGGAGCTCGACTCCCCCGCGGCGCCATCGTCGCGCGGTCGTGCCGGAGGTCGCGAGACCGCCGTCGAAGACGACGACGTCGTGCCATTCGTTCGCGCCCACGACCGCAGCGACCCGCACCGGCCATCCACCTTCGGGCAGCGGTCCACGGACCGCGATGTCGCCGCCGCACTCGACTGCGACCGACACACCAAGGCGGTTTGTCACCTCAGTGGCAGCGCGATCCGCCGCCCATGCCTTGCCGCTCGCCCCGAGGTCGACGGAAACGCCCGGCGGAAGCCGCACCGTATGCGCCCGCGGGTCGTAAGACAGCGCTCGCCACCCAACCACATTGCGGACGCGAAGTTGCAGTGCCGGTCCATCGCTCGGGAGATCTCGGAAGGTCACGGTGTATCCCGCCTCCCGGACGCACGCACCGACCGTGAGGTCCACGAGGCCGTTCGTCATCTCGGCTGTCTTCAGCGCAGCCACGATGGCCTCTTCGAGTAGAGGAGACAGCACGATCTCACCGTCGCCGCTCCTGCCGTTGAGGCGGGAGAGTTCGGAGTGCTCCCGGAACCGGCTGCAGACTTGATCGATCTCTTGGATCTGCTCCTGGACGATGGCCATCGCTGCCGGAAGGGCGCTGCTCTCGTCCACTACCACCGTGGTGATCGTGCCCATCGCCGCGAAGGAGTCGAAGGTCAGCATGGATGCGAGGGCGTGGAGTGGCAGACCGGTGCTGGCGGTGGTAGGGGCGCCGGTCCGGGAGCCTGGCCCGGCCCACTCGGCACCCGTGCGTATGTCGAGCCGCCAGATGCTGCGCGATGAACCACGTGGACGATGACCTTCCGTGGAGCCTGGACCGGCGCCTTGGCCACCGGCACCGCCGGCGGCGCATTCTCCGCGGCGACCGGCTTGCCCGAAAAGTACATCGCAGCCATGGTCGAGAAGACCCCGGTCAGGGCCAGGGCGCCTCCGATCCCCCCCACGGTGGCTCCGCGAATCAGGCGATCAGCCCGATCTCGAATGGTTGGCCTGGATCGCTGGTACATCAGCCGTCGCCTCCCCCACCGTCGCCGCTCCCGCCATCGTCGCCACCGACCGGTTGCGGCGTCGGCTGCCTCAGGGGTGTTGGTTGGAGAGGCGGCGAGGACCATGTCGCCGGCGGCGGGTCGGTGACGTAAACCACTTTCTTGAGGGGCCGCACCGGAGGGAAGAGGGTGCGTGCTGCGATCGGCGTGGCGGGCGCTTCAGCGCGAACGGCGACGACGTACGGATGCAAGCCGGCGAACGGTCCTATGCCGATCGCTGCTGCCATGGCCGCCACAAGACCTGCGCCGACCGTAAGCGCAATGAACGGAGCGGGGCGACCGCGGGCTGGCATCTCCACCACGCCCGGCTCGACGGACGCATAGGTGACGGGCTGGCGAATACTCATATGAACCTTCCTCTCCGACCGCCGGTCGGTGCGTTGGTGAATAGATAGACGCACGAGCCGGACTAAGTCGGAAGCAGTCCGTTATGCCAATGTGTATTCATGAGCTCGCTGCCCAACCTGCCCTTGATCCTCCTCCCCCTCGTCGTGATCGAGCTCGGCCTGGTTGTGTTTTCGCTCGTCGACCTCTTCAAGCCTGAACGGCGCGTCGTCGGGGACAGCAAGCTGGTCTGGGCGCTTGTCATCGTCCTCGTCGGCACGATCGGACCCATCCTGTATCTGTTGGCCGGCCGGAAGCAGACCTAGGGAATTGGAAGCCGCGATCCTCTGTCACGGCCTCGTCAAGCGCTACGGCGATATCACGGCGGTGGACCGGCTCGACCTCGAGGTGCCTGCAGGATCCCTGTTCGGCTTCCTGGGTCCGAACGGGGCCGGCAAGACGACCACGATCCGGCTGCTGACCGGCCTCGCATGGCCCACGTGCGGGCGAGCGGTCGTGGCGGGACTCGATCCCGCCCGGGGTGACATCCAGCTTCGCCAGCGCATCAGCCACCAGGACCAGCAGTCGAAGCTGTACGGCTGGATGAACGGCCGCGAGCTTCTCGAGTTCGTCGGTCGGCTCTTCGGTTTGCGGGGATCCGACCTCAGGTCACGCGTCGATGAGGCGCTGGAGAAGACCGGCCTCGTTGAAGCTGCCGGCCGGCGCGTGGCCGGCTATTCGGGTGGAATGCGCCAGCGGCTGAACCTGGCGCAGGCGCTGATGAACCGTCCCCAGGTCCTGTTCCTTGACGAGCCCGCCAGCTCGCTCGATCCGGCCGGCCGCCACGAGGTCCTCGACCTGCTGGCGGACCTGCGCGGCCAGGTTACCGTCTTCATGTCCAGCCACATCCTGGAGGACGTAGAGAAGATTTGCGACCGCGTCGGCATCATCGACCGGGGCCGCCTGATCGTGGACGCCACGATGGCGGATCTGCAGGCGAGGTTTGCTGAGCCGCTGTTCGTGATCGAGCTCGATCCGGGCCAGGTTGCCGCCGAGGCGGATTTGATCGCCCTCTTGAAGCAGTCGTCCTTGATCAGCGGCATTGGGCGTGACGGAGCGACGCTTCGGGTCGGTGTGAACGATGCCTCGCGGGCTGGGCCCGAGATTCTTAGGATCCTCGCCACGACCGGAGTCTCCGTCGCCCGGTTCGAGCGGCTGCGGCCCAGCCTGGAGGACGTCTTCCTGCGACTGGTCCCGAGCAATCGGGCACCCGAAGGTCCCGGATGACCGGCTTTGCCGTCCTGCTCAAGAAGGAGATCAAGGAGCAATGGCGGACCGGCCGGCTCCCAGTGGTGGTGGTGATCTTTCTGCTCTTCGGGCTCGCGTCGCCGGTGCTTGCCAAATACACGCCGGAGATCGTCAAGCTGGCCGCCGGCTCGATCGACATTCACGTGCCCACGCCGACGACAAACGATGCGGTCGCTCAGCTGATCAAGAACCTGAACCAGGTCGGGGTTCTCACCGCGATCCTGCTCGCGATGGGCAGCGTTGCCGGGGAGAAGGAATCCGGCACGGCAGCTTTCGTTCTGGTCAAGCCGGTGAGCCGCTTTGCATTCCTCGGCGCAAAGTTCAGCGGGCTCGCCATCACCATGGCGGCCGCCGTCCTCATCTGCGGCCTGGCTGCCTACCTGTACACCGACCTGCTCTTCGCACCTCTTTCGGTGCTTGGATTTGGAGCCGCTTGCCTCGTCATTCTCCTGGGGCTACTCGAGATTGCGGCCGTGACGTTCCTTGGCAGCACGTTGGTGCGGTCCTCAATCCCGGCCGCCGCCATCGGCGTGGTCGCTGTGGTCGTGGCGGGCATCGTCTCCTCGCTGCCCCGCGTCGGTCAGTTCACCCCGTTCGGCCTGAATGAGCTGGCAAGTGACCTCGCCGTTCAGCAAGTGGGGACAGGGTGGGATTGGCCGGTCATCGCCAACGTCGGTTTCGTGGTGGTCGCCCTGGCGGCGAGCTGGATCGTCTTCCGACGGCAGGAGCTGTGAAGCACGCCCAAGAGCCTCTCGCCGGCGTCCACCAGACTCCACCGAAATTCACCAGCCAAGGCGCCAAAACCGCGTTGTCGATCGTTCGCAACGTCTAATCCGCTGGGAGCAGAGGCTCGCTTCCTCGCCGCTTCGCTCGCGCCCGCTCGTCCCGCTGCAGACCGAGACCATGGTTGAGAATGAAGTCGCTTCGGCGCTCGTAGGCGCGGGAGATCTCGGCCGAGGTTCTGAGAACCTGGATGGGCGGCATCCGCTGTAGCACTTCAGTCTCAAGCGCCTCGCGCCAGCCTGGGCCGTCAACGACGGCCGACTCGAAGCCATCCAGGCCATGGCCGGAACCCAGCCACGACTTGAGGGCGAGCGCCGCAACCACCGTCCAGGTGATCGGCGCCTCCGGGCGGTTGGTACCAGCGATCTCTTCTGGCTGGGAAGTCCGTGGGGCGCTGCCCCGGAAGTCGTACATCACGCGCTGGTCAGGGCTTACGTAGAGGAACTCGACGTGGGCGCCGGCGACATTGACGGCATTGATTAGGCGGTTGCCGAGCTGCTGGGCCAGCCGCGCCAGCCCCTGGCGTTCAAGGCCCCTGGCCACATCGAAGGTTTCCTTCATCCAGACGGTCCATTCGCCGTGATAATCCTGAAAGTCGACCAGGCCGGCTTCGCTTGCCGCACGGCACCTGATTCCGACCTCGGTCACGAAATCGTGTCCGCAGATCCGACGCACGATGGCGGCGACGTAGCGTTCCGCGTCCGAAAGACCGTCGAAGATTGCGGTGTCGAGTATTAGCGCCCCGTTTGACGCGATGCTGTCGATCCAGCGCACCCGACCCTCGCCGTCGCGGTCGAGCCCCATCGCGAAGAACTCCTCGCCGCGCATCCAGAACTGTTCGATTACGCGCTGCCGGAGTGCCTCAGCTCGATCTCTCCAGACCGGGTTCGCGAACAGCCGAGCCGCGCCCAGGAGCGCGTCATAGGCGTAGCCCTGGACCTCGACCGCGGCAATCGGCGCGTCCCAGTTGGCAATGCCGCCGTCGATGTGGATATAGGAGGTGCCGGAATCCTTCCAGACCTGGAACGGAATCCCGTCCGGGTTCCGGCGCCGGAACTCGACGAACCCGAGCGGCGAAGAGTCCATGCTCCGGACGACCCAATCTAGCGCGGCCAGCACACTGTCGCGGAGCGCGACCGTGCTCCCGTCCTGGCGCACGATTGGTTCGGCCAGGATCCCGTCGCCATGGTTGGCACAAAAGGCCGCAACCGCGCGGACGAATAGTGGAGTCGCATCGACGCTCCCGTAGTAAGTCAGGGTCGTCGCATCGCCACCCCATCGGCTCGCCAGCTCGCGCAACCGATTCTCTGAGTCCGGCGGGACTCGCCGGCCCGCGACGAAAAGTTTGCGGTGCTCGTGGTGGATCTTGCCCGGTTCCTCCTCGTTGCTGTGGGGTCCGATCGGCGCCTCAACCGTCCCCTGGAGCCGCGCCAGCGACAGGATGATGTCGCGCGCGAGGCCGGGGCGGAGGCGGACCAGGGTCTCGGCGCAACTCGCCGAGTCGCGGCCGAA
>OCZT010001248.1_pt1 | contig 26401 bp, 20 predicted proteins | sample 1539031 | NCBI WGS metagenome assembly OCZT01 (sample SAMEA3539308, study PRJEB22396) | soil metagenome | biome: tundra; feature: field; material: soil | place: USA | collected 2010-05 | depth 0.15 m | reverse complement strand
GCAACCAGTTTTTGATCAAGCTCGACGACGTGCCCATGATCGGTTCGCCGGACTCACCGCACGTCATCGTGTATCTCTTCGACTACACCTGTCCTCATTGCCGCGCCTTGCATTCCATTCTCGTGCAGACGTGCCAGCAGTTAACCAACCAACTGGGTGTCGTTTGTTTGCCCATGTCGCTATCCTCCCAGTGCAATCCGTTCATCCCGCGAGCAACGTCCCACGCCGATTCGAACTCCTGCGAATATGCGCGCCTGGGTTTGGCGATCTGGCGGGCCAAACCCGAAGCCCAGCGCCAGTTTGATGACTGGATGTTTGCTCCCGTGAAACCACCCCCGTTGAAGCAAGCCGAGGAATATGCAGCGCAACTGGTCGGCGCGGACAAGCTGGAGTCTGCCCTCGCGGATCCGTGGATACAGCAACAAATCTTGACCGACTGCCGGCTTCACCGTGCCAACTGGCTGGCCGTTGACAGCTCGGCGATGCCCCAATTGATCCTGGGTAACGCCGTGAGTTCCGGCCCGCTCAACTCGGTCGAGCATCTCCTGATCCTGCTCAACAGGTATCTCGGCATGGACGTGGGACTTAATAGGCGGTAGATGGCCCATGCCCGGTCGGAGCGCCGTCCGTTCCTCCTCGCCCGGAAATCGCGCCAACCGCTCCTCCAGCGGCCTCGAATATTGCGGCGAAGCCCAACCGCCAGCGCCCGCACCCGCGCCCGCCACGGTGCCGGCCATCACCAATGTGGTGCTTTCGGCAGAAGAACGCGCGGCCGAGATTGACCGCCTGCAGGATTGGTCCATGAATGACGACGCCGAATCCCTGAACCACATTGTGGCCGACCTGACCAGCCCGGAAAAGGAGATCCGTGAGGCCGCGATTGAAGCCACCAAGCAGTTCGGCAGCCCCAAATGCCATTCCGTCCCTGAAAGCCGCCGCCGACAGCGCGGAGAACATTGAAGACAAGATCGCCTGTCTGGAGGCCGCCAATTTTCTTTCACTGCCCAGCATGGAGATCACGCCGACAACCCTGGAGCAAGCAGCCAAACTGCGAGCCAAGATGGAGGCCCGCCGGCAGGCGCAAAGTCAACCGGACGCTTCCGGCCAGAATCCACAAGCCACGCCCGGGCAAAACCCGTCGGCGGCACCCAATAATAATTGAAGCGGTCAAATTCCCCTTTTGATTCACAAAACCTTCACTGCCGACACCAGCGACTTCACAAACGCGCCCACGCGTTTCACCAGTTCCGGCGATTTGCCGTGTTTGGCAATTTGATTCACCACCGCGCTGCCCACGACAACGGCGTCCGACGACGACGCGACAAGTTTCGCCTGCTCGGGATTCGAGACACCAAAGCCGACGGCCACCGGCAATGATGTGTGCGCGCGGATTTTACCGACTTGTTGCGCAAGATTCGTCGCAACCTGCGCCTGCATCCCGGTAACGCCTTCGCGCGAGATGTAATAAATAAACCCGGTGCCGCGTTTCACGATAAACTCAATCCTGTCTTCCGGCGTTGTCGGCGCGACGAGATAAATGTGGCACAAACCGGCCTGGCGCATCAGCGATTCGTAATTGTCCGATTCCTCCGGCGGCAAATCCAGCACCAGCATACCGTCCACGCCCGCCTTCGCCGCGTCTTTGATGAACCGTTCCAAACCGACTTTGTGAATCAGGTTGAAATAAATGTAGAGGACAATCGGGATTTGCGAGTGCTTGCGCACAGCCACCACGGTTTCAAGAACTTTTGGCGGAGTTGTCCCGGATTCGAGACCGCGTTGCGCGGCGAGTTGATTTACCAAACCGTCGGCGAGCGGATCGCTGAACGGCACGCCAAGTTCCAGCACGTCCACGCCCGCCTGGTCAAACGCGAGCGCGAGCCGGCGCGTGGCCTCCAAATTCGGATCGCCTGCGCCGATATAGACGATGAAACCCTTTTTGCCTTCGCGCTTCAGGCGCGCAAAACGTTCCACGATGCGATTCATGTGGCGGAGAGTTTACCCCGGAGGGACGAGTTACACGAGTCCCAAACTCGCCAAATTAATTCGGAGGGACGAGTTACACGAGTCACCGATTCATTGGCGGTTCCAGGCGAAATGGATTTTGGGATTCGTGTAACTTGTCCCTCCGAAACGAAGTTTATGCCGGTTCATGCCATTGGAGAACATTCAGTTCGCCTTGATATGGCCAGTCTTCCCAACGCGCCACCAAACCGGCCTTGACGGGGTTTTCAACGATATAGAGCCATTTCTGGTGATAACTCTCACCGCTGCGAAGTTGCCGGTCAAAAAAATCTTTTTGCCAAATGGGTTTGTCGCCAGCGCGCGGCCAGCGGCGCGTTACCTCAGCACGCCAGAATTCCATCCAACGTTTGAGAGGCGTCACCGGAACACGCACCGGGGCACAGAAAAAGTGGACATGATCCGGCATAACAACATGGCGCCCCACCAGCCAGTGATCCGCTTTGCGCCATGCTTCAAGCAGGAGTCGGTAAATGTCTGCGTTGGCAAGCAACTGGCGGCGGTCAACGACATTGCAACTGACATATTGAATGACCGTTTGATTTGGAAATTCCATTGTCGGCAAGTGCGGTAATCGCTTTCTACCAGGATATTGCAATGGTCCGTTCATTTTCTTCGGAAGGACGAGTTACACGAGTCCCTCAATTGTCTCATCTCAACATCCAAAGCCAAGTTTAATTAGGGACTCGTGTAACTCGTCCCTCCGATAGATTTGACCGCAAGGCGCTTTTTCCGCATTATTGCGGCATGGCAAGCACCTTCGGGCAACTGTTCCGCATCACGACGTGGGGCGAATCCCACGGCGGTGGCGTGGGTGTGGTTGTGGACGGCTGCCCGCCGCGCCTCCGGCTCAGCGAAGCCGACATTCAGCCCGATTTGGACCGTCGCCGGCCCGGACAATCCAAAATTGTTTCGCCGCGTCAGGAATCCGACACGGTGCAAATTCTTTCCGGCACGTTTGGCGGCAAAACGCTTGGCACGCCGATTTGTCTATGGGTCAAAAACGAAGATGCCCGGCCCGAAGCCTATGCCGAAATGAAGACGAAGTTCCGCCCGTCGCACGCGGATTTCACTTATTTTGCCAAATACGGCATTCACAACTGGCAGGGCGGCGGCCGCGCCAGCGCGCGCGAAACGGTTGGCCGTGTGGCTGCCGGTGCGATTGCGAAGAAAATTTTACGCGAACGATTCGGCGTCGAGACTCTGGCCTACGTCAAACAAGTCCAGCGGCTCGTCGCCGACGTAAACCCGGACGAAGTCAAACTCAAGGACGTCGAGTCGAACATCGTCCGTTGCCCCGACCAGACGGCGGCGAAAAAAATGATCCGGCTCATCGAAAAAATGCGGCGCGCGGGCGACACCGTCGGCGGCATCGTCGAAGGCATTGCGCGCGGCGTTCCCGCCGGCTGGGGCGAACCGGTGTTCGACAAACTCGAAGCGGATTTGGCGAAGGCGATGTTGAGTCTGCCCGCGTCGAAGGCATTTGAAATCGGCTCCGGCTTCGGTGGCATCACGCTCACCGGACGCGAGCACAATGATCCGTTCCGCGCGAAGCACGGAAAGGTTTTTACGACGACGAATTTTTCCGGTGGAATTCAGGGCGGTATTTCCAACGGGCAGACGATTTTCTTTCGCGTCGCGTTCAAACCCGTGGCCACCGTCATGCACGAGCAGGACACGGTGGATGTGCAATTTCACAACACGACACTGAAAGGCCGCGGCCGCCATGACCCGTGCGTGTTGCCGCGCGCGGTGCCGATGGTGGAAGCGATGACCGCGCTGGTGCTCGTGGATCACGCGCTCCGGCACAAGGCACAATGCGGTTGACCCCGAAGGCCTTCGGAGTTGATTTTTACCACGGCAGAAGCGATTTTATTCAACCAAACGAACAATATGGCAGAGAAAAGTATCAACGAAGTTTCGCGCGAAGCGCGCTTGCTGTTCGTCAAGGCCAACGAAGCCGTGCAACGGGAAAATCTGGATTACGCCATCACGCTGTTCAACCAGGTGCTGGAAAAAGAGCCGGGGTTTTTTGAATGCCGCAAGGCGCTGCGCGCGGCGCAGTTCCAAAAATGCGGCAGCGGCGGCGGATTCTTCAAGAAAATGTGGAGTGGCGCCGGCTCCTCGCCGCAGGTCGCCAAGGCCAAAATGGCATTGAACAAAAATCCCGCCGAGGCCATGGCCATCGCCGAGCAGATTTTGAACGGCGACCCGAACAGCTCCGCCGCGCACCGAATCATCGTGGAAGCGGCGAACACATTGGAATTGCCGCACACAGCGGTTTTGTCCTATGAAACGCTGTCGAATAATTCGCCGAAGGACAGGGATTTGGCGATTACATTTGCCCACGCGCTGGCCGCGGCGGGTGACGTCAGCGAGGGAGAACACAACCGCGGGGAACAAATCCTGATGGACCTTTTGCGCGAGACGCCCAACGACGGCGAGTTGAATCAGGCGCTCAAAGATTTGTCCGCGCGCAAGACGCTGGACCAGGGCGGCTACGCCGCGCTCGAAAGCGGCCAGGGTTCCTACCGCGACATTTTGAAAGACAAGCAGCAGGCCGTTTCGCTGGAACAGGAAAAGCGCGTCGTGAAGACTGAAGATGTGGCCGAACGGCTCATCGGCGAATACGAGGCGCGGCTGCAGACCGAGCCGAATAATCTCAAGCTGGTGCGCCAGCTCGCGGAACTTTACGCGCAGAAAAAACAGTTCGCCCGCTCACTCGCGCTTTACGACCGCGTCAAAAATTCGGAGATGGGCAATGATCCGTCACTCGAACGCTCCATTGCCGACACCATTGTGCGCCGGTTCGACCATCAATTGGAGCAACTCGATCCTGCCGCGCCGGATTACACCGAACAGTCGGCGAAGCTCCAGGCGGAGAAACTGAATTTCCAGGTCACCGAATGCCAGAAGCGCGTGGAAAAATACCCGACGGACCTGGCGATTCGGTTTGAGATGGGGCAGTTTTATTTTCAAACGGGCAAAATCACCGAGGCGATTCAGGAATTTCAAAAGGCGAAGAACAATCCGCACAAGGGTCTCGCCGCGATGAACTACCTCGCCCAGTGCTACGCAAAGCGCAAGATGTTCGACATCGCCGCGCGCACGCTTCAAAGCGCCATCAAGGAAAAGCCCGTTTTTGACGAAGAGAAAAAGGAACTTGTCTACAATCTCGGCTGCGTGCTCGAAAGCATGGGCAAAAAAGAAGAAGCCATCGAGCAACTCAAACTCATCTACGAAATGGACATCGGCTACAAGGACGTCGCGGCCAAAGTGGATGCCTTCTATGCCGGGCAGTAAGGGATTTTCTCGACGCAGTCAACGACGTCCGGCAAAGCCGGAGGGCTTCCTGTTCGACTAAAGGCGTTTTTCGTCCGCGTCAATCACATCCACAAAACATTTGATGTCGTCGCGGTTTCCCGCGCCACACTGTTCCTTTCGCATTTTAAGCCGCGCCACAGCTTGCACGTCGTTGGCCAGAGGCCGGCTTAACAAATCTTTTGCGTGCGCGGCTTTTTCGGCGGGAGATTTTTTCACGCTGTTGCGAACCCAGTCGCAGACTTCGCCGTCGGTGATGGATTTTTTCACCACGTCAATCATTTGTTCATGCGTGACGCCGGCATATTTGAGCCACATGCCGTCAAAGCCTTTGCCCAGATTCTCCTGATAATCGGCGTGCAGTTTGCCAGCGAGGTGCAAGCGGATTTTGTCAATGTAACGCGGCAGGTAACTCCAGCCGTCCATCGTTTCGCGCGGGCTGCGCGGGTAAATGATGTTGCTCATGGGCGAATTATCCGTGGCCCACCGGGGCATGTCAACTTCACCGAACGCCGGGCCGCAAAAAGGTATTGCGTGAGGCGTGTTTCGTGGTCGCGATCACTCTGCCGGAGCAAATCACGCAACCCATAACATGCCTTGCCAGTGTCTTCCGCATCGCTCATTTTGAATCCATGAGCGGAACTCACAAGATATTTGACTACGACGTGGCCATTCTCGGTGGTGGCAGCGCCGGTTACGCCGCGGCGCGAACGGCAGCGGGCGCAGGCTTAAAAACCGCCGTCATCGAGGGCGGCGAAGAAGTCGGCGGGTTGTGCATCCTGCGCGGTTGCATGCCCACGAAAGCGCTGCTTTACGCCGCCGAAGTCATGCACCTGGCCAGCCACGCCGGGCCATGGGGCATCCGCGCCGAAAACGTAAGCTTCGATTTCGCGAAGGTGATGGCGCGCAAGGACGCGCTCGTCAAGGATTTTGCGGATTATCGCCGGCAACAACTCGCCGGTGGCAAATTCAAATTCATCCGCGCCAATGTCCGGTTTCTTGATCCACACACGGTTAAACTTGGCCGGGCCGATCCCGCTTTGCGGGACCAGGACGCGCGGCAGCGTGTCCCTGCCAAAATCTCCGCCGCGCATTTCATCATCACCACCGGCTCCGTCGTCGCGCCACCGCCCCTGCCCCAGCTCCGTGAAACCGGCTATATCACCAGCGATGACGCGCTCACGCTCACCCGGCTGCCGGAATCGCTCATTGTCCTCGGTGGCGGGGCGATTGCGTGCGAGTTTGCGCAATTTTTCGCGCGGTTTGGCGTCAAGGTCACGCTCATCCAGCGCAGCAAACACATCTTGCGTGAATTCGATACCGAAGCGGCGGTGGAAATTGAAAAGGTTTTCCGGCGCGAAGGCCTTGAGATTTTTACGAACACAAAACTCACTGATGCGAAACGTGATGGTGGATTGAAAACCGTTTCATTTCAGCATGAAGGCAAAACTGTTTCGGTCTCCGCCGGGGAAATTTTGTTCGCGCTGGGCCGCGTGCCGAACACGGCGCTGCTCGATCTCGACAAAGCCGGGGTTATCACCGGGCGTGGCCGCATTGTCGCAAACGAGTTGATGCAAACGAGCGCACCGCACATTTACACGGCTGGCGATTGCACTGGACCGCATGAAATCGTTCACCTGGCCGTGCAGCAAGGCGAGATTGCGGCACACAACATCGCGCAGCCAGGTCGTCCACGAAAAATGGATTATCGGTTGTTGATTTCGGTTGTTTTCACCGAACCACAAGTGGCCTTCGTGGGATTGACGGAAAAGGAAGCGCAGGCGCGCGGCATCCCGTATCTGGCCATGAGTTATCCGTTCAATGAACACGGCAAATCGATCATCATGGAAGCCAGGGACGGTTTCGTAAAATTGCTGGCCGACCCGAAATCAGGCGGGATTCTCGGCGGCGCCTGCGTCGGACCGGTGGGCGGCGAGCTCATTCATGAAATCGTCATGGTCATGGCCAAACGAATGACCGTTCACGAACTGGCCGCAACACCCCATTACCATCCGACCCTCGCAGAAATCTGGACCTATCCGGCGGAAGAACTGGCCGCGCAGATTTCTGACGTGCCGGCCACCTGGCGCGGCGCGCCAGAATGAGTTGCGAAACATTCTTAATTACCTTCAAGTTGATTGCCCAGCCAGAACCGGCGCCGGCGCGGGAGCGGCGTTGGTTGGGACGGGAAGAGGCGGTTGCTGGTCCTTGGGAGAAGCATCAAGGGTATTCCGAATCAGTTGGGCCACTTGGTTCGGTTGATAGGGTTTCGCCAGAAAGATGTTGTCGCCTTGAGTAAAATCTTTTCCCGTCAGCGCGGAACTATAACCGCTGGCGTAGATCACTTTGAGTCCGGGCTTTCGCCTTTTCAATTCCGCGGCCAAGTCAGTGCCCGTCATGCCCCCGGGCATGATCATGTCGGTCAGGAGCAAATCAACCTGGCCGTTGCTCTCGTCCCAAACCCGCAAAGCCTCGACACCCGAGGAAGCGATCAAAACCCGGTATTGATATTGCTGGAGAATCTCCCGCACCAGTTCCAACAGTCCAATTTCATCCTCAACGAGCAGAATGGTTTCTTTGCCTCCCCGGATGTTCTCGGATTTAACGGACGGATCGGCGGGTGCATCGCCGGCTTTCCCGGCCACCGGAAGAAAAACTTTGAAAGTGGTGCCGACGCCAACTTCGCTTTGGACTTCAAGCCAGCCATGATGTTGTTTGACAACGCCATAAACGGTGGCCAGTCCCAGCCCCGTTCCTTTGCCGACTTCCTTGGTCGTGAAAAACGGTTCAAAAATCCGCTGCAACACCTTGGGTTCCATGCCGCAACCGGTATCCGTCACGGTCAGGCAGACGAACCAACCCACATGGGCTTCGGGGTACTGTCGCAAGTAGGCGGCGTCAATTTCAGCGGCGGAAGTCGCAATGGTGAGTTTGCCGCCCTTGGGCATGGCGTCACGCGAGTTGACCGCCAGATTCATCACGATCTGCTCCACCATACCGGTGTCCGCCTGGATGCACGGCAGGTCCGGCTGACAGTGGGTTTCCAGCGTGATGTCCTCACCGATCAGCCGCGGAAGCATCCCTTTCAAATTGTGAAGCACCGCATTCAAATCGAGAATCTTCGATCGAAAAATCTGCTTGCGACTGAACGTGAGCAATTGCCGGATGAAACTGGCCGCGCGCTCCGCTGCCGCGGAAATTTGCTTTATTGATCTTGTCGAGCTGGCGCCCGGCGGAACGGCGTTGAGCAACAACCCCGCGTGTCCCTGAATGACGGTCAGAATATTGTTGATGTCATGCGCCACCCCGGCGGCCAACTGGCCCACTGACTCCATTTTCTGTGATTGCCGCAGTTGCGCTTCCAGCATCAGCCGCTCGGTAATGTCTTCAACCGTGATTACCATTCCGTTAATCTCGCCGGCGGCATCGAAAAACGGCGTGGCATTGGTCGAGAGCAACGTGCGGCGGCTGTCGGAACGGTCAATTGCATGATGGAAGTCTTGCACCGGCTGGCCGGATTCGAGGACTTTTTTTAACGGCAGCGCCTGCCCCGGAAGCGGGTGGCCCTCCAGATCAGTCATCCGCCAGTCCAGAACGCTGCAAGTTCCACCGGTGATGGCGTCCTTGGACAGGCCGAGAACTTCTTCTGCCCGGTGGTTGGCAAAGGTAATTTTTCCAGCCTGGTTGGCGACGACGATGCCCACGGGGCTGGTTTCCATGATGCGGCTGATGAGATCCCGGTCGCGGCGGAGGTTTTCTTCGGCGTGCTTGCCTTTGATGGCATAGCGGATGGCGCGGTCGAGAATGTCGGCGTTGAGCTGGCCTTTGACCAGGTAATCTGCAGCCCCGGCCTTCATGGCCTGCATGTCAACCTCCTGGTCGCCCTGACCCGTCAGCAAAATCATTGGCGCCCGGGCATTGAACTGTTGTGATTCGCACAACAGTTCCAGTCCGGTCCGTTCGCCGAGGCGATAGTCCAGCAGATAAATATCGTGCTCACGGCGCTGGATGGCGTCCAACGCGCCATTATAATTGTTGACCCAGTCGAGATGATAGCGGCCCGCGATTCGTAAAATCAGATCGCGCGTGATGATATAATCATCCTCATCATCATCCACCAATAGGACTTTGACCGGGGCATCGGACATAAAGCGTTCAACTCTCGCCCGGTGGAAGTTCGACCACTTCGAACCAATATCGGCCGAGGACCTTGACCAATTCCACCAGCGATTTGAACGTCACGGGTTTGGTCACGTAGGAATTTACGCCCAGATCGTAGGTGCGCAAAATGTCCTCCTCCGCCTTGGAGGTGGTAAGGACGACGATGGGAATCCGGCGCAGTTCCGGATCCGCCTTGATTTCCTTGAGCGCCTCGCGCCCGTCTTTGCGCGGCATGTTCAGATCCAGCAAAATCAGCCCGGGCAATGGCGCATCCTTCTGATCGACGTAACGGCCTTGCCGGCGCAAATATTCCATCAATTCTTCGCCGTCTTCCACGCAATGGAGCACATTGACCAGACGGTTCTCCACAAACGCGTCTTGTGTCAGTTTACGGTCGTCCGGATCATCGTCCGCCAGCAGAATTGTAATCATTTTCCCTTCGGTTTTCATGGTTGGTTTTCCTTGTTCGTGGTGGTTTCCGTATTTTCGTCTTGTGCTTCTTTGGGATGAACCACAGGCAACGTCAAGATAAAAGTGGCGCCCTGCCCTGGTTTGCTTTTTGCGGTGATGTCGCCACCGTGATATAATGCAATCTTGCGAACAATGGCCAGCCCCATGCCTGTGCCTTCGTATTCATTGCGAGTGTGCAACCGCTGGAAGACATTGAATATCCGATCCAGATATTTTTCGTCAAAGCCGATGCAATTGTCACTGACCGTCAACCGGCAAAGTTTCTTTTCGGGCGCGCCGGGGTCGGGAATGATCTGCGCTTCGACTTTCACCACGGGCGGTTCTTCCGGGCGGCGGAACTTGAGCGCGTTGCCGATCAGGTTTTGCAACAACTGGCGCATCTGCACCGGCTCCGCGTCAATGACCGGGAGCGATCCCACTTCGACGCGTCCTTTGACCAGTTCGATCCGTCCCTCCAAATCATTCACCACTTCGCTGGCGATTTCGGCCAGATTAACCGGCGCAAAAGGATGTGCCTTGGTTGTGACGCGTGAAAAAGTCAGCAGATCGTTGATCAAAGTCTGCATCCGCACTGCCGCCTTCTGCATCCGTTCCAGATAATCAAGCGCTTCCGGCCCCAAGGCTTCACTGTTCTTTTCCTTGAGCCGTTCGCCGAAGACCACGATTTTTCGCAAGGGCTCCTGCAAGTCGTGCGAAGCCACATAGGCAAAATCTTGCAACTCGCGGTTGCTTCGTTCCAGTTGCGCGGCGAATTGGCGCAACTTTTCATCGCTTTTCTGAAGAGCCTCTTGCGCCAGTTTCATCTCATGGACATCACGGGTGATTCCCACTGTGCCCACAACCACGCCACGGTCGTCGCGCCAGAGCACCTTGGTGCTGAACGACCAGCGTTTTATGCCCAATTTGTCCCCGGGATTGCTTTTGTATTGTTGCTGATTGATTACGGGTTTGCCCGTTTCAATAATTTTCTGCTCATCGGTGTAAAACTGCGCTGCTAATTCGGGAGGGAAAAAATCAAAGTCGCTTTTACCAAACATATCCTGTGGAAGCCCGCCGAATGACTTTGCGTGCGCCAGGTTGTTCAGCACGAAACGCCCCTGCTTGTCCTTTGCATAGATGTAGTCCGGCAAATTATCAATCACCACCCGCAGCAAATCCCGCTCTTGCTGAAGTTTTGCGTTTTCCTGCGCAAGCCGCGCGTTGTCTTGCACCAGCTGTGCGTTGAGTCCCGCGCTTCCCGAGCTTTCCAAGCCATCCGCCGCCGGATGCCCGTTCGGCGAAGGCGGGGCAACTTCGGCTAATGGCGTTTCATTGTAATGAGTGGTTGTATTCATGGATAAAACGTTAACCCGATGAAAAGCAGTTTAAATACCCTTGTCCTCCGATAACGCCAGTTATTAGTTTAATTGCTATCCGGTTTGCAAGTTCAATCATTTGTCCCCAAATGGGACAACGTGCGCACGGAAACTATACGTCTCTCAAGCCGGTCAGCATGGAATTGATTGAGGCGACGCCGCATTATCATCCAACACTCGCGGAAATTTGGACTTATTCGGCGGAAAAATTGGCTGCACGGATTTTCCGGCCAATGATCACTTGGCACAGCGACGAACATGGTTCTGGTCGTCATCATATCACCGCATGAGTGGCAAGTGGAGCGGGAAAGTTGACAGAAAAATCAATCCGCTGTTGATTCCAAAAGCTTTTGAAACACTTCTTCCGGGGCGAAGCCGTGGAGTTTGACCACCTTGTGCCGCGACTTGTAACCACGCACCAATTCGACACGACCACGGGCGCAATCCAACTGCCTGGCCAGCAATTCAACCAAGGCTTCGTTCGCGGCGGCGTCCACGGGCGGCGCGGTCACTTTGATTCGCAGTTCGGCGCCCAGCGGCCCGCCGATTTCGTTGGCGGAAGCGCGCGGTTGCAATTTCACTGATAACAACACGCCGTCCGGCTGCGCGCGGAGAAAATTCGGAGTCGCCATAAACGCCGCCATTTTAGGCAACGGCAAACTATTTGTCGTCTGGATTTATGAACCGGAAGGTGAACGCCGCGAGCGCACCCGCGGCAAGGTTGGCGGCGAGATAAATCCACAGGTTCGACACTTTGGCGAGGTGCATGACGGTGATGCCGACGGCAACGGCGGGATTGAAGGCGCCGCCGGAAATGCCGCCGAGCGCAAACGCCATTGTCGTTACCGTGAAACCAATGGCGAGGCCATAATATGAATTGCCAGACGTGGCTTTGGCCGTGGCCACGTTCAGCACGACGTAAGCGAGCGCGAAGGTTCCGACCAATTCCGCAACCAGCGCGGGAAAAACGGTTATTCCCTTTGGCGTCACCGTTGGATCGCCTTTGAGATAAAGCACAAGCATCGCCGCCACGCCACCGCCCAATACTTGTGAAACCAAGTAGCCCGGCACGTCCGCCTTGGAACAACGCCCGCGCAACCAGACGGCTACTGTAACCGCCGGGTTGTAGTGGCCGCCCGACACGTGACCGCCGGCATAGACCATGATCATCAGCGCCGAGCCGATGGCCAGCGGGGCCAGGTCGCCGGCGGCACCAGGCTCAATGACCGTCATGCCAACGGTGAGCACCAGAAAGAATGTGCCGATGAATTCAACGAGATATTTTTTCATAAGCGCGATAAGTATAGTTGAACAGTTGGCGGTTTCAATTTTTTCCTGCCGGCAAAATGGGCGTCCGTCGTTTCAGGATTTGCAGCTCGGAGAAGGGTTGATTTCCGGACGGGAATTTTGCGGCCGGGTCTGGCGCCGGATAAACCCGGTCGTAATGGTCCTCAATCCACTGCATCAGTCTTGTCCCGTACCGGGGGTAATAACCAAAATAACCCACTCCGTATTCGACGGTGCTCCTTTCAAGGACCACAACATAATCGGGGCTATGCTTCTGGAAGGCCGCGACCATGTTGGTTTGGCCAAACACCTCCAGTTCCGGCGGAAGCCAGACGGGATAGGAAGTCGGGTTCACCCGACGACCCAGATAATTAATCATGGCTCCTTCGGGCAGGACCGCCAACGTCGCTTCCGGCGGAACATTCTTTTCTATCCAGGCCAGCGCAACCTCAACGTTGCCATGAAAAGGATCCACGGCGGGGCTGTACGCCATGATTTTGTCTCCATCGCTTCCCACGAGTACATTCTTCCGGAAATAATACGATTCCGAGCGTAAAAACATATGGCCAAAACCGGTCGCCAGGACCAGGCCGGCAGTGATCCGAAATAAATGGAAGCGGACCTGGTATTTTTGTTCCAGCAGCATTGGCAGCAGCCAGACGAACAGATACACCGCCCCCGCAAACGCCGGCATGGCCAGCGCAAATCCATAATGCGAAATCCGCGTGAAAAAACCCAGCTTGGCCAGCAACGCCAGGCCAAACACATTCCAAAGCAACGGAAAGAGCGCCCTTTGTTTTAACGTGACTCGAGAAGTCATCTTATAAACATCTTTTCTCGGAGGGGCGAGCTCTGCGAGCCCCTGAATTTCAGTGGAACAAGTCGAGTCATGGTCTCGTGGAACTCGGCCCTCCAGATTTAAGAAATGGGTTTTTCTGAAGTCCAGCCCAAGTAATACACAGGCGGACAAACCCAGCAATGGCAATGATCGGCCACAATTACCCCAATTTAAAACGATGGCCAAAACCAAAAGCGGGGAGACCAACAACGGCCAAACAACCCACGACGGTTTTATCCACTTGAACCTCGATTCCATCCCGCGCCGGAACGCCAGGGCGTAAATCGCGGTTGCCACCACGATGAAAATAAAATGCGCCACCATTTTTTCGAGATGAAGAAACGGCGCGTCCAATCCCAGGCACCACTGATAAAATGGATCCTGGGTAATGGACGTATGCCATAACGGCGCCCACGCAGAAATCACCGAGCGCGTGCTTGCCTGCCAACCTTCCACCCGCAGGAATAGCGCAAAAAAACTCAACAACGGGACCAGCCCGGCAAGCAAAAATGCCGCCAATGATTTCGCCGCAAAACCGGTTCGTTTGTGAAAAAAACCAACAACCAGAAAAGCCATCCCCGCGCAGACAACCAGCGCTAGGAAAATATCCGGCTTGGTCAGAAATACCAAACCGGTGCCAAAGCCAGCTGACGCAGCAAATCGAATTTGTTTCTTTTCAACCCAGCTCGACAACCACGCCACCGCCACGATTGAAAGCACCAGCCCGTGAAACACTTCGTGGCAATACGGCGTGACGTAGTTGTAATTGCCAATCAAACCGGAATGCTGGAACGCAAACACCAGCACAATGCCCAGACAGATCATCGTCGCCGTCAGCCGGTCGGCCGCGGCGAGAAAACGGCGGTAAATCAAAACCAGCATCCCCGCCGTGATTGCAAGATTTGCAAAAATCAGCGTCCGAAACGAAACGCCAAAAATTTTGAAGAGCAGCGCGTTGAAATACTGGGACAGCGGCCCGCCCGACAGATACATCACGTCGCGGTAAAGGACATCCCCTTCGGAAATCCGCCACGGCAGATAAAGCTGCATCCCGAAGTCAACGAGGATGTCAGGCCATTTGCGCCAGGAAAGCGCCGTGACCAGCGCAAACACACAGCCGACCAGCAACAACCCCAACCAGGCAGAATACCGAGACGCAAAATTATCCCAGCGGCATCTTTGATCAGTACTGTTCACCATGATTGGCTGGTTTCTTCATAAGCAGCATGAGTATAGTTGAGCAACGGATCGTTTCAATTGTTTCCTGCCGGCAAAATGGGCGGGCGCCGTTTCAGGATTTGCAGTTCGGAGAAGGATTGATTGTCGAACGGGGATTTCCCGGCCGGACTGGGCGCCGGATAGACCCGGTCGTAATGGTTGCCCAGCCACTGCGTAAGTTCCGTCCCGTAATGCGGGTAGTATCCGAAATAACCCACCCCGAATTCGGTGGTGCTCCGGGCAATGATCAAGACATAGTCGGGACTGTTTTTCTCAAAGGCGGCGGTCATGTTGGCTTGACCGAACACCGCCATCACCGGCGGGACCCAGACGAGGCAGGGAGTCGGGTTCACCCGCCGGCTCAGATAATTAATCATGGCTCCTTCGGGCAGGACCGCCAGCGTCGCGTCCGACGGAACATTCGTTTCTATCCAGGACAGCGCAACCTCAACGTTGCCATGAAAAGGATCCACGGCGGGACTATAAGTCATGATTTTATCTCCATCATCGCCCACGGATACATTTTTCCGGAAATAGTATGATTCCGAGCGTAAAAACATATGGCCAAAACCGGTCGCCAGCACCAGGCAGGCGGTGATCCGAAATAAATGGAAGCGGACCTGATATTTTTGTTCCAGCAGCACCGGCAGCAGCCAGACGAACAGATACACCGCCCCCGCAAACGCCGGCATGGCCAGCGCAAATCCGTAATGCCAAATCCGCGTGAAAAACCCCAGCTTGGCCAGCAACACCAAGCCAAACACATTCCAAAGCAACGGGAAGATCGCCGCTGGTTTGGTCGCCGCTTTCTGGTAATTCATCGCCAGCAACACACAGGTGCACAACCCCAGCAACGGCAAGGCCCGGCCACAATCCATCCAACTCAAAACAGCCGCCAAAATCAAAAGGGGGGAAACCAGCAGCAGCAAGACAATCCGCGGCGATTTTATCCACTTAAACCTCGATTCCACATCGCCCCGGAATGCCTTGGCGTAAATCATGGTCACAACAACGATGAAAATAAAATACGCCGCCATTTTTTCGAGATGCAGCAGCGGCGTGTTCAATCCCAAACACCATTGATAGTATAAATCCCTGACAACGGACGTATGCCATAACGGCACCCACGCTGAAATCACTGATTGCGCACTGGCCCGCCAGTCCTCCACCCGCAGGAAAAGCGCAAAAAAAGCCAGTAACGGGATGAGTCCAGCAAGCAAAAATGCCCCCAGCGATCCTGCCGCAAAACCGGCCCGACGGTGAGAAAAACAAACAATAAAAAAGGCCGCTGTTGCACAGACGGCCAGAGCCAGGAAAACGTCCGGCTTGGTCAAAAAGACCAGACCGGAACCAAACCCGGCGGCCACGGCAAATCGAACCTGCCTCTTTTCAACCCAATCCGACAGCCACGCCACCACCACGATGGATAATACCAGCCCATGAAACACCTCGTGGCAATACGGCGTGACATAGTTGTAATTGCCATTCAATTCGGAATGCTGGAACGCAAACACCAGCACAATGCCCAGACAAATCATCGTCGCCGTCAGCCGGTCCGCCGCCGCCAGAAAACGGCGGTAAACCAGCACCAACATCCCCGCCGTGATGGCCAGATTGGCAAAAATCAGTGTCCGAAACGAAACACCAAAAATCTTGAAGAGCAGCGCGTTGAAATATTGGGACAGCGGACCGCCGGTAAGATACATCACGTCGCGGTAAAGAACATCCCCCTCGGAAATCCGCCACGGCAGATAAAGCTGCATCCCGAAGTCAACGAGGACGTCCGGCCATCGGCGCCAGGAAAGCACCGTGACCAGCGCAAACACACAGCCGACCAACGCCAAGCCCGCCCAGCGCGAGCGGCACCATCCGGGAATTTGCGCCCGCCGGCCCGTCAAATTCTCCATTCCAAAATCTTCCGCAACGGAAACGTCCCGGTCAATCTTCAAACATTTGCCCCCAACTGCAGCCGGGGATCTGATTCCAGGATGCTTTTGAGATTCGCCCAGTTTGCCTCGTTCATGTCGTTGAACGCATTCAGATAAACCGCCACGGCTTCGGGCGGATATTTCGCGAGCAGCGTTTCAATCGCGGATTTCAATTTCACGTCGTCCATGCTCTCCGGCAAATTTTCAACCACGCCCTCCTCGTTTTTAATTCCCAGCGCGTTCAAAAAATCCACGAGCATGGCCTTGTGCTTTTTCAGCAACCAGGTGCGAATCAGGCTGCCCGCGACCAAATCCAGCGCGGGCCTGGCCAGGGTGGCGATCATGGCCGCGTGCCGCTGGGTTTTGGGCTGGCGCTCAAGGAAAACCGGGCGCAAGTGCCGCGCTTCGGCAACGGCGTTGAGCGTGGCGCGGTAAATCGGTTTGTCCGATTCAAAGGTGAACGTGATGATTTCGCCGGCCAGGTTTGGCGACATGAAGCCGAAGAGTTCGTGGGAAGTGAGCATGGAAATCAGAAGTTGGGAGTTGGGAGATAAAAGTCGGGTAATTTAATCAATGGTTGTCACGGAGATTATATTTTTTTTTGCCAGTTGTTCGCAAGCCTCCCGTTCCAGCAGCAAAGTTTTTCCAGCTTCCAATGCCAGCACGGAAATTCCGGCGTGGGTGCAGGTTTCCAGTGTCTGCAAGCCGAGGCAAGGGATGTCGAACCGCAGGTCATGATTGACCTTTGCCACTTTGACCGCCACTGCGCCGCCGTCCTTGCCGGCGAGTTCCCCGCCGCGCGCAAGACATTTGTCCGTGCCTTCAAACCCTTCGACCGCAAGCACGGCGCCTTTTTTTACGACGACGGTCTGCCCGATTTCCAAACGGGAAACCTCCCGGGCGATGCGAAAACCAAATTCCACGTCCGCGCGTTGTTCATCCGACAATTCCGGACCGAGATGAAAACCGGCTTGCGGCATGAGCGGTTTCAGCCACGGCGTCGCGTCAATCAATTCAACGCCGTCTTTTTTCAATTCATCCGCAATCGCGCCAAAAATCGTGTGGGCGTTTTTCTCTTTCAGCCGCAACAACAGCGACATCGCGCGCAAATCGGGTCGCAAATCATAAAGATTTTTCGGCGCGATTTGGCCGACCATGACACATCGCTTCACACCGCGGTCAGCAAACGCGGAAATCATTTTTGAAAGCTGGCCGACTTTGAGCCAGACGATTTCATCCACCAGTCCGGCCAGCGCGGGATCGGTTTCATTTTCAAAGGCAACGGCGATGAGCCGTTTGACTCCGGCGGCGCGCGCCTGCCGGGCAAATTCCAGCGGCAAGGAGCGGTTGCCGGCAATGAGGCCGAGAGATGCGGGCGCGGTATTCATCCGTGATTCCGGGCTTAGGATAACGAATCGACGAAAAGAAGCCAGCCTGCGATTTATATGCGCAAAAGTTTCTGTCCTGCTTCGGAACAGGATGTCTCATTCAATAAACTTAAAATGCGTGATGAAATTGGGCTGGCGCAGCGCCGGTAAAATTGAGTTTTCCCGTGTCTAAAAATCTGGCGCGCAAGGTGCTATGCGTAACAGCGATGTCATCATTGGAAAATATCTACAAAAAAATGGCGGCGGCGGCGGCTGGCGCGGATGCCCTGCACGAAACCACCCAGAAATTTGATTCGACACAGCACATCTCACCTGTGGTCGCGCACGAACTGAACAATATCATTGCAATCATTCGAGGCTACGCCGACCGTCTGCTGTTCAAGCACGGTGAAAATCCCGCGCTCGAACCGCACCTCAAGCTCATCTCCGAAGCGGCCAAACGCGCGGCAACCATCGTTCACGATGCCCTGCCGCCAAATCCAAGCCCGGCAGTCCGGCAAAATCCGCCGCCGTCGCAACCGCCCACCGCGTAACAGCGGTTTCTTCCTGACGCTGAAATATCGGCGATTCGTTTTGACGCTTTGCGTTTCATCGCGTAGCGTTTTGCTTCTATTTTCAACTGACTATTTGGGTTTACTGTGAACTTTTTAAAATGGATTATTCCGTCGAGGAACGAACGCGAAGTCAAAAAACTTCGCCCGGTTGTCGCCCAGATCAATGAGATCGAGGCCGGACTCCAAAAACTTTCCGACGACGAGCTGCGCCAGAAAACCGCCGATTGGAAGGCGCGCCTTTCGCAAATTCAGGACAAAACGGAGTTGGGCAGGGCGCTCAATGAGATCCTGCCCGAAGCGTTCGCCGCCGTCAAAAACGCCTGCCGCCGTCTCACCGAACGCAAGACGGAAATCATCGTGCGCGAGCATCCATTGCTCTGGGAGATGATTCCGTTCGATGTGCAACTCATCGGCGGTTACGGGCTGCACAGCGGGCGCATCGCCGAAATGGCCACCGGCGAAGGCAAAACGCTCGTCGCCACCCTGCCCATTTATCTCAACGCGCTCACCGGACGCGGCGTCCATCTCGTGACGGTCAACGACTACCTCGCCGCGCGCGACTCCGAATGGATGGGCGCGATTTACAAATTTCTTGGCCTGACCGTCGGCTGCATTTTGCACGACCAGCCGCCACGCGTCCGTCGCGAGCAATACAATTGTGACATCACCTTCGGCACGAACGCCGAGTTCGGTTTTGATTATCTCCGCGACAACGGCATGGCGGCGCGCAAAGAAGAACAGGTCCAGCGCGGTCATTACTTCGCCATCGTGGACGAAGTGGACTCCATCCTGATTGATGAAGCCCGCACGCCGCTCATCATCAGCGGCCCGTCCGTTCACACTTACGACGAGCAATACGGCCAGTGGAAGCCGCTCGTCGAATCGCTCGTCCGGGCCCAGGAACGTTTGTGCGCCCGGTTTTTGTCCGAAGCCGAGGCGCTGATTAAAAAGCTGAATCCGACCGATGGTTCAAACCCTCAAAATTCCGAAGCCCTCGAACATGAAATCGGTCTGCTCTTGTTCCGCGTCAAAACAGGCCAGCCCAAATCCGAAGGCCTGATGAAACTTCTGGAAGACCCGGAAAACCTCAAGTTGATGAACCGGGCCGAACTGGATTTGCACAAGGACCAAAAGAAAGTTGACCTATACCGGGAGAAGGAGGAATTACTTTTTGCCATTGACGAGAAAAGTTTCGAGGCCGATTTGACCGAAAAAGGCCGCAATTTTGTCAGCCCGAAAGACCCGGAGGCTTTTGTGCTGCCCGAACTCACCACGGCGCTGCATGAAATTGACGCCGGGCCGGAACCCGACGCGCGCAAGCGCATGGAAGCAAAGACGAAGGTGCAGCAGGACTTCGAGACCAAAGCGCAAAAGATTCACGCCATCTCGCAATTGCTCAAGGCTTACAGCCTTTACCAGCTCGACGTGGAATATGTCATTCAGGAGAACAAGGTCATCATCGTTGACCAGCACACGGGCCGTCTCATGCCCGGTCGCCGCTGGAGCGACGGTTTGCACCAGGCCGTTGAAGCCAAGGAAGGCGTCGAGATCGAGCGCGAAACGCAGACGCTCGCCACGATCACGATTCAAAATTATTTCCGTCTCTACCAAAAGCTGGCCGGCATGACCGGCACGGCGGAAACGGAGGCGTCCGAATTTTTCGACATTTACAAACTCGGCGTCCTCGTCATCCCGACGAACGAACCTTGCGTCCGCAAAGACGCCAATGATGCGGTCTATAAAACCAGGCGCGAAAAATTCAACACCGTCCTCAATGAGATCAAGCAGATCCACGCCCAGGGCCGGCCGATTCTGGTCGGCACGATTTCCGTTGAAGTCAGCGAGCAGCTTTCACGCATGCTCAAGCGCGAAGGCATCATCCATTCCGTTCTCAACGCGAAATATCACCAGCAGGAGGCCGAAATCATCACGCGCGCCGGCCAGCGCGGCGGGGTGACGATTGCCACGAACATGGCCGGTCGCGGCACGGACATCAAACTCGGCCCCGGGGTCGCCGAACTCGGCGGCCTGCACGTGCTGGCCACCGAACGCCACGAAGCGCGCCGCATTGACCGCCAGTTGCGCGGACGCTGCGCCCGCCAGGGCGACCCTGGTTCGTCGCACTTTTTCATCTCGCTCGAAGACGATTTGATGCGGCTGTTCGGCTCCGACCGCATTGTGAAAATGATGGAACGAATGGGACTTGAAGAAGGCCAGGAACTGACGCATCCGTGGCTGAACCGTTCCATTCAGCAGGCGCAAAAGCGCGTCGAGCAGCACAATTTCCAAATCCGCAAACGCACGCTCGAATTCGACGACGTGATGAACAAACAGCGCGAGGTCATTTACGGCTTCCGCAACGAAATCATCCATGGTGAGGATGTGCGCGACCGGCTCATGGACATCATGGAGGAGGTCGTCGTGGACAAGATCGCGCAATTCACGAACGCCGAATCCGAGTTTAGCGAATGGAAGACACGGCCGTTGGCCGACTGGGTAAACCTGAATTTTCCCATCGGCTTGCCGGAAGCGGAAATTCTTAAGGTCGCTGATTCCGGCAAGGAATCGCCCGTGCCCGGCTCGCTGTTCGATGGACTCAGCCCGGCGCAATTCGCCGTCTGCAACTTCATTTCCGACAGCGTCCGCAAGGCTTACGACCTCAAAATCAGCTTTGAAAACCCCGATGCGCTGAAGGAAGTCGAACGCTTCACCGTCCTCAGCGCGATTGATCGTCTGTGGCAGGAACACCTCTACGAAATGGACAGCCTGCGCTACAGCATCGGCCTGCGCGGTTACGGCCAGCGCGACCCGCTCATCGAATACAAGGCCGAGGCGTTCAAGATTTTCGACGAGCTGATGGTCAACGTAAAAACGGAAATCTGCCACAACATCTTCCGCAGTGCATCGTCCATGCTGGCGTTTGAAAATTTCCTGAAGAATGTTCCGCAGCAAACCCTGCACCAGGCTGCCAGCGCTTTCGGTGGCACGAGCACGGCAAGTTCAGGCGGCGCGCAAGCCAAGCCCAGCGACGTCGTCAGCGAAGCCGCGGCAGCGGTGGCGGAAAAAGCCAAGCCTGTCCGCACCGGCCCGAAAGTCGGCCGCAACGACCCCTGCCCTTGCGGCAGCGGCAAGAAATACAAGCACTGCTGCGGGCGGTGATGCCGCTTCGCGCTTTAAAAGCCCGTCAACTTCACACCCTCAAAATCACACGCGCGGTTTCGTTCGGCGCTGAATTGCAAGGAAAACACTGTCATCTTTACAATTGTAAAAATTCCGCTTGACATCTCTACAAATGTCAAGCAAAGTCGCGCCATGCCCAAGCCATCCATCGCGTTGACCGAATCGGAATGGACCATCATCAAGGCCGTCTGGGACCACGAACCCTGCGCGGCGCCGGCAATTCAGGAAATACTTCACAAACAGACCGCCTGGACTTATTCCACCGTGCGCACGCTGATGGATCGCATGGTCGCCAAGGGCCTGCTGACCGCGGAAAAGGTCCGCAATCTGACACTTTACCGTTCCGTGGTCACCCGGGAACAGGCACAACGCGGTGAATTGTTTTACGCCCTCAAGCACGCCTTCAACGGCGCGCTCACCCCAATGGTCCAATGCCTCCTCGATACCCATAACTTGAGCGACGGTGAACTGGTGAAATTGGAGTCCTTGATCAAAGCGAAGAAAAAATCCGCCAAAAAATGAATGCGCTCATCTACTTCCTGAATCGTTTCGGCAATGACGCGCTTCATTTTGCGTGGCCGATGTTCTGGCAATCCAGCCTGCTGATCGCGGTCCTGTTTGCCGCGGATTGGGTCCTGCGCGCGCGCGTCCGCGCCGCCATCCGGCACGCGCTATGGCTCGTGGTCCTGCTCAAACTGCTGCTGCCTCCGACGCTGGCGCTGCCAACCGGCCCGGCCTGGTGGTTGCGCCATAATAATCCACCTCAAGTCACCCCGCCCGCACGCCATTTCACTGTCAGTTATGACGCTGATTCCCGGCCCGACTCCATGCCGATGCTTCCCGTCAGCCCCCTGCCAGCGCCACAACTGTCGCTGGCTGCCTGGCTGGTCCTTGCCTGGAGCACAGCCGGTGTTGCGCTGTTGGCTTGGATGATCCTGCGATGGCGTCAGGTCAAAAACCTGATGCAAAAGGCCGCACCCGCTTCAAACGAGCTGAACGAATTGTTTTCGGAAGCCAAACAAGCAACCGGGATTCGAGCAGCCGTGGAATTGCGTCTGACCAAGCAGTCACTGTCACCGGCGGTATGCGGACTGTTCCGGCCGGTCGTGCTCCTGCCGCGTTCCCTGGCGGAAAGGCTCGAGCCCGGGCAATTGCGGACGGTATTGTTGCACGAGCTGGTTCATCTCCGGCGCGGCGATGTCTGGATCAACTGCCTCCAGGCCCTGATCCAGATTCTCTATTGGTGGCATCCCCTGCTCTGGCCGGCCAACGCCCGCATCCGCCGCACCCGCGAGGAAGCCGTGGATGACACCGTCATGCTGACCTTGCGCGACGAGGCGGAACTGTATGCGCCGACCCTGCTCGAAGTGGCCAAGCTGTCCCTGCAACGTCCGCTGGTCAGCCTCGGCCTGGTGGGCATTCTCGAATCCCGCAGCGCCCTGCGCCAGCGCATCGAGCGGCTGGTCAACTACCGGGCGCCGCATAAAACCGGCCTGACGGTGATGTCGTTCCTGGGCATCTGTCTTTTCAGCGCCGTCGCACTGCCAATGGACACGCCCGCCCCGAAATCCGGCAGCCAGCCTTTTCCCCAAGCCGCTTCAGCCGAGCAAACGTTGACCGTAAAGGTCAATCCGGAGGTTTTCATTAAGAACGTGAAAGCGGAGGCGGCTGTTTACCTGCACCAGCCGACGGATGACTATACCGACATCCTGCTGGACATCTTGCGGGGCGAAGGCGTCGATTGTACTCCACCGCACGGGCTTGCGTTCAACACCAAGACCGGGGAAATCACGACACAAAACACGCCGGAAGCCCTGGATGTTTTCCGTCAGGTCATCGAGCAATTGAATCGTCCGGATGGACAATGCAACCTGCTGGCCATTCCCATCCACCGCAAGGGCGTCCTGATTCAAGGAGAATTTTACATGATGCGGTCCGCCGATTTCGACAAGCTGACGAAAGGCTTGCATCGGTATGACAATCCCCGTTTCAGTAGCCTTCCCTGGTGGTCCATTTCGCCGGATCAATTCTCATCATTCAGCAATCATATCCAATCGCTTGGATTGCATCCGCTTCAGCGCCCCCGGATACAGACCGGTCATGGCATGGCAGCCCAGCTCTACTGCGGAACTGAAACTAACCACTTCGAATTGAGCTGTCTACCATTTGTGACGGTTGACGAAACTCAAAGATTTGTGGAACTGACAGTCCAAGCAAACACCAAGGGTTGGTTTACCGACAACCCGACCGACGACTGGCCGGTTCGTGACGGCACCAACCGTTACGCCGTCAGCGACCAGGTTTCAGCCGAAGACCACGGTGGCATCGTGCTTCGCGCAAAAAATCCGGCAGGCGAAAACCTGGTCGTGATCCTCGGCATCCAGATTATCACGAACGATACGCCAGCCTCGAGCCCGGCATCCGGAGTAAATCATGTTTTGCTGGTGCGGGGTGAAAAACGGAAAAATATCGCAGCCAAGCTTGATCGCATCTGGTTTGACAAGGTTTCCTGGCCCGATGGCCTGCCGTTGAGTGAAGTTCTTCGCAGTTTAAGCGAGCAGACCATGCTTCGCGACCCGGATAAAAAAGGCATTAACTTTACATTCCAAACCAATGCCCCGGTGGCTTCAGCGGCAGCCGCATCCGCCAGCAGTGGCACCACCATCAATCCAACCACAGGATTGCCGGAAGCAGCTCCTGCCGGCGTCGCCGTGGATGCCAGTTCCATCAATGTTAAACTGACACTCACCGATATACGGCTGGCGGACTTGCTGGATGCCATTGTGCTGGTGGCGGATCATCCCATCAGATACTCGATTCTGGATGACGGCATTGTTTTTTCGACCAGGGGTTCAAATTCGGCGCCATTGGAAACCCGCACCTTCATGGTGGACGCAAACATATTCCTCGCCGCTTTGCAGAAGCAGACCGGCCTTCCAACTAATGTCACTGCCGCCACGAGACAGTTTCTCTCAAATGTCGGCGTGGATTTGTCACCGCCGAAATCAATTTTTTACAATGAAACGCGCGGGCTCCTGTTGGTCCGCGCAACCAGCCAGGATTTGGACGCGGTTGAGAAAGCCATTCCGGGATTGAACATGACGCCGCCGCAAATCCACATCAAAGCCAGATTCATCGAGGTGCCGCAGGAAACACTCAAACTCCTTGGAACGAATTCCATTCCGACCGGGACCACGAATGCAACTGGCATTTTAACAGATGCCAATTTCCGACTTTTGCTTCAGACCTTGGAGCAAAGCAAGGGGGTCGAAAATCTGGCCGAACCGGAAGTGACGACCATCATCGGACGCCAAACCCAAATGCGGGCGACCGAAAGCATTGCCGTGGTCGATGGCATCAATCCCCAGGCGCTTACGCCTCCAGGCGTCTTGAGCACCGACAACACCAAAGGCATGAAAACCGTCCAAATCGAAACCGGCCCCGTTATTGATGTCGTTCCGCATTTGTTGGCTGACGGTCATACCATTTACCTGGAGGTAACCGCCAGCGTGACCGAATTCACAGGCTATGATGAGCGGGAGAAGACCAACCTCGCAACCGTATATGTGGATGGCCGGAAAAAACAGGTCAATGTTCCCGTGCCCCAGTTCACCACCCGGGAATTAAAGACGAACGTGGAGTTCCAGGATGACCAGACCGTCGTCCTCGGCGGTGGGGTTTCCACGCAAATCACAGCCACCAAAGAAACGGTGCCCGTTTCAGGCGATGCGGCGACGGGAGAACCCCGTTTCCGTGAACAGACCACCCGTACTGTCGGCGAAAAGAAACAACTCCTCGTCCTGATTACGGCGACCCTGGTTGATGCGGCCGGCAACCGAATTCATAGCGACGCTGACATGCTAATCGCCCGCCCCGGCATCCCGCCGCAGGATTCCCATTAAATCACCGGTTCAACCCATTACCGTAAGCACGATCCCCACGAGGATGCCGATCACGGCGGGAATTTTTTGCCAGCCGTTTTTTTCGCCAAAAAGTAGCAGGCCACCGGCAAAACCCACCAGCGTGCTGCCGCGACGCAGGCTCATCACCACGGCGACGAGCGAATCGGGATCATGTAGCGCGCTGAAATAAATGTAGTCGGCCACCAGCAGCGAAAATGCGATGCACGGGATGCTCCAGCGCCAGTGAAATTCTTTGCGCGACCACCAGCGCCGCTTCCAGCCGATGGCGAATGGCGTGAAGATGACCAGCAGATAAACCGAGAACCATGCCTGCACCGTCGGCACCGAGAAATGTGCCCGGCCCAGCAGATATTTGTCGTAGAGCGAACTCACCGCGCCGAGCAGCGTCCCGGCAATCAGGAACCAGACCCATTTGTTCCGGTGGAAATGCACGCCTTCCAGCCGGCCGGCAAACGAAAGCCCCACAAAGGAAGCCAGCGTCGTCAGCACACCAACGGTTTCCAGCAACGTCGGCCGCTCACCCAAAATCAGAATTGCACCAAACAATGTCCATAACGGACTGGTCGCGCGGATGGGCGAACCGAGCGACAGCGGCAGATGTTTGAGCGCAAAATAGGTAAAAACCCATGAGGCCGCGACGATGGCGGACTTGAGCACCAGTTGCAGATGCTGCACCAGCGTGAGCGGGTCCGTGACCAACGATGCCGGCAACGTTCCCGGCTGGACCGTCTGTCCGACCAGCAACACCAGCCACA
>OCZT010001246.1_pt1 | contig 26413 bp, 26 predicted proteins | sample 1539031 | NCBI WGS metagenome assembly OCZT01 (sample SAMEA3539308, study PRJEB22396) | soil metagenome | biome: tundra; feature: field; material: soil | place: USA | collected 2010-05 | depth 0.15 m | reverse complement strand
TTCAGAGTCATAGAATCTCCGCCGCAAAGCCCTTTCTTTCAATATGTTCTGGTTTCGACACAGCCTCTTTAGCTGGGGTTGAGGTGCATCCAAAAGTTTTTGGGCTTTAGCCCCATTTTTGCTGAAGCATAAAGGAATATTGCTTTTCTAAATTTGGCTGAAGCCGGGTTTGATGTTGGACTAACCCCTGGCTAAAGCCAGGGGCAACTGATCAGAAACTGCGTTTTTAGAATACAAGGCTCGCCTTTCCGTTGAGCAGCGCGTTGAGCGCCGCCGAATCGCGATGGCGGTTCCTGAGCAGGGCCTCGGCAAGCTCGTAGAGCGGAGCCGGTATCTCGGCGACCTTATCGACCGCTTCGTCCGCCGTCTGCGGGAAGATCGAATAAAACTCGACCTCGGCCGCACAAAACTCGCACTCCTCGATGTGGGAATGGACCTGACGGCTGCGTTTACGAGGAAACTCGCCGTTTTGCAGAGAGACTAGCTCATACGACGAGGGACAATTCTCGTTTTTGCGGAAGTTCAACATTTTTCTAAAGAACATAGATCGATTTAAGTCCGCAGCTTGGCGGAACCCAGACTTGAAGCCAAAAAGACCCCACGCATTTGGTCACAACAAAAATAAATCCGTAATGCCGATTAGCTTCCAAAACTTAGCGGAATAAAAAACGGTGAGATCGGCTTCTTTCATCAAAACGTCGTTTTTGTTAACGGCTAAACCCCTATGTTTACTTCGCTTTATCAGAAGTGTATAAACAATATACAACATTACAAAAAAAGATTGCCCTCATTAGCAATAACTGGTAATATCTTAAGTGCGGGGATCGAGAGGAATAAGGCTCTTGACAACCGCAAAGATCAGATCGGCCGCTACGCTCAGCAGTTGATCTCGCCAAAACTTTCAAATCAAAACATCGCCAACGACAGAGAAGGCTTGTAAGGCTTCTCATCCCACTCGAAGTGCTTTCGGCGCACGCCTGACAACACTTTACGGTCGCGGTATCGAAAAGAAATGCTTCCCACAGTGCGAAAGTCGGCGACCAGCAGGGACAAAACAACCAAAAGGCTGATATGAACGACGTAAACACAAAATTGCCCAGATCGGTCCAAACCAGGCAACTGAAGATAGGTAAATGGAATGAAAGCCTTAAAACATCCGACGTTAACCAGATCTGGACGGAACTTCACCGGATAGTTTCCTCGCACCCGTTAGTACGGGCCTCGAAGCGGGCGGGCTTTCTGGTCGAAGAAGGCAAACAAAACGCATATACGGATCTTACCCAGGAACTCTTTGTCGCACTTTTAAGTAAGGACCGTTTTCAACATTATATCGACACCGGGATGTCCGATCAGGAGATCGAGGCTGAGATCAGCCAGATCGAGCTGACGAACATGTTGACGGCCGAGCTCCGCAAGCGCTACCCGGAATCATACCGCCTGGCGCGACGCATATCGACGCTTATCCAGACGAGCAGCATCTTTAAACGCTTTGATAATATCGACAATCCCAATGCTCACCGGCGTCTCGCGGACCGCTTGTATGGAATGGCCGATTGGACCTACAAAAAGTCGCGACGCGACGTCCAGGAAATGGACGAACGCGTCAAGAGCGTCTCGTTCTATGGCCGCGACACGCGGATGGTCGGGTGCACGGGCGATGCACAGATCGTTATCAGCAACCCCGAACTCGAAAAGCTGATCATCCGGGTGTTAAAGGCGATCGACTCGCCGGTCGATGTCAGATCGCTTCGTTCGTTTGTTATGTCGCGACTGCCGATCATGGACATTCACCTCGTCCCGGTCGGAAGCGGTACCGACAGCGAGGATGACGACCGGGCCCCATTTGAATTCAAGGACACGCGCGAAACGCCCGAGGAAGAACTGCTTCGCGACGAAGCGGAAATGGCCGCCGCCGGCTTTGTCGACAACTTCCTAAAAACACTCAGCAAATCGGTTCGCGGCAAATCGAAGCAATACGACCGGATGATAAACGTGTTGTGGCATTGCTATCTGATCTCGGACAGCGGCACGCAGCTCGAGGTTGCCGATATGCTCGGCGTTTCGGATTCACTCGTCTCGGATTATCGAAAACGCATCGAGTCCAATCTTCGGCAGCTGACCTTTAGCGGCGTCAACGAAGCGAGACAATTCGAAAGAGCACTCAAGCGAAAAGTCCGCGACATGATCACCGTTGAAAAAGAGCAGGTCGCGGTTTGATGAGCTAAGAGCGGAAGGCACATCCCAAAGCTATGGATCAGACGCGCGATAAATGCCGAGCAAGCGAGATACAAGACACGATTACAAACCGCTTACGGCGTCGCCTAAGAAAGGCGCGGCACCGGACGAGAATGGCACGCTTCGCGGCGGTGGCGGCACCGCTAGAAATTCTCCCACTACAACTCTCCACAATTTCAGAACAACCAACGGCCGAGCCGTAGATCACAAAGCCGAACAGGAAGTCGCGCCGCGCGTCGACCGCGAGACCGAAACAAGCGCGATACCAGAACCCGCGGTCATCATCGACGAACCCACAACTTCCGGGACCACATCCGCAAAAAAGAAACGACGAAAAGATAAGGACCGGGCGCTGTTGACCGGGGAACGATGGCTCGCGCGTAACGGCCACCTTTTCACGTATATCGGTCTATTCCTTTTCTCGATCATGGTGCTTTTCAGGCCATACGAGCTTTTCACGAGTCTCGCGTTCCTGACGGCGACGGCATTTTATTTCGGCCTGGCGACGCTTGCGATCTTTATCCCGAGCCAACTCGCCGTCGAGGGAACGCTGACCACCCTTTCCACCGAGGTCAAGGCGGTCCTGGCGATGACCCTTATTGCGCTCGTTACGGTCCCGATCGCCAAGGACCCGGGCCTCGCGTGGGACACGTTTAACGATCCGTTCATAAAAGCGGTCCTGATATTTATCGTCCTCGTAAATGTCGTCCGCACGCGGCAGCGGCTGATGGGCCTGATATGGCTTTCGCTCGGCATCGGCATTTATCTCGGATATTCGGCGATGGACCTTTACTTCCAGGGCAAGTTTAAGGTCGAGGACTATCGCGTCGCGGTCGAAGTGGGCGGCATGTTCGGAAACCCCAACGAGATGGCCCTTCATTTTGTGATGATGCTGCCGCTGGTCGTCGTTCTCGGAATCGCGTCTAAGAACAAGCTGATCAGGTGGATATACTTCGCCATGGCCGGTTTGTTCGTCGCCGCCAACATGGTGACATTTTCGCGCGGCGGGTTTTTGGGAATGATCGCGTGTCTCGCGGTCCTGGCGTGGAAGATCGGCCGTAAATACCGTCTCAACGTTGCCATAATATCGATCGTCGTCGGTGCGATCGGGATGATCGCCGCCCCGGGTAATTACGGGCTTCGCATCCTATCGATCTTTGTTCCCGGACTCGACGCCGTCGGGTCGAGTGACGCTCGTTGGGAGTTGCTAATGCGGTCATTGCTGGTGACGGCACGCAATCCATGGGGCATCGGTATCGGCAATTTCCCGATAGTCAGCATTCAGGAACACCAAACCCATAATGCCTTTACACAGGTGTCGGCCGAGCTCGGTTTGTTGGGACTTGCCGCTTATCTTGTCTTCATCTTTAGCCCGTATCGAAAATTAAGTGCGATCGAACGGACACTTTTTGAAAAAAATCAGCTTGATTGGTTCTATTACCTATCTGTCGGCATGCAGGCAAGCATCGCCGGTTATATCGTCTCGAGCTTTTTTGCGTCGGTAGCCTATAACTGGTTCATTTACTACCTGATCGCATATGCTGTCGCGTTCCGGCGGATATACAGCATCGAAAAGAACATACAAGATGACGACATGACACGGCCCTTGTGGAACGGGCATCCGGTCGAGGCTAAATGATCGGGATTACAGAACAGGCGGTATTTTGGATCTGCATCGTTTTGCTCGGGTACGTGTACCTCGGCTACCCGCTGCTCGTATATCTTGCCGGCGTCCTGTTTCCGAAGCCGATTCTAAGCTCCGCGATCGCGCCCTCTGTTACCGTCCTGATCACCGCCTTTAACGAAGAAGCCGCTCTCGCAAACAAATTACAAAACACGCTGGCGATCGATTACCCGCGCGATTTGCTCGAGATCATTGTTGCGTCTGACGGTTCGACCGATCGGACGGATGACATCGTGCGCGAATTTGCCGATCGGGGTGTAAAGCTCTTTCGGCAAACGTCGCGCTCCGGCAAGACGGCAACCCAGAACAAAGCCGTCGAACAGGCGACAGGCGAGATAATCCTTTTTTCCGACGCAACGACGCTTTACGAGAGCGATGTGTTTCATCATCTCTTGCCGCCGTTCGCGGATAAGAGTGTTGGCTGCGTTGCGGGCCGGCTGGTATACGTTGACGACGAACGATCCAACGTCGGGCAGGGTGCTCGCGGCTACTGGAACTACGAGACCTTTCTAAAAACGGCCGAATCGCGGGCGTGTTCACTGATCGGCGCCTCCGGCTGTCTTTACGCCGTGCGACGATCGGTCTATGAGCCGATGTACGCCGAGGCCTGTTCGGATTTTCTCATTTGTACAAATATCTACCGGAAAGGATTGCGCAGCGTCTTTGCAAGCTCGGCCGTCTGCTTCGAGCAGACAAATCGCCGCACGACGGACGAGCTAAAAATGCGGGTGCGTGTCATCTCACAGACATTCACCGATCTCTGGCGAAATCGCGATATGCTCAATCCGCTCAAGAGTGGTTTTTTTGCGATCGAGCTTCTTTCTCACAAGCTGCTGCGATACGCGGTCCCGTTTATCCTCATCGTCCTGTTGGCGTCTAATGCCTTGCTTGCGGCCACCTCTGACCTTTACACCGCCGCCTTTGCTCTTCAGGCAATGTTTTACGTGCTGGCCGCCGGGGGCTGGCTGATGGAACGGGCCGGGCGAAAGGCGGTCCTGCTGGCGATGCCGCTTTATTTTGTTTTGGCAAACGTCGCGTCGGTGGTTGGGTTCTATAAATTCCTCCGCGGCGAAACCTTTGCCCGTTGGGAGCCGATACGTCATTAATATTATGAACATTGTGCGAAGCCGCGGCTCAAAAAGGACCACAAAGCGTATCGGCCGAAACGTATTTGACCGGCCGCCGAAGGTATCGGTCGTGATACCGGCATTCAACGTCTCGGAATATATCGCCGAGACGCTCGACTCCGCTCTTGGACAGCGATTTCGCGAGCACGAGATAATTGTCGTCAACGACGGTTCCACCGATAGGCGCGAGCTCGAAATTGCGATGGGCAATCGTATCGAAGAGATCATTTACATTTGCCAACATAACGCCGGTGCCGGTATTGCCCGAAACGTCGCCATCGAACATGCCCGCGGTGAGATCATCGCCTTTCTCGACGGTGACGATATATGGCTGCCCGATTTCCTTGCGTCGCAATATATCTTTCTCCAGCGTCACCAGTACGACATGGTCTATTGCGATGCCGTGCTGTTCGGTCTTCGTTATCCATACCGGCAAACGTTTATGGAAACCGCCCCATCCGCGGGCGAGGCAACATTCGACGCCCTGCTGGACCTCCGCTGCAATGTGATCACTTCGGGGACGATGGCCCGCAAACAGACGATCGTCGATGCCGGCCTGTTTGAGACCGAGCGTGTAAGGGCACACGATTTTCACCTCTGGCTGCGAATGGCAAAGAATGGGGCAAAGATCGGCTACCAGAAGAAACAGCTTGCCAAATACCGCGTGCGTCTCGACAGCCTTTCGGGCGACTCGGTCTCACGCGTGGAGCGCGAGCGCGACGTTTTTGAGCGGGTCCGCGGCACGATACCCCTAAACCAGCACGAGCAGAAAATAGTTAAGCGCCGGCTCGCCGGGTGCGAAGCCGACCTTGCGGTCGAACAGGGGAAATCTTTATTGCTGCGGGGGAGTTACCGTGAGGCCGCCTGTGCCTTTCGCGAGGCGAACCGGCATCGCAAATCGCTCAAGCTGACGATCATCACATGGCTCGCCCGCCTGGCCCCGCAAGTGCTGCTTCGCCATTATCGAACTCACCGCGCCGCCGATATAGCTCTGGTACCGAAGATCTGAAGGATCTCGATCTAGAGCCTCAGGCCGTAGGAGCCTTTCTACCCGTCCGGGGACGGGCGTTCATGCTGATGAAACTCTTTCGTGGCGGTGTTCGTGTATTTAGTGTTCGTTCGTGGTTACGTGTATTGAAACAACTAAATACACGAAGGACGCGAAAAAGACACGAATAAGATAAAAGCCAAGTTCCTCAGGCGCACAAACAGACCAACCGATCAGCCCTCCGCTGTCAATAAAACACGTCTTTCCGATCCAAATCAGGTTTACTTTGCACCCGTATCCTGCATCTAAGGAATGCTGCTTAATATTTTCCGGAAAATTACTAATATTGCAGTAGAAATATAGTCACCGATAAGTGTATGCTTTTAGGTTAGACGTTTTGGGCCACGGTGTCTTCTTTGAACGTATCAACGGGTCTGGTCCGCAAGTTGCGCATCTCGGTAACTAAGATCTCTAAACCTCAGAATAGTACGGGAATTATTTAGTTGAAATGGCATTTAAGTCTTTGTTTAGTTTATTTTCCAGCGATCTTGCGATAGATCTCGGCACGGCCAACACCCTCGTTTATGCGAAAGGGCGCGGCATCGTCGTATCCGAGCCGTCGATAGTCGCGATCAATAGGGTTACCAACCAGGTAGAGGCCGTCGGGCGCGATGCAAAAGAAATGCTCGGCCGCACGCCGGGAAACATCGTTGCTATCCGTCCGATGAAGGATGGCGTTATCGCCAATTTTGAGGTGACGGAAAAAATGCTGCAGCATTTTATCCGCAAGGCGCACAATGGCAAATCATGGGTCCGCCCCCGTGTGGTCATCGGCATACCGAGCGAGATCACACAGGTCGAACGCCGGGCGGTCGAGGATTCGGCCTATCGTGCCAAGGCGTCTGAGGTTTACCTTGTCGAAGAGGCTATGGCCGCGGCGATAGGTGCCGGTCTTCCGATCACCGAGCCGCACGGCAATATGGTTGTCGATATCGGCGGCGGAACGACTGACATTGCGGTCATTTCGCTCTCGGGCATCGTCTACTCGCGTGCGGTTCGCGTCGCGGGCAATGAGATGGACGAGGCCATCACGCAATACATCAAGCGGAAATACAACTTACTGATCGGCGAACGAACCTCAGAGGCGATCAAGATAGCACTTGGCAGTGCCTTCCCTCTCGAAGAGCCTCTCTCGATGGACGTTCGCGGCCGCAACCTGATCGAGGGCATTCCAAAGACCATCACGATGACCGACGAAGAGGTCCGTGAAGCCCTTTCGGATTCGGTTTCGACGATCATCAACGCCGTCCGCGTCGCTCTCGAACGCACGCCGCCTGAACTGTCGGCCGACATCATCGAACGCGGCATAGTCCTCACCGGCGGCGGCTCTCTGCTCAAGAATCTCGATAAACGACTGATGATCGAGACCGGGTTGCCGGTCGTGATCGCCGACGACCCGCTCTCATCCGTCGTGCTTGGAACCGGTAAGATGTTGTCGGATTTCGAGCTCCTCAAGCGCGTAAAGTGGGATAATTCATTAATGACGGGGAACTAAATTAGTTTCCAGTTTCTGGTTTCTAGTTTCGAGTTGTCAGAGTTTCAAGGCTCGGAACTCTTGAATCCGAGTTTGCAGCGTCTAACTGATCTAACTTGAAACTATAAACTTGAAACTCCTCTAGCCGATGGTCGAGCGTAGTCAACAAGAAGTTTGGCGCTTAACGCCGTGGTTGATGATCGCGCTCTTGCTCGTCAACTTTGTCCTGATGGCGTTCGATGCGAAAGAGATGACGAGCGGACAGCGGGTCATCCGGTCATGGACACAGACGGCCGCTGATTTCGTCCAGTCACCAGCAACGACGATCACCGCGTCAGTTTCCAACTACTTCACCTCGATATCAACACTCCGGTCCGCACAAAGCGAGAATGACATTCTCAAGCAGCATGTCCAGGAACTAGAGGTCGAACTTAAACAGCGCGAAGACATGGCGTCTGAGAATGCTCGTCTTAAATCGCTGTTACAGCTCAAAGAACAAAGCAAATACAAGATCCTGACAGCCCGCATCATCGGTCGCGATCCATCCGTTTGGTTCGACTCATCATTTGTTGACCGGGGGAGCCTAGACGGGGTCGCGATCAATATGCCGGTCGTGACCAACGGCGGTTTGGTTGGACGTGTTACGGCCGTCAGCCCACTGACATGCCAGGTCGATCTGGTTACCCGGAACAAATCAGGTGTCGGCGGCGTTATCGGCCAGATCGGTCAATCTAATGCTCTCGGTGTTGTCGGCGGCACCGGCAAGACGGACCTGCTCGAGATGCGTTATGTGCCGGGCACGATCGACGTTCAGGTAGGGCAGCCCGTGTTTACAAGCGGACAGGACGGCATATATCCGGCCGGGCTTAAGATCGGCGACATTGTCAGTGTCGTTACCGGTTCCGCGACAACGCCCCACCAGATACTGATCCAGCCGGCGGCGCAACTGAGCGCGATGCAAGAGGTGGGGATCTTGCTCTACGAACCTCCGGTTCGCGGGGAGTTTGAACAGAAGCTGCCAAATTCGACGAAGACAAAATAGTTTCGAGTTCCCCGGTTTCGAGTTCCAGGTTTCAAGCATTTGGCCCACAACTTGTTAGAGAATAGGAGGAACTAATTATATGTCAAAAATTGAGAGGTTTGAAGATATCGAAGCGTGGACAAGAGCACGAGAGGTAACGCGAAAGGCTTATGCGATGAGCTCAACAGGCGACTTTAGTCGAGATTTTGGATTGAGAGATCAGATACGAAAATCTTCTGTTTCAATCATGTCGAATATTGCTGAAGGTTTTGACGTGATGGCAACAGAGAGTTCATTAACTTCTTAAGTTTTGCAAAGGGTTCGTGCGGCGAAGCTCGATCGCAGTTGTATGTGGCACTTGATCAACGATTTATTTCCCAGCCTGATTTCGACTGGACATATGATCATCTTAACCAAACTGGACGGATGATCGGTGGTTTTATGAACTATTTGCATAATACCGATTTGAAAGGGCGTAAATTCCGGTAACTCGAAACTCGAAACTTGGAACTCGGAACTTGGAACTCGGAACTCGGAACTAAGATATGGAAGGCGTCAGGCTCACCGTTCTATTGATCATCGCGATACTGCTGCAGTGGACGCTGAGAAATGTCTTTGAGCCGCTCGCCTATATCGACTTTCCCCTGATCATCGTCGTCTATGCCGCGCTCCAGCGAAATTCGATCCGGGCGATATTGTTCGGAACGATCTCGGGGTTGGCCGTTGACGCTTTGAGCGGAGGCCTTCTGGGTTCGAACGGATTCTCGAAAACCGTTGTTGCATTTATAGTTTCAGAGATCGCAAGACGGGTATACATGGACAACCTTATATTGCGGATCCCCGTCCTAGCTGGAGCATGTTTATTAAACTCTCTGCTGTATTATTCCCTGCACCGGTTGTTTGGCCAGCCGCCGGCCGGTGAGGTGGTGGTAACGGGTGCGTATTCGCTGATCGGAACGACCATCTCGGGTACGCTTGTTTATTTATTGCTACAAGGATTTTCCACGGACAAGTTACGAAGAAGAAAGCGTGAGATGTTTAGCCCGCGACGACAGACCCGCAGGCGGAACCCGATAAGATTGAATAAGTAATTCCGGTGAAGATTCCCGGTCCATCTGACATATGAAGTTAAACGATCATGTTCAAAATTTGCGTATGCGATTGGGTGCGATACAGGTGGTCGCTTTCGTTGTGCTTGCCATACTCGGCGTCCGGCTTTATTACTTGCAGCTCGTCCGCGGTGATTATTATAGCGAGCGAGCCGAAAATCAGCGCGTTCGACTGATCCCGATACCCGCTCCGCGTGGAGCGATCTTTGACCGGAACGGCAAGCTGCTGGTCGACTCGCGTCCCACCTACAACGTCGTACTTTCAAATGAGCCTCTTAAGGCGGTCAATATCAATGACCGCGTCGATGATTATTCTCGCGGCTTAAACATGGACAGGCAGTTCGTCGTTGAACGCCTGAATCTGATCAAGAAGCAAAACGATTTCGAGACGATGGTGCTGAAAGAGAATGTCGGCATCCAGGAGATCTCGTGGGTCGAGTCGCATGCGACCGAATTTCCGGAACTGCGGGTTGAACTTCAGCCGCAGCGATATTACCCGCTCGGAACGTCACTCTCTCACGTACTCGGATACGTTGGCGAGATAAGCCCCAGCCAACTTGAAGATCCTGAAAACAAGGAAAAGGGACTTCACCCGGGAGACGTTGTGGGCAAGGGCGGATTGGAACAGTACTACGACGAATACCTGCGTGGGCGTCCGGGCTATCGTAAGGTGCTTGTCGATAGCCGCGGGCGCGTTCAAAGCGAATTGGAGGTGGTTCCACCCCAATCAGGACAGGATCTTGTGACGACCATCGATCTTGATCTGCAGATGGAGGCGGAGAACCAACTTGCGATTTCGGTTACGAAGCGCGGAACGATCATCGCCATGGATCCGAATAATGGCGAGATACTTGCTATGGCCTCGTGGCCTGAGTTCGATCCAAATGTTTTTGTTCGCGGCAGCTCAACACCCGAGGGTCGTAAGCAGATCGCCGCATATTGGCAGGATGAGAAGCGACCGCTTTACAACCGTGCAATTCAGGGCCGGTATCCGCCCGGCTCGACATGGAAGGTTCCGGAATCCGTAGGCGCCCTTCAGCAAGGGGCGATCACCGTGGCTCATTCAAGCCTCGCATGCGGCGGCGGTATCAAGGTCGGCAACAAGTTCACGCGATGCATGGGCAATCATGGAGCACCCGTGCTTACCATGGCGATCACCAAATCGTGTGATGGCTATTTTTACCGCCTGGGACTGAAGATGGGCATCGACGGCATCATCAAGACGGTTGAGACTTTTGGATATGATCATCGCTCCGGCATTGATCTTCCGAACGAAAAAGTCCCGAATACGCCGAAATCTTTTATGCCGCTGATACTTAAACAAAATCAGGGCAAATGGCCCGATATCCGTACCGTCTATGCCGCGATCGGTCAGGACACCGTCGTCGTCACCCCGATCTCGATGATCAGGGCCGTCGCCAGCGTCGGGATGCGCGGTAAGGAATTCGTCCCGCATTTTCTAAAAGAATTCCGGGCCATCGGACCTGTTGGCGAGGAAGGCGATATAGCGTATATACCGGGGCGGCCCGAGTTCGGTTATCAGCATCCGGATCCGAAGCTTATCGAGCTCGCGCCTGACCAGTGGGACATGATCCTAAAGGGTATGTGGGGCGTGGTAAACAACGGCGGCACTGGCCATTCCATTATGATGAAAGGTTTTGAGATCTCCGGAAAAACGGGGACAGCCCAGGTCGCCGAGGTCTCAAAGGCCACCGGCAAGACCAAAGATCATTCATGGTTCGTTAGTTTTGCGCCGTCCTACAAGCCTGAGTTATCGGTTATAGCTCTGATCGAAAATGCCGGTTTCGGAGCTTCTTACGCGGCACCCGCCGTCAAAGCAATGTACGTGGCTTATCTCAAAAAGCGTGATCCTTCGTTGCTCGACTCATCGACGGTGGCGATGAAATAAGAAATGGTAGCGATAATCGAAAAACGAGATCTTCGGGACTTCGACTGGCTAACGTCGCTGCTGGCGATAGCCATCGCTTGCTTTGGGATCTGGCAGATACATAACGCTCTTCCGACCGAGGGGTATTGGACCAAGCAGATCATCGGCCTGGGTATTGCCGTTGTCGCATTCCTGATCGTCGCGTTTAGCGACTACCGGCGTATCGTCGACCTGGCACCGGTGTTCTATGGCATCGGCCTCGTTTTGCTGTTTCTTGTGCTGACGCCGCTCGGAGCCGAGAGTCATGGACAAAAGGCGTGGTTGAGGCTTCCGCTGGTCGGACAGTTTCAGCCGTCGGAGTTCGTAAAGATCCCGACTGTGCTGATGCTGGCGAAATACTATGGCGCGAGAAAGGCCAAGTCGCTTTCCTTAAAGGAGATCCTGATCGGCAGCGCTATATTTGCGGGGCCTCTGATCTTGATCATGCTCGAGCCTGATGCCGGTCAAGCGATAACATATTTCCCTATCCTCGGCGCGATGTTCTTTCTCTCGGGCATAAAGGTGAGGTATGTCATCCTCGGGATCGCGGCCGCCTCGGTAATGATCCCGGCCGCGTATTTTGTGGGCGTCAAGACGGGCGCGATAAAACGCTATCAACAAGAGCGGATCCTGGCAATTACTAATCCTGACGAAGTCGATCCCCGCGGTTTCGGTTATCACACTATCCAGTCGACCATCACGGTCGGAAAAGGCGGGTTATCAGGCAGTATGGGTGATACCGAGACTTCGCAGAGTGTCTTAAAGTTTTTACCGGAACCCCATACTGACTTCATTTTTGCCGTAACGGCCGAGAATACGGGATTTATTGGCTGCGTGTCGCTACTTCTCGCGTATGCGTTAATGTTGTCACGGATGATCGCCGGTGCACGCGAGGCATCTGATCGTTCGGGCATGCTTGTTATAATGGCCATCGTATGTGCGATGGTCTTTCAGATCTTTCTCAACATCGGAATGGCAGTAGGCTTATTGCCGGTGATCGGTGTTCCGCTCCCTCTAATGAGCGCGGGACTCTCGGCGATCCTTACGACGTTTGTAGCCATTGGTTTTGTGATAAGTGTGAAGATGCGTCGTTTCGTCAACTAGGAGGTAACTTGGGTGGCTGTAGAAGTTAAAAGATTTAAGGCGGCTGGTGTTTTGGCTGAGAATAAGCGGTCGAGCGGTTTTTCGACACTGACGTTGTTGGCGATCGCGTTGCTGCTTGCCTTGTCCGCGGGGGCGTTGACGGGTGTACTTGCATCGCATTATTTGAACAACTCGAGATACTCGGTCGAGGTATCGGCGCTGGCAACCTATCGGCCGCCGCAAGTAACGACGATCTATGCCGACGACGGCGAGACGGTGTTGGCTGAGTTCGCGATCGAAAAGCGCATACCGGTCAAGATCCAGGATGTCCCAACGCAGGTAACGGACGCTCTGCTTGCGATCGAGGATTATCGATTCCGCGACCATATCGGTGTCGATCCTTATCGCATTATCGGCGCTGTATACAAGAATCTAACGTCGGGCAAGGTTGAGGGGGCCTCGACAATTACCCAACAGCTCGCAAAGAACCTTTTCCTGTACAAGGACCAGACCTATACGCGAAAAATGAACGAGTGGGCGGTCGCCCTGCAGATCGAGCGGTTATATACAAAAGACCAGATCCTCGAGATGTATATGAATTACGTGTTCCTCGGCGCCGGGGCATACGGGTTCGAGGCCGGTTCGCGCACGTACTTCGGCAAATCTCTTAAGGACCTCACTCTTGAGGAAGCGGCTCTGCTGGCAGCGATTCCGAAATCCCCCGAGTATTCGCCAACCCGCAGCATGGAAAAGGCGAGGATACGTCGCGACATCGTCCTCGATCAAATGGCGAAGTATTTCCCCGACCGTTACTCACAGGCCCAGGTAGACGCCGCAAAGGCCAAGCCCATCGTGCTTGCCGACACGGCTTACTACCAGTCGCAGCCGAAGTCGACGGCGTGGGATTATCCGATCGAGGAGATCAGAAGATATCTGGAGGAGAAATACACGACTCGCGTAGCTCAAGGCGGCCTTAAGGTCTACTCCACGATAAACGTCGAAGCACAAAAGCAAGCTACCAAGGTCGTCCGTGAACGTTTGCGTGAGTATGACAAGGGCCGGCGTTGGCGATCGGATTATCAAAATATTTTGGTCGATGAGAACGATCAGCCGCTGACGGATCAAAAAGATATCGACAAAGCCCTGAATGCTTTTAAGCACGCCGACTGGTTTGGCGATGATTATCACGAGGGTGAATATATCAAGGGCCTCGTCATGAAGGCCAACCCGGTTGCCGACGAGGTCATTGTTCGGTTTGGGCGCTTTAAGGCGATCGTCCACGCCGGGGATATGGGCCGCAGCAGCAAACGGCCAAAGGATGAACTCAAGCCAGGCTACCTGGCCGAATTCCTTATTAAGAAGGTCGATACCGAGAAGAAGACTCTCGAAGTGCAGCTGTCTCAGGTCCCCGAGATTCAGGCGGCGATGGTATGCCTCAATTCCCACAACGGCGAGGTAATCGCCGAAGTTGGGGGCTACGATTTTCATACCAATAAATTTAATAACGCCACGCAGGGTCTGCGGCAGACCGGATCGGCATATAAGCCGTACATCTACACCGCCGCTATCGAATCTGGTATGACGCCGGATACTATCGTCAGCGGCGCGCCCATACAACGCGGGGGCTGGACGCCGCATAACTATGACGGCAGTCTTAGTCATCCGAACGTACCTTTGAAGGTGGCGCTCATGAAATCTCTCAACATCGCCGCGGTCCACTTGCTGGAGCAGGTCGGTATCCAGACGGCGGCCCAGATGGTGAGGCGATTTGGCATTACAAACCCGATGGCCCCCAGTCTGCCGTCCGCGCTGGGTGCGAGCGAGGTTGCATTGATCGAGATGGTTTCAGCCTATTCGACATTCCCCAACAAGGGCATTCGAATGACGCCGCACCTTATCCGCAAAGTCTATAATCGCGACGGCAGTTTGTTGGAGCAATTCGAGAATTCAAGCTCAAAGGTCACCAGTGAATATGTCGCGTTAACAATGGTGAAGTTGATGCGGGGCGTTACCGGCCCGGGCGGAACCGCCGCGGCGGCACAAGCCGCCGGACAGGAGTTAGCCGGAAAGACCGGGACCGTGAACGATCATACAGACGTCTGGTTTCTTGGATACACACCGACATACGTGACCGGGGTTTGGATGGGAAATCCTCTCAAGAAGGAAAACCTTGGCGGAAATATGACGGGTGGGCATGGCGCTCTGCCCTACTTCAACGCCTTTATGAACGTTTTCATGAAGGATAAACCCAAGGATAGGTTCCCAGATCCTCCGCCTATGCCTTCTGACATCCAGCGTCAGGCAGAACTGCGCAAACGCGAGGAGTTGGAGAAGCTGAGTGAGGCGGACGTTGCGGGTAAAAAGACTGGCATAACATCGGCTCCGGGAATAAATATAAGCCCGAACGGGCCGCTGACCACTGACAAACCCGAAAATGCCGAAAAGCCGATATCAACCGAGGTAACAAAGCCATCGGACGAGCGTCCGATCGATAAACCGATCATCATCCGTCCGCCGGTACCGCAGTCGACGCCAAAGATCTCGAAACCAGAGGCTACACCGGACGGGACAAAGCGGAAGGGTAAGAAAGGCGATGGGTGATCTATCGAGGAAAGAGGAACCGTTAATCCTTCCTCATACCAAGCAGGCACCGTCGGCATAGTATCTCCAACAAAAAGACATCTCTCGGCAGGAAATATCCGCGCCACGATAATAAGCGACGTACTATCGTCGGTGCCGGTATTATATGCGGTTAGGAGGCGGAGGAAATCGTGGACGTAGTCACCGGCGCTTTCGGGTACATCGGTAGATATATTTCGAAATCTCTTCTCGAAAGCGGAAGAACCGTCTGCACGATCACAACGCATCCGAATAAACCCAACCCGTTTGGCCCGGCCGTTAAGGCGTTCGAATACAGTTTCGACGATCCTGCGATACTAACACGAACGCTCAATGGAGCGGATACTCTCTACAATACCTATTGGATCCGCTTTCCATTTGATGGCCAAACTTATGAATCGGCTTTGGAGAACACCAAAACGCTCTTTCGGTGTGCCAAACAGGCAGGGGTCAAAAGGATCGTGCACATTGGTGTCACCCGAGCATCTGTCGATTCCGATCTGCCATATTACCGGGGAAAAGCGATCCAGGAAGTGATGCTTAAGGAATCGGGTGTCCCATTTTCTATTGTCCGGCCGACACTTGTATTCGGAAAGGAAGACATTCTTGTCAACAACATCGCGTGGCTTATTCGAAAAAGCCCCGTATTTCCAATATTTGGATCGGGGCGTTATCGTGTCCAGCCTGTCTTTGTCGAAGACCTGGCGGAAATTGCAGTTCGCCAATCCACGGTCATGGAAGGGACCACGGTCGATGCGATCGGGCCTGAGACATTCACGTTTCAGGAGCTTGTGGCATTGATCGCCGAGAAGATTGGGAAAAAGCCTAAATTCGTAAACGTCCCCCCATCTCTGGGTATTTTCTGTGGCCGTATCCTCAGTGTGTTTTTACGGGATGTTTTGCTCACAGGGAACGAGCTTAAGGGACTGATGGACGAGATGCTGACATCCGAGCAGGTACCAAACGGCTCAACTAAATTTTCTGATTGGCTAGAGAAGAACAAGTCGACGGTTGGCGGACGTTACTCATCGGAGGTAAAGCGGCACTTCCGGTGGTCCGCCTCCTAAACGATCATTGCAGCCATGCGTGCTTCGCACGGCATGGTCGAATCCAATCAATTCCTTCATACACGAGACGCTATCCGCGGCAGAATTCGCCAAGGTAATAGGGAAGCATCTTTCGCCACCAGGGCCAGTCGTGGTTGACGTCGTGGCCCCATAGCTCAAGGCGGTGCGGGATGCCCTTTGAATTAAGCACGTTTGAAAGCTCGCGGCTGCGTTCCGGTGCTTCGTAGGAACCTTGTCCCGAAACGATGACGATCGAATCCGCCTGTCGAAGCCGCGGCAGATGGTAATCATCGTCGAGATTCTTGAGATACATCATCGGATTGTTGTAATAGACGTTATCGTCAAAATAATTCTCAAGATACGTGTGAATGTCGTAACTGCCGCTCATAGCGATGGTTCCGCGGACCGTGTCGGAATGCTTGAAGTAGGTGTTGGCCGCCAAAAGGGCGCCGAGACTCGCGCCCGTCGTCAGCGGCCTGGCGGTAGGGCCCGATTCCTCACGAATTATCGGCAATACTTCGTCCGTCACATAACGATCGTAGCGAGTCAGCATCTCGACCTTCCACGACGGGTGCGATTCCTTATTCAGAAGACTGTATCGATTAACCGAATTTATCGAAAACGCCTTTATCTGTCCTGATTCGATAAAGTCCTTTATCGCATCGATAAGGTAGAACCTTTCATATTCGAGATAGTCGGCCGCGGCGGTCGGAAACATCAACAGCGGCTGTCCCGCATGGCCATATACAACCAAGGGCATGTCCATGCCAAGGTTATGGCTGAACCAGGAAGTAATTTCACGTCGCATTGTTTATTAAACGGGAACGGTTACATGCTCTGGCTTCTTTTCTACGCCTCGCATGTCTTTGCTGTAACCAAACACGTCCCTGAAGTTCATTTCGATCCTATCCTCAACCGCAGCCAGTTCGAGCTCGTTTCCGACAAGCCTTTCCATTGACGTCACAGGCTCGCCCTCGCAGGCGATGATCCAGTTGTAATAGCCGAGATCCGTATTCACATTCAAAGCGAATCCGTGGGTCGTGACCCATCGCTTGATGTGGACGCCGATGGCGGCGACCTTGCCCTCGACGGTGTGAACGCCGGTCAGACCTTCGATCCGAAAAGCCTCGATCCCGAAACCCGACATTGTCCGGATAAGCACTTCCTCGAGGTCCCGGACGTAACGGTGTACGTCCTCTCGGTCCGGCGAAAGGCTGATGATGGGATACCCGACGATCTGGCCAAGACCATGGTATGTAACGCGCCCGCCGCGATTGATCTCAAAAACCTCGACGCCGAGAGATTGAAGCATTTCCGCCGTCGCAAGCACACCATCACTTTTTGAACGGCGCCCGAGCGTAAACGTGTGCGGATGTTCAAGGAGCAAAAGATAATCTTGCTTACGTCCGGCGATGACCTTTTCTTCGAGTTTCTTCTGCAGATCCAGGGCCGCCCGGTAACCTACAAGTCCAAGACGGCGAACCTCAAGGTGGCGTTTCAGCATCTTCGAATATGATAAGATTTTTGAATATGATTGAACAGGCGGGTAAATTTATGAAGCGACTGCAATTGCTTGCGATCACAGGGTTAGTACTGGCACTTTTTGCCGGTGCGGCGGATGCACAGAAAAGGACGACGAGAAAAACGACGAAGAAGAAACCGGCGTCGCCAACCGTCGTCGTACCGCCGCTGGAAGTGCGGGCGGCGCGTGAGAAAGTAACAACTCAGCGTGACAACGTTAATAGATTCGTTGATGTTCTCGGGCCCATAGCACAAGGCATCGAGACATTGGACGAATCGTCAAAAACGAAACACTTGCCGCAAGCGACGATCGATCGCAATGAGGCAAATAAGCAAAAAGTTGTCGAAGCCATTCGCAACTTAAAGGCCGGCCTTTCGAACCTCGAGACCGAATTTCGTACAAAGGCAGAACTTCAGAAATACGTCCAGAATATTCAGGGCATCACCGATCTGGCGGCACAGGCCGAGGATTCGGCGATCGCCGGGAAATTCGTTGCGTCGAAGGAGCCGCTCAGATCGGCCGCTCAGAAGCTGTCTGATACGCTTGCGGTGCTTCCACAGTAAGCACGGCCGGCACCAAAGGTCGAGATCAATTTAAACAAGAGATAAGGTAACGTCTCCGAAGAAAACAGGCCGCTCCTACGGAGCTTGGTGTGTTTTGCGTTTTTTTGTTCTACAAACAGACCGCCCCTAGCGGGGCTTAAGAACCTTATCAAAGCTCAGCTCCGTAGGAGCGGCCTGTTTGTAGAAATGAAGATAAGAATTAACGCAGCTCCGCAACAGCGGCCCGATGTTAAGGCTTTTTCAAAACGACCGTGGTCTTGTCCGTCTCGCAGACTTCCGTTTCGCTTTTCTTAGCGATCGCGCCTTTTGTATCGGCCGGCAGTCCCAGCTTTTCACGAATGAACTTCTCGCCTTCGCCCTGGATCATCTCACCATTGATAACAAAGCTCTTATTGACAAGCGTGTCACCCTTTTTCTCGATCGCGTCCGGACTCAGGAAGATATACCAGGGCGATCCCCAATTGCGATTATCACCCGTGGATTTGCGATAGCTGTAGTGGAGCGTATTTTGCTTTTCAGTCCTGTTCTCAGACTCATAGACCGCGGGGAAGGTGATCTTCAGGTCACTCAGATTTGTCTGCATCGAAGCAACCGGGTCGTATTCGCCAACAGCGATTATGTCCAGACCCTTTGAATGATATTTCTCATAGAGGCTCTCGAGCATCGGCGCGTCGTGCCGCCAATTGGGACACCAGGGTGCAAAGTAGACGACCACTACAAGCTTTTTGCCCAACGTGAAATCACGAAGGTTAACGTTCTGGCCACTCCGAACATCCTTATACGTCCAATTCTTATAGGCGACGTCCTTTTCGACTATAGGCGCCTGCTCGTTCTGCGCGAAGGCAAACGGAAGAAATACCAAAGTGAGAATAAATGCGGATATGAACTTCATGCGATGTCTCGATAAGAAAAAGGCTATCTTTTCAGATGCGTAAACACAAGTGAATGTTGGCAGGATAGCTTCATTCGGTGCTGTATCGATATTTTGCATAAGTTCGAGGGACGTTGTACCTTAATCTAAGATATGGCTGACACCCCGACTGTTTCAGAAATTTTTACGCGCGCTCTCGAAATTAGACGCGTCGACCCTAACGGTTCTTACAAAGATCTTACGAAAAAGATTGTGAGTGAATACGGCTCGCGTCCGGTTCCCGACACCGCGTACCTGACCATCCCCGAATACGACAACATCACGCCCGAAGAAGATTGGACGGCCGGGTTACCGATCGTGATGCGTGGTATCCAGAACAACGACTGGAACGAGATAGCCCACGGCATCATCATCAGCCTCGAGCAGGTCGAAAACTATCCGAAACAATCCGGCCGCGAGGATGACCCCGCCAAAGAATGGCGCAACCGCGATAAAGGTATCGCCGGCGCGGAAGAGAAGGTGTTCGAGAAGTGGATGCCCGCCGACCTGATGGCGATGGCACAGAAAAGCGCCAAAAAAGGATAACCAATCAAAACTCCCCTCCTTGATTAGGAGGGGTGCCCCGGTAGGGGCCGCGGTGGTAGAGAACGTGGTCGAGAGAATAAGAAAAGGAAATGCAAGGAGCGTAGGTGGAGAACGTGGCCGCGAGTACCGTGTGGGTGACGTATGATCTACCACCGCGGTCAGCCGAAGCGGCTGCCACCCCTCCTAATCAAGGAGGGGAGTTTTAGGAGCACCTAGGTTCGCCGCGAGGTTCGAAAGCCCGCGGCTGCCCCAAAGGCCCCCTCGTTAGATCTCCACTCGCAGCCCGTCAAACGCCTCGATCACCTCACACCCGGGTGAGAACTTAGCGATCTCCTCATCAAACTCAACGTCGTCCCATTCCGGATAGAAGTGCGTCAGCATGGCTCGTTTAGGTTTCGCTTTGCGGATGAGAAACATCGCCTCGGCCAATTCGAGATGCTTCTGGACGGGCTTGTCCTTCAGAAACGTACATTCGAGGATGAATAGATCCACAGCGCGGGCGAGAGCCGCAACGCTTTGATCAAATGCCGTATCCGAGGAATAGACAAGTGTTTTGCCATCGGTGTCACGGATGTGAATAGCGTGGCTTTCGGTTGTGTGCGGTGTCTTTGCGGCGACAGCTTCCACGCCCTCTGCTATCGCGAACGACTCCAGCGCTTCAACCTCGATCACATCGATCGGAAAGCTCTGGTTTAGCAGCTTGTAGTTATTGACCTCGCTAAATTTGTCGATCAAACGTTTGATGCCCATGGGTCCAACGATCTTCAACGTCTTGGAACGCTCCTTCATAGCCGGTGCGTGTTTTGTGCCCGCCAGGAACGATGCGAGCCCCCCGCAATGATCAAGATGAAAATGCGATATCCAGATCGCGTCCAACTCCGGCCACTCGAGACCCTCCTCAGCGACACGATGAATTGCAGAGGCAGAGCAGTCGAGCAAGACCGTTCCCCCGTTCGTCTCCAGCCAGAACCCCGCGCTTCTTCGCTCCGGATGCGGTACGGTCGAACCCGACCCGAGGACCGTTAATCTCATAACTCGATGTTAGCAAATATACTGCTTGCGGCGAGCGTCGTCATAGGAATGCGGTGTGTTAAATTAGGCTAATGACCCAGGTCGATATTCTTGCCGTCTTTGCCCATCCGGATGATGTCGAGCTCGCCGTCGGCGGAACGCTGTTGAAGATGAAACATCTTGGTTACCGTACGGGTGCGCTCGATGTAACGCAAGGTGAGATGGGTACACGTGGAACACCCGAGGGACGTGCAAAAGAATCGGAAGAAGCGGCGGCGATCCTCAAACTCGACCTCCGCGAGAATCTCGGGCTCCCGGACGGTCACGTCTTTGTTACCGATGCGGAACGCGTAAAGATGGTCCGTATGCTCCGGCGTTTGAAGCCAAAGGTAATACTGACTCACCAGGACGGCGACCCGCACCCCGATCATAACCATATTGTCCAACTGGTGCGGGAATCGGCCCGCCTTTCGAGCATGCTCAGGTTTGATGAGGAAACAGGCGCCGAAAAGATACCGGTGCCAAACGTCGCACACAACATTTTTTCGCGCCGCGTCATACCTTCGTTCATTATCGATGTCTCGGATTTTCTCGAACAAAAGATGGACGCTATCCGTGCACACCGGTCACAGTTTTACGACCCGAATTCAACCGAACCCGAAACGCGTCTCACCGCAAAAAACTTTATTGACGAGATCGAACAACGATCACGATATTTCGGATCCTTGATCGGAACGGCCGCCGGCGAACCTTTCTTTGTACGCGAAGCACTTAATATCGAAGACCCGGTCGACCTTTTGACGCGTTCGATGAACCTGTATTCGTGAAGTGAAATGATAAACGTTCAGTCTCCCGAGGAGATCGAGTTAAACAAGAAACAGCGCGTCCTCGATCGACTCAAGGACCGGCTTGCTTTCCGTGAAGAGGAGATGGCCGACCTCCGTGGAGAGCTCGAGCGCTTTGAGGCACGTTACACGATGGAGGTCGCCCGCCTCTATGCCGAATTCGACGAGATCGAGGCCGAGATCGCTGAAGAGGAGGCCAGGCTCGTCCCGGATGACGAAGAAATAAAGAAGAAAGCCGAAGAGCTGCGCCGCCGTGCCGAGGAATCGGCTGCCCGGGCAGTAGAAGATGTCGACAAATGCAATTTCCGCTGGAACCCGACACCCGAGGCAAAAAAGGCCTATCGCGATCTGGCACGCATTATTCATCCAGACCTGGCACTTGACCCTGCCGAAAAAGAAAGACGGCATTTTTTGATGACCGAACTCAACGATGCCTATTATGCCGGCGACCAGACACGGCTTAACAAGCTAACGGAAGATCACCGCAACAGCCCCGACGTCATTCAAGGCGATTCGATCGGCGATGAACTTGTCCGCGCGATCCGGCAAATATCACAGGTCAAGAGACGCCTTGAGAAACTGGGTAAGGAAAGGCGTGAGGCCGAAGTTTCCGAGTCGTTCATCCTGCGACAAAAGGTCGAGACCGAAATGGCCGCCGGGCGCGACTTGCTAAAACAGATGGCCGCCCGGACGCGGGCCCACATTCTTAAATCGGAACGTCGTTTGGCGAATCTTAGGAAGGTGAATGAGGCGGCGGAAGAGTATGTAAAAGAGCGTTACGGGATGGATATTGGTTCGTTTCGACAAAAATGATCAGGAGCCGATCGCCTCAACTATCATCTTTCCCTTTTCATCTTTACCGCTGCGGCAGACGCCCACGATCTTGCCGAGGATGCGAACGTCATCTTCATTGAACAACTGTGGCTCTTCATCGCCGCGTTCGATACAGACAATTCCAAATTCCGAATCAAAGATGCCGCAAATTACCTGACCGTTCGTTTTATCCTCGATGGCGGCAAGATCGCCGCGTTTTACTTTATCGGGTACCACGATCGCCAGCGAACCCGAGCTAACGCCGAGACCCTCGAGATGGGACGTGTTTATCCAGATACCTTTGTAATCGGCATAACGCGCGAGCGATGGCGGCAACAGCAGCTCGAGTTTCGACGTATCGATCGACTCGATATCATTTGCCGACGATCGAAGTTCGTGATGGACCGCTTCGAAATTGGTAATCAGTTTACGGGCGGCATCTTCGCCCGATTGTTGTTTGGCGATGGCGACAGCCTCGCTCAAATTGAGCACCGCATCGGTAAAAGCACCCGAGAGCATGAGCGCTTTCGATCGAGTCAGAAGCGATTCGGCGAGCCAGGCCGTTTCTTCGCCCTTCTTAAGGATCTTGATCGAATGATCGGCTTCCTTCAGGGCTTCCGGCAATTTTCGCTCGGCAAGGTATATTTGTGCCTTTGTATCAATGCTCGAAGCCTCACGGGTCCGGTCCCTTAGCTGTTTATATATTTTGATCGCCTTATCGACTAGTTCGTGGGCAAGCTCGAACCGCCGTTCGTTCTTATGCAGCATCGCCAGGTTGTTAAATACAACCGCAAGATATATTTTGTGCCGCGACCGTTCGTGAAAGAACCACGCCAGGTCAAAATATCTGACCGCAAGATCATTCTGCGATAAGTGCCGATAAGATACGCCGACGTTTGCGCATAGCGAAGCGTTTAGAAACGCATCGCCATACGCCCGCATTTCCTTTTCTATAGCCATGCAATTAGCTATATTCTCGTCAAATCGTTTTTGCAGCATTAGAACAAGACTGCGTGTTACATGGGCGTAGAGACGTTCATCCGCGGAATTCGGCAGATCGTGGGATAAAGCCTCTTCGATCCAGGTTTCGGCTTCCGCGAATTCACCTGTCCGGGTGTAAGCCAGGGCGATATGATTTTCACACTCGGCAGTTTTTGCCGGATTACCAAGGCGAATAAATGTTTCACGCGCGTTTGTAAGAAAGTTCTTCGACCTTTCCTGTGAACCCGGGACCTGGCACTTATAGCCATAGAAACCAACCAAACTTCCAAATCGAAGCAACATCTCTGCAGCCAAATGTTCATCTAGACCCTCGACATCCGGACTAAACGAATCATCCCTCGAACCCTCGCCAAATACATCGAGCGCTTCCTCGTATCGGCCCTTTCGTTCCAACGAAACCAGCTTTTTCGTGGAAATGGTACTCGAGCCAATTATCTGACGGTTGAGAGAGGGCATAGATATGTAGTTATCAAGTGTCTGGTATTATATGCCGCGATGCAAATCGCATCAAGACCCCAAAATAACTAATTGGAGAAAAAATGAAACACACGTTAATGGTTGTTTTAGCACTTTGTTTGTTTGGTTCCGTTGCTTTTGCCGACGACGGCGATCAGGGAAGTGGTAACAATCAACCCTGCACCGTTAATTGTCCTCCGCCGCCGTGTACGGTCGATTGCCCATTAGGCTTGACTAACGGCATCGGCGATACCGACACGTCGGGAACCAATGATGTGATTGAAACGGTCGTGGCGACCTTTGAGGCGACAAGCGATTTCATCCTGTTATAAAAGACAGGCCGAAACAGCTGCGAGCCGTTAAGGTTTCCTCCCGGTAAAGGTCTTGGCTTCGTCCGGTGCCTTTTCCGACATTAACTCGCTGGACTGTAATACGACGATTTTCGGCTGAGCCATTTCTTCTCTCAGAGCAATTTCGTTGATTACTTCCACGCAGACCTTTCTGACCAAATGTTCAATTTGGCCGGGCGGTAGGGGTGTGTCTTGCGAAGGGGTCGACTTGACAAATTTCTTTCCCTTGCCGGTCAAGAGCCAGCCTATCGAACACGAGGTCCGTTCGGAGATCGTAATGAGCATTTCAGCGTTCGGCAATCGGCCGTCGAGATAGTTTCTAATGCTCTGATACGGGACCTTCAACAGTCGTTGAATCTCCGCGGGCCGTGACGTCCCGCACACCTCGATGAATCGTTCAACAAATTGCTGATGTTTTTTCATATTCGCTCTTGACACTATTAAATGATTGTGTAAAAGTCTACACGACTACTCATCGGGAGTAAAACTGACGACCGCCATTTGGCAAAGCTAGATCTCGCTCCCGATTTGATTAGAAAAATCTACGACTTTCGCGGACCGTATACGCCCTGTATGCACCGCGGAAAAAGAGGGAGACGGTGTGGGAGACGTCTCCCTCGCTTATTTTATGGCTCCGAGATACCGCTCTCCCAGGACATCGATATGATGGCGAACGTGACCGGCCATGATAGTGACCAGAGCGCGCACTGATATTTTCATGTTATTGGCGGTACCTTCGCGGGTCCAGGCTTCATCTCTGAAATTATTGATCAATAACATGTTCGCCTCTCTTAGCAGGTCGAATTCTTTCAACAGTTCGGCAAAGGACCGGCCATTGGCATGGGCGTTCTCGATATAGCCCTCCTGCTCGAAACCTTCGATAGGCGTCTTGTCGCCGCGTGAGATCCGCAACAGCCTATAAGCGAACATTCGTTCGGCATCGATCAGGTGACTGAGCACTTCCTTGACGGTCCACTTGCCATCGGCATATGAATAAGTGCCGTTTACTTCGGCGACGCCCGATAGCAATGCGCCAAGCTCGGCGCTCTGATCTGAGAGCACCGGTCTCGGGTCGCGCTCAGGCACCAGCGAAACGTAATGTTCATAATACGGGTCGTATTCCGATTTTTCCGGTTTGTACATACCTTTTGATTTTGTCCTCCTTAGAACCTGTTCGCGTTGCATCTTCTTAATGTCTTTTCGTGTGGTTAGTGTGGATTCGTGGTTAAATGCCCGTAACCACTAAACAGCACGAATCACACGAAAAAACCACGAAGGTGAATCCGCGGTATTCGTCGCCTCAAGATTCGCCCAAATAGGGCGCTCGCATTAACCTACACACCTGAAAGTTTCATCAGCATAAACGCTAGGTCCCGGACGGGTAGAAGAACTCCTTGGAACCCGTGTATTATTGTCGAATTATGCGAACATTCAAAACCGAATCATCGATCGCGGCGGCCGCTCTGTGTTTTTTGTTTCTCTTTGGTGGCCTAGATGATGTGTCGGCCCAGCACGGCGGAAAGGCCGAGCCATTGCGTATTCATTTTGCCGCCGGCCGAACCAGTATGACGCTTACCGGCCGGCTCTCGAACGATCAGGAGATGGAGTATATTTTTGCGGCCCAAAAAGGGCAGCGGGTAACGATCCGCAATACCCACACCAGTCTTTTCGATTTCCGGGTATTCAAAAAGGACGCCGATTTCGACACCGAGTTCGATAGTTCCCGGTCTTCGACCATCGATCTACCCGAAAGCGGCGATTACATGTTGTATGTCAGGAAGAAACGGGTTAGAACACCGCGGACGGCAAGATTTACATTGACCTTAACAATAAGGTGAGCCAAGTGCAGCGGCGAAGTCAGGATCTTGTCTCGTATATGCCAAAACGTTCGTCGAGAACAGATACAGTGAACGAATCGAAGAATCGCAAGCCTGACTCCAGGTTTCCTTATTTATATACCCCCCAACATCTTGTGGTTAGCTGTTCGCTGATGTCTATTAG
>OCZT010001245.1_pt1 | contig 26418 bp, 50 predicted proteins | sample 1539031 | NCBI WGS metagenome assembly OCZT01 (sample SAMEA3539308, study PRJEB22396) | soil metagenome | biome: tundra; feature: field; material: soil | place: USA | collected 2010-05 | depth 0.15 m | reverse complement strand
TCTTCCGATCTGATTCTTCATTAATTCAACTGCTTGCTCTGCGGTTTCTGCTAGAATGCGATATGTAATTATGGCTGGGATCATTGACTCAATTTTGATTTCAAAATAAAACTTTGGCTTTATAGCCGCTAAAGCCTTTTTCTTTTCTTCCTGTAGTTGTGCAGTTGTTTTCATAATTACTTTTTCACATTAAATAATTCATTAAACCTATCCAAGAATAATTTCTCTGCGTCAGCTGGTGCCAAAGCCTCAATCTTAAATGGCAATGGCTTCTGTAATGATCTCCAATCTGAATGCAATGGAGACATTAGATCACGAGCCTCTGTAGCTAACAGCATCTGATCAGCTCGTTTAACCGATTCTGGTTCCTCACCAAATAACTCAAATCTATCATAGATAATTCTTTGGACTTTCTTTTCGATTTCTCTATAGAAAGCAAACTCTGGAGACCTTTTTAAGGGTGATGGTATATCCACAAGCGCGTATTCAGAACCGTCGTGAAGAAGCCCATACATTTGATCTTTGTAATCACAAAGATAACTAACCAATACACAATGCTGCGCTATGCTATAAAAAGAAGAGGTATGTCCAGTAAATCTACATTGATGAGCTAATGAATGCGCTATATCTTGAATAACTATTGAATCAGGATTAGGATCTAAAGGATATACTTTTCTACCAGAGAAGGTTTGTATCCAGGCTCCTTCAAGATTAGATTGCTTGGAGATTGGTTTTACAGATGTTTTATCAGAAAACAAATGTGTATTTGCTTTATAAAACTCTCCAAGCAATTTCTCTTGTTCAAGAGTTATTGGTGGTTGAGTTAATGGTATAGGGTCGGCTATAACTTTTAATTCTGTAGAATCAAGATAATCATATTTTGATTCTGGTTTTTTATACATATCTTCTAACATATTTTTACTCACTTTGATGTTGATCCAAATCCGTTGGATCCTCGTTTTGCATTCCTGTCTTTACATAATATATCAAACTCTTCGTTACTTATTGGTGTAACCATCATAGATTGTCTTATTACTGGTATAATTTGACCAATAGCTTCTCCAAACTTTATTGTAAGTGAATTGGTTAAGGTTTTATTAGGATCTACGCTGGAAGGGCTATATTGTCCACAAAAAAGTAATTCGCCTTCGAAGGAACAGTCGATCACGCCGTATAGGGCGTGAATGTTCTTTTTGCCAGTCGTAGATGATCGGGGTCGTAGTTCAAGCCACCAATCACCTGGAGCGAAACACCTGATACCTAATGGTATTTTTACCCATTCTCCAGGGTTTAATTTTATAGATTGATGATCAGTAAAGGCTGCCGAGACATCCCAACCAGTAGCTAAAGGCTCTCCTTGGGTTGGTAGAAATTGCTCGCTGACGTCTTTTAGGTCCTCTCGAACGGCAAACCTAAAGTTAGGTAAAAAATTGTAATTTGTCATATTTCCCTCGATGCGAACATCATAATCCCAATCTTTTGGTTGTCAACCCGCCATAAAATAATATAATATATATGTCACAACTTCCCGGAGCGGTAATCCTAATTAATAATGACGTCAACGATACGGTGTTAGCCACACTTGGTGGTCAGCTATTGCTTGATGGCTATATGACAGATACTGTTTTTAATTCTGTGATAGCCCTAAATCCCAATTATATGAATACGGTTCATTCAGATGGATATAGGATATTAGTTATATTATCCGATTTTAGAGATTTGACAAATAGAAATCTTGCTGATGTAGTAATCTTCTTTGCTCACGGAATGGCTAATGTTATGAAGAATAATCTTGGTCCACCAACTTTATCATTACCAATTGCAAGATTAAACATATATGCTTTGTTGCGGGCTAATAATTCTTCTCAAGTAGTTATTTTGCCTACTACTCCCAGTAGACGACAATCTACTTTGCAAGGTCCTTTGCGGCAACTCTTGATTGATGATTTTGATCCAAGTGGCGTGCATGATGCAAATATAGACTGCGAACTGTTTAATCAGGACTTTATCAATAGGAAATAAAAACTTCCTATATGGTGATATTAATACATTATTTTAGAGATTTCTGGAATAAGGGATGAAAATGACTAAAATAGATTCATTGTTAAAAAAAGTAGAACTGTTTGAGAAATTAGCTACAGGTAGCAGAAAATCATTTTTACAGTCTATTGCTCAAGATGCTAATTTAGAAGATTACGATAAGAGAAATCAGGGATCAACAATTCTTCCAGAAACAACTATTCAAGGGACAAGACCAGTTTCAGTACCAAAATCAGTACAAATGGCTCTTAATGTTATAAATAAATCAAGAGATATTTATGATGCAGCACATATCGAAGAAGATGGCGTATTAGGACCACAAACAAGAACAGCTTTAGATAATTTTAAGAAACAATATAATCGTCAAGGTATGGATGATAAACAATTATTTGCTGCAATTTTAGCGCAATTAGCCGGAACAGATAATGCAAAACCCGCGCAGTCGACAACCCCACAATTTCCACAAATGACGCCGTTTAGTCCAAAATTATAACTTAAAATGTTAGGCTAATAGTAAGTCCTACCATCAGGTCCGCAAGCTCGATGGCAAACATTATTTTTAAGCGACAACTCGAGTTGTCGCTTTTAATTTTTTTGTAATTAATGATTTAGAATATTTTGAGCAAACTCTCGACAAAACTATGGGGTTTATAAGAATTATTAGGGGAAGGCAGTACTCTCTGATCTTCCGCATATGCTATAAGAATGCAGCAAGCTTCTTTACTATTTGCATATATTTTATGATATCTACTGTTTCATTTATTGTTAGATTGCTACCAAATCCATTACCTAACTTATTTAACCAAAACCTATTAGAAAACCTTTTGTCCTTATTAAAATCAACTGAATATTCCATTTTGCAAGGAAACCCACCAGGAGTTCTTGATTTTTCCTCATATACTCTAATTGAGAATATTGGATCTCCTTCACCTTTATAATCTTCTTTATAGCGATCATGCATAATATATGATTCTACTTTAATTCTAAAATTATCAACTTTAATATTTGCTTGTTTATAATCTGTAAAGATTTTTAATATTTCAGATTTCTTTGCTTTGCTCAAATCAATATTTATATTCTCTTTTAATTTAGATATTTTATTTTTAATTTCTGTTTCCGCAGGAATCCAAGAATCACTGGTTATAGGTAAATCGCAAGCGTCATCACTATATTGTTCATCTAAAAGCCTGTTGATAAGCTCTAAATATTCTTTGTTGTTAAACTCACTCATACTATGATATATACCTCATAATAATATGAATATAGATAAATTATTAAAATTAGCAGATTTATTTTACAAACTCGCCGGCGCTGAAGCTGAAAAATTACCAGAAGATTCCAAAGACCTTAAGACTATTCTAAAAAATATAGAAGAGCTTGAAACATTCAATGCGCGCAAAGAGTATGCAGAGAAAAATCTTAAAAGATTAAGTTCTGGTTCCAGCCGACTTGTATATTTAACAGATAATAAAACTGTGATTAAGCTTGCCTCTAACGATAGAGGTATTGCGCAAAATAAAGCTGAAGCCAATCCAAAGATGACCTCGCCGTTCCTAAATAAGATAATTTCTTCAGCAAAGAACCATTCCTGGCTAGAAACTCATTTTCTTGATAAGATTACGACAAAAGAGTTTGAGAAGCTGACGGGTATGGATTTTGATGATTTTGGTGAAAGTATAAGATATGAGTTAAGACACGTATCTGGAAACACAGATAAGTCCAAGCCTGATAATTTTGATGATGTGGCTAAATCGGAATTGTTTAAGGAAATGAAAAGAATTGGTCTTAAGTATAAGCTTATGGGCGGAGACATTGCAAGAATATCATCTTTTGGGACCAAAGATGGGAAACCTGTGTTAATTGATGCCGGATTAACAAAAGAAGTATATGATAAGTATTATGATGATTCAACATCGGATTCTAAGAAATCAACTAAATCAAAATGATTCAATTTAAGACAATAAAAGAAGCCCTGAAATATAAAGATAAGTGCCCTTTATGTTCATATAATCTTGAAATGAGCCATTTATATGGTGATATGGATTATGATAATAATCGACTTCATATTTTTAATTATAGTAATATTATTATAATAGATATATTAAATGATTCAATAAAAGTTATTCCAAATGAAGATATGTCGACCCCTTTTATGGGGCTTCATGTAACAAGATTAATGATGTCTTGTCATAGCTGCAAAAACTATGAATGTTATTTATTATTAAAAATAAATCTACAAGATTTTTGTTGGGAAGAGATTTCTTTTAATTCTGAAACTATTATTGTTGGAAGCGACCGTATAAAAAATATTTTCTCAATTAATGAAACGCAATATCATAAAAATATTTATGGGACTATGACGGGGCTTCCATTAATTCCATTTGATTTCTCTAATCCACAAAATACAATAGATAAAATAAAGCTTCTTATACCTTACATATGATTAAAACATATTTTAATACCATTGAAGATTTTATTAAAATTAGAGATAATTGTATTTTTTGCAATCAAAAACTTGATGCCATTCTTACAACTTATAGTTCGATCGGTCCACCATCTAACCACGGAGCCATTCTTGCTAATATTAATTCCAAATTAGTTGATGACAAGTTTAATTTTAGAATTAAATATACATCCATTTCCCAAAATGTAGACACAAAGGGATGGATAGATATCAAAAATAATTGTCATATTGATGAGTCATCTGATGAGATATTGTCTCTTTTCGCAGATATGATGCCTCATATAGATTTACAATGCAATAAGTGTAAGATGAATTACTATCTTTCAGGCGCCTCATTGCGTTTTGACAATCCTCCTTTAGTTAATCCTTTTATTCTATTTGCAGAAGGATTTAATATTGGAAATCTAATTATTCTTAATACATGGAATACACAGACTAATATCTATAATAAAAATAATTTAACTTTACTAACAAAATCGCCAGGAATACAACTACCGTTTATTCCGTTTGACTCTATAAATAAAGATGTTCTTATTAATAAGGTGCAAACCTACGCTACTTTCTTTTAATATATTCTCATATATTGATGGGACTATTAACTGTAAAAGATTTCATTACTTACAATAATCCTTGTTTCAGCTGTGACTCATCCGTTAAACTAACTATCGATGTTGACGACTATTATCAACAAAACATAATCACTGATCCTATATACACAGGATCAATTAGTCCAGTTATTACAAATGATTCTCTTAAGGTAGATCTTAAAATTACCTATCAATCAAAATTAACGCTAAATATTTTTCATAAAACAAATAAAATACAAACTTCGTCCCTCAAGGGCTTGACAGAATATTTTCAAGAATATAGGTTGTATCTGCGTAGCCACTGTACGCGCTGCAATACTCAAATAATTTCCAGCTATTTGGATTTCAATTTAGCTAAAGGATTTGTTAATCCGGTAAGTCTAACTTCTGAAACTTTATGCGTTAAAGATTCTAAAAATCATTATAGAATCAATTCATATTACGCCTCTAACGAGAGCATTCTTTATACTTCTAATTTGGGTCACCCTTCTTTTCGCGAACCAACAGTAATTAAATTACCACTTCTTCCTTTATCCAAGTTTAGAGATAAAGAACATTTTTTAGATAAAATTAAAACCTTGGTTATGTTCTCATAAATTATGCAAGCTTTAGAAAATTGTCCAATATGCGGATCATTAATGGTGAATAATCCACGGATTATTGGGGATATTTATAAAAAATGTTCGGGTGCTCACGAAAACATGTTTCATTGTGATTACTGGAAAGATAATAATAATTGTATAACTTCGATTAACCTTCATATTGAAGGAGAAGAGTTAATGACAAGATTAACTGCTTATTGGAATTATGGTAATAATACTTTCTATATAAATACAGGATATAGAACTAAAAATCTTCCCTGGTTTGAACCCAACCTATCTAATTATAATGCTTTGGTCCAAAAAGTTAAAACATATATTCTATTTAGCTAAACTATGCAAATACCAATAAATTGCCCAATATGTAATAGCATTATGATGAATGATTTTTATAATGAAACCATTAGAAAAAAGTGTGAATCAAAATTAAATCATGAGTTCCACTGCTCGTCTTATGCTGGCGATAAATTAAGTTTTTTTACGGTCGTAATAGATAGGAAAAATAGACTGTCCGCCCAATGGCAGCTTGGATCGATTAATAGATTTTTTATAATAAGGGGAAACTTAACTCTCGGCTCCACCAAAGAGCTTCCATTTTTTATACCGGATTTTTCTAACTATAGCGCTCTAGTTAATAAAATTAAATTGTACACATTACTGTCTTGATGTCGCAAGTTATATATTTACATATGGATGACACAACAAGCTGCCCTATCTGTAATAATAAACTTCGCTCCCTTAAACTATCTAATAAATATCTACACCCCATTGCTAAAACTGCAAACTTCTACGAAAGAACTTGCAATGGAACAAATCATACACTTCAGTTCTATACAGATATGTCTACTAAAAAAGTGGACCTTATAAAAGTGTCTATTACCCCAACATATTCGAGATTTATTGAGGTGGACTTTCTTAATCAAAAATCAAGAATATTTTATGTAATTGAATCTAAATCTGAATGTGTAGAGATTCCAAAAGTCCTAGAATTAGACTTCCCCGATCTTATTAGATTAAAAGAAAAGATCTCTTTATATGCCACCTTCAACTAAAATAGAATTTCCCATAGATATCTGTCCGCTATGCGGATCCGAACTTGAAATTGAAGGTTATGCTGGTATTCCTCGCGGATATACAGCAAAATGTAAAATACCTTATAAATTATGTGATGGTGATGACCCTATTTTTCACTACGAAGTCCACGGACAATATAAACCGATTGAAAGCTCTATAATGCAAAGAGTCTATAATAATAAATATTATGTCTTTTCAAGATTTGATGAGCAAAAATCTTGGATATATAAAATACTACCTTATTTTGGCAACATTGCCGTAATTCCAATTATTAAAGCAGATCACCCAGATAAGCTTGAAACTCGCATTAATAATTTGTTATTATTTCTATGAACTGTCCTTTCTGCTCCTCTCCCCTTCAAAAAGAGCAACTTTCATTCTTAAAAGATTATAATTTATATAAAACAGAAATCCGATATTCTTGTGAATCCGACATTTGTAAACTGGCAACCCCATTGGGCATCACAAGATTTTCAATTTCTATCCGACAACCTATTAATAAAATTAATTACTACCAGGCTTGCCTGCCCTTCCAGGATGGCTATTATATCCTTCAAGGTAGTTCAGCCCCCTGGACCCGCCTCTATACTCAAAAACTCTCCCTTGGTGCCTTTACGCGCCCCTACATCATAGAATTGCCGGTCATGCTCCCTATGAATCCTCCTTACCTCCCAGCCATTAACTCAATTATGAATAAATTATTTATTTTAATTCCATTTTTATGACCCAGTGTTATTGCGAACAAGAACTTATTCTGCCCCAATATCACTCTGAAGAGTTTCAGATTTTTGATCTCATATGCCCCGATGATCACTATGCTGTTAAGTTTTTACCACCTATTAATGGTCCAAATAAAATCTTCGGTTATGAATGTCAAATTAAAATAGATGATAAATCTTATCAAATTAAAGCCGGTTATCGTATGTTAGCTCCCTATACAAATATCGCTATCCGCCGTGGTAAATTTGGATATAAATCAATTTTAGAGCTTTCTTCTTTTATAGAACTTCCAATCCATAATAATATGATAGATCCCAAATCTCTTATTAAACGACTTACTTCTTTAACTCCATTTATATGAATTGTTTATTTTGTGATAAACTATTAGTCTCTGCGAACATTAATAGTCATTTTGTTTGTTTACATCCTAATGTAAAAATAAGACACGAAATATATAATGGTAAACTTTCATTTATTGTCTATTCTGTTTCTTTTAATAAGGCAACATATTTTATGGATTTTAACCTTCATTCTGAGATTTTTACATTGGTTAAATATGAGCCAGATTCTAAATCTGAACGTGTAATAATTGAATTAGGTTATTTGCCACTTATCTTTCCCGAATTCGCCAAAGATTATTGTAATAAAATATTAGCGCTTAAGGTTTTCTTATGAATTGTCAATTTTGCAGCGCCCCCTTAACTGATTTATATAAAAACGATATGGCTGATAATAAAATAGTCGAATGCGCTAATCATTATCCAATTAAGACTTATTATCAAATGAGAAGTAATGATACTTTATCATATTGCTATTTAACATATTTTAGCGATGACTATATGGATACGGCACGAATTGTTATTGATCCCAATAATAGACAATTTAGCTATGATACCGCCGGTATCTTTGTAAATCTCTCAATGTCTCATATTAATAATCCAAATGATTTTAGATTATTTATCAATAAAGTATATAGTATGAAAGCTTTTTTATGAAATGTAAGTTTTGCGATAATGATCTGGTAGATATTACTTGCTCAAAACATAATAATATCATTATTGTATATAATCAAAAATCTCTCCATTATACTTTTATATTAGATCAGTCTCCTAATGATGCTCCCATTTTTGACAATAATAATTATTTTATCGATTTTATGTTTAGTAATCAAGTTACCGAAATACATAAAGGTGTCAGCAAGGATTCCCTTATCCTTAAATTAAACCATATAATTGATCTGCATCCAGATAATGCCAGATCCTATCTCAATAAGATTCTATCATTACAGGCTTTCTTATGAATGATTTTTATTGTCCATTTTGTTTCTCATTATTAAATAATTCTGCCGATGTGGGTCTGCCACATTGTTTTTGCGATAATATCAAAACTACCTTCTGGTATGATGATTTCGGAACCATTAATGCCGTTGTATTTAAGTCTGAACCAATATCTATTGATATCGATTTGCAATCAAAACAAACTGTCATATTCTATAATGATTATAGAAAAGGTAGATATATAGCAGAATTAAATTATATTCCCAATATCTCCCCATCATCTTTTAATTCTTTTATTAATCGAATTATGTCAAATAAGGCTCTTTTATGAATTGTATATTTTGTAATTATTCTCTTAATGGAGATGATTATTGTTCTAAATGCCCAATTAAAGTATATTATATGTTAGGATTAAATGATAGTATAGATATTTATTATTATTTAAAACCATATTATATGGATTTCTTTATTAAAGAAAAACGATTTAGCTTGTTGCATTATACTAATGGTATGGGATCAGAAGAAAAAGTCCTAATGACGTTCGACTATCTTCCCAATGTTCTACCAAAAGATGCAAAAGTTTTTTTAGATAAACTGCTTCAATTAAAAGCTTTCCTATGAACAACCTATATTGCCCATTCTGCTCCGATATCCTTACCGAGAAAAATCCCTTTATAAGGTATACTTGCGATTGCTCTAATGTAGATACCTCATTCTATTTTGATGTCAACTCCCATTCACTATATCTTATTGGCTATAAGTTTGATTGGAATAGCTTTATCCATATGGATATAAAAATGCGAAATATTCATGTATTTAATTATGCAATCCCTACCTCCACATCCGGTAAAATGATCACTATCTCCCTTATCCCAATCCTACCAAAAGATGCCAGATCTTTCTATAATAAAATCCTCGCCAATAAAGCCTTCCTATGAAAACTCACTGCATCTTCTGCAATCTCCCATTAACAATATTAAAACCCTTTGAACCCTTTGATCAAACTTGCCTTAATCATAATAATATAGAGGTAATCTACCATACTACCCTCGTTAGCATTAAATGCTGGCTGAATAATTGCCAATATAATGTTTCAATTAGCCCCGTACATAATGATATCTATATCTTTAATATTTCTAATATGATGACCGAAGAACCTATCGTAATCAACGACCTTCTTTATGTCTCCCCGGAATCTGCCATCGAGTTTATAACCAAAATGCAATCTCTAAAAGCTTTCCTATGATCTCCCATTGTATCTTCTGCCATCTCCCAACTACATCAGATGAATGCACAAATCACAATATAATAGTTATGTACTCTTCCTTCGTTTCATTAAAATTGTCCCTAAATAATAAAGATTATCTAATATCTATCTCCCCAGAAGATAACGATATCGTTATCTACGAAATAACAATCGCTACCGATATTGAACAATATAATCAATCTATCTATTTACCTAATTTATATTTTATTACCCCAGAATCTGCCCCAAATTTCCTTAATAAAATATTGTCCCTAAAGGCTTTCATTTAATGCAGTAATTCATCCGCTCTATCCCTATCTTATTCCACTTCCCTACCTCCCGCACTACCTCCCACCCTATACACTCATACCTCTTCCGAGTATATTGATAATACATCAACCCATCATTCATATGCCCCGAACCTAATAAATGCCCCATCTCATGCATCATCACTTCCCTTATATCCCCCGAATCTACCCTCTCCCTTATTAACCATACCCGATTCCCTCCCACCCTATCCGCATATGCTAATGCCGTCTTCGTGCCCGTCCACCGTACCCCATTCTCATTCACTCCCCCTCTTATTATTACCCACCCATCTATAGACCTCTTATCTACATCAAATCTACTGTCCTCTACCCTTATTATTATCGCCCCATTTAATACATAATTCCACGCGTCTATCGCTTTCCCTATCTCTACCTTATCCTCCTCCCCAAACTCCGAATCTATGTATACCTTTATCTCCCGACTACACCATTCATAATTTTCCATATGCGTGTAATAAAAATGCTGAGGTGCCATATCTACACACCCCAGCATTATTATAAATATTAATATTAATATCTTCTTCATTAAAAGCCCTTATAATCAATAACGTTTATAGACAACCAAAAGACTTTACTTCTTATGCGCTTCTCTTATAAAGTTCCTTATACTTACCACCGGTATCGCAAAATTAGTCAGCGGCGCACTCATCATAAATGATACTATCCCCACTAACTCACCATCATCATTGAATACCCCACCACCACTGTTACCAAAAAATACAGGCGCACTCAATTGTAAAAATGGTCCGCTCTTGTCTACTGGATATAAACTTACCCTGTACCCCGCTACTACACCCTCTATATACGTCCAAAATAATCCCTTTACATGCCCTACTATATGTATCTTACCACCATTCTCCGGTACCACTTTAGCTAATACCGCTACCTCATGATCAAGCACAGATCCTCCCATCATCTCCACTAACGCTAAATCATGCTCCCCATCATCTGCTATTACCTTCGACCAATGTAAGGCACTGGGATCCATCTTGTATCCCATTACCTCATCCTTCTGTATGAAATATATCTTCGCCCCCATTACATCTACATCTACTTCCTCATTTCCATCCCCTCCAGCTGCTATATTCGCCGCCGCTTGCACACAATGATGCGCTGTCAATATCTCCCTCTCACTTACCCATACACCTGTACAATATACCCGGAAACTGTGATTCTCCGTATTCTCCATCATTAATGCTACCGTACTTGTATCTATATGACTTACTAAACTATTAATATCATTGGTATTTCCCATACCCATCTTACACCCAACTCCAAATATCCCCAATATAACTAATGCCATCACCATTATTGTCTTGTGCATATTAATCCTTTTAATCCTTATCTCTTGTTTAATCTCCAACTACCCATAAAATATCGCCCACCAAATATTATATACCATTTTATCAATATCATTTTCTTGTGTTTATATTATTTTTAATATTTCACTCTAATTATTTTTATAACCTACACTAATAATCCATTAACAACTTGTAATAATGGAAAAGATATCTTTTTTATTATGATCCCTTAAAAGAAATTATTATAACGACATAACCTACTGTATAAATCAAAATGGTCTTTTTTACCACTTTTACCCACTTTATAACATTTTTATTATGAAATTGTGGTAATTTTAGTAGAAACGTACTGTGGTTAATCGTTTGAGGTGTAGCTTTATTGTTGATAGGTGTAGTTTTATTGTTAGAAGCCCTGTCTATTGTTTGTAAATACCTATATTGGGGGGGCGCGTAGGCACGCTTCTTGCTATCAGCCAGAACCATTCCACCCTCCAACGGCATACCTCTTGCACTACAGCAATTCCCTCGCCATATCTCTTTTATTATATTCACCTCACCCCTTTACTTCTTTTTATACTTCCACTACACCGATCATTCTTTTAATAAGGAAACCCCTCGGTATCCCTCTTGCACTATGCACTTCCCCTACCAACACCCAAAACACCTACCAATCAAGGCATTTCCTACCCATCGGTCAACCTAACTTACCCAGTGTTCATAGATTACTCTTACCGAACTCCCCATGTAGATCTTGCGAGGCGAGATCATATGCCTTAGCGGCATCTTCTTCTGTATCATAGTAGCCGAGGTGATGTCCAATCCCATCGTTCATTATGGTTGCCCTCCATCTATTATTTACCTTGTGAACTCCCTTATACTGACTTGATGAGATGGTAATCTGCTTTCCTCTATTATGCGCGTTTTGACTGCGCGTTGCAAGTCGGAGGTTACAGATTCTATTATCTGTCGGATCACAATTGATATGGTCGACCATCTTGTCGGGCCAAGTTTTGGTTGAGAGGTACCAAGCAACCTGATGCGCATAGGTAGTGTAGATCATACTGCACCCATCGTCAGTGAATCCGATACACAATCGGATATTGATTCTCTTATCGGGACGCAAAGCCCCAAACTTTTTTCCATCCTTTTTGATGATTCCAGTATCAGGATCATAAGTTAAGTTATTCGTAATGTAGTCTAATATTCTGGCTGATGGGATTTTAATCATACTTACTATATATCAAGTGGATCGCGTTTTGCACAATGCACAGTGCGCACCAATATTATTTTTAATATCATAATGCACAATCTGTTGAGGCATTCTTTTTGCTATATGCAAGTCCTACTCCAGGCGGTTCCCAGAGCAGAGAGAAGAGGGCGGGCTGCCCATCGGTTAACCGAACCGCTCGAAGGTTGCCGATAGGCAAAGAGCCCTCAAAGGGCGCCCAACCCCTTTCCCAGGAGACACCGCCATGTCCTCTTCATTGCTCGCCATGTTCTCATCTCTCGCCGCTTCCGGCGAAGTCAAGCTCGACGATCAGAAACTCGTGAACTATCGCGAGGTTCACGCCGCTAAGACCACGGATCAGATCATTGCCGCGGCGATTCGCAGGGGGATCAAGATTCCCCGCGAGCCCAAAGCTAAGGCGGAAAAGTCGGTGGTCAAGGTCACCGCGGGCGTTCCCGCCAAGTCGACCACGCCGATCGGAAAGCTGCCGGTTTCCCACAAGGGCGAGATGACGGCGGAGCAATTCGAGGCAGCGTTGCGCATCGCCGGCAAGCGAGAGATGACTCGCGAGGACGGTACGATCGTCGTTCAGTGTGACGATGCGATGGTCGGTCCCGACCAGATCAAGGCGATCGATGCGTTCGTCGGTTACGACTACTCCAAGCCGCGCGGAACGCAGCTTGACGCCGCGCAGCTTGCGGCGCGAAGCGTGACGCGCCCCGTCACCGCGAAGGAGTTTCACCGCGGATCCTGCGCGACGGTCAACGGCTACGTCGCGGGTTCGGTCGACATGGCGGCGCGAGCCGTGGCGGACCTTAAGGGGCGCGAGAAGATGGTTTTGAACGCGTGGATCGATCTCTGCAAGCTCCCCAGCTTGCAGGTCACGACGGCGCTCGGAACGACTGGACCGGCGGGGAAGCTGGCGGCGCTTACCGCTCTCTCGCTCGGCGAGATTCGGGACGATCTCCGCTCGTACGAGCAGCCGCGCGAGACGCTGACGCATCGCCTGCCGCTCTAAAACGCGGATGCGCGGAAGCGCAGCAAGCTGCTTTGAGCTTTGCGCTCGTGCAACCCCTGCCGGAAAGGCGGGGGTTTTCTGCTTTTTTGGCTCGACTTCTCCTGGCGGGGAAAGTCGAGCCTTTCTGCGTTCGGGACTTTGGCAGCGTTATTGCAATATCCACTAATCATTCCAAAGGCTTGCGAGCTTGAGGAGACGTTCCTGTTTCTGTTTTGGCATTGGTATAAGATTTGCAAATAGCAATTTTAATACCTAATTCACATTCGTTTGTTTATAGGTGTTTTTGCGAGATGGTATATTAATTGCAATTATCAATTATCTTGCCGGGAAGCAGAAACCCGCACACAAGAGGAGAAGTGCTTGCCCATCGGTAAACGGATTCGGGGCGATGAATGTCGCCACGACGGGGCGTCAAAAGAAAGCTCCGATAGGATGATCCGCGTGAACCTTATTCGTTCACGAATGCACGTCGGTTTGACCCGACCACTGCTCGGAACAAGTTACATCGGCAATCGCCCCGAAACGTAAGGGAATTGTGCGAGCGGATCATTCTGCCTTTTAACACATCGGCTTAGCGATCATGCGGATTAAGATTCGGAAGTAACCCATCGGATAACAAGTTCATAGCGCAAGCAAGCTTGCTTCAAGCTGCGCATAGGAGAGATATGGCAAAGCTCTTCGCAACATCATTCGAGCGGTACAATGGGGGCGTGAGGATCAAGCGTCTTCATGGTAGTTCCACTGTCACCCGATTCTATGTCGGGGAGAAAGGGTCTAACCCATCGACCTGGGAGATCATCGAGGCATATGGTCCGACCCCCGGGGATAGGAAGACCTACGCCTTGAACAAGTACATCGAAAAGATGTCCAAGTTCGCGGCGGCGGAAAAGACCTTTCATCCCCTCGCTGACGATTCCAACCTGAACCTCGCTTCCTGAGCCCATCAGTGATTACCATCCTGGTACCTCACTGGCTGAATGGTCAAGCCACTCGCGTGCCTAGCTTCCTGGCATAAAGACTGCATTGACCCCGCCACAAGCACTTCCCTTAAGGGAAGTGCTTGTGGCGGGGCTTTGCCTTTTCTGTTGGCGCGACGGCACAAAGATTGCTAATTACAATTCTTAATCCAATCTCTCCAAAACAACTAACTTTACCCATCGGTAATCAAAACAAGCGGATGAGTGTTCGGGAAGTGAAACGGACAGTCAAAGCGAGATAGGAGTGAACGAACCTCCGCGTCAAAGGGCGATGATCCATCCGTTTCTCTTTCTCGACTTTCCCATCGGTAATCGGAATCAGGGAGCTATCATGGCAAATATGACTCGCAGGCAGATCGATCGCATTCTCATCGAAGCGCAAACGGAGAAGCATCCCCTTCCCATCAGCGAATCGGATCTGGACTTCCTTCAATGGGATCCGTATGATCTCGATGAGGACGAGGAAGTCATCTGCGCCGACGATAATGTCGAATTCGACTACTTCGACGACTGACTCCCCATCAGCTAACACCTAAGAGGTAAAGCCATGGAAGAAGATTACGATACCGACGAACCGGATTACAACGAATACGACGATGATGATGAGTACGATCATCGTTATGATGATGGGGAGGAATTGATCGACGGGGTTGGTTTTGCCGACCCTGGTGGTAATTCCTCCCTTCGCGCCGAAACCCCCTCAAACCCCAGGAATCTCCCTTGCCCGAATTGCGAGGCGGAGAATGTATTGACTCGACTGGATAAGGCAGCGGGTTATCAATGCAATCGTTGTGCCGATAGGGCAGAACGGGGCGAGGACTATTAAAGTTCCGTAACGGAAGATAGCCGATAGCCCCAGGCTTTATGGGGCGCTAACTTTGCATTGCCTCGCCACTGTCTTTAATTAGGCGTGGGGCGAGGCTTTGCTTTTTCTATAGCCTGGGATGGCATACCTCTTGCAAAGTGCATTCTTGATACCAAGGAACGCGAGCAAACGGCATATAAGGAAGGGGGCTGTCCCATCGGCAATCAAGTTAGGTGGAGAGATGTCGGAAAGCAGAAAAGGAGAAACGATATGGTCGTTCGACTTGCTGAAAACTTTTCGCCGATGCAATGTGCCACGACTTTGGCACACTTTGCAGAATCGCCGAAGAGCGACTTTCCCATCGAGGTTTACGATGCCTCGACTGGTCATACTGACGTTTGTCAAGATGCGGGCGACTTGATCGCCCTTGCGATGCAATTCGTCGCCTGACAGTTTCCGTCCCATCGGAAAGTAGTTTAGGAGGGATGTCATGGGCAATGTAATTCAATTCAAGGCACCCTATAAGACGTTGACTCGTCGGTTGAGGGAATTGGAGGATAAGCGTTACCCATCGGTTGACGCTTACTGCGCGGCATTCGATAAGGAATTGCAATGCTGCGGTTGGACGGAAGATGATCTCGCGAGGCAGATCGATTCCGATTGGGATGTCCCATCGGTTAAACCTCTGAAGCAACACAAGAGAATCCTGCATTAAAAGGGGATAAGATGAATACTCTCAAGGTCATAGGTTCGGGGCGGTATACCGAGGAGACCTTCTATGGTGAGGTTCTCAAAGGCGGTATCATCGAAAAAGGACAGGTCTATGGATTGATCCTGGATCAATTCTTGGACTTCAACGGATACACGAAAACAGATACATCTTGGGGATGTTCCAAAACCGACCTTTGGTTTTTCAATGCCAAGGGTTATCTGGTGGAGAACGGGATCGAATCCGATTGCTTGAGGATCGATCCATCGGACCTCTTCAAACTATCTTGAATATGTCTCGCCCCTTTCCTTAATTGGATTGGGGCTTGAGGCATTGGAGGCACCATTATGTGGGCGGATGCTAAGCGCATGCTTGAAGCAAGCATGCTTCATGCTTGTGCATAAAGCGCCCTTAATGATTAAACCTAATGGCAATCAGATTCACATTCGGGCTTTACCGTGGATCAAACCATCGCACAGGAGAAGATATGTCCCGTCCCATCACGCAGCGAATCCGAGATGAACGTAGAATCGCAGCCGAGAAGCGGAATGCTGCCCATCGGGATCTCACGGAAGGTGACCGATTGGAGAAGGCAAAGGATCGTAAGAGTATCCACGATCCTGCAATTGGGCAGGGAAGCGCGAAGGAATGCGCACGGATCGTTTCCCTTCTCGAGGATAGTTAAAAGCCTATCCCATCATAAAGCGCAAGTATGAAGCATACTTGCTTCATGCTTGCGCATAGAACTTTTCCCCTATGCCAAAAGGAGGGGAATAGCAAACCGTTGCAAGGCATCATTGTAATTAAAAGCCCTTGCGAGCGGATAAGGCGCCCATCGGATTATGAGTTCTGGTGGGATCTAACCATAGTCTTCGATATTGCCGTAATGGCAGAAAAACGAGGTCTTATGATCCGCGACGGTCCGGTATAATCTTTTATTCGGGGACGCGCAGGGCTATGTAAAGGTCGTCCCATCTATGATTAAAGTTTATATTCACAACTAACAGTAGAACGAAGCCACGGATTCCGAGAGGGGATCCGTGGTTTCTGCTTTTGGCGGGATTGGTATGATTATTGCTATATTCAATATTAGGTCCAATTATCTACCCTGCTTTTTAACTGTCCCGCCCCCGCCCTGGCACGGATTGTGCAAGAAGCAAGACCGAGACCGCCCGATCCTGGTCGGCTGCATAAGAGGAGGCTATCCCATCGGTAATACATTCTGGTCGATAGTTGTAAGACGGCGTAAACATAAGAAACAATAAAGCTTGATTCGTTTCTAGTTCCAATCAAGTGCGTCTCTTACGCTTCTTCCCATCGGCATTCATAATCGAGATAAGTATATGGACGAAAAGGATGCGGCAGTTAAGTACATTCTGAATTACATTCGGGAAAGGGCAAAGTCGCGACGTAGTTGCGACGCTCTCCTTTTGGAGATTCTCGCCGACGATATCGAAGCGGAATACATCCTCGGATTCCCATCGGCAATCACATCGGAGGGATAAAGACAATGAATAGCAAAGGTCTAACGTTCTTCGAGTGGTATCGTACAGCTAACTTCTGCCGTGCCAAAGCGATGGATGGATCAATCGCCCGCGCATTGTGGGAACAAGGTGAGGATCCTACGGAATGGGCAATCTGGAATTGCCCTTGGATGCCGTATCTCAAGGCGGCATAAAGACTTTACCCATCGGTTAACGAAACTTCTAACAAGATCAAGAGGTTATAGATGCCTACCGAGCGTAATATCAATTCGATTGCAATGCTTCGGAATACGAACAAGTACCTGAAGCGAGCGATCAAGAGGAGTGCCATGAAGCTGGAGAAGATGCGAAAGCTCTCCAGCGAGAATCGTGCGCTACGTCTCCAGCTTGGGAATGTTTCCGGGCAGATTGGAAGTTTCAATCAATTCGATGATGAGGTGTTTCGTTGAATGATTGCCCAAGCTCGCTTCCCATCGGGAATGCGGGCTTAAGGCAATGAAAGAGGTTAATAATGAATCTCGACATTCACGCGGCTGTGCAAGGGATCTTCGATCAGTATCCTGGTGAGTCGATTCCCGAGAGTATAGTCACATCATTAGCGGTGATAGAGATGAGACCTACCCCGTACTCCTACAACGGGATCAAAGAAGAGGTCCGGGCATATCTGCGTGAGCAGCTTGGAGCAGGCGGACTTCTGCACAAGGTAGATAAGGATACTCAATATCGGGTATTCATCTCTCGCCCATCGGACGAATGGAGTTCTTTCACCCTATGACTCAAAAGACAATTCCTCAAGCGGTGAAAGAAGCATTCGACTATTACGTTTCGTCGAGTTTAGGCTGTAAGGTTATGCGTTACGAGCTTGTCGATCGTGTGCTTTTCGCATTGGACTGTGTAAACAGTTATGATGCTCGATCCAATGTCGACGACTATATCGATCATGAGGTTACTTGCGGGCGATTGGTTAAGAACCCGAGCGGGCGCGGTAGTGCATATGCTTGGTTATCTCGCCCATCGGAAAGTAAACCGATGCTTGACTTGACTGGTGCGGTCTATAAGTTTTGGCTTCAAGATGAAAAGGCATCCTGGAAGTGTTGGGATAGTTGCCGTCTGTATGTGCAAGGCTATCATTCTGCCTTGAACCCTACCAAAGAAGAGGTAGATGCTTGCCTTCTTGGAGAGGTCCAAGCTGGACGAATGCAATTCCGCATGGCTGTGGGTATGGTCGATGAGATTCGCCCATCGGCAAGCAAGTCGGAGGATAAAGATATGAGCAAGCAACAGAGTGTTTATAGTTCAGCGGCGGAAGGTATCCATACTCGCCGCAATGCGGCTTTGGATACACTGGCGCATGAGTACCTTGTTATGGCAAGGAAGCTTGCTGACCAGCGATCGGGGAACGCGAGTAGCGCGAGTCTAGCCGAACAATACGAGGAAGGTTTGATCACTGCGGATGAGTTTCTGAACAAGCTTATCGACGAGCTTGTGTTTTTCCACGGCAAGAAGTAAGCGAAGCTGAAGGTTAACCCATCGGTTAACAGATAATGGGGAGAGGTATGAATAAAGAATCAAAGCTCGATGCTCTCGCCAAGGATCTTCACGATGACGAGGTAACCTCATTCACATTCAAACAAGCATGCGATTGGAGCGAAGAATGTGGTTGGACCTCGATTCGCCCATCGATCGTAATCCTTGGGCTTAAGGCGAGGGGCTTTACGATGATCGAGCGGGGAGTAATCAAAAATCATCGCACTATGAATAGTAATCCACATGACAGATGGATCGCCAGCCCAAGTCACGGAGGCTCGGGCTCAAGCTCTATTCATGGGCTCGCCGGGAGAGAAGGATGATTCCCGTATTCAAGTTTTACAAAGATGCGTGGGAGTATAAGGATAGGCATCCTGGCCAGCGTATTGGGCAAGCATTCTTCAATCATCTCCGGGATGTACGCCCGCATCTATCTGAGGTAATCCGTGCGACGGGTAGAGATCCATTCTATTGCGAGTGGAGAAGTCCGCAATGGGATAGGTTCATTACTTTTATCCAGACGAATTGGGATAAGAAGGATAGCAACTAAGTCCCATCATTAAAGTTTAATGATTGGTTCTCGGGCATATCCACGAAAAGCCCTGTGTGTTTGTCTTAATTGGAAAGGCTCCTGATCGAGGGAGCTTTTCCTTTTTGTTTATCCATGTGGGTATGATTCTTGCAAGATGCATTTCTTATGCCTATCCTTTCGATCGCCAGGATCTAATGGTTTTGGAGAGATGGCATAAGTTTTGCAATATCCAATTACCAATCCAAACCTTCCTCCTCTTATACGCGCAAACGGTTTCGCTCCCATCGGTTAACCAAAAAGGGCGAGAAGTGTAGCAAACGAACGAAAGAAGAAAAGATGAGCAGTCAACGATTCGAGGCTATGCTTTTGGAGATGTTACGCAAGGTATGGTTGCGCACACTTAATTGACCTAAGAGGTCACGTTGAACTAGGCGCAAGCCGACTTTTGAGCGCGTGCCCATCGGTAATCAAACTCCAGAAGGTAAGCATGACGAACGCTCGCTTTGATAAAGACTTTCAAGATTGGAAGGATGCGGGCTCGGTTGGCGAGCCGCCTTGTCCCATCGGTTATCAAACTTCACAAGGTTTTAAGGTCGGAACAATCCCGGTAAGGGAGCCCGAGATATCCTATGAGGACTTTTGGGCAGAGAGCTTTAATCCTGCTGATTACCCACCCGACGATGGCAATCCCATCGGTTTCGCAAAGAGGGGATAAGTTTATGAACGACGAAGAATTGATGATGGCAGTCGAGAAGTCAATTGCCACCAATCCTAAAGCGGTAGAGAAGGCAATCCTTGCCATCTATAACCGCCAGACTCAGGATGAGAAGCAAGAGAGAACCACGAAGCATTCCAATGGCATTGGATTCTCCGGGGCTGATGTAAGCCTTGGGGGATACCTTGCCGGCTGGATTCTGAATGGTAAGCATCTCTCGGGGAAGTTTCTGAGTAAGGGGCGTCTGCTCGCTTACAAGTATCGAGGGCAACTATTCGATATTGCTAAGGATAAGCAAGCGGCAAAGCTCAGGGATGCACTTGCACAATTCGGATCGGTAGTTGATTCGATGAATGCTAACACCGCTTCCCATCGGCAAGATGATGTGGAGCTTGCCCGTAGGGAATCGCAGAAGATTCTGGATGACCTTACGGCAGTGACTTCCTAACGGAAGGGAAGGGGAAACGGTTTCCCATCGGTTAACGAGGTTTGGAAACAGACACGGAAACGAAAACAGACACCGCTGCATAACGCAGCAAGCCGGTAGCAAGTCCGGTTCACCTACTTGTATAAACGCATCGAAAAGAAAAGGATACGGTACAATCATATGGCTACTGTTGTTGCTATGCTCTCGCTCGCGGCTTGCGTCATTCGCAATGGCGATAACTCGGTGGATCACGAAAGCTCCGGGGCTGCATTCGCAGAGGCACTCGTGAAGTATGAGGCAGACGAGATTGCTCTCGTCGAGAGTCAGAAGGGGACTTACGAAGCCATCTGTACTGCTGTGAATGAGGTTTTTGACGCTAACCTTGGCGAGGCTATCCCAAGCCCGGCGGTCATCAGCTTCACGCTGGCGAAGCTTCCGGCAGGGATGTACAGTGTTAAGAATCACAAAGAGCTTTCCGCGATGGTTCTGAACTTCCTGCAAGCGAGTAGCCAGGATGGCGGACCTCTCCAGACTCGCAAGGGTCCGAACGGCGGAATTTCGCGCCTTTGTGACGCGAAGCCCGAGACGAAGTAACCCCGAATAGGGGAGAGGAGAAAGCTCCTCTCCCCATCGGTTCTTATTAGAGAACGTGCTTCCAAGAGTCACGCGTGACTATGCGTGAAACGACTGATTGACTTACGCCATAAAGAGAGCCTATCTTTTTATGGGTTAGGTTTTGAGCAAGGTCCCTAATCTCTCTAACTTCTTGCTCAGTTAGTTTAGAGCATCCATTCTCCTCTCCTGTTGAGGAACACGATCTTCCTTTATCCACTCTATCTTGTGTATTCTCCTGTGTAGTCCCAAGCCAAAGATGTTTTGGATTGATACACCAGGGATGATCGCAGGTATGACATACCTGGAAAGACGAAAGTATAAAAGATTGATTATGTAATTCCCACGAGTAAACGTGGGCGCGGTCTTTTATCTTAATCCCTTCTTTCATATAAGAAAAATATCCATATTCATCTCTATCTCTTCCAGCTGTCCATTCCCAACATCCACTCCCATCGGCAAGTGGATTCACGTATAGCCAGAAACGAGCTTCATCGCCAGAAACTATGTGAGATGGATTGACACATAGATAATTCTTGCACTTGGAATAGACATACTTGTCTTCAAGTAATCGGTCGTGTAGTTCCAAACTCACACGTCTCCCGGTATATTCTTTTTGTTTATGTAGACCTACGGTGATGACAATTATAGGAGAGCCTTTTCTACCTATACGTCCCTTCCAATTCCAGCACCCATCGGCATCATCAGACTTCTCAACGTTATCCCAAAACTTTTTAACTATTTTCTCATCCATACAATTCTTTCATTATGCTTGATTATAAGCATAACCACGAATGAGGTTGTGTCAATGCGAAAGTTCTTAAAAACTTACCCATCGAACATCCAGCCCGGAGCAAGCATAGATGAATAAAAGTATCGTAGCAATGGTTGCGCTTGCGTGTGCATTCAGTAGTAGCCCTGCAAGTTCTGATCAGCTAACTACGCAGTTTTCCATTAGTTATAGTGTTAATGGGGTTGGGCGAGATGCTCAGATTCCTACGCCAGCCAATAAGAGCTGGCTTCTCCCATCTGACCTTTCGGATTGGGAGTGCGAAGTAACGGGAGCCTTTATGGCTAAAGATGGTCTTAGCATCTATCATAATGTTGTGTGCGTAAGCATCAGCACCAACGCCGTAATTGGCACCTCAATCTATTGCCCTCTAAACAAAGAGGGGTATGGACAAAGTGGATTCTTCTTGCGAAAGGGCAATACTGATCTTTCAGTTGCAGGTTCGTGCAGGACCTATTCTACTGGCGCAAAGGCAAAACCTACGACTACGCTGTAACGATTCCCATCGTCAATTCTTGAACGCGCAAGAACGGAAAGAATAAAGAATGAAAAAGTTTGTCGCAATGATTCTCCTCGCATCTCTTAGCGCGCTTGGAATTGGATGCGCGAATTGGACTTCCGCAGATAGCGCGGCTCTATTCGGAGGAATTGCTGCTGGTGCCGCTATTGGAGCGGCTGGTATTGCCGCGGGCGCAGCAATCGCGAATGAGCAGACTTGTTCCGTTCGATGTTGTGATGGTACTTGTTCTGGATGTTCAGTCATCCATTCAGGATGTTGTTCCTATCACGGCGGCGTGTGCGCTAATTAACTGAACCCATCGCTCATTTAAGTTTGGGAGTAAGAGGTGGACCCTTTAATATGCGCAAGCATAGGGGCTTGTAATTGCTACGCACGCGCTTCGCCAATGCGTTTCAGATTACAATGGCAATCCTTTAGAAGCAAGCCCTTGTAACCTTTCCCTTAATTGGAGCCGGGTTATGAACGCCTCTGCATTCACTCTTACTTCCATCTATACAAACTTGTTGGTCAAGTTACAGATAATACCCACTGATCGCTTGGTAACGGGGACATAACGGGAACCAACATTAATCTCTTTGGTCATACCTGCGGAAATGTATATTCTCGACGGGGCAGGTTAGGTTGAGATATGAACCAAAGTTTTACATAAACAATCAAACAAGTAAGAGGATAATAAAAAGAATATGCCTACTGCACGTACTGAGGTTCTTCGATTCCAGCGATGTGTTTCTCGCGCCGCATCTGCCGCTACAATGGGCTTCGATGTGAATGGTCGTAAGTGTTTGGTTTCCACCCAGAATGGTGGCGTTCGTTCGCGCACTAAGCGACTTGCAACTGCGCTTGGACATTCTCTTGCGGGGCTTTCGCCTACTGAGGCGCGGGACTATCTGCGGGAGACGATGAATGATCCGAGCATTACGACTGGAGATACCCATCAGCCATTCGCTAAGCTGCTGTCCTGTAAGGTTGCCCGGCGCACGGGGACGGGCGTTAATTCGCGATACTTCCTGACGCCTAATGGTCGCGCAATCTTTGCGAGCATCATTGGGAATATGGTGAACATTGGTGAGCCCGTGGAGATTGACGAGCTTCTGGCTGCATAGTCTTTCAATCCCATCGTTAAAAGATATAACTCTCGTATTGATTGCCCGAGGTGATGAGAGCCAGTTGTTAATCTGTGGCAATATGGATTAACGACAAGGGTATAAACCAAAGTGGGGTCACAAGTAATTGGGCTCACGCGTTTGTATGGTCATATCCCTTGAGTTTTTAGGAATTAGTCCGAACGAGAAAGCGGACCTGAGCAAGCGCAGCAAGCTGCTTTGAGCTTTGCGCTCCGTCATTAAAAGGCTCGCCCCTGGATAGGTTTTTAATTATCTATTCATCATTGAAAGAATATATGAAAACCAAAAAAGCCAATCGACCCGTTGAGGAGATAGTCTACACTTTAGAAGTGGGTAGCTACAACGGCAGGTTCTCTATAACTGGAAATAGGGCAATAATAAAGTCAGCTTTTGATCAGCTGAAGTCGCGTGGACTAAAGCGATTGCGATTGGAGTATCTTGGGTTGAAGCTCAAAAAGACTTGAGAGGGTCGACGGACACCTCTTGACTTGGGATAGCGGTCCAAGTCGGGTAATAGTTATATTGGTTAAAACCTTCCTTCACATATAGCTATGTGCGATATTTGGAAGAAAGAGTGTTCGATTCCTCTTTACCCACTAAGGCAAATGGAAAACAAATGAGTTTGTTTAGGCGCATACATAGCAATCCATATAGGATGGTTCCCTGGAATATCCCGGTTGTTCAGACGGGTGGGAATCTGTCCGCTATTGAGGATTATCCCATCGCATATCCGATGGATCCTGTGGATGAAGTTTGGGACAAGTATATCCCTAAGGGCAATGGAGTTGTAATTGATCCATTGGAAGCTAAAGCACTCAGTGCTGTGATTAATGGTGATCATAAGCCTAAGCTCCCTCCTGTTAGGATTATTGCAACTCCTATTGCAAAGATTCCTATTGCAAAGATTGTTGTTGAGAGTTTGCGAACCAAAGCAATGCGGGTATTGGGGGAATGTGTTGGCGGGATGAGGCATAAGGATATGCTTAATCACGTATGCGCAATGTTTCCACAAGCCAAGCGTGGAACTCTTAGTGGATATGTTGATGAAGTTCGTAAGGCGAATAAGATTCGTTTTGCGCGAACGATGATGCCTGATTGGTAGGAACCATATGACCATCGAAGAGTTTAAGAAAGAATACGGAACCAAGAGTCTTGGGCTATTGGTTGGTCTTTTTATCAAGCGCGCTCCTGAGTTTCATGGAGGGGAGGAGCTTGCTTCCGAGATTGGAAAGATGATTGGGGATCTTGAATCGGCGCTGGCGAGTGTGCCCATCGGCTAACCGTCATAGGTGACGAGTGCGGATAGCGTGAGCTAATCCAAAAACAATTAAAAAAGGATACGTCTGATATGACTTCTTCCCGAGCAGTTTCCTGCAAGAGTTTTCTTTCCAAGTCGAATACGAAGGCGGCGAATAGTTCTGCTGCATTCATTCAGGCATACCGAGAGTTTCTTGAGACGGGGGAGCTTGCTGTTGTTACGAGTCCTATTCTTGCGCGGTTGGATGCAAAGGATATTCTTCCTACTCCTGCGCTGGAAGAGATCAGGCAAGTTATCTTTCAGCACTTGATCCTTTCCGATATTCGGAAGGCGACCAAGAGCTTGGAGAAGACGCATAGTCGGTCGACGACCAAGCCTTATCAGGCTACTGTATATAATGCACTTGGCGAAATCCAAGTGAAGGCTAATTCTGAAGGTGAAGAGAAAGAGATGATTGCGAACTTCGAGCATCCGCAGGAAGCTGTGAGATATTCAGACAATCGTCTGGTTAATGATTGTTCTCCGGACTGTTTTGGCGTAGTTATTCATAGTTCGCTTCCATACTCGGAGACTGTTCTTAGGATCGATTCCTTCCGAAGGTTGATGCCAAAAAATAAATCGCCATTTATGAAGGTAACTTCGCCGGCTGGTGGCATGAAGTCTTTGATGAGAGTTAGGGAGTCAAGGACTACTGTCAGTCGTGGGTGAGCAAATGACTTTCATTAATAAGCTTGAGGAGTTGATCGCTACGGAGCGAGCATATCAAGAGCGAATGAATAAGGGATTGTCTCCCAAGTTGTCTTGGAAGAATATCTTGGATTGCAAGAAGTGGTACGGACATATCTCTGCGATTGCGGATCAAGCTCGTATGGTTGGATACGAATACTTCATTTGGAATGATCGTATCTATAAAACATCTGGCACGGACGGCTGGACTGATACTAACAAGAGTATGGATGACATCCAATGAATATTCTAATGTGTTTGTTCATGGCAGTTTGTGTCCTTGGGACGGGGTACAATCTAATGGGGATTGGTCAGATCGGAAGAGCACA
>OCZT010001243.1_pt1 | contig 26433 bp, 18 predicted proteins | sample 1539031 | NCBI WGS metagenome assembly OCZT01 (sample SAMEA3539308, study PRJEB22396) | soil metagenome | biome: tundra; feature: field; material: soil | place: USA | collected 2010-05 | depth 0.15 m | reverse complement strand
TGGCAGTCGGGAGCGTCATTTCATTTCCCACTATAATTCGCTCCCTGACTGTCATCTTTCAATCCGAAAAGCTGTATAATTATTTATTCTAAATCAATTTATCATGAAAAAACTCTTAGTAATATGTATGGTTTTTTGTTCTTTAATCAGTGAATTGACATTTTCAACTCCATCCACTCAGATATGGATTCCTTCCACGGATTTTCAAAAGTGGAAAACAATGCATTTGGGTCTCGATAATTACATAAGGACTTCGAATATTAATGGCATTCGAGGTGCCGGCGTCTTCGATGCCGGTTTTACAACGGGTCTGTTGCCTTTCGAGAAATTTCAGGGAGAGATTGGCGTGGATTATTTGTATATGGGTGACAGCAATTATGATAACCATCCAATTTATTTCAATGCCAAAATAGGATTGCCTGAAGATGCATTGTTTAAAGGTTTTCCGGCTGTAGCTTTAGGGGCTTATAACTTTGGGCTAAAAACGAATCTTACCAATTATAACATTATATACGGAGAAATTGCAAAAACAATTCCCATACTTGGCAGACTCAGCGTTGGTTATTATACTGGTAATGATAAGGTTCTCGTTGATGAGAATCTGAAGAAAGCAAATAATGGTGTTCTATTATCTTGGGATAGAACAATGACAGAAATCTCAGATAAACTTTGGCTGGCTGTCGATTATCAGGGAGGTAAGAATTATCTGGGAGCCTTAAGTTTTGGCGCCTCATGGGCTTTCTCTAAAAATGTTTCTGTGATTTTTGGATATGACATATATAATAACAAAAATGCTTATTATAACACCAATAACCAGAATGCCAACACTTTTACCGCACAGGTTGACATAAATTTTTGACGGTGAAAAGTCCTTTGTGTGCCTTAGTCGTAAAAACTAATTCATCTAACCACAAAGCTTGCCCTGACAACGGAAGAGGATCATGAAGTAAAAATCAAAGTAACGCGAAGGAAAAACAGTATCTGAAAAGACATTATTAAAAAAATCATTTTGCAAGTTGTTAGTTAGTTAAAGGGGCTGTCTCAGTTGAGGCAGCTTTTTTTTCTGCATCTTCACCCCGGGCAGCCATAATGCTTACATTCAGTTCAAATCCGATAAGTATGGCTATTGAATTGAGATATAGCCAGATAAGTATAACCATAAGTGTCCCTATGGAACCATAAAGTTTATTGTATTGACCGAAATGATTTACATATGCCGAAAATCCGAGCGATGTCAGAATGAATAATAACGTTGCAAGAGTAGACCCCGGTGAAAAAAATCTGAAACCGGTTCTTTTGGCAGGAGCAAAATAGTAAAGGAATGAAATAGCGAGAAAAAGAAGCAGAACGATCACTATCCACTTCAGGAATATCAGAAAATAAATTACAAAATGTCTTTTAACAATATGAAGTTCAACCAGCCTGTTTAATGCAATCTTCCCGAATATTACAAGAAATCCGGCATTTGAGATCAAAAAAATAACTATCAGCAGCAAAACAACTGAAATCTTTCGCTGATTCACCCACGATCTTGTTTTAAATGTGTGTGCAGATACTACGAAAGCATGGATAACTGCATGTATCCCATTAGTAGAAAAGATAACAGTGGCAATAAACATAAAAAGCAACAGGCCTTTGCTCTTGTGAGTCACAATATCAATAATAGTTGTTTGGAGGAAATTGAATGCATTAGAAGGGAGAATATTTTCAAAAAGCCTGATAAGTTCCTGCTGGAAATTTGGAATAGGAACAAACGGAATGAGAGTGAAAAGAAAAATTGAGGCAGGCAGCAATGCCATCAGAAGATTGAATGCTATTGATGAAGCCCTGGTAACTAGAACTCCTTTGCGAAACCCCTTGATTACGAAAGTTATAACCTGACTGATTGGTACACCATCAAAACCCGGAAGAACCAGTTTCCTGATTTTCTCTTTTTCATTAAAGACCGTGACTTCACTGATGTTCATTATTTAATAGCCTTAAGACTCATATCCAGACTTTTGATATGATGAGTAAGGGCACCAACAGAAATGAAATCAACCCCACATTCTGCATAAGCCCTGATCGTTGAAAGGTCGATTCCTCCCGATGATTCTGTTTCATATCTGCCTGAAATTTCTTTAACTGCCAAACGGGTTTCCTCAATGCTGAAATTGTCGAGCATAATCCGATCTACACCTCCGGCTAAAAGTATTTTTCTAACATCCGCCATGGATCTGGCTTCAATCTCTATCTTCAGATTCAGATTATTCTTCTTCAGGTACTCCCTTGTTTTACTGATTGAATTATCAATTCCTCCGGCAAAATCGATATGATTGTCTTTCAGCATGATCATATCGTATAAGCCCATTCTGTGATTCATCCCTCCACCAATCCTGACAGCCTCTTTTTCAAGAAATCTAAACCCAGGAGTGGTTTTACGTGTATCAAGAATCTTGGTTTTCAATCCCTTAAGCTGTAAAGTGTATTTACGTGTGCTTGTAGCGATACCACTCATTCTTTGCATGATATTAAGAACCAGGCGTTCTGACTTAAGAATTGATTGCTGACGGCCGGATAAGCAGAATGCTATATCTCCTGGAACCACGTTAGTCCCGTCTTTAAGAATCAGATCAAGTTTCAGATCTTTATCGATTGCTGAAAAGAGCTCCTCTGCTATCCTGATTCCTGCAAGTACTCCTTTCTCTTTAATAAGAAGTTTTGCCTTCCCGGTCGTCTCTGAAGGTATGCATGCCAGTGATGTGTGATCACCGTCTCCTAAATCCTCAGCGAGGCTATTTAAGATGAATTCCCTGAGAATTCTATTTCCCATTGTCAGATTCAATACGTATCTGATGTATTAGTAATTCCTGATCAACTTTCTTAAGAAGAAAATAAACACGGAAATCTCCTTTCTCTGTCTTAAGATTGCCAATAGCGTATTGAGCATCATTTTTCGCACCCTGATGACGGATCGTAAAATCTTTGGTCTGGTATTCGGCAAAAAAACCTTTAAGTATGGTTTCAGCTACATCCTTTTTATAGAAATCCTCCTTATCGAGTAGAAGTAGCTCAATTGTAGAATTCATGTACTTCGATAATTCAGCTGCATTACCGGCTTTTATCGCTATTGCAATACCATCGGGTATTTTTGCCTGATCCTGAGCCTTTGCAGCAAAACTGCTTAGGGCTATTAATACTACCGGAATAATATTTACGGATTTCATATCAATTCAGTTTTAATATTGCGGACAAACAAATCAATGCACTACAAATTTAATATTAATTTGATTATGATGATCCTTCATACCTCTCTATCTATCAATTTAACCGCAGAGGTCGCAAAGCAGGCGCAAAAATAATTATTAACTTAAGTGGTTTAAAATGTTATTTTTGTATTAATGGTATACTTTAGTTAAAAAATAGAAGTACTAACTATGAAGATCATCTTATTGCTGACAGGAAAAACTACAGATAAGCATGTTGCAGAGTTAGTTGATCTTTATACAAACCGTATAAAAAAATACTCTGTTTTTGAGATAATAACTCTTCCTGATGTTAAGAATACAAAGAACATGCCTGTTCAGGAACAGAAGATTAAAGAGGCAAAAAAAATTATTCAGTCAATTACCGATGATGATTATATCATATTACTGGATGAGAAAGGGAAAGAGTTCCGAACGGTTGAATTTTCAGGAGCTTTGGAAAAGATGTTTTTTCTTCCAAAAAAGCGGATTGTATTTGTTATTGGAGGTCCCTGGGGCTTCTCGGAAGAGGTTTATGCCAGGGCAGATTATAAAATGTCCCTTTCAAAAATGACTTTTCCTCATCAACTGGTACGATTATTGTTTCTTGAGCAGCTGTACAGAGTGTTTTCAATCATTAAGGGAGAACCATATCATCATGAATAGGGCATGATAATTACATTATGAGAGCCAATCGTTATCCTATATTTCTTTCCATCCTGACAGTTGTGCTTATACTATTGGCGCTTGTCGCAGAATCAGTTTATTTCAGTGATTTTGAGTATCGCTTCAGAACGAAGATGTTTAACAAAACACTGGTTGGGGAAGAAACAATTATGGAAGATTGCCTCAATGCTATGAAACCTATCCTGGCAAATGTGAATCATCATGAATCGATCTCCGAAACTGACCTTTTTTCAACAGCAGAACATAACAGGATCAGTATCCTTGAATACCTTGACAATAAGCTTGTCTATTGGTCGGATAATGAGTTTGATGCACCTAAGGATTTTATTGATTCACTTTATAACAAGCCATTGGTTTTTTTACAGAATGGATGGTTCCTTACCAAAACTATTCAGGCCAGAAATGAAAAAATAATTGGCCTGCTCAGGTTACGCACAGATTATGGTTTTGAGAATAACATTATTAAAAACGGGTTTGAAAAGGAGTTCAGGATACCTGAAAAAGTAGAACTGAGTACCGACAAAGCAGCATCTGGATTTCATGTTTTTGACAAAAAAGGCGATTTCCTCTTTTCCCTCATGTTCCCTGCTGTAAAGGGGAATACCTATTTTATTCTTATCCCGTTATGTTTATGGGCGGGTGCATTTGTCCTGTTTATTCTTCTTTGTTTTGAACTTGTTAAATTATTGGTTAGTAAGGGGAAAGGCCTTATTGGAATCGGTTTTTCCATCATGGTCTTTACATTAATTTACATAATTATTCTCTTCACCGGGAAACCTCTTGCTATTTTTCAGACTGAACTCTTTTCACCCTACCGGTTTTCTTTAAATAAGGTTATCCCGTCATTAGGTCACCTTTTAATGCTCGGAATTCTGGCTGCAGCTTTTTCCACAGTTCTGTTCCGTCACTTTCCGTTAAAGGAGAGAAAAGAGGGCAAGGGTATAAAAGATTATCTGTTCCTCTCTGTTTTGCTTATGGCCGGAGCTCTGATTTTATGTTTGTATCAGTGGATTTTCAGTCAGCTTATTTCAACTTCAAACATAAACTTTGAAACATATAAAGTACTGGAATTAAATATGTTCAGTTTTGCAGGATTTGCATCCGTCTTCCTGCTTCTGTTGGTTCCTGTGTTCTACTTGTTTAAGATTTTTCAGAGTATCAGGCAATTAAAGCCACGAACAGTTATCTTTTCGATAATCATTTCAACTTTTGTTCCTGCACTCTTTTTCTATAACAAACCCGGAACCATTATCCCTCTGGCAATTTTTTATATTGTTCTGGTTCTGAGTATCTGGATATCAACAAAAAGAAATCTGGGTCTTTTTAGTATAACTGTAATTCTTTCTCTCGTTTCCGGGGTCTATATTCTATATTTTATTACGATCCTTTCAGACGCGAAAACAACGGAAAATCTAAAGATTCAGGCCATCTCTTTCTCAATTGAAAATGACCCTGAAGCTGAACATCTTTTACTCGATCTCTGGCCAATAATGGAAAAGGACACAACTCTTTCCAATATGATGAGGGTTAATTATTTCAATAAGGACAAATACGAAGAAATTAGAAACTATTTGCAGGATAATTATTTCACGGGATTCTGGAAAAATTATCTTTTAATTATTACCACGTGCCATAGTGATCAGCCTTTGCAAATAGGTTCAGGTAATCAAAAGTCACAAAACTGCTTTGGTTTTTTTGATGAACGTATAAAGAGGGATGGTCACAGACTGACAGGCACTAATTTTTATTTTCTTGATAATCAGGGAGGAAGGTCATATTATCTTGGCAGGTGTTACTATCATTCCGGAAAAAACAAGACAAATGGATTATTCATTGAACTTTACAGCGATGTGAATGTTTTCCAACCGGGTTATTCTGAACTGCTTCTTGATAAGAAATTCCATGGATATGAAGGGTTGAAGGACTTCTCTTTTGCCAAATATATTAATGGTGAGTTGGTACTCAGAACTCCTGAATTCCCGTATGATAAAACAGATGCTGAATATGTTGATAAATTATCAGATTACCGGATTTTCCGAACTGAGGCATATAAGCATGTATTATACAAGAATGGAAATGCTACGGTTATAATATCCAGACCCGTTCTTACGCCGGGCGATATAATCATATCCTTTGCATACCTATTCGCCTTCATACTTTTCTTTTCAAATATGATAATCCTGTTGATAAGGAGACCGGTTGTCAGGAGGGTTAATATCTTTAATTTCAGACAGAAACTGCAGCTCTCATATATTGGAATTCTCTTATTCTCATTTATACTGATAGGTATTGTTGTGGCATCTATTACAATCGGGCAATATAAGGCAAAGCATTATGAAAACATAAAGGAAAAGCTAAACTCGGTTTACCTTGAACTCGACAGTAAACTTTCAGTTGAAAAATATCTCTCACCTGACTGGAGAGGAAGTGGATATTCATCACTCAATGAGTTTCTTATACAGCTTTCCAATATTTTCAATACCGATATTAATCTTTATAATATTAACGGATTCCTTATTGCTACTTCGAGGCAGGAGATTTTTGATCGTGACCTTACCAGTGAGCGCATTAACAACATGGCATTTTTTAATCTCACACATCGTTCAGTCAGTGAATATTATCAGAAAGAAAAAATTGGCAGACTTGAGTATCTGTCAGCGTATGTTCCATTTTTTAATACTGACAATAAAGTTATTGCTTATCTTAATCTGCCCTATTTCAGGATGCAAAGTGTTCTTGCGAAGGAGATTTCAAACCTGATAGTTGTTGTTATTAATTTTACCCTTCTCCTTATCCTAATCATAATGGGCCTTGCTGTCTTTATAAGCGGCCGGCTGACCTCACCGCTCACGATGCTCAGTAAGGGTTTGGCTACTGTAGGGGTGGGGAAGAAAAGTGAACATCTTACTTATGTAGGAAATGATGAAATCGGAGAGCTTGTCAACCAGTATAACAGAATGGTAGATGAGATTGAGGAGAGCACACATAAACTTGCTAACTCCGAAAGGGAATATGCATGGAGAGAGATGGCCAAGCAGATTGCTCATGAGATAAAGAATCCGCTAACTCCAATGAAATTGAATGTACAACAGCTTTTTAAATCGTGGAATGATAAAATCGAGGGGTTTGATAAGCTTCTTGAACGTTTTACCAGGAATCAGATCGAATACATCGATGATCTTTCGTCAATTGCATCTGCTTTCTCGGCTTTTGCCAAAATGCCGGTAACCACACCTGTCGAGGTTGACATCCTCGACCAGATAAGGATAACTCTCGAACTGTTTAAAAATACCGGTAATATTACATTCAGAGTGCATTGGCCGCGGGAAAGTAAAATAATAATTTACGCTGATAAAGAACAGCTTAACGGGGTTTTCTCAAATCTTATCAAGAATGGGATACAATCAATTCCTTCGGGACGAGATGGGCTCATAATGTTAAATCTAGAAGTAAAAAGCGACAAAATTGTTGTTTCAATATCTGATAATGGATCAGGTATACCGCCAGATTTACGGAAGAATCTTTTCACACCCAATTTTACTACCAAGTCGTCGGGGATGGGGTTGGGGTTATCAATAGCAAAGAAATATATTGAAAGTGCAAACGGCAGGATATGGTTTGAATCAGAGGTAGATAAGGGCTCAGTTTTTTATTTTGAGTTGCCGGTTATGTACACTGTTGAAAAACCAGGTGCCTGAAGTGCTTATAGTTGGAAAAGTTAAATACCCGCCTTTATTTGGAACATCAGCAATTTGACCAACATTGGTTCAGTTTAAGTAATTGTCAGTAAAAATATTCAGGATAATAGTTATATTAGCGGTTCTGATCTATGAATGATGACCGGCAATTTTTTGCACAATAGCAAGAGACTTATACTATGTTTGCTGATACTTGGTTTTAGCAGTATCGCTATATTCTCTCAGAAAAAGCTTTCAGGAAACCTTAATCAACCAGCAGCCCATGTAGTTAGCATACCAGCAAGTGACAGAGTTATTGTTGATGATGTAACCGGTTTTAGTGCACCCGATACCATTCTGTTTATTCAGATGCAAGGTGTTGGGATCACCACGCCAACCACTGGTTACGGTTTTATTCAAAGTATTTTTGGGCAACCCGGATTACATGAATTAATGATTATTCAATCTGTCAATGGAGCTACAAACGAAATTGTTTTCCGAAATAATCTTCTTAATACCTATGACCCAAAGGGTAGCATTCAGATAGTAAGAGTGCCTTATTACAACAATGCAACTGTAACAGGCAAACTTTTTTGTAACCCATGGAACAGCACTACAAAAAAAGGAGGTGTTCTTGCTCTTGTTATTGGAAGAACGCTGACTCTGAATGCAGATATTGATGTATCAAAATGTGGATTTACCGGAGGTAAGGATACAATTGGAATTGCCAGATGTGCCTATACAGATCCCACAACTCTACTTGACTACTATCCACGGAGTTTTACTAATGCGGGATTCAAAGGAGAAGGTATTGCAATTCATGATGACTTTGGAACCCTTCTTGCACCATTACATATGAAAGGTCAGGGTCCGAATTTTACTAGTGGAGGTGGAGGCAACGGACGGTTCTCCGGTGGCGGAGGAGGATCAAATCATGGAGCCGGTGGTATCGGGGGATCTGAAGATAACTCCTGTACAGCACCCCAGGAAGGTGGTTTGGGTGGATACAAATCTGAACAACTTTCTTTTCCTTCATTTATTAACCGGATTTTTTTCGGTGGTGGGGGAGGTGCATCTACTTCTCTTACAGGCCTTTCGCCTTCTGGTGGAAATGGAGGAGGAATCGTTATAATTGTATCTGATACTATAATTGGTAAAGGAGGTAATATAATTACCAACGGAGGTGATGGAGGTACTGCTGTTCTTAATGGAGGTTCCGGAGGTGGAGGTGGCGGAGGGTCAATAGCACTTTCATTGCATAGTTATGGATCAACGCCTTTGACCTTCTCTGCATTGGGAGGAAAGGGAGGTGACAATCCTGGTGCTTTTGGCGAAGGAGGAGGTGGTGGAGGTGGATTCTTATATGTCAGTACTAGCACAACAGGAAATATTACTTCAGTTCTGAATGGAGGTCTTCCGGGTAATGATCCTTTTTCTTCTGCTGCTGCAGGGGGTACAGGCGAACAAAGAACAGGCTTTAAAGCAGTTTTGAACGGATTCTTGTTCAACTCAATCAGTTCTTCTGTTACAGGTAATCAGATCGATTCTGTTTGTTCAAACATGATACCTCCAAAATTAAAAGGGACTTTTCCTGTCGGCGGAACAGGCCCTTATGCATACCTCTGGGAGAAAAGCTATAATCAGGTTACCTGGATACCTCTCACCAGTGATCCCGATCCTACTAACTACACACCAACCCTGATTGAAACAGCTACAGTCTGGTTCAGGAGAACCATTACGGACTCTTCTCCTACACCGCTGGTTGATATTAGTAAATCTGTAAAAATCATTGTCCAACCGGCAATTACAGCAAATAACATCGGATTAGACACAACCATTTGTCACGGCCAGAATCCTCTTCCTATTGGCTCAGTTCCGGTTAATTCAACACCATCAAATGGCAATGGGATCTATAGGTATAAATGGCTTCAAAATTTGACTAATAGCAGTTGGGACACTTTACAGGTTGCTGCAGGATCGGTAATTAATGGGAAAGGCTACGATCCCCCTCCTCTTACACAAACAACTTATTACAAACGATATGTTCAGTCCGGCCGATGTATTGATTACAGTGCTACTGTAACCGTAAGTGTTCTACCCAATATTACCGGGAACTCCACCATTCGGTCCGATTCAGTGATTTGTGAGGGAAGCATTTTTTCTAATCTTGCTGCTACTGCTCCCGGAGGAGGTAATCTGTCATATACTTACTTATGGCAGGATAGCATTAGTTCATGGAATCCGGCATCTGGAATTAGCATAAATACAAATAGTACATATACTGTGGATACATCAAAATTCCTGATTGCAAATAATGAAAAAAGATATTTCAGAAGAGTGGTATTTTCAGGACCATTAAATACCTGCCAGAGTAAGAGTGTCCCGATTCTTTTAACACGATATCATAAAATTAAAAATAATTCAATAAAGACTGATCAAACCATATGTTCAGGAGATGTTCCTCTGACTTTGACAGGAGTAACCAGTTCCCCAACTGGTGGATCCGGAACTTACTCGTTTCTGTGGGAGCAGAGTCCGAACGGAATTGCTGCCTGGACAAATGGGATTGGTGTTAATAATTCCGGTGATTATGGGACTCAGGCCCTGACTGCATCTACATGGTACAGAAGAACTGTTTACTCGGGAGTATTCAAAGCATTGCCGGTTTGTACTGATACAAGCCCTCCTGTCGCAATAACTGTACAGCCTTCAATAATAAACAATTCAATATCTATTCTGGGTTCCGGACCTGATACAACTATATGTAACGGACAAAAGCCAAATCTTCTGGAAAGAATTGGACCCGCTCTTGGCGGAGGCAATGGTACTCTTTTTACTTATCAATGGGTGGCTTCATCTACAGCAACAGGTTCCTATACTGATATATCCGGAGCTGTTGGTTCAACATTTATAGAATCGGCACTTATATCTACAAAGTATTATAAATTGAAGGTTGCTTCAGGTAAATGTTCTTCTGAAAGCAATATTATTAATGTCAATGTTCTTGCTGCGATATCAGGATTTAATATTGAAAAGGACCAATCAATTTGCAAGGATCAGCCATTATCTCCTATCAATAGTGTAGCTCCGGGTCCTTCGGGAGGTGATGGCAATTTCAGATATAAATGGCAGCAGAATATTGCAAACGCAGGATGGACAAATATCCCCTCTAATAGTACATCTTCAAGCTACTCAAAATCGTCTATCAGTGATCCTGCTCAATACAGGCGATATATTTATTCAGGGTTACTGGATTGTTGTAAAGATACTTCAAATATTGTAAGTATATCAATCCTGCCACTTCCGGGCATTCCTTATGCCGGACCAGATACAATTATCTATTCAATTGAGAAAATTTACCATATGAAAGCTGTTGCTCCCCTGACAGGAGAAACAGGAGCATGGACCACAATCATCGGAGATGGTAAACCAGATGATAATTCGAATAATACTATTGTCAGGAATCTGTCAACAGGGAATAATTCCTTTTTATGGACAGTTACCAAAGGAACCTGTACTCTTGATACCACAGTGTATATAACTTTAAGAGAAGATTTCATACCCCAGGGATTTTCGCCAAACAATGATTTAATAAATGATGTTTTTAAGATTGAGGGATTAAACCAAAAGGACCAGACAATTCAACTGAGCATCGTTAATGGAGCAGGGACAGAAGTCTTTTCAACTTATAGTGTAAATGGAGACGTTTCGAAATGGAAAGACTGGGATGGCAAGAACTCAGAGGGAGCTGATCTTTCAGAAGGCACTTATTACTATTTGCTTAAAATAACATCAAATAAAGGTCAGGTTTTCAGGAAAAGTGGTTTTATTGTTCTTAAAAGATATTGATGTCAATGTTTTATATACGGATCTATTGTGATCTTCTACGAATGAATAAGATAAAGTTAATATTCTTCTTTTTCTTTTTATCCGTGTTCACTAGTGTTCCCGGACAGGCGATTCCAGATTCTACGGGGGTCAGTCTGGGATATCCTGTTTATAGCCAGTATCTTCAGAACGGCCTGTTGATCAATCCCGCCTATGCCGGTTCGCGTGGCGCTTTGAGTGCTTTTCTATCATACAGGATGCAATGGATGGGCATACCTGATGCTCCTGTTTTTCAGTCGGTTTCACTAAATGCACCGATGAAAAACGACAAAGTGGGTCTGGGCTTTATGGCGCAGTTCATGCAATTCGGATTTACTAAATCACAGAGCATCTATGCAAGTTATGCTTATCGTATAAGCCTTGGAAATGGAAAGCTTTCCTTTGGACTTAAAGGAGGTTTCGACCGGTCAAACACCGATTATTCAGGTATACTTACAACTACTAAGAATGATCCGGTATTCACTACAAATGACAAACCATATTTTCTTCCCAACTTTGGTGCCGGGGTATACTATTTCAGCGATAAATTATTTGGAGGAATTTCTATTCCTGCTTTTTTGAGCTATAAAAAAAATACAACAACAAGTTCAGTTGAGGCACATCATAGTATTAATGATTATGATTTTATCTTTTCTGGCGGGGGTCTTATAATAATTTCTCAGGCACTCAAGTTTAAACCCTCGCTATTGATTGATTATTCTCTGGATAAGACAAAAAAGCTTACTCAGCTAGATATAAACGGAAATTTTATTCTGGGGGATCTTATCTGGCTGGGTGGCTCATGGAGGACCTCAGAACAGGTTGTTGTGGGTATTGTTCAGGTTCAGCTTAATCCCCAACTTATGTTTGGTTTCTCCTATGATTATCCGGTTGGAAGGATGAGCACATATTCAAAAGGATCTACAGAATTTATTCTGCGATACGAATTCGGTTATAAAATAAGCGCATCTAATCCAAGGTACTTTTAATAATGGGGAAGAGGGTTTTATATATCATAACAATAGTTATACCTGTACTCTTCGTTTCCTTACAGACAAAAGCACAGCAACCTTCTGTATATGAGATTAAAAGAATGTCATTTAATATAGATGGATTCAGCAATATTGCTCCTGTAATAGTCAAAGATGGCATAATGTTCTGTTCCGACAGGCGATTCAGTGCACTTACAGATCGTACCGGTTTTGATGGTCGCCGACTTTATAATATTTACCTTGCAGAAAAAAAAGACACCTCAGAATTCAGGAAACCCAGAGTTCTAAAAAGTGAGCGGAATAATAAATTCAATAATGGTCCATTATGCTTTGCTCCGGATGGTAAGACAGTTTATTTTACGAGTGAAGTTGAAACAGGGAAAATGGCGGATAATAAAAATTTCAAGAATCATAGCGGAATATTTATTGCTGAACTTTCTGGCACTAACCTGGTATCTCTTCGACCTTTTAAATACAATGATCCGAAGTTTGATATTGGTCAACCTTCGATAAGCAAAGACGGGAAATACATTTTTTTTGCATCTGATATGCCGGGAGGCAATGGAGGATCAGATCTGTACTATTGTGAATTAATTAATGGTGAATGGGCCACACCTGTCAATCTTGGGCCAAAAGTGAACTCGGCAGGAGCTGAAAACTATCCCTTTATGCACCCATCAGGTAAATTATATTTTTCATCCGACAGGCCTGGTGGTATTGGCAAACTTGATGTTTATTTTACCTCTTTAATCAATGGTTTCTGGGACGACCCTGTTCTTCTGCCTGAACCAATCAATTCAACATCTGATGATTTTGCTTTTGTCGCTGAGACCAATCTTCAGAAAGGTTATTTTTCCTCAAATCGCCGACGGGAAGATGATATCTATGAATTCACTTCAACTATAATAAGAAAAGCATCGTGCGACACATTAACTGAGAACAACTATTGTTATCGCTTCTTTGAAGAAAATGCAATAAAATATGATACAATGCCTTTCCGTTATGAATGGAATTTTGGTGACGGAAACAAGGCTACCGGTCCAGATGTTGTTCATTGTTTTAAAGGTCCGGGAACATATATGGTTCAACTTGATGTGGTGAATCTTGTTACCAAAGAGGTCACTTACAATGAAAAATCCGAGACTATCGCAGTTACAGAAATTGAACAGCCCTATATCTCAGCGCCTGACAGGATTGGCGCAAATCAAAAGATTACTTTAAACGCTGACAGCACTAATCTTCCCGGCTGGAAAATATCACAATACTACTGGAACTTCGGGGACGAAACAATTGCTGTCGGGAAGGCCGTTGACAAGAGTTATAGTAAACCCGGAACATACAATATTCAGCTTATTATATCTGCACAACAGGAACCTGGAGCGAGTGCAAAGGAGGCATGTATATCAAAAAATATTATTGTTTTACCTAAGCCTTGATACTGAAAATAACTAATTTTGGCGTTAATGAAATTTAAAAAATCAATATATAAAATACTTCTTCTCATTTTTTTACTTGGGTTTCCGATGTTTGCCGACTTATCCGGACAACCTGTCCCGGGGAAAGATGAAAATATCCCATTCCTGGTGACTTTTGGGAAAGATGGTAAGACATCGTGGGGTGATGATGATTTTTACCAGATATTTTTCTTTAGTATTCTGAAGGATTATACTAAACCGTTATACATAAGAGTTTTTGACCCTGATTGCGGTGGGGAATATGATGAGATTCAGGGCGAATTTGATACTAAAACAAAGTTCTCGGTTTATGGAGGAAAAGGTGTGGATCCTGAAAAAAATGAAGAATCCAGGGGCCTGTTGAAAGGATTAAATTACAAGTCGGGTAACTTATTGGCATCCAAAGTTTTTGGCAATGATGCAAAATATGATAATAAGTATTATACATTCGGACCGTTTAATCCTGCCGAGGGAGATTTTAATACAAAATGGAACAGTTATATATTCAAAATTGTGTGCGAAGGAATAAGTGGTGACGATGGGAATCTTTACCGGTACTTTCTGAGCAGCGATCCTGATAATAATATTCCGATAGAAGGTGCAAATGCATTTACATACGCATATCATTTCAGGATGTGGAATGATTTTAAAAGTGTTTCACACATATATCCATATATAGATACCGGTGTAGTGTATATCAAGCAACATAATTTTGACTGGGATGATGATGGTAATATTTTGGTGGTTTCAAGATACAAACAAGGAATATCGGTTCCTATATCAGGTGAGGATAACTGGGTCTTTTCCAATATCCCGATCGAACCCCAGGAAGTGGGATCTTCTCTCGACTTTCAGTTTCATAAAAGACAGGGCGAACTGGTTAAAAATAATAACGTGGTAATTACACTTGAAAACCAGCGTGGTGATGCTGTGAAGTTCTTTAGTTCACCGATTGGAGGAGTACCGGTTTACCAGCCCAAAGTAGTTTACGAGAAAGTTAAGCCCAAAAAATAAGTTAAGCCTGAAATGAGATTTAATATCAATTTTAAAATATTAATCAGTACCATCGGGTTCTTATTTTTATTTTCATCATTATCAAGTGGTCAGACTTACAGTTTCATGAATTATGGACCTGAAAGGAATAACATTAATGGTTTTGTATATACTATTATTCAGTCAAATGATGGGTTCATATGGGTCGGAACTGCAAACGGACTGACCCGGTTCGATGGTAATATGTTTTTCCCGGTCCAGTATCCTGATTCCTCAGCCGGCCGGTACCCTACAAAAAGCCTTAAAGATAAACAGGGAACACTCTGGTTCGGATGCAGTGATGGAGCAGTTCTATATGCAAAGGACAATAAACTGATCCCGGTTCCTATTTCAAATACAAAGAGCATAAGTGAACTTCTTGAAGGACCCGATGGCATGATTTATGTAATTCCTCAGGGAAAAGCAGTTTTTTCAATTAATCCGGTGAAACCGGAAGAAATACATCAGTACTCTCTCGCCATTGATCCTGCATTATATTCTGCTGCTTTTACCAATTCAGGAAATTTACTGATCGGTACGCAGGAGAATCTTTTGATTTGCAGGCTGGAGAAAGATTCAATTTCAGTAATTAAAGTAATTGAAGGACTTGATTCTTATGGTGTTACTTCGATACATAAGACAGGTGACGGTTCCAGATTTATTATCGGAACTGATGACTATGGATTATTCCAATTGAAAATATCCGGGACAGATGACGACCTGTTGCGTCTCCCCGACCATCCCGAATTCAATTCACTGAAAGTTCAATCTGTAACAGAAGGTTCAGTAGGATCAATATGGGTTTCCACTTCCGGTTCAGGTGTAATTCAGTTTGATATGACTGCTAATTATGAAAAGGTGAAATCAGTAAAATCCTTTGATATTAACTCGGGGCTGGCTGGTAATAATGTAAAAACTGTATTTCAGGATATTGAGGGGAATTATTGGTTTGGATTAATCGGTGAAGGAATTTCCATGCTGGCATCTAATTCTTTAGGATATTATTCACCCGGGAAGAATCCACAGGAAAACAATATTCTATATATAAAAAATATTGATAACAATTATATTCTTGGCACACCAACCGGCTTCCATATTTTTGACCCCGTTACCGGGAAGTCTCTTTCCTTCACAGATCTTACCAGTCGTTTAGGACGTGCAGAGATAAAATCATTTTATCTTGATAATGATAAAAACCTTTGGATAGGAACCGGAGGAAATGGCTTGTTTGTCAGAGATAATACCGGATCAGTAAGACAATTTTACAGGTCAGGTGATTCGGGGGCCGATGATATCAAAGATATTGAAATGGACAGTAAGAATATCTGGCTGGCAACAATTAATGGTGTTATTGTTCTGGATAAGAAAGGGAACATCGAGAAGAAATTTGATATTAATAACGGACTTCCTCATAATAGTATTAATAAAATATTACTTACCAGTGAAGGTGTAACTTATATTGGCACGGAGAGTGATAAATTATATAAAATTGATCGCGATTTTAATATTTCGACAGGAAATGCCACTATGTCCGGAAGCACAAGAAACAGGATACTCTCCTTTTCGCAAGCCAGGAATGGCGCAATCTGGGCTGCAACTGAAGGAAATGGGATATTCAAATTTCATCATGACTCAGTTTCTTCGATTACCAGGGCAAATGATTTGATGTCGAATTACTGTTACAGTATTCTGGCTGATGATAAAAACAATATATGGGTTGGTCATAATAAAGGGTTTTCAAGGGTTAATTCCAATACCGGAACTGTCAGGATTTTTGGGACTGATTTTGCAAAAGCCGGAGAATGTAATGCAGGCGGTATGTTTGAATCAGCCGATGAAAAAATCTTTATCGGAACAACAGAAGGTTTAATAATTTATGACCTCTTAAAGGACAGGAAGAGAGTGATCGGTCCATTTAATAACATTAATATTATAGAGATAAATGATGTGCCATATCCCTATCAACCATCATTTGTACTACCCTATAATAAGTATAAGATCAAAATTTATTATTCAGGTATTAACTTCAGTGCGCCTGAGAAAGTTTATTACAGTACATTCCTCGAAAACTTTGATCTTGACTGGAGTAAGATGAATACTTCGAGAGAAGCATTGTACAGTCTCAGTGACGGAAAATACAAATTTAGTCTTATATCTGTAAATGAAGATGGTTTATCGCAGGGAAATCCTGTGTCATTAAGTCTATTAATCAAAAAGCCTTTATATAGAACCTGGTGGGCGATCTTGTTAGAAATAGCTGTTTTATTGGGAGTTGTAGTTTTGATAATACGGGAAAGGGATAAATCGCAGAAGAAGATTCAGGAATACCTGGAAAAAGAACTTGAGGCAAGAACAAGTGTTGTTATGAAACAGAAAGGAGAAATCGAACTTCAGAACATTGAGATCACCGATAGTATTAACTATGCCAAGCGAATACAAACAAGCATCTTACCTGATATTAACAAACTTAAAGAGACATTTAAGGATGCATTTATCCTGTTCCACCCAAGGGATATCGTGAGTGGTGATTTTTACTGGTTCGATAAACTTGAAGAAGACAAGTTTATTTTGGTCTGCGCCGATTCTACAGGGCATGGGGTCCCGGGTGCATTTATGTCGATGATTGGCTCCACTCTTCTTCAGGATATCGTTACCAGAAAGAGAATTTCAAAGCCCTCCGAAATTCTTAGCCTTCTTGATAAACAGATCTTTTCCACACTTAACCAGAATGTGGAATTAGGTGTCTCAAACGATGGTATGGATATGGTGGTTTGTGAGTTTAGTATTTCAACACGACATATCAGGTTCGCTTCAGCTATGCGTCCCGTTATTCTTGTCCTCGATGGGGAACCATTTTATATTAAAGGCAACAGATCATCAGTGGGAGGTGAATCAGTGATTGAGAAGTTCTTCGATGATCAGGAGTATTACCTTAAAGAAGGAGATACTATTTACCTGTTTTCCGACGGACTTCCCGACCAGTTTGGAGGACCAGATGGCAAAAAGATGAAAATAGCCAGGTTAAAACGTATGATTGAGCAGATATCAAAACTGCCGATGGAAGAGCAAAAAAAGGCTATGGCGAAATTTTACTTCGATTGGAAAGGTTCCTACGACCAGGTTGATGATGTCCTACTGATGGGAGTGAAAGTCTGAAAGGGTTATTTATAAGTCTTATTTACAGAAATCACAATTTCGCTTGTAGACTCAACATTGCTCACATTCAGGGCCCTGTCTTTAATATAAAAATCATATCTGATAGTATCTGTTGGAGAATAAAACAGATAAAGAAAAGTTACGGAAATTGTCCCTTTCAGTATTTTATTCTGCCCTAACCTATCCATGTAAGGGATCCTGTATGACGAGGGTTTCAATGGATCATTATCAGGGGCAGGCAACATAACTCCTCCCTCTTTCCTGAATAGTGTTAAAAATAAATTTGTAGAATCAGTATCGCCACTGGTAGGAGCATTAAGCCCAAGGTCGCCATCGCCGTCTTCGAAATGGAACTTTAGTTTTCCGGCTTTTGAATTATTGCCCAGAATATCTAATGTATCAAAAATGGTAAAGCTGGTAAATTCAATATGAGGAACCGCTGGTAGTCGTTCGACCTTCCGGCACGAATCCAGAATGAGGAAGCTGACAATAATCAAAAACAGATATTTAATTTTTCTCATGGTTTTTAAGTCATTAATATTTCACGAACAAAAACCACACCAAATTTGATCATTTTTTTCTGAAAAATATCCTTATTGGTACACCTGTAAATTCAAATTTCTCCCTCATCCTGTTCTCAAGATACCTTTTATAGGGATCTTTCACATATTGCGGGAGGTTACAAAAAAATGCAAAAGCAGGTGTATATATCGGTAACTGTGTCACATATTTGATCTTGACATATTTCCCTTTTAATGCCGGAGGTGGATTATTCTTAACAACCTGTAACATCACCTCATTTAATTCAGATGTACTTATCTTTCTGTTCCTGTTCTGATTTACCTGTTCAACCAGTTCAAGCACTTTGTGAATCCTCTGCTTGTTAGTTGCAGAAATAAAGAGAATAGGATAATCGGTGAAAGGAGCGGTTTTTTCCCTTATATCACTTTCAACCCTAATTGTCGTATTATTATCTTTTTCGATGAGATCCCACTTGTTAACAAGTACTATCATGCCTTTGTTGTTCTTTTGAATCAGCGACATGATATTCAGGTCCTGTGCTTCGATTCCTCTGGTAGCATCAATAAGAAGAAGACATATATCTGAATTTTCAATGGTCTTAACGGCCCTCATCACTGAATAAAACTCAATGTCTTCACTTACCTTTCCTTTCTTACGGAGACCTGCTGTATCGACAAGGAGAAAATCGTGCTGAAATTTATTATACCTGGTGTAAATTGAATCACGGGTAGTTCCTGCAACCGGAGTGACAATATTTCTTTCTTCTCCAAGAAGAGAATTCACCAGAGATGATTTGCCCACATTTGGCCTTCCCACGATCGCAATCCTTGGTAATTCAGGCATTGACCCAGGCTCTTCTGCCGGCAGGTTTTTTACTACCTCATCGAGCAGTTCTCCCGTACCGCTGCCGTTCATAGAGCTTAAAGGGAAATAATCACCCAGACCGAGATTGTAAAACTCATTGGCATCCATCAGTCTTTCACCATTGTCAACCTTGTTTACGACTAGAAGTACTTTCTTGTCAACTCTTCTGAGAAGTGAGGCTACCGATGTATCCAGCTCATGGATCCCACATGTTACATCAACCATAAACAATATGAGATCCGACTCTTCTATGGCAAGTAAAACCTGTTTATTAATCTCTTCTTCAAAAATGTCATCGGAGTTCTGAACATACCCTCCTGTATCAATCACTGAAAAATCCATTCCATTCCAGTGCGAAACTCCATAGTTGCGATCACGGGTAACTCCGCTTACTTCATCAACTATAGCCTCCCTTGAATCGGTGAGCCTGTTGAAAAGTGTCGATTTCCCAACATTTGGTCTTCCTACTATTGCAACTATTCTGCTCATATAATATTTTAAATTTTGTCTTATTGATAACCAAATCTTTTAAGTATCAGTGGTTTATCTCTCCAGTCTTTAGTTACTTTTACATATAGTTCCAGGAAAACCTTCTTCCTGAAAAAATCCTCCATATCATGCCTGGCTTCAGTACCTACTCTCTTTAGCATGGATCCTTTGTGGCCGATAATTATACCTTTCTGACTGTCACGGGTAACATGAATCAGTGCCCTGATTTTAATGATGTTTTTTTCATCTTTAAATTCTTCGATCTCAATCTCTACAGAATACGGGATCTCTTTTTTATAGTTTATAAGGATTTTTTCGCGAATTATCTCCGAGGCAAAAAACCGCTCATATTTGTCGGTAAGCTGATCTTTCGGGAAATAAGGAGGGTTCTCAGGAAGTTTTGCCAGAATTGCATTAAGAAGAGAATCGAGATTAAATTTCTTAAGCCCTGAGATCGGGATAACAGGTGAATCAGGAAATGCAATATGCCACGATTCAACAACTTTTTCCAGATCAGCCTGATTTGTAAGATCAACCTTATTTACTGCAATAATTACAGGAATGCCTGATTCCTTTATCTTATCAATATATTCTCCTTGATCAGCAGTCTTTTCCATTACATCAGTAACGTAAAGAATAGTGTCTGCATCCGAAAGGGCTGAATTGACAAAGTTCATCATTGTTTCCTGGAGCTTATATTGAGGTCTGAGTATTCCGGGTGTATCAGAGTAGACTATCTGAAAATCCTCACCATTTACTATTCCCATTATACGGTGACGTGTAGTCTGGGCCTTTGATGTAATAATAGAAAGCTTTTCGCCGACGAGAGCGTTCATAATGGTCGACTTCCCTACATTAGGATTCCCAAGAATATTTACAAAACCCGATCTGTGACTCATCTTTGATGATTAAAAGATTCCCCGCTTAAGCATACTTACCTCCTTATCGTTAAGGTATCTCCACTTTCCACGTTGTACATTCTTCTTTGTAAGCCCGGCAAAATATACCCTGTCGAGTTTTTTAACTTTATAACCCATAGTTTCAAACATCCTGCGGATAACTCTGTTTTGCCCTGAGTGAAGTTCTATTCCAATCTGGCTTTTATCATCAGGATCAGCATAAGATACTGCATCCGCAATAATAGTCATGCCATCGAGTTCAATACCTTCAGTCAGCTTAAAAAGATCGTTTTTGGTTACAGGGTTATCGAGAAAGACATGATATATTTTTTTTCTTTTATACTTTGGATGAGTAAGCTTCCCTGCAAGATCGCCATCGTTGGTTAACAGAAGTACTCCGGTTGTTGCTTTATCAAGCCGCCCGACAGGGTAGACTCTTTCACGACAACTGTCACCAATAAGCTCAAGTACAGTATGCTCGGCATGTGGATCTTCCACTGTGGTAACATAATCTTTTGGCTTATTCATAAGTATATATACTTTTTTTTCAGCCGAAAGTCTCTTGTTTTTAAACCTGACATCATCATCATAACTGACCTTTGTTCCCATATCCGTCACAATATGGCCATTTACTGATATAAGTCCGTTTTTTATATGTTCATCAGCGTCTCTCCTTGAACAGACACCGCTGTTGGCAATGAACCTGTTGAGTCTGAGAAGGGTTATCTCTTTTGTAATGCCCTTTAAACCAGGTTTTTCGGTTCTTACTCCAGGTTTCCCTGCCGGTTTATGGCTCCTCGCATCACTTGCTTCAGGTTTCCCGTTTTTTTTCAAGGGTCTTCCTGCAGCTTTTCGGTTCTCCATATCAAATAATTATCAGGGTGCAAAGGTACAATTATTTGGTGATATTATGATTTGATGATTTTTTTGCACCTTTGTAAGTCTGAAAACTTTATCAATATGGCATTAATAAAATCAATTTCAGGTATCCGGGGAACCATTGGGGGAAAACCGGGAGAAAGCCTGTCTCCGGTAGACATTGTAAAATTCGCAGCATCATTCGGGACCTGGGTTCAGTTAAGACATAAAAAAAATGGATTAAAAGTAATTGTGGGCCGCGATGCCCGCAAGTCAGGAAGTATGGTAAATAACCTGGTAATTACCACTCTGCGAAGCCTGGGAATTAACGTAATTGATCTGGGAATGGCAACGACCCCTACTGTAGAACTCGCCGTTACCGGGACACATGCTGATGGCGGTATTATCATTACTGCAAGCCATAACCCGGCTGAATGGAATGCATTGAAATTGCTTAATGAGAAAGGGGAGTTTCTTTCAGCCCAGGATGGGATGAAAGTACTTGAAATTGCTGCCAGTGAAGATTTTGATTTTATTTCGAACGATCTGACCGGATCGCTCCATCAGGATGATACCTGGGGGAAGAAGCATATTGATCTGATACTTGTTTTGAAACTTGTTGATATAAAAGCAATTAAATCAGCGGGATTAACTGTTGCCATTGATTGTGTCAACTCAGTCGGAGGAATTATTCTGCCACAACTACTCAGGTCTTTGGGTGTAGAGAAGGTTATTGAACTGAATACAATCCCTGATGGAAATTTTGCACACAACCCTGAACCTCTGCCTGAGAACCTTAAAGATATTTCAGAGTTTGTAGTTAAAGGCAGAGCCGATATTGGTTTTGTTGTTGATCCTGATGTTGACCGTCTTGCTATTATATGTGAAGATGGAACTATGTTTGGTGAAGAATATACACTTGTTTCGATAGCAGATTATATCCTTAAAAATACTCCTGGAAATACAGTATCTAATCTGTCTTCAACAAAAGCGCTGAGAGATATAACCTCCGGGTATGGATGCAAACACTTCTCAGCTTCTGTTGGTGAAGTGAATGTGGTTGAAGAGATGAAAAAAAGGGATGCAGTAATAGGAGGGGAAGGTAACGGAGGAGTTATTTATCCTGAATTGCATTATGGACGTGATGCACTGGTCGGAATAGCTCTTTTTCTGTCACATCTGGCTAAAAGCAAAATGAAGAGTTCAGCTTTGCGAAAATTATACCCTCATTATGTCATAGCCAAGAAAAAGCTAAAGCTTGATCCGGCTGTTGAATTTGACAAGATCATTGCCACTGTGAAAAGTCATTTTAAGGGTCATTTAACAGATGAGAGAGATGGTTTATGGATTGAGAATAAAAACGGCTGGGTTCAAATCAGGAAATCGAATACAGAACCAATAATGCGTATCTATGCTGAAGGAAGAACCAGCCTGGAGGCAGATGACATGGCTGATACCGTTATAAGAATTGTTAAAGGGACCTGATTTCATTTTATATTATTGATTTATAAGTAATAGATCAAACTGCTAGTATTCCTTAAGGTCATATTGACTGCTTAGTATTTAAGTTAAAATTGTTAAAGACTAAAAAGAGCTAAACCCTTTTTAATACTTTTATGGCTGGCTTTTTGAATCTGCTAATTATTGAAGTTTCAGATGAACCGGGTCCCGACATGTCGGGTCGGGTTTTATCATTCCGATAATATCAATTATTTTATGATGAAGAGAACACTTATTATCACAGGCATTATTGTTGTTGTTGCCATAATAGTCCTGATTGTTATCAGCAAGATAACCTCCAGGAAAGATGTAGCAAATCTCTTTGCTGAATCGGAAAAAGGGCAGTTTGATATAATTGTAACTACTACAGGGGAATTGCAGGCGAAGAAATCGACTGATATTATTGGTCCTGAATTTACTCAGAGTAGAAATATAAGGGCAATGGACATTAAGATTACTGATATGGTACCTGAGGGTACAGAAGTCAAATCAGGAGAATATGTTGCAACACTCGACAGAACCTCTTTTGACAATAGTTTGAAGGATGAGCTTGAAAAACTTACAACTTATGAAACCAATCTTGAAATGAAAATTCTTGATACTGCCGTTACTTTAAGTAACTTAAGGGATAACATAAAAAACCTTAGATTTTCAGTTGAAGAGGCAGCTATAGCCCTTCAGCAATCGAAATATGAGCCTCCCACTACAATTCGTCAGGCAGAAATTTCGCTTGATAAGGCTAACCGTTCACTCGACCAGTCTATAAGAGGTTATTCACTCAGAGTCGAACAGGCCAAATCAGATATGCATACAGCTAAAACAAATCTTTCTGAACAACGAGTAAGAGTAAGTGATCTTCAGACAGTATTATCAAAGTTTATAATTACAGCTCCTTCAACAGGTATGATTATTTATAAGCGCGACAGGATGGGATCTAAAAGGAAAGTGGGCTCTTCGATCAGTCCATGGGATAATGTTGTTGCCACGCTCCCCGACATGTCATCGATGATGTCAAAAACTTACGTTAATGAAATCGACGTAAGCAAAGTTAAAACAGGGCAGCACGTTGAAATTATGGTGGATGCCTTTCCGGAAAAGTCTTATACGGGAACTGTAACAAGCGTAGCCAACATCGGAGAACAACTGCCAAATGCTGATGCAAAAGTGTTCGAAGTGCTTATTGAAGTTGACGGGTCTGATCCGATTTTAAGACCTTCAATGACCACAGGTAACAAGATTATTACAAAAACCATTAACAATATTACTTTTATCCCTCTGGAAAGTGTACAGGCAGGAGCTGACAGTATTCCATATGTTTATCTGAAAAACGGAACACGGCAGGTTGTTGTCCTTGGAGAGTCTAATGAGAATAATGTGGTAATTGAACAAGGGTTGCTACCAGGGACCCAGATTTATCTGAACACACCTGCAAAAGCTGAAAATTTCAAACTGGTAGGAGAAGAGTTGATCTCAATAATAAAAGATCGTGAAAAGACAAAAAAGGCAGAAGAGCTGCGTATCCGGCAGGAAGCTGAGAAAGCTAAGCAGGAAAGTGGTGAAATGATGGGCAAAGGCGGGATGCCAAATGGCACTCCTGAAATGATGCAACGATTTCAGAATATGAGAGAAAACCAGCGTGGCGGACAGCAGGCCGCACCTAAAAAATAATTACCTAAACAGGAAAGAAGATGTTCAAGTTTATATTACGATATTTCCACGATATAGAAATTGCTGTTGAATCAATTGTCTCAAATAAACTAAAATCGATGCTTACTGCTCTTGGAATAATATTTGGTGTGGCTGCAGTTATTGCCATGCTGGCTATTGGAAAAGGAGCAAAACAGGAGATCATGGAACAGATGAAAATGGTGGGGGTAAATAATATTCTGATCAACCCTGTAATTCCTGATAAAACGTCTACTACTACAGAGGGTGAGAAACAACAAAAGAAATTTTCAAGGGGATTGAACCTTCTTGATGTTGAAGCTATCAAGCAAACACTTCCTTCCGTAAAGAGAATAAGCCCGGAGATTTCTTTTAACTCTACAGCAATGCTTAACGGGGTAAAATATACTGCCAAACTGGTTGGAGTATCAAATGATTATTTTTACCTGTATAATCTGCCTTTGGTGGGGGGAGCTTTTTTCAACTCATTTCAGGAAGAAAATGGCATCCAGGTTTGTATAATTGGCGCCAACATCAGGGCTAAATTTTTTAGTAAAATCGACCCTCTTGGTCAGTATATTAAATTTAACGGGATCTGGCTGAAGGTAATCGGAGTTCTTCAGAAAACCAATGTCAGCCTTACCGGATTTGAAGAAAAAGGGGTGAATGTTTATAACGATAACATTTATATTCCGATCCAGACAATGTTGTTAAGATACCAGAACAGAGCCCTTCTGAACACAAAACTGGTTTCAGAGGCTACATCAATGCAGTTTTTTGGCGGTGGTGGCGGACCAGGTGGTGGTATGGCCAGAGTTGTTGTAAGCAGCTCTGATGCGTCAAGTGATACTGAAACAAATTATAATCAGCTCGACAGGATAGTTGTTCAGGTGACTGAAACGGAGCAGCTTCAACCGACCACTGAAATACTCAGCCGGATGCTAACCAGAAGACATACCGGGGTTAAGGATTTTGAGATAACCGTCCCCGAATTACTTCTTAAACAGCAACAGAGGACAAAAGACATTTTTAATATTGTTCTTGGAGCCATAGCCAGCATTTCACTTATTGTTGGCGGTATCGGAATTATGAACATCATGTTTGCTTCAGTAATGGAAAGGATAAAAGAGATAGGCACCAGGATGGCAATCGGTGCAAAGAAAATGGATATCGTGGTCCAGTTTTTGTCGGAAGCGGTTCTTATTAGTGTATCAGGCGGTTTTATCGGTGTATTCTTTGGAGTTATTATGGCTAAACTTATTGAGCAATTAGCAGGTATCATGACAATTGTATCTTTCTTCTCGGTATTTATTGCCTTCGGAGTATCGGCAGCTGTGGGTGTAATTTTTGGTTACTCCCCTGCTAAGAGAGCCTCAGAAAAAGACCCTATCGAATCATTAAGGTATGAATAACCCCTTCTGCCTCACAAGTTCGGCATCTTCCCCCAGGGGGGCAGAAAGAATGGAATAAATTTTTAAAATATAATAATGAAGAAATTACTTTTATTTTCATTTATAGTTATACTTCTATTTTCTTCGAAGGAAATG